>Ga0209161_10000089_pt1 | contig 63874 bp, 63 predicted proteins | sample GraSoiAngelo_155_FD_186169 | JGI IMG/M metagenome (GOLD analysis project Ga0209161, IMG submission 186169) | Grasslands soil microbial communities from the Angelo Coastal Reserve, California, USA - 14_1009_13_30cm (SPAdes) (version 2) | ecosystem: Environmental > Terrestrial > Soil > Grasslands... | reverse complement strand
TAGTTAGATCACCCGCCAATGTCACACAGGTAAAGGCGCCAAAATACAATGCGCAGAACATTGCTTTCATCGTGGATCAGCGTAGGGGGAATCCCCGAGGAGTCACGCTAAACGAGCGCAATCGCGGCAATGATGAGTGGTGTCATCCGCGTCATCGCGCCCGTTCATATCATTTTGTCGTTGCCGTGTGGAGAGCAAAAGAGGCAGTATCGGATCGCGCGTGAAGCACTGGCAAATCTCACTGGCAATCATAGCGGCGCTGTCCGCATCAATCGCGCTCGCCGAAGACTTCAAAACGATTAAGGGCAAGGAATACAAAAACGTGACGGTGAGTCGTGTCGAAGCTGACGGCATTGTAGTGAGGGATAAAACGGGAATTTCAAAGGTCTATTTCAGTGAGTTACCCAATGACCTTCAGGAACGCTTTCGTTCCAAACCCGCGCAAGCTGCCACCGCCGCTGCACAGCCTAAGCCCGAGCAGATGGCGCGGGCAAACGCGGAAGCCCGTCGCGCCGACGAGGAGCATCGAGAACTACACGCAGCAACCACTGCTCCAGACCTAGGCTTTCTGTTTCCGACAGCAGTCGTTATCACAATTATCGTCGGTGTGATTATCGCCAGCGTGACTGCTGTTCGAGCCAAGCGACGGCGTGAACTACAAACCCGCTTGTTCAATGAGGCTGGTGACTTCACTGCCACCATCGCGCAAAATCGCGCTTTGCCGGTTGCTCCGACAGACATCATGCTGAAGCCCGGTGAAAGTGCTTTTATTCAAGTCCATCAGCTTTATATGAGACACGCGCAGTCCGAGAATACCGCGCAGTCCACAGCGGGGTCCGAGTTGCCAAAGGCGTTTATATCGGCGGGACAAGTGGTCGGTCGTTAAGCACACAGCAATGGGCGAAACTGGATGCGAGATGCCTGACCATCACAAACAAACGGGTGGTATTTGTCGGCACGAAAGAGGAAAGAGCTTTCCCGCTTGATAAAGTAATTTCGGTCGATCCAAACCTTACCGCAATTGTGGTTTCGGTTGAAGGTCGCCAGAAGGCGATGGCTTTCGAAGTGCCCAACTCCGTGATTGCAACCCTTATCATCCGGTGGGCTCCCAAGGTAACTGACCCTTCGAACTTTTCCGCTGATAAGATTGAAATTCCCAGTCTACAATGAAGGACTGGGAGATAATCGCCCGTAATATCAAGAAACGCGGTTGGAGTTTGGGTTACGTCTCAGCGATTGACTCCAATGGGCGAACGATCTGGATTGTGGACGCGCATCGAATCATTTGCGGCCATAGAATGGCAAACGCGCACAAGGATCGAGTCGCAGCCTTGATTAACAATAGGGACCTTCGCTATGTTCAAGTTCAGACAGCCCATCCAAACATGAGCACGCAGACAGTTGTATTTCGAGAGTTCGCATAATGTTCCGAAAGCAGAGGACAAGTATATGTTTCCGAACCGAATTTTCGCCAAACATACGCGACTGTAGAGGGCTCCGGTGCAAGACCTGCGCTGTGGTCGGAGAGGAGAATTAATCTCCCTCCAGAGCTTCTCTGAATTTCACGAGTCTTTCCGCGTCGAGTGTCTGAAGCAGGTGCGTTCTCTGTTGCGAATTATTGAACGGTAAAGCGGCGTTTGCCTCCGAATCGCTCAAGCAGATGACTGGATGGCCATCTACGGTGACATGGTAAACGCCTTCGCTCTGGCTTGGCTCATCTTGCGCTGGAATGAGTTCAATTATGAATGTTTTCATAACTACTAAAGACGAAATTCCAGTTTCAGTTTTGGGAATGCCGGATAGAACGCAGGATTTTTTGTGTGCGTATTTGTGCGTAACTCCGCTTCCAAGCCTCGATTATACGAGGCAAATCAGGATTTTTGAGACAGCTTGTCAGGGATCAATCTGAGGGTTGCGAAGAAGGCATTCTATGTGCCGTCCGATTCTTGGTTTTGTTGTATAGAAGTTGTATACGGAGGAACAAAATGACCGTTTTGCTAGGAGTGGCTTGAGGGTTCAACTCCCCTCGCCTCCAGCCTTCGCTCGCAGCGCAGCGAGAGCGAAGGGCTGCCACGCCGGAGCAAAGCGTAGGCGGGCCAACTGCGATCGCACTGTGTAGGCACTGCGAGACTACGGCTTGGCAGGCCAGCTTTCTTCACCCATGATCGTTTCGCAAAGGGGACGATTCGATGAAAGGCTTCCATTACGTTTACATACTCGTCAGCGAAACGGATGATGAGTTGCATTACAGCGGTATAACCCGCGATCTCAAGTCCCGGCTCATCGGGCACAATCGAGGAAAGTGCTCCCACACATCGAAACACGGGCCCCTGGAGAATTGAAACTGCAGTCGCATTCCGATCTGAAGCTAAAGCTTGCAGTTTTGAACGTTATCTAAAGACCGGCTCATGGGCGTGAGTTCGCTCGGCGTCACTTTTGAAGCTTTTCCGAGCGCTCGCACACTCCCTGCGCATCAGACTTGAGCCATTCGCTCCAAAGCTGCGGTCGGCCGTTCGGGTTTGCGTTTTTCAACCATGGTAATCGCGAGGAACGTTGAGCGTTGCGGGAATGATGGGAAAGACGAAGAGCCGATTGACAAAGGAAGCAAGCATCAAATGCATGAAAGCCGCGTCGATTCGAGGCCAACGTTCTCCAAGGGGCAAGGAATTTTTGCTAATCCTCCATTCCAAACTCGCAATTCGCGTGGCGTGATTTAATCCTGAAATAATGCGGGACGCACTCACACCAATGATGCAGCAGTACCGGCGTCTGCGGGGCAGCATCCCGGCCGACACGCTCCTGCTCTTTCGCCTTGGCGATTTTTATGAGCTGTTTTTCGAAGACGCGAAGGAAGCGTCCGGACTCTTGAACGTCGCCCTGACGAAGCGCAACGGCGTCCCTATGTGTGGGGTGCCGTATCACGCAGCGCAAACTTACATCGCAAAGCTAATCAAGGCTGGACGGCGCGTGGCCATCTGCGATCAAACCAGCGAGCCGCAACCAGGAAAAATTGTTTCACGCGACATTACTCAGATTGTTAGCGCGGGCACGGTCAGCGATCTCGATCTGCTCGAGGCGAAGCGCGCGAATTATATCGGCGCCGTCTACGCAGATTCGGGCATTTTTGGCTTTGCTTACGCGGACCTCAGCACGGGCGAGTTTCGGATCACTCAATTGCAAGATCGACAATCGTTGCTCGACCAAGTCGCGCGCGTTTCGCCAGCCGAATTATTAATCACCTCGGAACAGAAGGAGCAGATCGGCGAAATCGATCACGCGCTCGATTACGACAGCTATGCGTTTCTGCCAGAGCAAGCAGTCTTCACGTTGTGCGAACATTTCAAGGTCAAATCGCTGGACGGATTTGGCTGCGCCCAAATGCCTCAGGGCGTAGCGGCTGCCGGCGCGATCGTCCATTACTTGAAACACCAGCTCCGGCGCACGATCGATCATCTGACCTCGCTGCGCAGCGATGCGCCTGCGGATTACGTCCTGCTCGATGCTGCCACGCAGGCTCATCTCGAACTAGTGGATTCCCGCAGTGTGCGCGACACAAGTCTGCTCGCAGTGCTTGATCGGACGGCCACACCGATGGGCGGACGCAAACTACGCGCCTGGATTTTGCAACCGCTGCGCAATCTGCCAGAGCTTCAACGTCGCCAACAGATGATCGCCGATTTACTCGAGGAGCCGGACTTGCTCGCGGCTATTCGCGGCAACTTGAAATCGATTCGCGACATCGAACGCGCTACCGGGCGTTTGAGCCAGGCTTCGGGCAACGCGCGTGATCTGGTCGCGCTGAAGACTTCGCTGCAAGAAATCCCGAGATTGAAGCGAGAACTACAAGAGCTGATTGAGCGAGCCAGCTTTGGGATGGAGGCCTCGTCGAAGAATTCTGTAGAGGCAGCCGTGTCGGCTGCAAATTCTTCAACGGAGCAGCCGACACGCCTGCCGCTACAGCAAAACCTGCAAAACGGGATCCATGAAATGCCGGCGCTGGCGGACAAGCTGGCCAAAGCCCTTATCGATGATCCGCCGTTCGCGCTGAAGGAAGGCGGCATTTTCCGTGACGGTTACGATGCAGACCTTGACGCGTTGCGGCAGGCGTCGCGGGAAGGGAAAAACTGGATCAGCCATCTACAGGAGCGCGAGATTGCAGCCACCGGAATCAAGTCGCTCAAAGTGCGTTACAATTCCGTGTTCGGTTATTTCATTGAAGTGACCAAATCGCACCTTGCGAATGTGCCTGCGCATTACACCCGCAAGCAAACGACCGTAGGCGGCGAACGATTCATCACGCCTGAACTTAAGGAAATGGAGGCGAAAATCCTCGGCGCAGACGAACGCGCCCGCCAGCTCGAATACCAGCTCTTTCAAAAACTGCGCGACGAAACCTTACGCGAGCTCGCGCCAATCCAGCAAACTGCGGAGGCAATCGGCGTCCTCGACGTGATCTGCGCGTTCGCGGAAACCGCGCGTCTCTTCCGATATTGCCGGCCGACTCTGAACGAAACGCTGCGCCTGGTGATCAAGGATGGCCGACACCCCGTTCTGGATCAAACTCTGGTAGAAGAGAAGTTCGTGCCGAATGATACGTCGCTCGATGGCGAAAATCCGCGGCTCGCGATTATCACGGGACCGAACATGGCTGGGAAATCAACTTACATCCGACAGGTTGCGCTGATCGTGTTGATGGCGCAGATAGGCAGCTTCGTCCCCGCGGAGAGCGCGGAGATCGGACTCGCCGATCGCATTTTCACGCGCGTAGGTGCAAGCGACGATCTCGCGCGCGGCCAATCAACATTTATGGTCGAGATGAACGAGACTTCAAACATCATCAACAACGCCACCGAACGCAGCCTGGTGATTCTCGATGAGATCGGCCGCGGCACGTCCACCTTCGACGGATTATCGATCGCGTGGAGTGTCGCCGAGTTTCTCCACGACAAAATTAAAGCGCGAACGCTATTCGCGACGCACTACCACGAGCTGACCAAACTCGCTGAGGACCGTCCTGGCATCTGCAATTTCAATGTCGCGGTGCGCGAGTGGAACGAGCAAATCATTTTCCTGCGCAAAATCATCCCAGGCGGTGCGGACAAAAGCTACGGCATCCACGTCGCGCGCCTGGCAGGTTTGCCCAAAGAGATTCTCGATCGCGCGAAGGAGATTCTTGCGCGTTTGGAGAAACCGGATAGCGCAATCGAAACGACCGCTGTCGGCGAACCGCGGCGCAGGAGAAAATCTGCGAAAAGCTCTGATAAACCGCAGTTGGACCTGCTTTAGGCTGAATTCGCCAGCCTTTGCATATGCGGCAACCAGACTGGAGAGCCGTGGGGAATCACGCGGCGCCAGCGGGTGTCGAAGCGCCAGAGGCCAGCGGCGCGAGCGTGCTCGAGTGCAGAACAGAATTCGTCGGCAGAAATTCCCCGGTTGATTTCGCCGAAGCGCAGTTCGGTTTCGGCTTTGTGCGCGGGATAATATTGATCCATCACGTTGACGTAGGTGTCGCGCGACATGTTCTCGGCGATCCAACGCATGATCTCGCGAGTGTCGTCGAGAAGACCAGGCATGACCAGATGCCTAACGACGACGCCGCGCAATGCCAGACCGTTCTCGTCCACTTTTAACTCGCCGACTTGCGCGTGCATGGCTGCAATCACTGCGCGCGCGGCTTCGGCGTAATCGCTGGCGACAAGATATTTTCGGCAATGCTCGGCGTCCCAGAGTTTGAAATCCGGCATGTAGATGTCCACAATTCCGTCCATCCACTGAATACTTTCCAGGCTGTCGTAAGCCGATGTGTTATACACGAGTGGGAGACGCAAACCGCCTTCGACCGCGATTACCAGCGCTTCCAAGACCTGCGGCACCACGTGCTCCGGCGTCACGAAGTTGATGTTGTGGCAGCCGGTCTTTTGCAAATCGAGCATGATTTGTGCAAGCTCTGCTGCGGTTACTTCTGCGCCTTCACCGAACTGGCTGGTCTCGAAGTTTTGACAAAACACGCAGCGCAGATTGCACCAGCCGAAAAAAATCGTGCCTGAGCCGTTCCAACCGCGCAGGCAATCTTCCTCGCCGAAATGCGGAAAGGCGCTGGCCACGCGCGCCAGGCGTCCGCTCTTGCACACGCCGATCTTGTTGTTGAAGCGGTCGATCTCGCAGTCGCGCGGACAAACGCAACATAACCGCAGGGATTCGATCGCTTGCTCGGCGCGTTCCTGAAGGACGCCGTCCTTAAACGCTCTCACATACGCAGGAACAAAGTCTTTGCGCGACATGACAAAGCGCCCGCCGCCGTTTAGCTCATCCGGGCCTGAGCGGTCATTCACCTTACCATTGAAGATGCGCATGATAGCTCGATTAACTTATTCATCTCAGCGCGAAGCGCCATCCGGTGCTGACGCATCAGTGGCGTTTTTGTGATAAGCTATCCCGCGAATATGACGGTTAAAACCGAGAAGGAATTAAGCGAAGCGCTACGAGCGCTTTGGCTCAAGGCAGTCGCTGCCATCGAATTGCGCAATTTCGGCTACGCAATTTCGCTCTTGCAGGAGATTCTCAAACAGGAGCCACAATTTCTCACCGGACGTCAATTGCTACGGCGGGCTGAGGTAACGAGAAGCAAGTCGGCAAAAAAGAGTTTTTTTAACATCTCGACTGCCCCGATCGGGGTGATGAAAGCGCAACGCGAAATTAAGAAGCACCCGCAGCGCGCAGTTGAGATATTGGAGAGAGTCTTGGAAGATGAGCCTTACAATCGGCAGGCAAATCTGGCTTTGAAAGATGCCGCACTGGCGGCTGGCTCGCCGGAAACCGCGGTGTTCGCGCTGCAAACGTTGCTCGAAGAAAATCCCCGTGACGTGAAGGTCCTGCACGAGCTTGGGCGCTTGTATCGCCAACAGGGAGACCACGAGCAGGAGGTGGAAATCTATAACCGAATCACTGCGATAAATCCGCTTGATGCTGAAGCGCTTCGTCTGGGCAAAGACGCTTCGGCACGTGGGTCCATGAAAAGGGGCGGCTGGACGCAGGCTGAAAGTTACCGGGACCTCATCAAAGACAAAGAGGTAGCGATTTCACTCGAACAACAAAGCCGGATGCACTTGACCGGCGAATCGCTCGATCAACAGATTGCCGAAGCTTACGCGCTTCACCAGGCGGAACCGGCAAACGTCGATCTCGCGCGGCGCCTGGGCGGATTGAACGAGCAAAAGGAAGATTTCGAGGCAGCCATTGGCTGGTATGAGTATGCTGCAGATCTGACCACAGGCGCGGACACCGGATTGGTTCGAAAGGCTTCGGATTTGAAAATGAAATGCCTCGAGCGGGAGATTGCTGCTCATGAGGAGTTTCTTTCTACGCATGACGCAGCAACCGAATTGTATGCGACAAGGTCTGAAGAATTAAAGGCCGCCAAAGCGAAGCTTGCAGAAATCGTCATCGCCCATGCGCAAGAGCGCGTCGCACGGAATCCCACAGATCTCCAGCTTCGCTTTGAATTAGGAGAAAACCTTTTCAATGCCGGCCGTTTCCGGGATGCCCTGCCCGAGTTGCAGCGAGCGCGCCAAAATCCATATGCTCGTTTGAAAGCCATGAACCTGCTTGGCTGCTGCTATCGCGAACTTGAGATGTTGGATCTTGCGGTCAAACAACTCGAGGAAGCCTCGAAGGAAATTTTATCGATGGACGCTACGAAGAAGGAGATGGTGTACAATCTCGGCCTCGTTTACGAGCGAATGGGTGAACAGGAAAAATCGGTCGCCTGTATGAAACAGATTTATGAAGTTGACTACGGCTACAAGGACGTCGCGAAACGCGTGGAGAGCTCGTATGCCCGGAATGTTCCCGGGCCCTGACCGGTTTTCCGAAATTCTGCCTTCGCTCAGCTACCGCATGCCGGGCCGGCTGGGTGCAACCATCGATCGCGACAGCACATAAGGGCAATTAAAAATCAGCAAACCGAAATTCATTCGCGTCCAACGAGCCGCCAGTTTTCGATTTCTTAATTGCCCGGGTGTTCCGGTGTGTTTCAATCTTACAAAAGCCATGAAAATCAAAATGACAGTTATCTCGAAGTTTTGCATTCTTCCGCTAATAATCGCGGCGCTCAGCGTAGCCGGAGTAGCCGCAGCGCAAGACACTCCAGCCGGCGGGAGTTCCGGATTAAGCGTAAAGGACAAGATGTTCATGAAGAAAGCCGCGAAGGGCGGAATGATGGAAGTCGCGATGGGAAAATTGGCTGACGAGAAGGGCCAAAGCGAAGACGTGAAATCATTCGGCAAACGAATGGTCGCCGATCACAGTAAGGCCAACGATGAGTTGAAAAAGATTGCGGCGCAAAAGAAGGCAAAATTGCCGACGAAAGAGCCAACCGTAGGCTGGACTTCGGATAAAGCTTACATGGATGCGATGGTCAAGGATCACGAAAAGGACCTCGCCGAGTTCCAGGAAGAAGCAAAAAGCGGCGGTGATCCCGACGTGAAAAAGTTTGCGGACGACACTGCCAAGATGGTTCAAGAGCATCTTGACCTTGCCAAGCAGACCCAAAGCAAGCTGAAATAAAAAGAGCCTGCTGCGCGACGCGGCACGGTTCGAACGGCGTAGCGCATCTTCGTGGAAGATTCTCGAGACCGTGGCTTCAGCCCGGTGGGAATAAGATCACACTGATGAAGCCGTGTTAACCGCTCGGGAAGAGAAGCCCTTGGACGGCTAAATTGGATTTTCCAGATTTGCACTGGGCTGAAGCCCAGTGTTAATGGAATTCAATTCTTTTGATTCGTGCGCAAAACCAAAATCATTTGCACGCTCGGGCCGGCCACAGAAAAGACAGAGGCACTGCGAAGGTTAATTCAGCAAGGGGCTGACCTCTTCCGACTGAACATGAGTCACGCGACCCATGAGTGGGTCCGCGAAATTGTGCCACGCATTCGCAAGCTCGCGGAGGCAGCCGGCCGCCCCATCGCGGTTCTGCTTGATACGCAAGGGCCCGCCATTCGCACCGGCGACCTTGAGACCGATCTGTATCTAAAACCAGGCGACATTCTGGAGTTCACTGTGCGCGGCGCAAAAAACAAAGAGCAATATTCGGTCGACGTGAATTACCCCGGATTTGTGAAGGACATTGCGGTCGGCGACAAGATTTTGGTCGATAACGGCTTGATCAAATTAACCGTACTGGAAAAGGGGAAAGATCGGGTGCGCACCAGAGTATTGACTCCTGCTGTGCTCGGCTCGCGGCGTCATATTAATCTGCCGCGGGTTCACGTGAATCTGCCGCCGCTTACTAAAAAGGACATTGCCGATGTTGCGCTTGGCACGGAACTGGGAGTGGATTTTGTGGCCTTGAGCTTCGTGCGGGAGAAAAGCGACATCGAACAGCTGCGCCAACTCCTGTCCAGGAAAAAGAGTAAGGCGCAGATCGTCGCAAAGATTGAGGACCAATTGGCAGTGCGCTCAATCGACAAGATGATCGAAAGCGCTGACGTGATCATGGTCGCACGCGGCGATTTGGGCATCGAATGTCCAATGGAGGAACTGCCGATTATTCAACGCCGAATTGTCAAGAAATGCATTCGCCTCGGTAAACCGGTGATAATTGCCACCCAGTTACTAGAATCCATGATCACAAACCGACTTCCCACCCGCGCAGAGGTCACTGACGTGGCAAACGCCGTCTTCGAACAAGCCGATGCTCTCATGCTCAGCGCAGAAACAACGCTTGGCCGCTATCCAGTCGAATGCGTTGAAGTCCTCCACCGAGTGGCAACGCGGATCGAGCGCAGCGGCGGTGCAGATTATGCCAAAGATGCGCTGCTGGAAAACATTCGGCAAAAGACCGTTGCTTCAGCCGTCGCGCTGGCGAACTCGCTGGAAGATTCGAAATTGGTCGTCTTTACCGTTCACGGGAGGATGGCGCGTTATGCTTCGAATTTGCGTCCGCAGCGTGCGCCGATCTTTGCGTTCACCCCAAGCGAACAAGTTTATCAGCAGTTGGCACTTTATTGGGGAACATTTCCCGTTCGCATCGATTTCACCAGAGATCCGGACAAGACGATTGCGTCAGCGGAGAAATTTCTGCGCGGGAAAAAACTCGCTGCGCCCGGTAATCGCATGGTGATCATCAGCGACGTGCGCATGGGCCACGCTATGATCGATTCCATTCAGCTGCGCGTGGTAAAATGACGTGATGCAGGCAAATCCTGCCTGCAAGTGTTCCGCGCGCGCAATGAAACCTATGGAACGCAGGCAGGATTGCCTGCGCCACGTCATTTTACGCTTCGACCGGCAATTCGACGTCCACCGGTCGCTCTTTCTTGCTAAGAGCGCGGCGAAGTTTCGACAGCGCGATGTTCTGCAATTGCCGAATGCGCTCCCGCGTTACGCCGAATTTCTTGCCGACTTCCTCGAGCGTCTTTGGCTTGCCGCCGTCCAGGCCAAAGCGTTGGAAAATGATCTTCTTCTCACGATCATCCAACACGTCGAGCAAACCGCCGACTTCATTGCGGAGATTTTTGTCACGCAAAAGTTCGAAGGGGGTTTGAGCCTCCTCGTCGCCGACAATCTCACCGAACTCCGTGGAATCATCATCGCTGATTGGCGCATCGAGTGAAGCCGGACGGATCGACACGGTCTTGAGTTGCGAAACTTTTCCGCTCGCGATTCCGATCTCATCACCAAGTTCTTCGTCCGTCGGTTCGCGCCCCAGTTCCTCGCTCATTTGCAGCGAAACCCGGCGCATCTTGGAGATCTTGTCCACTAGATGCACGGGCAGGCGGATGGTCTTGCTCTGATTGGCCAGCGCGCGCTTGATGGATTGCTTGATCCACCATGCGGCGTAGGTGCTGAGCTTTCCGCCTTTAGCAGGATCAAAACGTTCCACGGCCTTCATCAGACCGATGTTGCCTTCGGAGATGAGGTCGAGAAGCGGCAGGCCGAGATTCGCGTAGTCATGCGCGATCTTGACGACCAAGCGCAGATTAGACCGGATCATGAGCGCCCGGGCCTCGCGATCGCCCTTCTTGATTTTCGCGGCCAACTCGATCTCCTGGTCCGGAGTCAACAGGGGAATCTGCCCGATCTCGCGCAGGTAAATCTTAATTCCAGTATCGCTATCTTCAGCAGCCATATAACTCTTTTTCATCAAATTCTTGGGGGGTTCGGATCGACAACGTCCTGTAAATTGTATTCGTCGATGCCTTGTCGATCACGCGTTGTAGCATCCTAGGAAGTATTTAACAAGGTTAAATATTCGAATCTGTGACAACCCGTGGACGTATGCTGTTCAATCTTTTTTCAGCCGTTAAAGGGCGCCTCAATAGGTGTTCAAAAACTGGACGACGACAAGACAACTGGACTATAAGCCTGCAGTCTCGTAGTCGTTTAGTTTGTCGCCACTCGGCTTTCCATGCTGAACGTTGAACAAAATCGCCGCGCCCGGAAATACTCTTCAGGTGAGCTCACTCGCCGAGTGTTGTGGACCCTCGCGCAGCCACTGTTTCGCTTCAGCCCCAGGCCCTGTTTCGGCTGGAGGCGATTTCTGCTCCGTTGTTTCGGAGCGAAGATCGGTCGGAGCGTTCATGTGTATCCTTCGGCGACAATTTACCTACCATGGAACCTCGAGGCGGGAGACGAAAGCGCGATCGGCGAGCATGCCCTCATTTACAATCTCGGCCGGGTGACGCTCGGAGCGCGGGTAACGATCTCCCACCGCGCTCATCTTTGCGCAGGAACGCACGATCACACAAAGCCGGATTTCCCGCTGCTGCGTCCGCCGATCATGATCAGCTCGGAGGCATGGATTTGTGCGGATGCATTCGTCGGGCCGGGCGTGACAATCGGCGAAGGAGCGATCGTTGGTGCAAGAGCGGTAGCGGTGAAGGACGTCGGACCCTGGAGCATTGTTATCGGAAATCCCGCGCGCGAAATCAAAAGACGCGAGATTACTCAATAAGCGCGCAATCCGACGCGCGGGTGCCGTTGTCGGTGCTCGTGGCTTCTTGTTACATGCCGAGACGACCCGCAGGGCCGTATCTACAGCCGGTACAGCCTACATCCCCTTGACGAGGATCATGTTTGTCCTCGCCGTGCGGTGCCGCATTTTGCGCGGTTCGCGATATTCTTCGCAATTCAGCCAGGCTTTGGCACGCTCGGCTGATTCGAATTGAAGCACAACGATACGCTTCGGTTTCCAATTGCCTTCCAGCACTTCGGTTTTGCCGCCGCGGACGATGTATTTCCCACCATACTTCTCCACCGTCGCGCCTGCGAGCTTTTTATATTCTTCGTAACCGACTGGATCGAGAACGTCGATTTCAACGATGATGTAAGCAGGCATTGCGTAGAAGGTAGAAGTCAGAGGTCAGAGGTCACCAATCAAAGCTCAGCCGCCGTTGTGGCTGCGGTCCTTTGCAGCGAGCTCTGGGATTTTTTTTCGGCGCCGCAGTCGCAACCAGTTGTTCCAGGTTTTGCGCAGGCTATCGCGCGGGGTCTGGTATTTTTGGTTAAGGTCGTTGCTCTTTAGTATCTGCGCGAGAATTCCTCTCACCGAAAAATCGTCGGTGTTAACGATGGTGTAAGCGGTCCCAACAGCGGCGGCATGATGCGCGTCGCTGGCCGCAGTCATGGGCAAACCGCGAATCTGAGCGTACTTGAAAGCGTAGCGATTGTAGCGGCGGAGCGTGGTGGCTGCGTTGAAAACCTCAATCGCATCTACTGGCAGCGTTTCCAGAGTGGAGAAACGGATTCCGGCGCGAAACAAATCGTATGGATGTGGAGGAATGGCTAGACCGCCGCGTTCATGAATCATGTCGCAGACTTCGCGCGCCGGTTTTCCCTTCAGGTAGGGCAGCTCGGCACCGATACAGAGAAGATGGCCATCGGCAGTCGTAACCTCAACTCCCGGAAGTACTAGAAAATCATTTACCGGCAACCCGTCGAGTCGCATCAGGCCTTTCTGAAGCAGATAATTCACAGCATCGCATGTATTGTGGTCGGTAATGGCGATGCCGTTCAGACCTTTGGCGCGCGCGGCCGCAATCAAATCTTCCGGGCTGGAAATACCGTCTCCGGAAAAAAAAGAGTGCGTGTGCAGGTCGATATTAAACGGCATGGCGAGAGGCTATGGCCATTGCTTACCCAGTGGCTACACGAGCTCTTCAACAAGAATGCCTGCTTCGGCTTCGGGTTCCTTCTGAACGCGATTGAATTGGTGATCGTACAACCGGCGATAATAACCGGATTTTTCGAGCAGCTCGGCATGTGTGCCGATCTCCTTAATTCGGCCAGAATCCATCACAATGATTTGATCGGCAGATAAAATTGTGGAGAGCCGATGGGCGATTGCGATTACGGTGCGTCCAGCAGCCAGCTTAGCGAGCGCCTTTTGAATTTCCTGTTCCGATTCCGAATCCAGCGACGACGTGGCTTCGTCGAGTAGCAAAATTGGCGCGTTTTTGAGAATAGCGCGTGCAATGGCGAGGCGTTGCTGTTGCCCACCGGAAAGCAGGCATCCTTTGTCGCCAATGACTGTTTGATAGCCCTTTGGCTGCGCCATGATGAACTCGTGCGCGTAAGCGGCTTTAGCGGCCTCGTAAATCTCCTCTGGCGTAGCGCCCAGCCTGCCGAACTGGATATTGTTAAAGATTGTATCGTGGAACAGGAACGTCTCTTGTGTGACGAGCCCCATCCGTTCACGCAACGATTTTTGCGTGACCGAGCGCAGATCCTGAGCATCGATTTTGACAGCCCCGGAAGTCGGGTCGTACAAGCGCAGGATCAGCGAGAGAATAGTGCTTTTACCCGCACCGCTAGCACCGACCAGGGCATAGGTTTTCCCGGGTTCAGTGTGCAGGGTCACATTCCTGAGAGCGTCTCGGATCGTGTTTACGTAGCGGAAAGTGACGTTTTCAAAATCAATTCGACCTTGGGACGAAGTCAGCACGGCGGCATTCGGCGCATCCTCCACCGTGGGCTTCGAGTCGAGGATCGAGAAAATAGCAGTCGTAGCCGCGATGGATCGCTGCATCACGATATGGATCCTGCTAAGCGTCTTGATCGGGTCGTATAGAATGAAAATCCCTGAGATCAGTCCAAAGAAACGACCGACGCTCAGGTTCGCAGCGTAAACGTAAAGCAACGCCATTCCCACACCAATCGCGGCGATGATTTCGACCAGCGGGCCAACTGCTTCCATCGACCGGATCATGCGCATCATCTGCGAAAACTGCATTTGGTTGCTGCGTTTGAATTCCTTTTCCTGGTACGATTCGCGGGCAAAGGATTTGATTACGCGAATGCCTGCAAACGTCTCCTGCATGGTCACAACCATTTGGGCCATGCCTACCTGTTCGTCTTGCACTGCTTTCTTGGCGCGACGGCCGTAAACGCGGAGAGGCAGCAAACACGTTGGAAACAGAATCAGCGTCACAACAGTGAATTTCCAATCCATCAGAAGGAGCACTGTGATTGCACCGATGATGGTGATCGGTTGCTTGAAAACGTCGCTGCTGACGCTGGTCAAAGCCATCTGCATGACGCGGGTGTCATTGGTGATGCGGGACATCAAAAATCCCGACCGCATCTTGTTAAAGAAATCCATGGAATGGCGAACCATCTTGCTGAAAAGCTGGACTCGGATGTCGGAGACCACCCTGTTGCTCACCCATTGCATGCAGTAGGTGCTTCCATAGGAACAGAGACTGCGCACTGTCATGATCGCCGGAATGGCCAGACAGATGAGAATAATAGAATTGATCTTCGGGCCTGTATCCAGATTGGAGCGCAAGGCCATGGCATTTGGCGCCGCGCCGTGGAAAATTGTGCTGGTGACGCGGGCAATCGCTAGTGGGAAAAGAGAATTGACTCCGCCGTAAGCGAGACCCAGCGCCAGTCCCATGATGAAACGCGTTTTATACGGCTTAAGGTAACCATAGAGCCGCCGGTACGACCCGGAAGCCGCACGTAACGTTTGCCAGACGGACTGCCTTTTCCTAGCCGGTTTTGCGCCGCTCATGAAGTTTGCGCCGCCGCATGCAGCGACAGCAGCAAATCCATAGCACCAATCACCGCGTCCGTCGAGATTTCAGTCATGGGCAAGCGCGGCCGCAGCGGCGAAAACTCGGTGACTGGCGCAGTTGATTTTCCATGTAAAACGGCGGCTGGACTTTCCCTGGGTCGCCAATGAAATGGATTGGTCGGCCCGAAGAGGATCACTTGCGGCGTGCGTGTGGCCGCTGCCAGATGCACGGGAGCGGAATCGACGGTGACAAGAAGCCGCGCCTGGCCAATCAACGCTGCCAGGGTAAGCAAATCTGTCTTTCCGGAGAGATCGATGATTTTTCTCCGCGTGTTTTTCTTAATTGCCGCGACATGCGCTTGCTCGTCACGAGATGGTCCACTCGTCAGAAGAAGATCGACACGGTCATTTCGGCCGAAACAATCAATTATCTCTGCCCAGCGCCGCGGCTCCCAAAGCTTCTCCTGACGGGCCGAGCCAGGATGCAAGACGACGTACGGCTTGGTAATCTTCCATTTGCTCCGAAGCACATCGGCTTTTTCGTAGGCACTCTGTGGCACATCCAGATGTGGCGCGGTCAAATCATCCTGTGCGCCGAGTGGCTTAACTAAAGCCAGATTGTAGTCGATCGTGTGCACGTCCCGCATACGAACGTTAACAAAATCCGTATAAGCGCGGGCGCGCGTTCTAGACTGTTCACGCACCCGGTAAGACACCACGCGTCTGCGCGCGCCGGACAAAAGCGCCAGAGACGCCGAGCGATCGTTCCGTGTGAAGTCGACGCAGTAAGCAAATTTCCTGACTCCGACAGTAAAAAACAGACCGAGGTCGCGCAGATTGCGTCGCGCGATCAAAATGCGATCGACATTTGAGATGGCTGGCAGAAGGTCGCCACATTCGTTCGAAGCGACGAGAGTGAGTTGCGCTTCTGGGAACCTTTCACGCAAAGCTGCGATCGCAGGCGTAGTCAAAATCACGTCGCCGATTCGCTTGAGTTGCAGGAGAAGAATTTTCACAGGCTTCTAATGAGGAACGCCGGTTTCCAAACCACCGAGGGCGATCTGGAAATCGCCCTTCGGTCGACAGAAATCATCGCGCCATTCGCATCGCGGTTTCGTACGCGTCGAGTAATCGTGTTCGAAAATGGTCCCAGGTGAAATTCTCAACCACGCGACGTCTCGCTGCCGTTCCCATTTGTTCAACGATTTCCGGATGCCCATACAAATGCTCAAGCGCTGCTGCGATCGCGTTCACATCTCCCGGCTTCACAAGGATTCCTTCGATGCCACTGCGCACCACGTCGCCTGCCTCGCGCGTCGTGATTTGAGGCAACGCGCACGCCGCTGCTTCATACGTAACCTTGGCGCTCCCCTCCCATTGCGACGGAAAAACGTGAACCGTGCCCTGGCTGAGATAATTCTCCGGATCCCGCACAAATCCTAAGACACGGATGTTATCGCGCCAGAATTCCTTCAGATACGGCTTCGCCTCGTCGTGCACAAAACCAACGAGCCAGAGCTCGGCATCAGTCAGATTCAGGCGGTGCCATGCTTCCAGCACATGTTGAATGCCCTTGCGCCTAATCAATGCACCGGCAAAAACTGCGCGAAATCTTTGTGGCCGTTTCCCGGGTTTGAAGCGTTCGACATCCACGCCTCTGGGCAAATAAAAAAGCTTTTCCTCCGGGAATCCCCGGACGCGAAAGGTGTGGGCCGCCTTCTCGGATAAAACGAGCAGGAGGTCAGCATGGGCGTACTCTTGTATGAAACGCTTTCTTTGAAGCAACAGTCTGTTTTTCCACCTCTGAAAGGTCGAAGTGCTGGCTGCCGGTTGGGCAATTTTCGGCCGCCCCACTTTCTCCTTGCCGCCGTCGCGATGCCAGGTGGGAATCTCGAGCACCGAGGGGATGCGACGTCGTTTTGCTACTTTCAGCGAGCGCAAACAGTCCCCCGACCAACTATGGAACAGATCGTAGTGCCCAGTCTCCAGATGCCGCGACGCGATCCAGTCTAGGTATTTCTTCTTCGCGCCATAGTAATACGGTCGATCGAGAAACGAAATGAGACGCACTGGATGCCAGCGTAGAGAACGGATCAGTGATCCGGGAATTTCGTTCTGCCGGTTATCGTAAGCGATTGCTTTGCCAAGGAATCCGCCGCGATATGATGCGCGCAGGGTCTCAAATGCATCCGTATCCAGGCCTGAGCCGCCGATTCGGGCGAAAATGGAATAAAGCATGTGCCTCGGCAGGCTGTGCTCCGCAGATGCGACGGGCCGCGACAGTGCAGGAGCGTTTAAAGTTTCACCCGGCATCGGGTTAGAAGTATTCTGGCGAACATGCCGCAAGTAAAGTGTCCTTCTCTGACCGGAACAGATCAGGTCTCTCTATTCCGCTATACATGAAGCAAAGACTCAGGATCGCCCTTGTCCGGCGCGGCTATTCTGCCAGTGGTGGCGCGGAAGGTTATCTAAAACGGCTCGCGAGTGGAGTCACCGAAGCCGGACACGACGTCCAACTTATCGCCACGAATGAATGGCCGGAGGATCAATGGGGATTTGGATCGGTCACCCGCCTGCGCGCAGAATCAGTCCTCGGTTTTGCGGACGAGCTGGAAGAAATCCGGCCGCAGCTCCACTACGATGCTTTGTTCAGCCTTGAGCGCGTCTGGAGTTGCGATGTGTATCGCGCCGGCGATGGGGTCCATCGCGCGTGGCTGATGCGCAGAAGGAATTTTGAGCTTCCCCTGAAGCAATTTGTTCGCGCACTTAACCGCAAGCACCGCGATCTGTTGCAGCTGGAGGAATCGCTGCTTGCCGATCGCAAAGCTGCGCGCGTGATCGTTGCCTCAAAAATGGTCAAAGATGAGATCGTAGATCTTTATGCCTATCCCGCAGGCAACATCGACATCGTTCGCAACGGCGTTCCAGTCGATAGGTTCCGGTTCGATCTGGAGCTTCGCGAAAAAGCGCGCGAGGATTTGAAATTGAGGCCAGACCAGATTGCGCTGTTATTTGCAGGCTCTGGCTGGGAGCGTAAAGGGTTACTTTTTGCAATCCAGGCCATGGCACTCTGCAAGAACAAAAAACTGCGTCTGCTCGTTGCCGGCCGCGGAAATGAAAGGCTTTACAGAACGACACGGTTGCGCTTTTGGCGCGAGGAACCCGTGCGGTTTCTCGGCGAAGTTGCTGAGGTTGCGCGTCTTTACGCGGCTGCAGACATCTTCATTTTGCCTACAATTTATGATCCATTTTCCAATGCGTGTTTGGAAGCACTTGCCTGCGGATTGCCGGTAATCACAACGCGTTCAAACGGCTTTAACGAAATCATCGAAGACAAACTTCACGGATCAATTGTCGATCACGCAGGCAATCTGGTTGGTTTGCGGGACGCAATTCGGTTCTGGTCCGATCCATCGCGCCGCGCAGCAGCTCGTTCGTGGAACATCGAGCGTGCGTCAGAGTTCGACATTTCAACGAACGTTGAGCAAACCCTCAAGGTTTTGATGGCCTTCGCGTTGTAGCCTCCGCTGTTCTCTGCGGATTGACCTAAAATATATCATCCAGCCAGCGCAGCATCCGCGTCTGGAAAAATCTGAAATACCTGATCGAGCCGCGAGATTTCGAAAATCGAGCGCACGGTTTCCTGTAATCCCGCGAGCAGAAATTTGCCTCCGTAGCCTTCCACTTTCTGCATCGCTCCAATCAATGCCGCCAACCCAGCGCTGTCGATGTAAGTAACGTCTGAAAGATCGACCACCAAACGTTGCGGTTTTTTCTCGATCATGCTGTTGAGTGACGCCGTGACAGAAGGAGAAACGTGGAGATCAATTTCGCCTTTAAGCGGCAGTACATTGGAACGGTCTCGTTCTGGCGTCGGGTCAGCCCCGAAAGCATTTTTGTTCATTTCATCCTCCAATCGTCAACGGATCACCATCCGAGCGTATCGATAATGGTTTCCACATCTGAGAGATCATCAATCAGGAAATCCGGCTGATATTTTGCGAGTTCATCACGGCTCCACCTGCCGGTCGCCACGGCAACAGTGCGTGCGCCAAGCGCCTTGCCGCAGGCAATATCGCGTGGAGTATCGCCAATAACGTCGATCTCGGATGCGGCGAATTCCCGCCGATGCTTCTCTTTTGCACGGGCGCGAGCGAAGCGCCCGAGCTGGTTGCGGTCGTGATGATCATCGGCAAAAGCGCCAAATTCAAAAAAGTGCCAGACGCCATAATGCTCAAGCTTGAGCCGCGCTCCGCGGGAGACATTTCCTGTGAGAAGCGCGAGAACCACATGCGGCCGTGACTTTAGCTTTTCGAGCAACTTGAGCACTCCTGGAAGCAGTTTGCCTTTCCGGCGCGGTAGTTCCAGCGAAAGAAAATGCACGTAGCTATCAAGGAACGCGCTCACGTTCTCGTTGGTCGTAGGAATGTTATGTTTGTTCAGGATGCTGACAACAATTCCAGAATCCGTCATGCCAGCAATCTCGACGTCGTGCAGATCATCATCGATACCGAAACGCTCTTTGAAGGCGCATTTGAGTGCTCGAACGCCCGCGCCACCCGAATGGATCAATGTGCCGTCGATATCAAAAAGGAGGAGACGCTTTCCGATCACGGATCGTCGGCTGCGGATTGCGGATTGAGCTTGCATTTCTCTAGCGGCGCTCTGCCTGCCAGGCCGTTGTAAAGTGATCTGATTTTGCGGGCTCCGCATTTTCAAAATCGACAGTTTGGACTCGGAACGTGTTGGGGTAAAGACCGCCGCTACAGATTACAAAGCCGGAGCGTGCATCGTCAGCACCGCGATCATGCTGCCGAGAAAGACGAGCAGCACAATTGCCAGGCCGATAAAAATTCCATTGCGAACCGGGTCGGCCTCCCCTCTTTGATGCCGGTACCGCGACACGTTGCTAAACCCAGCGGACGCACCGTTTAAGTCCGCGTTCGCAGCTTCTGAAATAGGGACCTTTGGCATACCAAGTTGTCATGCCGAGCGAACTCGACATATCTCCAGTTGTCAACGTTTAGAGTTCTTCGTCCCGCCCGGAATGACAATAGCGTAGCCAATTGACCCGATAGCGGCGCACTCGCATAGTGCCGCTTCTCATGGCGATTGAGTTCACGCGCAACTTCTGCATCATCGCACATATCGATCACGGCAAGACAACATTGTCGGACCGGTTGCTTGAGAGCACGGGCACGATCCACGAACGGGAAAAGCAGGACCAGCTCCTTGATTCAATGGATTTGGAACGTGAGCGAGGAATCACGATTAAAGCGCATCCGGTGGCGATGCGTTACACGAGCAAATCCGGCCAAAGTTATCGGCTGAACCTGCTCGACACCCCGGGCCATGTCGATTTCGCCTATGAAGTTTCGCGAAGCCTCGCCGCATGCGAAGGCGCCCTATTAGTCGTGGACGCGGCGCAAGGAGTGGAAGCGCAAACCGTGGCGAACGTTCACCTAGCTCACAAACAGGGGCTCACAATTGTTCCGATTATCAACAAGATCGATCTGCCGAACGCCGACGTGGCCTCAGTGAAACGCCAGTTGGAAGAAATTCTTGCCATCCCTGCAGAGGAATCGATTGAGGCGAGCGCCAAGATGGGAATTGGCATCGACGAAATTCTCGAGGCCATCGTGACGCGAATTCCGGCACCGGAACCGCCGGCAGACGAAACGCTGCGTGCGCTGGTTTTTGATTCTGTGTTCGATGTTTACCGCGGCGTGGTCGGCTATGTGCGCGTCGTTTCGGGAACAATGGAAGCGAGTCGCCCGGTTATGTTAATGAGAAACAACGCGCGCTACGAGATCAAGGAAGTGGGCGTGTTTACGCCGAAGATGCGCGTGCAGGAAAAGCTGAATGCCGGCGACGTCGGCTATTTCATTGCCAATATTAAATCAACTGCCGACATAAAGATCGGCGACACCATCACTGACCAGCGGCATCCGGCACGCGCCCCGCTTCTCGGCTTTCAGGAAATTCATCCCATGGTCTTCAGCGGCATCTATCCGATTAACACCGGTGACTTCGAACATTTGAAGACCGCAATCGGAAAGCTACGCCTGAATGACGCCGCGTTTGTGTACCAACCGGAAAGCTCCGTCGCGCTCGGGTTTGGATTTCGTTGCGGCTTCCTCGGGCTACTTCACATGGAAATCATCCAGGAACGGCTCCGGCGCGAATACAACATGGACATCATCGCTACCAGTCCCAGCGTGGTGTACGAAGTGCTGACCACACGCGAAGAAAAACTCTTGATCGATAACCCCTCTCACCTGCCCAACCCAAGCATGATCCTCGAGATCCGGGAACCGATTGTTAAGGCATACGTGCTCTGTCCAAATGAAAACATAGGTGACATACTGCAACTGATTCTGGAGAAACGCGGCCAGATGGAACGCACCGAGTCGCTCGATACGCGCCGGGTGATGTTGCACTGCGAATTGCCGCTCAACGAAATTCTCGTCGATTTTAACGACAAGATTAAAAGCATTACGCGCGGTTATGGTTCGATGGATTATGAGCACGCCGGATATCGGGTCGCGAAGTTGGTGAAACTGGACCTGCTCGTGAACGGCGAACCAGTGGATGCTTTTTCGACAATCGTACACAAAGATCGCGCCGAGGCACGCGGACGCCAGCTCGCAGCCAAATTGAAGGAAGTGATCCCGCGGCAGCTTTACCAAGTAGCGATTCAAGCGGCCATTGGCGGGAAAATTATTGCGCGAGAGAGTGTTTCGGCGTTACGAAAAAATGTGACCGCGAAATGCTACGGTGGAGACATCACTCGTAAACGGAAATTGCTGGAGAAACAAAAAGAAGGAAAAAAACGGATGAAAAGCATCGGGAAAATCAACATTCCTCAGGAAGCGTTTATCGAGGTGTTAAAGGCGCAATGACTCTTGCGATGAGAGATTCCTCGACTGCGCTTCGCTCCGCTCGGAACGACAATGGGCTGCGGGTTCGGTCATTCGTGCCTCGTCATTGTTTCGTCATGCGACATTCGAGCTTCGTCATTTTTTGAATCATGCTCACATCGCGTCACGTTAAACACAGCAGATTGCTCCTGCGGCATGCACGGAAGTACCTGCGCTACAAGGATGACCGGCTCAGTACGTCGGACCGCGAACAGATCGTCGCTGATATGAAGAGCCTCGGCGAAGCGTTACATGATAGAGACCGCGAGAGAATTCACAGCGCGGCGGATACGCTTGATAAGACGCTACACAGATTAACGCCTGTGACCTGGGAATCGCATTGGCGAGAGAATTGCGAGGTGATTTTGGTGGCGATCGTTGTGGCAGTAGGCATTCGCTCCTATTTCTTGCAGCCGTTTAAAATTCCCACCGGTTCGATGCAACCGACATTAAACGGGATTATCGGTCACCCCAGCACCGATCCGGCTCCAAATATTCTGCGACAGGTCGGCGAGTTCGTTGCGCAGGGTCGCAATTACATCAACGTGGTCTCACGCGAGGATGATCAGATTTCTGAAATTGTGCCAAAAAAGATCCTCTTCTTTTTTACCTTTTCGCGACTGATCTGCCAGCGGCAAAACTTTCTTGTGTATGCGCCGCCCGACACCCTGAGTCATGACTTCAACGTTTTCCCGGGTCGCATTTACCATCGCGGTGAAATCATTGCTAGAGGCGCAATTGACACAGGCGACCAGGTGTTCGTTGACAAATTTACCTACAATTTTGTTAAGCCGCACTGCGGCGATGTTTTTGTCTTTAGAACGAATCATATTCCAGGGATTCGGGAAGATCCCGAGGCAGGCGCGCCATTTTACATTAAACGTCTGGCCGGATTGCCGGGCGATACACTGCGGATCGACCCGCCATTTCTCTATGTGAATGGCAAGAAAGCGGAAGGTTATGGGTTTGAGCGCGTAATGTCAGCAAAACCTCCATACCGCGGTTATGCCATGGGCCATGATTATCTGTCTAAGTCTGATCAATCGTATACGGTGCCGCGGAACGGCTATTTTGCCTTGGGCGATAACAGTTATAACAGCTACGACAGCCGTTACTGGGGCCCGGTTCCGGACGTAAATGTCGTCGGGCGCGGTTTGTTAGTTTACTGGCCGTTCTATCCGCACTGGGGCCTGATTCGCTAGTCAAACGATGGAGTACTGGAATGATGCGACGAAGTGATCCCTCATACTCCGATACTCCACCCCTCCAATATTGCTGTCCTCGTTCTTGCTGAGATGTGGCAAAGCGTGCCCCGCCTCTACGGGTTGTATGGCTTGCTGGGGATCTGCGCCGGCTATGCGCTGGTGATGTTTTTCAATCCAGTGCGGCGTGCACTGGCCGATGGTTTTCGCTGTATCGGGCGCTACAAGCGCATCTGGATCACGTTTTCCCTGCTGGGGTTTGGCTATTTCGTTTTTCAGTTCGTCACGTTCACGCCAATTCGAAACTGGTCTGATCTGGATCTCGCCCAGATCGCCTCATTATCTCAATGGTACTGGCCACGATTCACGGAGATTTGGAGGGAAACGCCGTTGCCTGCGCTGGAAGGGGTGGCAGGAATTTTCGACAACGCTACCACCACCTACCCCCTCTCTGTCGTAGCCGCCGTGTTCATGCTCGTCAACTGGCGTGGGCTGCATGGAGCGCTGGTTCGCGCGTTGCGAAAACGGTACGGTTTCTGGGGTTATCTTGTTTACTTAATTCTCTTGCTGAGCGCACTCGCGTCGCTCTTGAAACCGATTGTATTCTGGCGATTACCGGAGTGGAGTGGTCTGGTCCCGGCTGCCGGCCTCCTGCGAATCTCGGCCACTGTGGATGCGGCGGCATTCATTTTCGAATACCTGCTGGGAGTCTATATCCAAGTCTATCTCATTACTGTGTGTCTGGCCTGGATCAAAGGCGTTAGCTTTGAAGAAGGAGAACTATTCCGCTTCGCTATGCGGCGCTTTAGTTATGTGTTGGAATGGGCGGGCATTGTCGTCGCAGTCAGCACGTTGATTGTCCGGTTACCGCTCGTCCTTGCATACTTCACGAATATTCCCGGCGTGCTCGATTACCTGCCGGTTGCAAGGGTGCTCATGAGCGGTTTGATCATTGCCTTTTGTTCGGTCCAAATCTCGCTGGCGCTCCACAATGAAACATTGATCGAAGCGATGCGCGCCCACGTTCAGTTCGTGCGCCAAAACGCAGGGCGCCTCGGGTGGTTCTTGACCATTTGTGGATTGCATTTTCTTGGCATCATGATCTGCGACGCCGTCATACGCAGCGCCATTGCCGATCGCCTGGGCGCACTCTTTCTGTGGAAATTCAGTTTTGCTTTTCTCCGCGGCATGATTACCGGATGGCTGCTGGCGTCGTGGGTCTGTCTATTTCGCCAATGCGAAAACCGCCGCATTAATCAGGAGAAGTGGATCCAGTACTAAGAAGCTAACTTGCAAGAGCACGGATGTGAATGCCGCGACCATTACGCGTCAGAGCAAATCGAATTTGGCACTGGCATTCATTTCTTTAGGCCGTGAGCGCAAACGCGACATCATTATTTTCTACGCATTCTGTCGAGTGATTGATGATATTGCCGATTCCGCGGAGTTAACGCCGGCAGAGAAGCAACTGCGTTTGGTGAAATGGCGCCACATGCTCCAAGCCGCCGCTCCGGACGAGTCGCCCCTTGCCCGAGACATAAGAGGTTTGATTGAGAAATATTCACTGCCGGTCGGGATGTTCGAAGAAATTATCGCCGGAGTACAAATGGACTTGAGCATTCGGCGCTATGCCACGTTTGAAGAGCTCCGGGTCTATTGCTATCGGGTCGCCAGTACAGTTGGACTGGTAAGCATCGAAATCTTTGGCTATCGAAATGCAGGCTGCAAACAGTATGCAATCGAGCTTGGGTTGGCTTTACAAATGACGAACATAATCCGTGATGTGGGAAAAGATTGGCAGGATGGCCGAATTTATCTCCCGCAGGAAGACCTTGCGCGGTTCAGGTATTCCGAAGCAGACCTGCAAGACCGGCAATATAACGAACGCTTTCTCCACGTAATGGAATTCGAAGCAGCGCGTGCGCGGCAGTTTTTCGCCCGCGCCGCGGCCGCACTACCTGGTGAAGACCGTCGAGCGATGGCGCCCGCCGAAATCATGGCCTCGATTTACCGCGGTCTATTGCGTCAAATGGAGCTGGACAAATTTCGCGTTTTCGAAAAAGAATATCGGCTAAGCAAGCTGGAGAAAGCAGGCCGGATCGCGAAGCAACTCCTCAAATCTTTTTTGAATTTGCCGCCGCGAACATCCGTCTGAGTTGCCGGCTGCGAAATCTTACGAAGGAAAACGTATGAAAACGAAATCTCTGAAAATTGTCTCGGCAATCGTGATTGCCTTATTTGCGCTCGGCACGACGGCTTACGCGCAACACAGCCAAGCAGGAATTGATTCCGGCAGAGCCCGCCCCGTGATCGAGGGAAAGGCGATCAGCAAAGTGGAGGCTGAGAAAAAATATCCGCCGCCACGTTCCGGGGGATACCCGACCGGGGAACGCGATCCCCACGACGCGCCTTATGTCGTCACCAGCCCGTATCCGCCGCATCAAAAATTCAATTGTTCGAAGATTGCGTACGGCGGACTAGTGCTGGATACGACCGCCAACAAAGTGTTCGTCAGGCCGTAGCGCTTTTCAGCATAGATCATTTCGACACTGGCTCGTGCAACCTCCGCGAAAGTAGGCGGTTCAATCGGGGTGGCGAAGGTTGCATCATGAGAGGGAATATTTTCGTAGCTGTTTTACTCGCCACGTTATCTTCTTTGATTTTTAGTTCGTGTGACACCCCGGTCGGCCAAGGCGCAGCATGGGGCGCTGCCACCGGCGCGATCATCGGCGGCGCGGCGACGGGTCATGTTCGCGGCGCGTCAATTGGCGCAGCTGCAGGCGCCGCAGCCGGCGCGTTAACCGGTGCAGCTATTCAGCAGGATCAAGCTGCACGTTATGGTCCGCCGCCGCCGGGCGGCTATCCTTACGCGCGGTGGGCCGGAACGCCGGGATTTTACTACAGTCCTTACACCGGCCGCGTTTACGATCTGCGTGGAGTACCGCCGGGTGGCCTTACTCGCGACGTTGATACCGGCCGGCTTTTCCGCAAACCGTAACTGCCAGCGCCGAATCAGCGCGCCTGTGCCTGGAGCGCATCCACCAGCGCTCGCGCTTCGTCGGTCATTTTCAGCAACTCCGGCCACGGACGTTGATAGTTTTCACCCGGCAATTTTCGCGTCGCGTCAAATCCCATGTGCGAGCCGATGTTCTGTTCGCTCGGCGCATGATCCAGTGAGTCGCTTGGATTTTTGATGATGGTTGTGTCGCGCGCCGGATCTGTGTTCGCGCACAAACGAAAAATCACTTCGCTGGTGTTGTGCACGTCACAATCTTCGTCTACCGCCACGATATACTTGCTAAACATCATCTGCCCCATGCCCCAGAGACCGTGCATCACCTTGAAGGCTTGATACGGATACTGTTTCCGAATGCTGACAAAAACCAGATTGTGAAACACGCCTTCTGGCGGCAAAGTCATGTCCACAATTTCGGGGAAATTCATCTTGAACACCGGCAGGAAAATTTGGACGCAGGCGTCGCCGATGTAGTAATCCTCCATTGGCGGGATGCCGACAATTGTCGTCGGGTAAACTGCATCATGGCGGTGCGTAATCGCGGTCAAATGGAAAACTGGGTAGTCTTCGATCGCGGTATAAAACCCGGTATGGTCGCCAAAGGGTCCCTCCGGGCGCATTTCACCCGGCTGCACATACCCCTCCAGAACAAAGTCCACGTCTGCGGGCACATCGAGCTCGATGGTTTTGCAGCGAACAAGCTCGATTGATTTTTTTCGCAGGAAGCCGGCAAAAAACAATTCATCTAAACCGTCCGGCAACGGCGCAGTTGCCGCGAATGTGTAAACGGGGTCGCCGCCCAGGGTAACTGCGACTGGCATGCGTTCACCGCGGTCGTAATAGCGCTTGCCGTGGCGCGCACCAACTTTGTGAAGTTGCCAGTGCATTCCAGTCGTGCGCTCGTCATAAAGTTGCATTCGGTAAATGCCGACGTTGCGTGTGCCTGTTTCTGGATCGCGCGTGTGCACATTTGCCAGGGTGATGAAGCGCCCGCCGTCTTTTGGCCAGCATTTGAGGATGGGAAGATCGTGCAACGAAACAGTGTCTCTATTGCCGATTTTGTGCAAGATTTCCTGGCAGGGCGCTTCGCGCACTGATTTTGGACGCGCATGCAGCAGGTGAATTCCTTGTTTGAGCAAGGTCCAACCTTCACGCAGGTCAGTTGGCGGTTTGGCCTTTAGAATCAATTGAATTTCCTGAGCGATGTCTGCGATGTCCGCCACCTGCAGCGCAAGCGCCATGCGCCGGCGCGATCCCATCGTGTTAATTGCGACCGGGAATTCCGATTTTTCTCCATCGACAATCGGTTGTTCGAACAAAAGAGCTTTTCCGCCGCTGGGCGATTTCATCTCGCGATCCGCCCACTCGGCGATGAGCAGATCTGTGTCGACAGGGATTGCGACGCGTTTCAGCTCGCCCTCTTTTTCAAGCGCGTTAAGGAATTCCCGAAATGAGCGGTAAGCCATTGGTCAAAGGCACCGGAATACTGACTCCTCCGGCGGCACAATGCGACAGAATTTTTGATCGGCTCTAGTGCGAAGCCAGGTACTGGAAAGCCATAACTCTGCCCTTGGCAAAAGTCACGACCTTGCCAGGATACGGGATACTTGGCGGAATGTCCGAATAATAAAACGGATAGTACAAAGGAGCCCCGAAATATGGGTCCCACGGCCCATAGCATGGGTAATACGGGTACGTCGCGTAATAAATGTAAACCCAAGTCTCCGTTCGACTGGCGCCCAAGTTACGTACAATTTTTCGATCGGGCGAACCCCACGTCAGCCACACAGCGGTTGGTGACATGCCGGCGCGAATTTGTCCCTGGCTAACTAGTGCCTGGTCTCTGGGCGAAAGACTCTGGTAGAGATCCGGGTGCTCAGAAATTCGTGTTTGCGGCGTTGAACAACTGGTGAGAATGAGCGCGCCCGTCGCGAGCACGAGCGCCGATGCGCGAAGGAAAACCGACGCTTCATGCCGTGAGGAAATCATACCGTGTACCAACCTGGCAAGCCAAACTCGGCCCGTTACGGCGGCGCCAGGTATCGGAAGAATACGACGCTGCCGTTAGAGAAAGTGACCCCTTTTGCCGGGTAAACGAACCTTGGCGGGATGTACGACCAATCGAATGGGCCGTAATAGTACGGCCCGCCATAACTAGGAGGTGTTTCGTAGCGCAGATAGACCCACGTTTCAGTGCGGTCGCCACGCACACGGCCAGGGATCTTTTGATCCGGTGTGCCCCAGGCCAGCCACACCGCGTCCATCGTCATACCTGGGCGAATCTGTCCCTGGCTTACCAGTGCCTGTTCTCCAGGCGAGAGACGCTGATACATTTCGGGATGTTGCGAAATGCGCGCTTCTGTCGTTGCACAACCAGTCAAAATCAACGTCCCGGCTGCTATCCCGAATATCAGCGCGACAGACAAAACTCGACGCTGCATAGCGTGACGATCATACGTCTCCGCTCTATCGAGTCAATTGATGCGGCTGGTTGATTCACCACCGCGTTCCCCGTATCGTGTCGGCGAATGCAGGATCGTCACGGCCATCGGATCTCTTACTTGCGCGTCTCGATCACCGACCGCTGCAATGAACGCTGCGGTTATTGCATGCCACAGGAATTGCAGGAGTGGTTGCCGCGCGAGGGAATTTTGACTTTCGAGGAAACGCTGCGGCTCATTCGCATCGCGGCGGACCTGGGCGTTTCGAAAGTGCGAGTGACGGGCGGCGAACCATTGACGCGCCGCGATGTGATCAATTTCGTTCGGCGAATCCCCGAAATTTCTGGCATCAAGAGCATTGGTCTTTCCACAAACGGGACACTGCTTGCACGCGAAATCACACCAGGCGAGACAATGGCAGCAGCGTTGCACGACGCCGGTGTGAATTCGGTCAACATTTCTCTCGATACACTGGACCGAGAGACATACTCACAGATTACCGGCCGGGATTTTCATGAACAAGTTCTTAGTGGAATCGACTTGGCCATCGCCGCGGGCTTCGGTCAAATCAAACTGAATACAGTCCTGATGCGGGGCCGCAACGAAGACCAATTGATACCGCTGATAGAATTCGCCGGAGCGCGCGATCTGATTTTGCGTTTCATCGAGCTGATGCCGGTGAGCACGACCGACGTTCTCGACGAAGACAATTTCATGTCGATCCTTGAGGCGAAACGGACAATCGAATCGTTTTACGGGAGTTTGATGCCGGAGACGGGATTCCAGACGAACGGTCCGGCCGCGTACTACCAAATTCCCGGTCGGAAACAGCGCATTGGCTTCATCGGGGCGATGACAAACCTGCATTTCTGCGAAAGCTGCAACAAACTTCGCCTCACATGCGATGGTAAATTGCGTCCGTGCCTTGGCAGCTATCTTGAGTTCGACATCATGAAGCCGCTTCGGGCCGGCGCGACTGACGAGGAGCTCAAGCAATTCTTTCTCGATGTGGTCGAGCGCAAACCTGCACAGCACGATTTCCGAGACAATTACCAGCCGAATCGTAAGATGATCGCGATCGGCGGCTGAGCTGGCGGTGGACGGCTCTTTCCTGTCATGTTGAGCGAAGCGAAACATCTCTGATTGCTCCTTCAGGAATAAATGATCAGAGATTCTTCGCTTCGCTCAGAATGACACGATCTAAAAATGAAGCGGCTTACTCACATCAGTTCCGATGGTCGCGCGCTAATGGTTGACGTCTCGGCCAAGCCCATGAGCACGCGTAAAGCTGTTGCTACAGGGAAGATTCGGCTCCAACGCGACACACTCGATCTGATTTCAAAAGATCAAATCGCCAAGGGGGATGTCTTTGCGACTGCAAGGATCGCCGGGATCCAAGCCGCGAAGCAGACGGCGCAGCTCATCCCGCTGTGCCACACTTTGCCGCTCACGGAAGTTAAGATCGACGTTGTCACATCGAACCAAGGCGTAGAGGTGAAATGCACTGCGCAGACGATCGCGCAGACCGGAGTCGAGATGGAAGCGCTCGTTGGCGTCACCGTCGCGTTGCTGACCATTTACGACATGTGCAAAGCCGTGGATAAGCAGATGGTCATCAGCGAAGTGCACTTGGTCGAAAAGACGAAGAGCGCTATAGCGGCGGTCTATGACCGCCGAAATCAAAAATCCCGGCGCTCATAGAGACACCACGACAGAAAATGCAAATACAAGTTGGCATCATCACGATTTCGGATCGCGCCAGCGCCGGCGATTACAAAGATCTCGGCGGGCCCGCGCTGAAAGACGAGGCGCACAAGGCGGGCTGGCAGCTTCTCGCGGAAGCGATTGTGCCGGATGATTTGAAACGCATCCAAGAAACAATTCGCTCGTTCGACCAGCAGGGTTGCGGATTAATTTTGATGACCGGTGGCACAGGAATCGGACCGCGCGATGTCACCCCGGAAGCGATCCGCGGGATCATGCGTGTCGAGCTGCCCGGCTTCGGAGAAGTGATGCGGGCGGAATCCATGAAGATCACGCCCAACTCAATTCTCTCGCGCAGTTTGGCGGCCATTGTTGATCATGCATTGGTCATTGCGCTGCCCGGAAAACCGAGTGGCGCTGTGGAATGTCTCGGTTTCGTGCAAGGCGCAATCCCGCATGGCGTCGCGCTAGCGCAAGGGACGCCCACATCATGCTGATGCTTGGAGTGCGGCAGTGCTCTATCGCTTTTTTATCACCTTTCAGTCAGGCCAAACCAGGAGTCGCATGAGCTGGCTGCCATAGTTTGTCAGGTGCGCGTTATTTTCGTGACCTGAAACTACGTCGCGAGTCAGATAGGAATATTCGATCGAGCCCTTCTTGACATAGCTTAGTTCTGGCTGGGTCACGTGTCTGTCGCTGCGCGCGATTGTCAGAGGCACACCGGAGCGGGCGAACGAAACTTCCCACGACGATCCTTCGCTTCGTTTGCCTCCCGCGAGCATCCACGGATAAAGTTTTAGCAAATCGAAATGCCGAGCTTTCGGCAAAGCAACCTTGTAGAAGATCTCTTCGTCGTTGACAAACTCGGGAATCGTCAACGCCGGATTTTTCCGGAGCGCCAAAAAGAGGCGCGCGACATCGAGACCTGCGAGGTTCATGCCGTTGTAAATGCCATGCTGATTTGGATCGCTTCTAAAAAATGTGTTGTACCACGCTTCGAATTGACGGCTGAACATCAGGTCCAATTCCAAATGGAGATGCGCACGTTCTCGATTTAGCCCCGTTCCGGTGTAACCCATTACTGCGATGCGCTGGCCCCGTTTCACCATCTCGCCGGACTGCACTGCAATCGAGCTAAGGTGTCCGTACAGGCTGTAGTAATTGGAGCCGTCCCAGCGGTGTTCGATCACGACGTATCTTCCGTAATTCGAATAGCCGGGCACGAGATTAGTGTGGACGACTTTTCCATCGGCGATCGCGCGCACTTCGTCGAGCGGGTCGCCATTTGCATCGCGGTGCAAAGGACGAATATCGATGCCTTCGTGAAAGCGGGTATAAACAAGACCACCTGCAGTGTCGGTGGGATCGCGCACAAAACCATATTGGCCGCCCTCCCACGGCGTCGATTTCGCGCCCTTGTAATTGCGTTCCACATACTGGTAAAAGCCTGGACCATCGCCGGAGAAAATGGCGTCATTGTCCGTTGGCAGGACAAGATCAAGCGCCTGATTTTGCGCGGCGTGACCCGTCATGGAGGCTTGGGAAAAAATAGCGAGAACAGCAGCAGCGAATGATCGCATGGTCGATTGACGAGATTAACGTTTTCGTTCGCCGATTAAGCGCCAGTCTTTTTTCATCAAGTCAATGTCGGCTGCGCTCAATCCGGAAGGAATGTAGATCTTTCCATCTGAGACACGCTTGTCGACTTGAAGTTCGGTTATCGCCCTTCCATTGACGAACACAAAGAGGAAACCGCCGCGGCGCTCAACGCTCAACGTGTCGAGCACCACGCGTCCGTGGTCGTCGAGTTGAATCAGCGCGCCATAGGTTCCGTTCTGGGCCGGATAAGGAGTGAACCCGATGACATCGTGCTCCGAAATCCACGGCATCTTTTCGATAGCCACATCTTTTCCCGAGATCTGGGCGCGAACAGAAGTTGCGAACACCTCTGTATCCCGCGGGTTGGCTTGTGCGTGCACCCGGAACGTGCAATGTCGTTGTTTTGCGATGCCGTCAGCCAGCGCAAAAGCCAGGCAAATCGCGAATACACAGAGAGTCTTCATGCCGCTTGATAAAGGGTTTGACACGAATTTTGCAACTCCGAAAACTTTTGGGCTGTTTAGCCTGCTCATGACGCGCCGGATAATTTTGCTTCTCTTATTGCTTTTAATGGCCGGGAACATCTTTGGCCAGGATAGCGCGCCGACCTCCACTCCGGGGCGAAGGCGCGGCTGGTTGAGCCGAATCCTTCATCCATTTTCGCCCGAGGTGGTCCCGCATTACAAAGATCCAAGGTTGCGTGGGCTCGCTCTTGACCTCCAAATCACACCGCAGACGGTGAAGCTGTCTGAGGTTCGTCAGCTTGGAGTGAAAGTGACGCTGGCAAATCTATCCAAGCGTCCTGTGCCCCTCGACTTTCCCACCAATCAGCGGATCGAGATTTACCTGATGGATTCAGCGGGAGACGTCCTCGCAAAGTGGTCTGACAACCACGCGATCGCGGAAAAGCCGGCCACGATTTTGATTAATCCTCAAGAGCGGGTCGAGTACAACGAGACAATCGCCACGCGCGAGCTCACACCAAACAAGGTTTTTATCGCGGAAGTCTTCTTTCCCCAATACCCGGAGCTGCGGATCCGGCAAAAATTCCTCGCTGTGCCGTAGGGCAGGTGGAGTGATGGAGCAATAAAGTAATGGTTTCTGAGGCGCTGCCAATACGCCAACACTACAATACTCCAATACTCCTGTTCTCTGACTATCACACGCATCCGCAGGGACATCGGGTGCAACGGTACACCCAGACGTTACTTCAGCCCTGGGCGGATTCAGCACGTAGCTTAGGTTTGACCGATATCGCTTTTACCGATCACGATCGTTACCATGCCGGAATCGATTTCGATGAGATCGATTGTTTGCGGGAAAGAAACCCCGATTTGCGAATCCGCGCCGGCATCGAGCTCGATAACGATCCCATTCACTCGGCGGCTGGCCGAAACTGGATTGAGAAACACTGGGACAAACTTGATTTTGTTTTGGGCTCGATTCATTTCCTCGATCGCCCCGATCAGATGTTCGATAGCGTGCCGGATGGAGCGACGCAATTCGAAGGCCGCAATGTCGACGCGATGTACGCCAATTATTTTGGTCGTGTCCGAGAAATAGCAGCTACGGGTTTGATCGATTGCCTCGCCCATCTCGATCTCATCAAAATCCATGGTCATCGGCCGAGTGCAGAGATCGGGGGGTTAGTCAATGAAACACTTGATCTTATTCGTGCGCAGAATCTCGCGATCGAGCTTTCCACCGCCGGATGGCGCAAGCCGGTGAACGAATCTTACCCAGGGAACCGGATCATTGAGCTCGCAATTGAGAAAGGTATTCCTTTCACCACTGCGTCCGACGCGCACTCACACGCGCAACTTGGGGATAAATTTGCGACCCTGGCGCAAAGAATGGCGAGTTTTGGAATTCAGGAGGTCTGCGTTTTCCAAGGGCACAAGCGCACCCAGCTGCTTTTATAGCTGCAGGTCGAGCTGCGGTTTCTCTGCCGAAAATGCGTTCTCTGCTTGTGCGGGCAGCGATAACATAAAGCCGAGACGCTCGGCAAGACGTTGGCACGTTTCAGGTGCAAATCCTTCGAAGTGATTGCTGGCAAATGCCCAGACGTTGCGCACCTCTGGAAAATGCCGTTCGATCTTAAGGGACCAGCTTTCCAGTGCGGCTTCGCGTTTCCAGAGCAGTTTTTCGTAGCGATGAACGTGGCCACCGTCAACGTCGTATTTCGTTGCGTAATCACCAAGCAAACGCAGATAGAGAGAATCTGTAGTGCACGGCAGGAATTCAAAGGGAGCAAGATTTCGTTGATTGAGTGGAGTGGTGTCGGCCCAGACCCAGCAAATGCGATATTTTTCCAAGAGCCCAATGAACTGTGGCCGATGCCAGCCGGGGTGACGAAATTCAATCGCAAACCGGAAATCTCGCGACAGTTGCGCAAGAAATCTGCGAAGCGCCGGTTTGCCATCCTTTGGGGCCAAAGAAGGCGGGAGCTGAATGAGGATTATCTGGAGCTTTGGTCCTAGCGGCTCGATGGCGCGGAGAAACGAGCTTAATTCGACGGCGCAATTATGCAGCCGGCACGTGTGTGTGATCTGACGGGGGAGCTTGCAGGTGAAGCGAAAAGCCGCGGGGGTCATTTCGACCCAGCGACGAACAGTGTCTTCCGCAGGAGCAGCATGAAAGGTGGAGTCCACTTCAATTGCGGGGAAATAGTTGGCGTAAAATTCCAGCCAGCGAGACTCCGGTAGATCCGCGGGATAAAAAACGCCACGCCAATCTTGAAAGCTCCATGCGCACGTGCCTATGCGAATTTTTTGCTGATCAGTCAGATTCAAAGGAAGTGAAAGATTAGTCAGTTTGTCCCTTTGGAAAAGCCTTCATAGTGCAGAATGCGACGAGTACTCCGGCACGCCGGCTGCGCGATGGCCGCGACTGCTGAAAACTTGACTGGCCAGATAAGTTAACTACCCTGCCACAGCCGAATGCAATTCATTATTCGCGCCTTTTTAATTTTCGCGGTTGCTGCGTTTCTTTTACCCGAATCCGGCAAGGCCTCTGTCGTTTTCAAGCCGGGACAAAAAGCGAAATACGTAGCGCCCGGCGAAGAAGAAATAAGCGGCAATGCTGCGGAGCTGTTTCAAATCGCGCAAACTGCGGAAAAAGAAGGCAACATTAAACGCGCAATCAAAGCTTACAAAAGTCTCGTCAAACATCACCCCAAGGACACACTGGCAGCCGGCGCGCTTTATCGCAGCGCTCAATTGCAGGAACAGCTCCACGAATACGCACCGGCTGCCGAATCATTTAGCCAGCTGGTGGAAAAATATCCCGGCAGTCCGCATTTCGAGGAAGCGATCGAGGCTCAGTTTCGTGTCGGCGAGATTTATCTAAACGGAAAGAAATTGAAAGTTCTCGGTATTCCGGTTGCATCTGCGTTGGATCGCGCGGTGACTATTTTCGCCAATGTTGTTCGCACCGCGCCGTACGGAAAGTACACAGCCCGTGCGCAGTTTGATATTGGGCTTGCGCGCGAGAAACAAGGCGCGAACGATGCGGCCCTACGAGCTTACCAGGCAGTAGCGGACAAGTTTCCGAATGAACCGGTGGCAGTGGATGCGCAGTATCAAATCGGTTACATCTGGTTTACAGCGGCCCAAACCGGCACAAAGGACGCCGCGGCCGCAAGCAACGCCAAAACTGCGTTCCAGGATTTCCTCTTCCATTATCCGAAGAGCGAGAAAGCAGCGCAGGCGCGCGCTAACCTCGACATTCTCGAACACAAGCAAACGGCCAACTCGTACAAGGTCGCGAAATTCTACGATAAACAGAAATATTATCGCGCGGCCGTCATCTACTACAACGAGGTCATTCGTCAGCAGCCAGGATCAGAGGAAAGCAACGAGGCCAAGAAGCGGATCGATCAGTTGCGCGCAAAGTTTGGGGACGCTGCGCTTCAGCCGGCTTTGCCCGTCTCACAAACTGGCAAGAAAAAGGGCGAAGCGCATGGCACGCGGACTGCCGAAACCGGCTCCGCAAAGCCGGGTGCGCCAAATAACGACGCGCCGTTACCTGCACCGGAGACTGATTCTTCGCTTCCGCCTCCGGCTTCGCTAGCGCCCGACACCACGACTGCGCCTGAGCCACTGCTGCCTCTGCCGGGCACGAGTACAGGTTCGGATACGTCTCCCGGTGCAGGCCCCTCGGCCTCTCCCGACGCATCCGCCTCACCGGCGCCTTGAAAGCCTCACTTGCGACAGTATTCTGCCTGGCCTTGAGTGCTTGCCTTGGCTATCACATTGGGCCGGTAAAACCGTATTATCTACGGGATGTTCACAGCATCGCAGTCCCGACTTTTAAAAACCGCACCCTCGTCCCACGCATCGAAGTTTTGATCACTGATACTGTAATCAAGCAGTTGCAACAGGATGGGACGTTTCAGATTGCCAGCGGGAACGAAGCGGACGCTACTTTGAATGGTGAGGTATTCCGGATCACCCGCACGCCGGCACGCTCGGTGCGTGGCAACGTATTGGCGACAACCGAGTTCGCTCTGACACTAGGCGTAAAGTACTCGCTAACCGGAAAAAATGGCGAACAGCTTGCGGCTGCGAATGAAGCGATCGGAACGACAAGCTTCTTCGTGAGTAGCGACGTAACCACTGATGAACGACAAGCCTTGCCACTGGCTACTGAGGATCTCGCCACGCGACTAGTCAGCCAAATAAGCGAGGGCTGGTGATGAGTGATGAAGGGGGAAGAAAGACTTTGGATTATCCTCAACGATAAACTTGATACTCTCCGTGCCACAAATCAGCTACCTGAAGCGATTCGGGTTGCCGAAACTGCGCTTGAAATCGCCAAGCGCGCTTTCAAAGGAAACGAGACTCCACTTGCCACGAGCTTCGAAAAACTAGGCCAGCTACTCGAACAAAAGGGAGATTACACTGCCGCCGAGGCAAACTTGCTGAAGGCGCATACAATCCTCGAAAAGGGGAAACCACCCGATCAGCGTGCCATCTACCGCTCAGCGCGGCGGCTAGCATCCTTATGCGATAGTCTTGGCCAATCTGAGGAGGCGATCAATTTTTATCAGAAAGCAATAGCCGCCGGTACCCAAATCGACGACGTTCCCTATTCAGATATCGGGACGATGTTAAACAACATTGCGCTGATTCTGCGCAAATCTGGACGGCAAAAGGCGGCCGAGCCATGCTATGTGCGTGCTTTGGAGATTTATGAGAAACAACTTGGCCCCGACCACCCTGATGTGGCATCGGTTCTAAATAACCTGGCGGTGTTCTATACGAACGAACGCCGTTACACTGAAGCGGAGAAGATACATCTTCGCGCATTGGACATCCGGCAGAAATTGAATCCACCTCCGCTTGCCGACATTGCGCAATCAAAATGCAACCTGGCGGTCGTCTATCATTCTCGCGGTGATTACGCAAAAGCCGCGGAACTTTATCAGTCTTCGCTAAAAGCGTGGGAGCAGGTACCAGAGAAGCCCTCGAAGGATTACGATATCGTGGTTTCGAATTATGCCGACCTTTTGCGTTCCATTGGCCAGGTACGCAAAGCGCACCAGTTAGAGGTTCGCGCCCGTAAGAAGCGCTCGGGCTGATTCAACCAGACGTTCCTCGCTTTCATCCCCATGGTGACGCCCCGTATTTTACCTTGCAGGCCGCCTGGTGAACGCACATTTTACTGCTGCTGGCTTTTGCTCGCGTGGCGGAATCGGCAGACGCGTACGGCTCAGGACCGTATGGGGAAACCCGTGGAGGTTCGAGTCCTCTCGCGAGCATTAAGAGCCCTGTCCTACCTGCCATAAGGAGGATACACAAACGCGGCGGTTAATGAAAAGCTACTTCGCAGCTTTCCTTCTGGCTGCCCAACGTGCTTTCATTAGCTCAGAAAGCTTCCTTCTCCCGGCAGGCGTGAGTGTGCCTCTTTTCTTGGCAGGAGCTGCTTTCTTGCCCACGGATTTCCTCCGCGCCGCCCAGCGAGCCTTCATTAGCTGGGAAAGCTTTCTTCGTCCGGCAGGCGTGAGCTGGCCTTTCTTCTTTGCAGGAGTCGTGGGAGCCGGGCCCCTTAGTCTTGCCCAACGAGCTCTGGCGGCAGCCGAAAGCTTCGCCCGAGTCGAAGGCGAAAAATAACGGGCACGCGCCGGGCGCGTTGTCGTAGCCGTCGTCGGAAGAGCACGTCCTCCCAGAATTGAGGAAAGGCGTCTTTCCAGAGTATCAATTTGTCGGCGAATTGAAATCGCTTCTTCTAGAGCTTTAACAGATGTATCCATGCTTGTTAGATAGCCGGAGTTGACCGGATAGCAATCCCTATTTTTTATAACAAGTTAATGGGTGATGAGCCTTGGCTGGCCTTGCCTGGTAATTAACATGTAATAACCAGTAAAATTAGCTGTCCTAAAACTGCGAGCCGGTGTTCTATCAAATCCTGAAATGACTACGGAAGTTGGACGGGTTCGAAAGATGTTCGGGTCCATTGCCGCACGCTACGACATCGCAAATCACTTACTTAGCTGCGGGATAGATTTCTCCTGGCGAGAACGCGCGGCTAAAATCGTCACGGACTGGCACCCTCATAGTGTTGCCGATCTTGCGACCGGCACTGGCGATTTGGCGCTGGCGCTGCAAAAGAAATTGCCAGATGCCGAAATCGCGGGTGTCGATTTCCTGCCGGAGATGCTGGAACTCGCGAAGCAAAAGGGGCTGCGCCAACCTGTACTTGCTGATGCGATGAACCTGCCATTTGGCGATAGTTCTTTTGATTGTATCACGATCGCGTTTGGGTTGCGCAATTTGGAAAACTGCGCAGCCGCGCTTGGCGAGATGTCGCGCGTAATTAAGAGCAACGGTCACTTGCTCGTGCTAGAGTTCTCACTGCCAACAACACCAATCTTACGCGCACTCTATCGTTTCTATCTACATCGCTGCTTGCCCTTACTTGGTTCTTCCTTAACAGGCGAAAAAAATGCCTACGACTATCTTGGCGATTCGATCGAGGAATTTCCAAGTGGCGATGCCATGTGTCAGATGATGGTAGAGAACAGTTTCACGTCCCCGACGTTCGAACCGCTCACTGGTGGAATCGTCACGATTTATACGGCTACGAAGCAGTAACTGCAGAAAGGAGTGGCTGGGCGATCCCGATCCTTCAGCAATTCCGAAACTATTCAGAGTTGGCCCGCAGCCACTGGCCTTTATTGCTTGGGACTAGGAGATGCAATTGCTGTCGCTGAGACGCTCGGCGGCGCAATGGCTTGGCTGGCCACTGGCAATTTCAAGGTGTTCAAGTCCGAATTGCTGATCTCAAACGTGCCTTCGCCCCCGTCCACGCGCGCGCACCACGTGCCGTCATTGTTTTGAGCCCCGATGGTCAACTTGTGTGATTCTTTGTTGTCGGGTGAAGTAGTGAGGGCGAAAACCAGCTTTGGCTTTTCGAGGCCGTGTTGCGGCGTAGTTGGGCCTAGCCAGCGCACTGCATGCAAGGCCGACAATGTCTTGAGTAGTGATTGCAGGTTAGCTTCGTTGATTTGGCCGCTTCCTTTCAACCACTGCCACTGGTTTGTCTGGTCGCGCTCAAGTGACAGCTCCTTCTCAGCTGTGATGCTTAAACGATGAATTTGCTCGGGCTTAAGCTTAAGGATCGACAACTCCTGCCATTGCAGGGGATCAGCTGAAATCTGATCCGGCAAACCACGGCGCACTGCCACGACGAAAGGCTCATCGGTCAGCCGCGCGTAAACGTTATCGCCTTCTCCTTTTCCAAAGGCGATCCCCGCAAACGACTGCTCACCCGCCTTGGTTTCAGCCGTGTTTTCAGAAGCAAATGAACTGAACGTCAATTCAATCTGCGGCCTATCGAGGCCGTATTTCGGCAGATTGGAAGCGACGTCTTCTACGAATCGTGTTACCCGCTCATTTTGCAGCGTGTCGATCAAGCGCCGAACCGCGCCTGGATCCGCCGGCGCATTGTTTCGCGTAACGAGTGTCCAATTTCCATCTTTGCGCGCGAGAACGGTTTTGCCTTTGCCTGGAGCGTCGATGGTGATCCGATCGAGAATGTTCGTATCGATCCGAACCAAATGAGAGTCCCGCAAATCGGACGGCTTTGTGTTAAGTATCTCTTCGATCTTTTTCGGCAGGGTGTAAACGGATCCGCGAGGGGCGAACCGCACATATACTTGGTCTTTTTCTTTCTCTGGAATGGTGCCAATCTGCAACGTTTGACCTTTGTCCTCCCGCCCGAACACCTTGATCGAATCACCGAGCTCTACCTTCTGATCTTTCTTTTGCTCCTGATCGTATAGCGTGATCGATCCGCGGGGCTCCGCCAAACCATAAGGGCGCAGGTCACCACGATCATCGGCTATAAATTGTTGAATGCGCGCCGAGGTGATCTGTGAAATCAAGTCGCTTACTTTCCCGTCATCGGCCCGGGCGCGGAGCGGCTTGAGGATATCCCAGTGCTCGCCCTTCTTTTCCAGCTCCATTTCACCAGCGGACGTTTTCAATGTGAGGCGGCGTACCCGCGCAGCCGTCACATCTGTAAGTTTTCTGTCGCGAAATTCCTCCGGCTTTTTGTCGATATCTTTCTTGACCGACTGCGTCGCGAGAAACGTTTCCTTTGAGTTCTGGAAGCGCACATACATTTTGGCTTCCAACGCGGCGTCTTTGCCAAACAAAATTTCCGGCGGTTTATCCCGGCCGAGCAGCTTGAGCTTTAGCTTCGGATTGTTCAGGCCATACTCGGTCAGTTTGCTCTTATCAGCGTCAATATCTTTGGCGGGGATGGTCCCCTCCTTCTGCCACGTCTCCAAGTCCGACAACAAATTTTCGACAAGAGCGCCATCTGCCTGATCTTTGATCGGCGTTTCAAGTCGCCACTTGTTCTCGCGGCGGCGTATTTCGATCTTTTGGTCGCCATTTTGAATGACGATGCCGTCGATTTTGCTTCTGTCGAAATTGACAACGTTCTGGGCCTGCCGTCTTGCCTCTTCGGTGCTCGGCCGCTTCATTTCAAAGAACCTGAAGTAAGCGACGCCAGCGAGCGCAATGACCGCCAGGATGAGGGTATTCCTCCATTTCATACTAAACGCGGCGCTGCCACCACACCATCGTTCCGATCACCGCGGGCACCAGCGGTATGAACACCAAAAGAATCCAGCGCAACCGCCGCAACGCCTCTTCGTTAAGACTGAAGGTGAGAGGCTTCGGGACCTTCGGCGCGATACCGATAAGCTGTTCCCGACTAAGCAGCCAGTTCACACTGCCCGACATGAAATCGAGGCCTTGCTGATCTTGCGTAATTGCGTTGTCCTGAACGAAGGTTGCGTTACTAACTACAACCAACCGCGACGAATTTACCTGGACTCGCTGATCTGCACTGCCTCCTTTTTCGACTGCCGCTCCGATTGTGAGCGGCACATCACTATTTTGCTTCGCATCGGCCTGTAGTTTTGCCTGGTCGTCCGTGTTGTAATCGGTTTCTGCAAAATAGCCTTTTTCTGCCTGGATCAGCGGCTCCACCCGTATGTTGGCGGCGCGAACCCGGTCCTGCTCAGGGGTAAGCGAAGATGTGCCTCCTAAGAAGAGCGCCCGCGCATCGGCCAGCCGCTTTGTGATTGGACTGTCGCCTAGGAAACGCGCTTGCACGTCTCGCGTTAATGCCAACTCCTGGATACCGGTCCGCAAGAAAACCATCAGTCTGTCGTCATTCATTTTGACACCCAGTTCGTTGACAAAGCCGCGGAGCTTCGGCGTTTTCCACGCTGGATCCAGTAAAAGTAGTACCCGCCCTTGTTTATCCCAGAAGTCGCGCAACAGTTTCATTTCGCGATCGGAAAAATCGTATTGCGGTCCGACAATCATCACGGCTTTCACGTCAGCTGGAATTGCATCGAGATCGAGCAGGTTCAGTTCCTGAAACTTGATGTTTTCGTTTTCGATAAACGTTTTCAACACGGTGATCGGGCTGCTGGTTTCCGAAAGCGACGGTTCCTTGTGACCGGTGACATAACCAAGGGTCTTCTTTTTCCCTTCGACAAGATCCATCATTGCGCTCGTGATGGATTGCTCGCCTTTGAATGCAGTCACACGAGGGCCTTCGCCGAACGCCATTCCGCTCTGGTCGAAATCGGCCATCTCCGATGCCTTAACGGTCTTATTGCGACCCTCGTAATCGAGCACCAAAAGGCTTTCGTCCGTGACAACCTTGTATTTGTCGAACAACTCTTTGGCGCGGGAAAGATTCCGCTCAGGATCGATATGCTCGACGTCGACCTTTCCCTTACCGGCGTATTGATATTCCGTGAGTAAATTCTGAACGTCCGCAGTAATCGGCGTATTCGGCGCAAAGAAAACCGTGATGCGCATCTTGCTCTTGAGGGTATCGAGAAAACGCTTCGTTTTATCTGAGAGCGCATATTTTTGATCCCGGGAAAAATCCCAACGCGCGTAGTGCTTGAAGGCGAAGGAATTCACCATTGCAACGACAAACAAGATCAGCACGATCTGGACCAGAACGTTGAAGCCGATGCGAATCCGGCCAATTTTCTTCTCTGAGAGCGTCCGAGGCTTTTTGGTCTTGTCAGGCATTTGTTAGAGCCTCCATTTGCGGGATTGGAATGCCTGATATGTGAGCGTCAGCATCACAACGGTTATGCTCAGATAGAGCACGATCGGCCGGGTATCGATTACGCCCCGAGAAAATGTCCCCATGTGTTCGATCGCGGAGAAATAACCCAGCAAATCGCGCGTTGTAGAAGTAACATCCAGAAGGATGAACTGAACCAGGCCGAGAAAAAATAACAGGGTAATTGCGCAGAAAGAAATAACCGCAGCGATGATTTGGTTCCTGGTCAGAACAGACGTGAGACAGCCAATAGAGAGATAAAACATTCCTAGCAATAAAAGCATCAAGTAAGAGCCAAAGTATGCTCCGGCAGAGTGCGCGGCTGGCTGGTTTGCTATTCTCGCAAAAATCCAAAAGTAAAGCAGTGTCGGGATCCAGAGAATGAGGTAAAAAAACAGTGCACCGAAAAACTTCGAGAGTACCACCTGCCAGTCGCGCACCGGCGCAGTAGTAAGCGGCTCAATGGTGCCGAGCTTAAATTCTTCGGCGAACAGGCGCATCGTGATCAGGGGAAAAATCAGAACGAATGCGAACCAAAAGAAGACCGAATTGAAAAACGCTTCCTGCACCGTGTACTGCACCTGGCGCTGGTTCATGAAGGAGACCTGAAAGTAAAAATCAATCCCGCTGACGATGAGGAAAAAGATCAGTACGATGTACGCTATCGGGGAATGGAAATAGCCGCGCACCTCGCGCGAGAGCAGAGTGTAAAATTTACGCATGGGTGCGAAGCACTGGAGTGATGGAGTGTTGGAGTGATGGAGTAGTGACGTACTCCTCAGGATCTTCAGCAATACGGGCTATCCAGTTTTCGTCTCCACGTTTTTGCTCCAGCTTATCAAGCAGGTGCAGCAAACGGTTCTCGACTTCATAGTGCAGAACGTCCACATCGTGGAAACGCGCTTCTGTAATTTGCCTGGTTTGGCTGAGACCGATCGCGCGCGTCATTGTCTCGGCCAATGAACCGAGCGCGTAATACAAAAATTGAATATATTCGTTAAGCGAGCGTCGGCCGTAGCCTTCGGAAATGTTTGCGGACACTGATTGTGCCGCATCGGCTAGCTGTGAGCGGAGTTTGAAATCAATCTTGTTCTCCGTGAAAACGATCGCCCAGACGAATTCGAATAACTCCATGGCTTTTTGCCAAAAAATCAGTTTCATGTAGCCGCGATTTTTGTTCCGAAGTTCAGTTTCGTAATTCATAACTCCAACACTCCATTACTCCACACTCCGCTACTCCCGTTCAGATCTGGTCGGGATGCGTGAGCTCGACGAACACATCCTCGAGCGTCGCTCGGCGCTGGGTTAATTCGCGCACCGCCCATTGGCGATCGGCAGCCAGCCGAAAGACCTCTTCGCGCACATCTGCCCCCGACTCCACCCGCAGGGAAAACCTCTTCCATTCATCCTCCCCGTCGGTAACCACGTCTCGCACACCTGAAATCTTCTTTAGTTCCTCCGCGGCATTATCCTTTCCGACTTTTGCTTCAAGCACTACGCCGCCAGCTTGCCTGATTTTTCCGAGCAAATTATCCGGCGTATCGCACGCCTCAATTCGACCCTTGTGAATGATGATCACCCGGCTGCATGTCATCTCTACCTCCGGCAAAATGTGCGTCGAAAGCAAAATTGTGTGGTGCTTGCCCAGGTTCTTGATCAGCTCGCGCACCTGCCGGATTTGATTTGGATCGAGACCGATCGTGGGTTCATCGAGAATGAGAAGGTCAGGCTCTGCTAACAGCGCGTCCGCCAGACCGACGCGTTGTCGATAGCCTTTGGAGAGAGTGCCGATCAGCTTCTTTTTGACGTCCTTGAGACCACATAATTCCTCTACATCGCCGACACGCTCCGTAATGCGCCGATGCTGCACTCCCTTGAGCGCCGCGCGATAATTGAGGTACTCCGTGACCCGCATGTCGCTGTAGAGCGGCACATTTTCCGGCATGTAGCCGAGGTGCGCCCGCGCTTGGAGCGATTGCTCAAAAACGTCGTATCCGGCGACGGTAGCGCGCCCCGAACTAGGCGGCATAAAGCCAGCGAGAATGCGCATGGTCGTCGTTTTACCTGCGCCGTTTGGCCCCAGAAATCCCATGATTTCGCCCCGGCTGACCTCGAAACTCAAATCCTGAATGGCAGGCTGGCCGGCGTAACGTTTTGTCAGATTTTCAACCTTAATCATTGTGCGATATTTCGATGAGACAACTGAGGCGCGATTGCGTTGCCAAATTTTTTAGCGCGCCTTTAGGCTCACGTTCGCAAGTTGTCGGTTTTTCCCATCGGCCCCGATTACGCCGACGGTGAATTCCACGTCCGCGCCGCTGTCTACCGATCGAAGCAGTTCCTCGACCTGTTTAACAGAGCTAACATCATATTTCCCTACACGATAAATCACCAACCCACGCTCAGCGCCCGCTTCATCTACCGGGCTGCCCGGTTCCACCGCAGCAATTAACACGCCCCGCCCCTTCGCATAGCCGAGCGCATCACTTAATTCCTGACTCAAGTTTTGCAGCTGCATTCCAAATAACTTCTCCGCGTTCGAAATCGATGTTTCTTCGGTAACAGGCGCGGGTCTTGTCGTGGGCTGTATGCGCGCCGTTTTCTTGAATCGATTCACGCTTTCACGCACGACCTGCGCCGGAATGGCGAAACCGAGGCCCTGCGTGGGAACCCCTTGCGGCGTGAACGCCATCTTTGCCGACGCGATGCCGACCAGCCGACCGGAGACATCGATCACCGGCCCACCGCTGTTACCGGGGTTAATCGCCGCATCGGTCTGCACGAGGTCTTTGTATTCGGTATCGTCCACTGTGATATTGCGCTTCGCAGCGCTAAGGACGCCCCGGCTGATGGAACTGCCGTAGCCAACGGCATTGCCTACTACAATCACTGTCTGGCCAAGCAAGTTCGGAGAGATGTTATCGAGGCTAATGAAGGGAAATGCGCTTTGCGCGTCGATTTTAATGAATGCCAGATCGGTTTTGTCATCGCCGGCAATGTAGTGAGCGTTATAAGTTTTGCCGTCGTTTGTCGTCACGTGAATTTTCAAGTCCGCGGCGCGCTCGACCACGTGCTGGTTGGTAACGATGTAGCCACCCGGATCGATAATGAAACCGGAGCCGAGACTTTGCAATGTCTGGCGAATTTGGCGGGGCCGGATCCGGTTATAGCCGAAGAACTGCGCATACACATCCTCAAATGGATCGCGCACGGTGCGTCGAACTACACGCTCGGTATTGATGTTTACCACCGCCGGCAACACCTTGGCTACAGCCAAAACGGCCGGTTCCGAAGCCGGGTCGGCTTGTGCAAAAGAGGACGCCGAGAGCGCGAAGATCAACACGGCAGCAAGCGCGCAGATTGCGTGCTTGGGTAGCGCACGCGTCCCGCGTGCTGGCGAGCACGTCCTCGCGATCGCGGACTTTACGTTGGAGTCGCCTCTCTTCAGCGGCAGCGAGAGTCGAAGGAAAAATTGTTTCGGCGCGACGCCGAAACCAGCACGCGGGACGCGCGCGCTACCCCGAGCTGCCGATGTCATTGCACGACGATTTTCGTCAGTCATCGCGCACCCAAGTAACGAAGCGGCCTCCGCACTGTCAACTTGCCGCGCCGCCCAATCATCGGAGATTAAATCGCTATGCGTACATCAATGGATGCTCGCGCAAATATCGACCTGATCGAGGAGAACTACCGTCGCTGGCAGAAAAATCCTGAGTCAGTCGATTCAGGATGGTCTGCGTTTTTCGAAGGATTCGAACTGGGAAATCTGCCGCAACGTGACGGGGCGACGGTGGCGGAAGCCGAGGCGCGCGAGGCAGCGTTGCAGACACGTGTCGATGGTCTTGTGTATGCCTATTGTTCGCTGGGGCACACTATTGCACGCGTCGATCCACTGGCAGAGTCGCGACCGCAAAATCCGTTGCTCAGTTTGAGCGAGTTCGGATTTAGCGAATCAGATCTTGATCTTCGCATTTCGTCGAAATTTTTCCTCGACAATCGGCCAATGACCTTGCGCGAAATGATCGCCGGTCTCGAGAGAATTTATGCCGATTCCATCGGCTCGGAATTCATGCATATCCAGGACCCGCGCATTCGCGAGTGGGTGCGGATGCGGTTGGAGAGGCGGCCCCAAAAGCATTCGACACCGCGCGAGGTTCAGGTAGCGCTGTTGCGCGCGCTGCTCGAAGCCGAATCGTTCGAGACCTTCCTGCACACGCGCTACGTGGGTCAAAAACGGTTTTCCCTTCAAGGCTCGGAATCGCTCATGGTGATTCTCGACACGGTCCTGCACAGGTGCCCGGAGGGTGGCGTCGAGGAAATTTGCATGGGCATGGCGCATCGGGGGCGCCTCAACGTGCTCGCGAATTTCTTGCGCAAATCACTGAAGGTCGTCTTTACGGAATTTAGCGAGAATTACATTCCTGATTTGGTGGCCGGCGATGGCGACGTGAAATACCATCTCGGTTATCGCGCGGTCCGCAGACTTGCTTCAGGAGCCGAGGTCGAGATTCGCCTCTCCTCGAATCCAAGTCACTTGGAAGCTGTCGATCCCGTGGTCGAAGGAAACGCTCGCGCGCGACAACGGATTCGTGGGGATACCGAGCACCGGCGAAAAGTTTTACCACTGCTGGTGCACGGCGACGCGGCTTTCATTGCACAGGGAATCGTAGCCGAGACACTTAACCTGTCTCAACTGCACGGTTACAGCACCGGCGGCACCATTCACATCGTGGTGAACAATCAAATCGGCTTCACTACGCTTCCCAAAGATGCGCGATCATCTCCGTATGCCACGGATGTTGCCAAGATGATTGAGGCACCGATTTTCCATGTGAATGGAGATGATCCGCTGGCCATTAAGTTTGTTAGCGATCTGGCGTTCGATTTTCGACAGCAATTTGGGCGAGACGTGGTGATCGACATGTATTCCTATCGCCGCTATGGCCACAACGAAGGTGACGAACCCTCGTTTACCCAGCCCGATCTTTACGCAAAGATCGAGAAACGACCTTCGGTCACGCAGCTTTACAAACGCGAGCTACTGGAAGCTGGAACACTAAGCGAAGACGACGCTGCCTCGCTGGAAACCGAGTTCGCTCTGCGGTTGGAGATGACGCGAGACGAAGTCAGCGCCATCGAAAAGCGGAAGGCCAGTGAAAAGGCCAGGTTCAAGGAATCGACTGCAATATTCCAACCGGAATACACAAGGACCTCGGAGCCGACGGCGATTAGCGAGAAGACGCTCAAGATCATTGTCGATGGTCTTACCCGCATACCAGAAGGTTTCGAGGTTCAGCCGAAGATAAAACGCATCGTCCTCGATCACCAGCGCAAGGTCTTTGAAGAGGGCGGCCCCTATGAATGGCATTATGCCGAAGCCCTCGCCTTTGGATCATTGTTGTTGGAAGGAATTCCGGTTCGATTGTCGGGACAGGATAGTTCGCGCGGCACGTTCAGCACACGGCACTCGGTCCTTTACGACGCGCAGACGGGCAGGCCCTACGTCCCACTCATGCACCTGGCCGAAAAACAGGCGCGCATTTGCATTTACAATAGCCCGCTCTCAGAAGCTGCCGTGCTTGGATTTGATTACGGCTACTCGCTGGATTACCCAAAAATGCTCTGCTTGTGGGAAGCGCAATTCGGCGATTTTGCGAATGCCGCGCAAACGATCATCGATCAGTTCATCGTCTCAGCAGAATCGAAATGGCAGCGGCCCAGCGGCATTGTGCTACTACTCCCGCACGGCTACGAAGGCCAGGGCGCGGAACACTCGAGCGCGCGACTCGAGCGCTTTCTGCAAGCATGCGCCGAGGACAACATCCAAGTGTCCAATCTCACCACCTCCGCGCAGTATTTTCATGTGTTGCGACGCCAGATGAAACGCGACTTCATCAAACCGCTCATCATTATGACTCCAAAGAGTCTATTGCGCGCCAAGTTCGCGTCGTCGCCTGCGGAAGAATTTATCCATGGCCGGTTCGAAGAAATTCTCGGCGCCCCAGAGGCTGGTCCCGCCGACAACGTAAAGCGGATCATCTTTTGCTCAGGTAAAGTGTATTACGATCTGCTGAAATATCGCACTGAGCGCAAGGTTGATGACGCAGCGATCATTCGCATCGAGCAGCTGTATCCACTAGCCGAAAAAAGGCTGCGCGAAATGCTCAAGCCATTTCCAAAAAGCGCGAAGCTCGTGTGGTGCCAGGAAGAACCGCAAAACATGGGGGCTTGGACTTTCATCGAGCCACGATTGCGCACTCTTTTTTGCAGCGAAATCGCGTACGCGGGACACGACGCCGGCGCCAGTCCCGCTGTCGGCGCACTAGCCCGCCACAAACGCGAGCAAGCCCGCCTGGTTGCCGACGCGTTTTCGGTTTGAGCTGATTTTGCGCCGCCTGATCCGCATCCGATGGAGGTCGTGCGCCGGGCGACAATCGCGACCGCATCGACAATGCGGCGGACAATCGATTGCCTGAAACTATCAGAGATCGCGCTAGAAAGTATAATCATCGAAAATTTTATCTGCATGCAATGCGGGACGCAGTTCGCTGAAAGCGCGCAACCGCCGCCAAGCTGCCCAATTTGCGAAGATGAACGGCAATTTGTTCGTCACGCTGGCCAGAAATGGACGACGCTCAAATGGCTGGCGACTGATCATCACAACCGCCTCGAAGAAGAAGCGCCACGCCTTCTCGGGATCGACACCAAGCCGGAGTTTGCGATAGGCCAGCGTGCTTTGCTCCTGCAATCGCCCGGAGGAAATCTGCTCTGGGATTGCATCTCTTTGCTGGACAACGAAACTATTGCCGAGGTGAACGCGCGCGGCGGTATCCGCGTCATTGCCATTTCGCATCCGCATTTCTACTCGTCGATGACTGAATGGGCCGAGCGGTTCGACGCACAAATATTTTTGCATGCCGCTGATCGCGAGTGGATCATGCGCAAGAGTCGACGCATTCAATTCTGGGAAGGCACAACGCTTCCGCTCTGGGATGGACTAACACTCATCAATTGCGGCGGTCATTTTGAAGGCGGCACGGTGTTGCATTGGCCAGCCGGTGCAAATGGGCAGGGCGCATTGCTCACCGGCGACATTATTACCGTAGTGCAGGACCACCGCTACGTCAGTTTTATGCGAAGTTATCCAAATTTGATTCCGCTCGGCGCCGCTGCGATTCATCGCATTCTCGAAAGAATTGAACCGTTCTCATTCGAGCAGATCTACGGCGGTTGGTGGAAAGCCAACGTGCTCGCAGATGCAAAAGCAGCAGTCGCGCGATCTGCCGAGCGTTATCTGCGCTGGATCGCTGTGTAGAACTGATTTCAAACCAACGGTAATCAAGACCGCAAGCCACGCCGCTACTCACCGGCTCCTGCCAATTCGTCATTGCTGCGCCTGTTTCCGGGGAGCGGAGGCCTGTAGCATTCGGCAGCTTGCCGATTGCATGGCCGCAAAAGTGATCGTGTTAACGGCGCGGTTCGCGGCAAGTTGCCGCGAACTACAGGCTGGCAGCCTGTGCTCCCCAGACAACACATCAGCGACTTCGAATAAAACGATCAACCAACCGCGGCAATGTAATCGCAGCCGGCTCGCGAACTAGTCGGGTTCCGAATCGTGAGAGCGGTGTCTCCTCGGGATTTACTTCGATAAGTTCACCGCCGCCACGGCTGGCCCGCAGCGCCCAATCGACGATATATCCAAAAGTCGTAGTGGTTCCGGCGACAATCACAAGATCGCAAACTCCGCGATCGAGATAAGTTTCAACTCGTTGCACTTCGGTCCACGGGAGTTGCTCGCCAAACCAGACAACGCCGGGCCGCATGAGGGCATCGCACTTCGCGCATCTTGGAACGACATTTTGTTCCTCTACCTCTTCCTCTTCCTCCTGCTCCTGCTCCTGCTCGTGATCGTGCTTCCGCTCGGTGAAACCGAAATCACAACGCGAGCACGTCGTAACGAAAATGTCGCCGTGAATCTGCACCATCTTCTCCTTCGGGAGTCCTGCACGCGCGTGCAGGTCGTCCACGTTCTGAGTAACGAGCAGGAACTCGTCTGCGCGTTGGGCCAGTTTCGTGATCGCGGCGTGCGCTGCATTCGGTTGTGCGTTCCGGATGCGGTGCCGGCGCTCGCGATACCATTCCCAAACAAGTTTCGGATCTCGCGCAAATGCTTCCGGTGTTGCTAGCCGTGCCGGATCGAGGTTTCGCCAGTAGCCGTCCTTTCCACGAAAGGTCGGAATTCCGCTTTCAGCCGAAACGCCCGCGCCGGTGAGACCGAGAACACGCACAACATAAGATCGATAGACGGCGGCGATTTCCAAGTCAGCCGCTACACAATACTGGCGTCGTTTCGATACTTAATGTTGCCAATTGCCGTGTTGGCTTGCCAGACTCGCTCCCATGAATCACACCGCAAAAGAACTTGAATCCGGAGCTATCCGGGAAATTGAGCCGGAGGTAAGGACGCTGTTTACAAAGGTAGTGGAACGCGATCCGCGCGAGGCGGCCCGGATGCTGGAGCCGTATCCAGACGAGTTTATTGTTCAAATGCTGGAGCTGCTAAATCCCGCCTCGGCACTGAAGATACTTCAACGCTTCGATCCGTCGCGGCGGCAAACCGTTCTGGCCACCGCTTCGCCTGAAACGAATCAGCAATGGATGCGGAATCAAACGTACCCGGAGCGTACCATCGGACGATTAATCCAGCCACCATTGGCAGTCTTCAGTCCGCAAACAACGGTTGCCCAGGCAACCGAACAGATTCGGCGTCTCGCGAGAAAAACCATTATCACCTACGCCTTTGTCACAGACGAGCAGGAGAAACTCCTGGGGGGTCGTTGTCATGCGCGACATGCTGCTGGCACAAAGCAGTCAGCGCCTCGAGGAAATCATGCTCAACCATCCGTTCTATCTCACGCCGGAGATGTCGCTGCCCGAAGCAATGAGAGCGGTGCTGGTTCGGCATTATCCGGTCTATCCGGTTTGCGACAAAACGGGACGACTACTCGGCCTCTTGCGCGGTCAGATGTTATTTGAAGCCGAGGCGATCGAACTCAGTGCGCAACCGGGAGAAATGGTGGGTGTAGAAAGAGAAGAGCGATTTACTACGCCGTGGCAACGAAGTCTGAAATTTCGGCATCCCTGGCTCCAGATAAACTTGTTCTGCGGATTACTCGCTGCGCTTGTAGTGGGATTTTTTCAGGAGACCATCGACCGCGTCATTGCGCTGGCAGTGTTCCTGCCAGTGCTCATCGGTCAGGCAGCAAATACAGGAGTGCAGGCACTGGCAGTTTGCTTGCGTGGTATGACCTTGGGCGATTTGAGATCCGGTAGAGAGCGGATGCTCCTCATTAAGGAGATGTCGCTGGGAACATTAAACGGAGCGCTGACTGGCGTGACAGGTGGAATAGCGATGTTCATCTTTGCAAGCATGGTGAAAAGCCCGCTGGCTCTAGTGCTAAGTCTTGTTGTGTTCCTGTCTATCACGATCAGTTGCTGCATTAGCGGCGTGGCCGGCGCCATGGTGCCATTGGCTCTCAGGAGATTCGGCGCAGACCCGGCAACAGCGTCAAGCATTGTGGTAACAACGTTCACCGATGTTGGCTGTCTGCTCGTGTTCCTTGGGCTCGCCGCCTGGTTGATCTAAACAAATCGAGATTAATGCCTTCTAGAAAAAGATCGCGTTGCTGTCTGCGCTGCCTTACCAATCGGCTAATATGAAACTCCGATCTTCCCTGCAGCCTTTTTTCAGGAAGGAAATATTGTAGGGCAAGCGCTCCGCTTGCTGCTGAGCCGCAACTTTTCGAGACGGTGACTTAGGTCAGTTTCAGATTCGCTATTCCAGGTTTCGAATGTTTATATGAGAGCCACAACAACACGAATCCAACAACGGGAATAAGGATGCCGCTTGGGAGAACCACTCCCACGTTGCCCGGCGAGAAATTCTTCGCCACGATCATCTGGTAAATGTGCCCGCCAGCCGCTCCCAACGAGAACGCCGAAGGCGGAATTAGCGTCGCAACTCGAAATGGCAAGCTCGCCTTGAATGCAATGACTCCTGCAATTCCCACACCGAGGCTGGCGAATCCTACTTCTGCTTGAAATGGGCTTTGCGGCCACTCGATAAACTCCGCAGAGAAATCACCGAAGAAAACGTGGGCAACGAAGTTGAAAATATGATTTATCCCTATGGTGAAAAGCAGGTAGTAAGCGAACAATGCCTCGGCAACTACATTAATCCGTAGCGGTTTGGGCTTATTGATTAGGGATAAGACTCCGGCAAGTAAACCGATGATCAGAAACGTCAGGAAGTAATTGATTAGGAAAAAAATTAAAATGGCAGAGAACTTCGATTCAGCCATGGGACTGACCCTAATTGGATCGGTCAAGCTTGTTAAGCGCGAATAGCTGTTCCTGAATGGTCGCAAGTCCGGTCTGCGGATTACGGTGAAATCACGATACGCGGAATTCATCGCCGCGTTCGAGCGCCAGTTCGGCTTTCAGATTCTCCAAATCGTGGCCAATACTTGCGACAGCGGTGAGTTTGTCGCCATCGCGGAAAATCACGGACGCGTCTTTGCCTTTCAAATCGCCCGACTCAGTTGCGCGATTTTCGCCGGTGCCGTGACCGACATAGCGGATGTGCAGATCAAAATGATTGCTCCAAAAGAACGGCGGCACAGTGAATCGCTCACGCGCGCCGAGAATGTTGCGCGCAGCAGTCTGGCCCTGGCGCTCAGCCACGACCCAGTGCTCAACGCGCATGCGGCCCGCGCGCGGGTCGGGCCAACGCGCGATGTCGCCGGCGGCAAAAATTCCCGGAATGTTCGTTTCCAAAAATTCGTTGACCACGACGCCGTTGTCAGTGGCAATGCCCGCTTTTTCGGCCAGCGCTACATTTGGCCGAACGCCGATTCCCACGACCACCAGGTCGCAATCCAAAATCGTTCCGTCATCGAGCTGCACATGGCGATCTTCGATAGCCACAGGCGTTCGCCCGAGATGAAATTTTACGCCGTGGGCTTCATGAGTTTCCCGAATTAGGTTGCCCAGTTCGCTTCCGAGAACTTTTTTGAGCGGCAACGATCCTTTTCCAACAACAGCGACTTCAAGTTTGCGCTCGCGCAGCGATGCCGCCACCTCCAGCCCAATGAAGCTGGCGCCGATCACGACCGCGCGCTTCGCGTGCTTCGCCTTCTCGATGATGCGGCGGCTGTCGCTTAGCGTTCGCAAATAACAAACGTGCGGCAAATCGTCTCCCGGAATTTCAAGCCGCACAGGCTCGGCACCCGTCGCTAACAGCAGCGCGCCGTAAGCTAACGAGCGGGCATCTGACAACGTCACCTGTTTGGTTTTCGGGTCGACGGCGGCCACGGATGTGTTCGTGATGATGTCGATCTTTTGCTCGCGATAAAAATCTGTGGAGCGCAACGGGATCCATTCTTCCGGCGCAGTGCCTGCGAGATAATCTTTGGAAAGATTCGGCCGATCGTACGGCAAAAATTCGTCAGCGCCAATCAGCGTGATCGGCCCGTCGTAACCTTCGCGGCGCAACATTTCCGCCGCGGCATTGCCGGCTGCGCCTGCGCCAACGATCACCATGCTCGCTGGCGACGATTTTGGTTTGCGCGCCGGTTTTTTCTCTTTCCTGCCGACTACGAAAAAACGCCGGCCGCGTTTATCAATGTTCCAGCAAGGCGTATCGCTCAACGCGGGCGCACCGAACGCTTCACCCGTGCGAAGATCGAACCGCGCGTGGTGCCACGGACACCGCACCGTGCAATCCACCATCAATCCTTTTGCCAGCGGCCCGCCGTAATGCGTGCAGGTAGCGCCGATCGCAAAAAGTTGAGACCCTTGTCTGGCCACGAGAATTGCTTCACCAAACGCGTGCCCCAGAAGCATTCCTCCATCCTGCACCTCGTCGATGTCGCAGCCCTTTTCGAAATCCGGGCCTTCGAGTTCGCGCGATGCTTCAGCCATAGAAATTTCCTTCGCTGCGTCAAATTGGAATCGCGCCGGAACAATATAACGCGGGTTCTCATCCGCCTAGCCCCCCGCTGATTCTGCCGGTCCGCTCTTTGTGCCAGAAAGTAAATCAACGCGGATCAGTGGATCGTTCGGCAACACAATTGGACCTTCCCAGCGGAGAAAGCCGGCTGGCGCAGGATTCGTCAGCCAAACTTTTGTGTCCGGCACATTAACGAAGAAGTTCGCGATGAACGGAATTTCCGAATGAATGATGAAGCGATCGCCCTTCACCGAGCGTCCCGACATTTTCATACGGTCAAGCCCTCCGTGAGAAATTGTCACTGTTACAACTTGCGGGCCAAGCGTTGGGAAATCCGAAAAACCGACTGCCTTGAGCTGAACTTGTTCGCCATGCAGGAGCCGTTTGCGCAGATTACTCAAGGCAAGGCTAAACCCAAACCCGGCAAACGTTCGGCCTGGTTCAATTTTAATCCTTTTGGACACATCCTTATGATCTTGGCTGATGTGTGCGGTGGCGATTCCAGCCAGAAAATCCACAGCGAACTCTCGCTGCGACCTTCCATGTTTCGATTCTTTCCAGGACCATTTTTCCTGGATCAGCTCTGGGTTCTTGTCGAAATTGCGAGTGTTCCTCGTAGACCTCACCGGCGGAAAATTTGTAAGTGATCACAACGTGTAGCCGATTGTTTTCTACCCATTGGCGGAATTCGCCGTCAGCCAGTTTCTTCCCGTTGATGTCGCACAAGCCTGGGTACCCGTGCGACGCAGCCGCCAGCTCAGTCACTTTTAGTGCATAAACTGGTGCCACGATCATTCCCGCAGCGAGGATTGAGAAAACGGTTACCAGCTTTCTTGTTGCAAGCATTCTGTACCCTTATCGGTGTTGGCTGAAACCACGGCTGCACTGGGTTTCATCGCAACGGTGTGCGATTTGGTAACGTTGCTGTTACCAAGCTTTCAGATTTTTAGTCGACAATCTTCGGAGTGTTGCTATGGTCGTGGCCAATGAGCGCTGATACGCTTTCCTCGATAGAACCCGTAAATAGCTCGCGGTGGATCTTCGCGTCGGCGCTCGGAATCTGGCGATAGAAAGCGACCGTTTCCTCAACGGACGCTGATTCATCTCTCTCAAGCAGGAGATCTGTCTCTGCGTCTGTCGAAATAATCCAACCACTTATGACCAAATGTTAATCGTGATGAAACCAAGCGCTACGGCATCGGAGATCGATGCGGTGGTAACCGTTGTTGAGGCAGTCGGCTTCCGCGCCCATCCCATGCCGGGAGCGACGCGAACGGCGATCGGCATTACGGGCAATGCAGGACCGATCGACGGCCGGCGTTTTGAAAATCTGGCGGGTGTTGCGGAAGCCATCCGCGTCACCAAACCGTACAAGCTGATCACGCTCGATCTGCGTCCGGAGAAAACGATTGTGCAGATCGACGGCGCAACGATTGGCGGAAGCCAACTCGCCATCATCGCGGGACCCTGCGCGATCGAGAGCCGCGAGCAGGCGTTTGCTGTAGCAGAGGCAGTCAAACTAAGCGGTGCGCGTTTCTTCCGCGGATGCGTTTGGAAACCCCGAACGTCGCCCTACACATTCCAGGGGTTAGGCGAGAAGGCGTGGGAAATCATGACCGCGATCCGCAATGAATTCGGGTTAAAGATCGTCACCGAAGCCGTTGAGGAGTCGCATGTCGATCTTATCGAAAAATACGGCGACGTGATTCAAATCGGTGCCCGCAACATGCAGAATTTTTCCCTGCTAAAGCGCGCCGGTCGATCCAAGTTGCCGGTGCTGTTGAAGCGCGGGATGGCCGCGACGCTCGAGGAATGGTTGCTGGCAGCCGAGTACATCATGGCTGAGGGCAATTATAACGTGATACTTTGCGAGCGGGGTGTTCGCACATTTGCGCAGCATACGCGCAACACACTCGATCTGGCGTCGGTGCCGGCGATCCGGCGCATTTCGCATTTGCCGGTGATCGTCGATCCGTCGCACGGCACGGGTACCGCGTACATGGTCACGCCGCTCGCGCGCGCCGGAATCGCGGTGGGAGCGGACGGCCTCATGATCGAAGTTCACAATCAACCGGAGCTTGCTCTTTCCGACAGCGCGCAGGCGCTGACCCTTTCGCAATATGCGCAGCTCATCGAAGAAGTTCACGCCATTCACCAGCTCACTGGGTCAGAAAAGAAAAATACGTAATACCGCTGTCATGTTGAGCGAAGCGAAACATCTCTGGTCATTTCTGAGGCAGGATTGGTCCAGAAGAGGATCAGAGATTCTTCTCCCGCGACCGCGAGATCAGAATGAGATCTGTGAAATCGAAAAATGCTTCTGCTAATCGACAACTACGACTCTTTTACCTACAACCTCGCGCAGTATTTTGGCGAGCTCGGCTGCGATGTTGTGGTCAAACGCAACGACGAAATCTCAATTGATGAAATCGCAGACGTAGCTCCGCGACACATCTGCATTTCCCCAGGCCCGTGCACGCCACGCGAAGCTGGTATCAGCAAGGAAGTGATTCTGCGCTTCGGTCAACAGATTCCGGTTCTCGGCGTTTGCCTCGGTCATCAATGCATCGCCGAAGCGTACGGCGGGAATGTCGCCCGCGCTGAGCGCCTGATGCATGGAAAGTCATGTATGATCAGCCATAACGGCAGCGCGCTTTTTTCAGATTTAGCGAACCCGTTTGAAGCCGGCCGGTACCATTCGCTCGTCGTCGAACGATGTTCATTTCCCGAGTGTCTCGAAATCACCGCCGAAAGTGACGACGGAGAAATCATGGCACTGCGTCACCGCGAATTCCCGGTGCACGGAGTGCAATTTCATCCCGAATCAGTGCTTACACGGGATGGTAAGAGCATCCTCGCGCGATTCCTCGCTCTCGCACCCAAAACTTCGATAACGCGTCACAAATCGCTTCAGGTATGAGAACTCACGCAAAATCTCCGCCTCCGAGACGTCCAGTACGAACAGGCTGGCCGGCAACATGCCGGCCACAGCGAGCAGAATGCCTGCGCTCCCCGCATCAACGTGCGAACGACAGGGTTGGAGAAATCCAAGCGAAGGGTACCGCGACCATGTTGGTCGCCCAAGCCAGCATGTTGCAGGCTTGTCTGTCCAGCACGCGAAGCGCGAAGAAGCCTAAACATCTGAGAACGGGAAGGCAAATCAGTGCGCTCAATGCGAGTAAGGGGCGTTAAAGCGTGCACAATAAATGAAACCGTTGATCACTCCCTCGCTGGATGAATTCCTGCAACTCGCAAAGCAGGGCAACGTGATTCCTGTTTTCGCCGAGTTCGTTGGCGATTGCGAAACACCGGTCTCGGCCTTCAAAAAATTTAGCCACGGCGGTTACAGCTTCCTTTTTGAATCAACGGAAAAAAATGACGTGTCCGGCCGGTTTTCGTTCGTTGGATTCGAGCCGCGAATAGTTATTCAAAGCTTCGGACGCGACATCCGTCTCGTGCGAGACGGGATTGAGGAACGATTCAGTACGATCAGCGATCCTCTCGATGAGCTCCGCAAATTGATGGCGCGGCATCAATTTGTTTCGCGTCCAGACCTGCCACGCTTCGCCGGCGGCGCCGTCGGGTTCATCGGCTACGAAGTAATTCGATTGTTCGAGCCGAAAGTTCCGGCCGCGCGCAAGAACGACGTGCAATTACCCGATATGCTCTTCATGCTTACCGGTAACGTCCTCATCTTCGATCATCGGCTGCGTACTTTGAAAATCGTCGTCAACGCCTTTCTCGATGATCGGGCGCCGGAAAAAGTCTATGCGCGCGCTGTGGAATCTGTGGATTCCATTTTACAACAATTGACTGCGGCGGTGGATTTGCCTCTTGTTCCGATTGCGCTGGATGAAAAACAGCCGATGCCGCGCAGCAACTTCCGTCGTGAAGAGTTTGAGCGCGCAGTTGAACGAGCCAAGGAATACATCCGCTCCGGCGATATTTTCCAGGTGGTTTTGTCGCAACGCTTCGAATCGGATTTCACGGGCGAGCCGCTCGACTTCTATCGCTGCCTTCGTTTCATCAATCCTTCGCCGTACATGTTTTGTCTGAACTTCGGCGACGATTTTGCGCTTGTTGGCAGCTCGCCTGAGATGCACGTCCGATTGACCGGCGACGCGGTCGAGATTCGTCCAATTGCAGGGACACGCCCTCGTGGCCTTACTACTGAGCAAGACGAACGAAATGCCGCCGAACTCCTCGCTGATCCGAAGGAGCGCGCGGAGCACATCATGCTCGTGGACCTCGCGCGCAATGATGTCGGGCGCGTTGCAGAGTTCGGCTCAGTCCGCGTGACCGAGATGATGGAAATCGAGCGCTACAGCCACGTGATGCACATTGTTTCAAACGTGACGGGGCGTCTGCGCCGGGGTTGCACTGCATTTGATTTGGTGAAGGCGACGTTTCCCGCCGGGACCGTCTCTGGCGCACCGAAAATCCGCGCGATGCAAATCATTAGCGAACTGGAACAAACCAGACGCGGCTGTTACGCAGGGGCGATCGGCTACTTCGGATTCGATGGCAACATCGATTCGTGCATCGCGTTGCGTTGCGCCGTATTGAAAAACAGCACGGCATACGTGCAGGCCGGCGCAGGCATCGTCGCTGATTCGGACCCGGGCGCAGAGTACGAAGAGACCGTCAACAAAGCGCGCGCGATGGCAAAAGCGCTTTCAATGGCGCAGCAAATATAATCGGAATGAGAAAAGGAACCGCAAATCCAAAATCGCCCAGGCAGACAACCGGCAGCGATGCCCAGTTATCGAAATCTCCGGCACGTGTTCCTGTCGGGCCGCTTCGCTCCTCGGGTGGAAATAATGGAGGTCAGGCAGCTTTGCCTGACTCGGCTGGCAAGATGCCAGCCTGCCAAGACAGCCTGACAGGCTATCATCCAACTGATATCGGCGATTTCGAATTGCGCGACGCGACACTCCGTCTGATGCAGCGGAAACATCTCAGCCGGGCAGAAGCCGCAAAGTTGCTTGAATGCCTGCTGAGTCCTGTCACCACAGACGCGCAGATAGCGGCGGCGCTCATTGCTTTAACCGTTAAAGGCGAAACCGTCGAAGAACTTGCAGGAATGGCCGAAGCGATGCGGGATCGCGCCATTCATTTGAATTCCCGTCATCGCAATTACATCGATACTGCAGGAACTGGATCGAGTGCCGCGAAAACGTTCAACGTCTCAACGGGCGCAACGTTCGTGATTTCAGGCGCTGGTTTACCCGTGGCGAAACATGGCGCGCGCGCTGCGACATCGAATTGCGGCAGCGCCGATGCCCTCGAGGAACTCGGCGTTAACACTTCCGCGTCTCCGGAAATTATGGAGCGGTGCCTTAATGAGTACGGAGTTTGCTTTATGTTTGCGCCGCTTTTTCATTCGGCAACGGCTCGCGTCGCGAACGTGCGCCGGCAGCTTGGCGTGCCTACCACATTCAATTTGCTCGGTCCGCTAACCAATCCTGCACGAGCGCCCTTTCAACTGCTCGGCGTGTCGCAACGTTCGCTTGTTGAGCCGATGGCGTCGACTCTTGTCCTCCTCGGCATCGAAAACGCGTGGGTCGTTCACGGGGCTGACGGTCTCGATGAAGTTACAATCACACGCGAAACTTTTGTCGCGGCGTGCTCCGCGCGCACCGGCGTGAAGACGTTCACGATTTCGCCGGAGGACTTCGGATTACATCGTCAATGCCTCATTGCAGGCAGCGTTCAGGGCCCAACCGAAAACGCCCGGCTAATCCGCGCAATTTTGGCCGGCGAAAAAAACGGCAGCCTGGCTGCGCCGCGCGATTTAGTCATCATCAATGCTGCTGCAGCGCTCCATCTCGCTGGAGTTGCCACGGATCTTCGCCAGGCAGCCAACATCGCTGGTGAAAGCATCGACAGCGGACGCGCGGCGTCGAAGCTGGATGCGCTCATTCGAGAAACAAATCGGAGCTCGTCATGACAAACATTCTTTCCGAAATTATCGAGCGGAAGCGTGAACTTGTTGCGCGACTTCGGGGCGATCGCGCCTCGCAGGACTTTCGCGAGCGCGCATTGGCGATTCGACGCGACGCTACGCCGCATCGTTTCGTGCAAACATTAGAGTCGGAACCACAGCGGCTGAACATTATCGCGGAATTCAAACGAAGATCGCCGTCCGCGGGAATTATTCGCAGCGATTTATCGGCGACTGAGGTTGCCCGTTGCTACGAGCGCGGGGGCGCCTGCGCCATCTCGGTTTTAACTGACGAAGAATACTTTGGTGGATCGATTTTCGACCTGACAGCTGTTCGCGCCAGCACCGACCTGCCGATCGTGCGGAAGGATTTTATCATTGATCCGATTCAGCTTTACGAAGCTGCCATCGCTGGTGCGGATGCTGTGTTGTTGATCGTCGCCGCAATGGATGATCGCTTGCTACGTGAGCTGCGCGAATTGGCCGAAGATCAGCTCGGACTCGATGCACTTGTCGAGGTGCACACACCGGATGAATTGCGCCGCGCGGTGAATGTCGGGGCGAGAATCATCGGTGTAAATAATCGTGATCTGCGGACGTTTCGAACTTCATTGGACACAAGCGAGTGTTTGATCGCCGAAGCCCCGCGAGATCGGATCATGATCAGCGAGAGTGGACTAAAAAATGCGAAATCTTTGGGTCATCTTCAAGCGCTGGGCTTCCGCGGCTTCCTCATAGGTGAAGCGCTGATAGGCGCGAGCGATCCCGAAAAGGCGCTTCGCGATCTCATCGATGGGGCCAAAGATCAGCCGTCCCTGCAAATTAGTTGTAGCCACCGACCTGTGGCCGATCCGGCCGAATTCTCGACGGCGCACAGCGCCGTGGCTACAGCCGATCGCTCCAACGGGATACAAATCAAAATCTGCGGCGTTACGAATGTGAACGGTGGGAGAATGTGCGCCGAACTTGGCGCGGACATGATCGGCCTCAACTTTTATCCGCAAAGCCCGCGCTACATTGAACCGGAAGTTGCGAGGCAAATCGTCGAGACGCTGCCGAGCCATGCTGATGCAGTCGGTGTTTTCGTTAACGGGAACGCCGATGAAATCCGGAACACCGCCAACGCCGCTGGAGTGCGATGCGTCCAATTGCACGGAGATTTCTCGCCTGACGTCGGGCGGGAACTCGCTCGCGAATTTCGGGTGATTCAAGTGTTTTCCACGCACCCGCAGTTTCGCCCGGAAGACGTGGCATTGTTTTCCCATTGTGATGTGCTTCTTGATGCACATCACCCGGATCTTCGCGGCGGCACCGGCCAGATGTGCGATTGGTCTGCTGCGCGAGCAACATTGCCATTTTCTCGATTTCTCATTCTCTCCGGCGGTTTGAACGCGGAAAATGTTGCCAGCGCGATCAAAGCGGTCACGCCACACGCTGTGGACGTTTGCAGCGGTGTTGAGAGCGCACCCGGTGTCAAAGATCGCGGCGCCATCAAAGATTTTATCGCCGCCGTGCGCACGCCCGAACGCTCCCTGGCAGCGACATCAGCTTCGCAGTTGTGATGTTTTCAACCAATTCGGGCGTCGAGACACGTGAAATGCGCGGGACGCGCTTGGGTCGCCTCGCCCTTCACAAGGGAGAGAGGGAGGGTGAGGGTCCGGTTCCGGCACGTCGCCGTGAACATTTCGAAGTGGTATTCTTCCGGCTCGAAGACCCCCCTCACCTTATTCCTCTCCCCTTCTGCAAGGGGAGAGGCGACAAAACGCCCGCGTGTCAGTATCTGTGGCGCCGTTTCTACGACAAGTAGCCTGAAATTTCGATGAAAGAATCGCAAATCAAAACAAGCGAACCCGACGAACACGGCCACTGGGGAAAATTTGGCGGACGCTACGTTCCAGAAACCTTAGTCGCGCCGCTCGAGGAGTTGACCAACGAGTTCACGCGTGCGCGACACGACAATAATTTCTGGCGTGAGCTCAATTTGCTACTGCGCGATTACGCTGGCCGACCAACGCCACTGTTTCATGCTCAGCGGTTGTCCACCCACGCGGGCGGAGCGCAAATTTATCTCAAACGCGAAGACCTTCTCCACACCGGCGCGCACAAGATCAATAACGCCCTGGGCCAGGCGCTGCTGGCGCGGCGGATGGGCAAACAACGCGTCATCGCCGAGACCGGGGCGGGACAGCACGGCGTCGCCACGGCAACGGTATGCGCACTCTTTGGATTACGATGCGTGATCTACATGGGGGCCGAAGATGTACGTCGACAATCCCTGAACGTTTTCCGCATGCGATTGCTGGGCGCTGATGTGATCACTGTAGACGCAGGAACACGTACGCTGAAGGACGCTATCAACGAGGCGCTACGCGATTGGGTGACGAACGTCCACGACACTTATTACCTGCTGGGCAGTGCGCTTGGACCGCATCCGTATCCGCTGATGGTCCGCGATTTTCAAAGCGTGATTGGACGCGAAGCACGCGAACAAATTTTGTCGGCCACAGGAAAGCTACCGCGCGCGCTGATTGCCTGTGTCGGGGGCGGCTCGAATGCGATTGGCTTGTTTCACCCGTTCATCGCAGACGAAGCTGTGCGATTGATCGGTGTAGAGGCCGGAGGGTGCGGCGATTCGTTAGGCAAACACGCTGCGAGGTTTCACAGCGGGGAAAAAAGCGGCGGCGGGCGCGTGGGCGTTCTTCAGGGCACAATGTCGTACGTGCTTCAGGACCCGAACGGGCAAATTGCCACGACGCATTCGATTTCAGCCGGGCTCGATTATTCGGCAATCGGACCTGAGCACGCATTTCTGCACGATAACGGACGAGCCGAATACATCAGATCGAGCGATGCCGAAGCACTCGAAGGATTTCGGCTTTGCGCAAAACTGGAAGGGATTATTCCCGCGCTCGAAACAGCCCACGCCATCATGCCTGCGATTCGTGTCGCTCGTGAGTTGCCACGAGATGACGCGATCATCGTGAATTTATCCGGCCGCGGTGATAAAGACGTCCAGCTCGTCGCCGATTTGCAAACGCGATGAGCCGAATCGGGGAAACATTCGCTTCCCTCAAACGTCTCGGGCGCGGCGGATTCATCCCATTCGTCGTTGCGGGTGATCCCGATCTTGCAACCACTGAGCGCTTGCTCATCGAGCTTGCTGCGGCCGGAGCAAACATCATCGAGCTCGGCGTCCCTTTTAGTGACCCGGTCGCCGACGGTGAGGTAATTCAGCGCGCGTCGGAACGCGCGTTGCGCAATGGCGTTACGCTCCGCGATGCGCTCAGCTGCGTTTCACACATAAAACAGCACATTGATGTGCCGATCGTTCTCTTTAGCTATTTCAATCCGCTTCTGCAATTCGGCGAAGAACAACTGGCCGGCAAGGCGGGAGTCGACGCCGTGCTCGTGACA
>Ga0209161_10000087_pt1 | contig 64515 bp, 63 predicted proteins | sample GraSoiAngelo_155_FD_186169 | JGI IMG/M metagenome (GOLD analysis project Ga0209161, IMG submission 186169) | Grasslands soil microbial communities from the Angelo Coastal Reserve, California, USA - 14_1009_13_30cm (SPAdes) (version 2) | ecosystem: Environmental > Terrestrial > Soil > Grasslands... | reverse complement strand
GGAAGCCGCTGGCGGAGCAGCGTGGCGGGAAGCGTGATGGTCGTTGCCGGTTGCCCGAACGCGAGGCGTGCGGCGACCAGGGGCTCGGCGTCACGGAGCACGGCGGATTCACCGGTCTGCACATCTACCTGGGCGGGTGACCAGGTCGGGTCGCTTCCGAGCCGAACGATGCCGAGCATGAGCATCAGGACGTAGTGGTCCAGCTGCTGCCAGCCCTCGTCGAACTTGTCGAACTTGTTCGTGAACGTGTGGCAGAACTCGACCTGTTCGCCGCGAGAAGGGAGCCACACCCGGCCACTCGAACTGAACATCGGATGATCGCTGACGACCTCCCTGAGCGCCTCACCGACCGTCTGCGAGCGGCGGATCAGGCGGCCGAAGACACCGAGGCTCTCGATCCGGGCCTCCCGTCCTGCGAGGAGTCCGAGGTTCTCGATCCCCTGTGTGCGTGCGCCCTCGGCAAGGAGGCGCGCGGCGCTCGATGTCGGAATCAGCATCTCCGCGTAGGTGCGAGCCCACGCGGGGATGTTGGCTCTCGCGAGAAGCTTCCCGACCGGCGCACCGACGCGATCGAGGACGGCCACGATGGGCGAAATGATGCCGGCCCGGGTCAGACCTACCGGATGCATTGCCCGCACCCCAAGTCACAGGCCATGCCGATGCGAAGGTGTCCAGGCGGTAATTCTACTTAGGTAATCACTGGCGTAGTTCCACGTAGGTATTCCACGCCTTGGGAGGTGTGGGTCACCCCCGCTAAGGGAAGACCCCCGGGGACAACGCCGCGGACACGGGACAAGGAGTCCGAGCCATCGCGAGGCGCCTCGAAGGCAGCCCTAGGCCCTCTGGCATTTGGCGCTGAATTCGCCTCGGTAAGCCGAGATTTGTCACGGACTTAGTGCACCCGGTCCATTGTGGGAACCTTCGCGGGGATCCTCCGCAGGCGCCCTGGCGCCTAAGGGCAAGAATCTCGGATCCCGATACGCGCAGTTTCGCGCATCTAGGGGTCGGCGGAAAAGAACGGGATGACGGTGAATCGATGGGGGCAGTTGCTGGCCCAGCGACGCCGAGATCGCTGGTGCGGCGGCCGGCGGCTCGCTGGCCGGCGCCGCGATCGGCACGCTCATCGGGCATGTTCTTTGCGATCCGGTCGAGGAGGCCCCTCCCCCACCACCTGCGCCTCTGGCGCCCCCGCCACCGCCGCCTGCGCCGAAGAAATCACGGTGAGGGGCCTCGGAGAGACCAACCCGGCCGCCGACAACGCGACCGCCGAGGGCCGGCGCGTGGAGATCATCGCCCAGTAGAAGGCCCGCGCGTCATGCCGCCCGCGCTGCTGGTCACGACTCATCGACCGATGCCGTCGAGCAGAGATCTGCGGCGCGGGCGGGAAAGCGGGCATCGGATCCAGACCATCGTCGTCGGGTTGCTCGCCGTCCTGACGTCGGCGGCTCACGCATCCCGCACTGAAACGCTGGACGGCTGGCCATGGCAGATCGAGCTTTCGGATGCGGTGGTCGTCGTCTATCAACCGCACATCGATGCGTGGAAACGCGATCGGCTCGCGTTCTGCGCCGCAGTGACGGTGCGGACCACCGACTCTGATGACGAGGTCTTCGGCGTGATCTGGGGCGGGGCACGCATCACCGCCGATCGCGTCGCGGGACGCGTAACGCTGAGCGAGATCCGCCTCAACCGGAGCGGCTTCCCGGCATTGCCCGACAATGGGAGGCGCCACCTCCGCGAGTTGCGCAAGCGCCTAAAGGGCGTCACGGCAACGGACGCGCTCGAGCGGCTCGAGGGGTCGTTAGAGGAGTCCCATCAGAATCGGACACCCAGGGCGGGCTCGACATCTCGTCCGCTCCAGCGACCGAACGGGGAAAGTATCTGACAGGTGAAGGTATTCGTCATGGATGCCTACTCCCGCCGCGCACCGCAGCTCTCGGCTAGGCTCGAGGTGAGTTGCACGGTTCCTCCAGTGCGTCGGCGACCATGAGCGAGCCCCTGGATTCCGTCTTCCAAAGCCAATGGGTGGTCTTCGCGCTACCGGCAGTCCTGCTGGTCGGCTTCGCGGAGCTCGGCTTTCGACTCGGCCTGCGCTTGTACGTGGCGACGGACACGGCCCGGAAGGGTGAGATAAGCGGCATCCAGGGCGCCCTGCTCGGCCTGCTGGGTCTGCTGCTCGGCTTCACCTTCGCGATGGCGGTCAGCCGCTACCAGGCCCGGCGCGACCTCGTGGTGAAGGAAGCGAACGCCATCGGCACGACTTTCCTACGCGCCTCGCTGCTCCCGGAAGCGCACCAAGCGCCCGTCGAGGACCTGCTCCGCCGCTACGTTGAGGCGCGTCTCACGTTCCAACCGCTGGCCGCTGACCCCGTGAAGCTCGCCGAGGGCCTGCGCCTGAGCGCCGACATCCAGCGTCAACTCTGGCAGCACGCGGTGGCAGTGGCAAAGGAGACGCCAACGCCCATCGTCGCGACCTTCGTCATCACGGTCAACGAGACCATCGACACCGAGGCCGAGCGTCTCGCCGCCGCGCGCGACCGCATCCCGGGCACCGTCTGGCTCCTGCTCCTCACCGTTGCCTCGCTCGGCTGCGTAACGAGCAACTATATCGCGGGCGCAGACGGCGCGCGCTCGGTGTTCAGCAGCATCGTCTTCCCGTTGCTGGTGGCCGTGGTGATCATCCTGATCTTCGACCTCGCCGATCCGAGCCAAGGCTTGATCCGCATCACCCAGCAGCCGCTCGTCGATCTCCAGGATGCCATCCAAGCAAACGTCCGATCGGGGCCGTGAGGTGGAATCTGATCCGGCCGGGACGCCGCGCCGCAAGTGAAGTTGCCGGTGACCGCGCTCTCGCGGATCGAGGAGGGCGCGCGCGGGCGCCCAAGGGGATCGTGAGGCGGGTCGCCGGGGCGATGCCCGTCGCGCTCGCGGTCGTCGTGATGACCGCGTGGGCCACGCTCGCGATCGACTACTCGGACCTACCCTCCGCCCGGCTGCGAACCACGCTCGCGATCGCCTTCGCGGCGGGCACCGCCCTCGCCTTCGTGGTGCTGCGACGCCGATCTCGGACCCTCGTCGGGTTTCTCGTCGCCTTCGCCGTGGTGGTGGGCTGGTGGCTCCGGATCGCGCCCTCGAACGACCGCGACTGGCAGCCCGAGGTCTCGCGGCTCGCGTACGCCGATGGCGACGGCGAGCGCATCACGCTGCACAACATCCGGAACTTCGACTACCGGACCGAGACTGACTTCATCCCCGGCTGGTACGACGCCACCTTCGAGCTTCCCGATCTCCGGTCTGCCGACCTCATCGCCTGCTACTGGATGGGCGAGGCGATCGCGCACGTCATGGTGAGCTTCGGCTTCGCGCATGACCGCTACGTCGCGGTCTCGATCGAGACGCGGAAGGAGCGCGGCGAGATGTATTCCACCATCGCCGGCTTCTTCAAGCAGTACGAGCTGATCTATGTCGTCGGCGACGAGCGTGACCTGATCCGGGTGCGGACGAACTACCGTGAGCCGAAGGAGGACGTCTACGTCTATCGTGCGCAGGTGCCGCTCGAAAACGTGAGACGGCTGTTCCTCGACTACGTGCGGAAGATGAACGAGCTGAAGGACCACCCGGCCTTCTACAACACGCTCACCACGAACTGCACGACGAACATCCTTCTTCACACGCGCGTGAACCCCGGATCGCCACCGTTCAGCTGGAAGGTGCTGTTGAGTGGCTACGTCCCGCAGTACGTGTACGACCTCGGCCGACTCGACACGACCGTGCCCTTCGAAGAGCTGCGCCGGCGCTCGCGCGTGAACGAACACGCGCAGGCAGCGGACCGAGCTGCCGACTTCTCGATACGGATTCGCGACGGACTACCCGGGATGACGCCATGAAGGGGAACCTGGAGAAATCGAACACGGGGACGCCGTGGAGCGCTCATGGGGGGCTGGTCGGGGCGGACGTGTTCTTGCGGTGCATCACGGTCCTCGTTCGGGCACCCCGTGCCGTTGCTCCGCGAGGCGTAGGACGCGGGAGCGGAGGCGGCTCGCCTCGAACCCGAGCGTCTCGCAGATGTTCAGGAACGAGAAGAGCCAGCGCCGGTCATTGGAGCGCATCCACTCTGCGGCTTTCCGCCGAAGGAGCGCGCGCCGCGCGACGGTGGGCACGGGCGCCTGCAGGAGGAGCTCCACCGCGTCGGTCAGGACCGCGAGCATGAGCCGCTTCGCCGGCTGAAGCCTGGTGAGAGCGTCGACCGTCGACGTTCCGATCGCTGCCTCGCAGAACGTGGCGAGGGCCACGACGTCCGAGCGCTTCGGGGAGTCGCCGGCGCCGTATGCCCTCCCGCTCGCATCGCGGGGCTCGCCTGCCCGACCGACGCGTGTGACGCTGCGCGTCCTCGTCGGCTGGCAGGCGACATCAGGGGCACCCGAGCCGCAGAACTGGGCGAGGCCTCCCGTCGCATCGACGCACACGGTCTCGCCCGCCGTCGGATCGGGCGTGGTGCGGGCACACGTGAAGGAACCGGCGCAGGCGCCGGCCGAGCACTCACCACGGCCCCGGCATACATCGGGCATCGACGTGACGTCGCTCGGCTCGCCCAGCTGCGCGACCCACGGCATCCGCGGGTGCGCACCCGGCTGGGGGATCATCGTCGACGTGCCGTGTGAATCGTCGCCCCCCCGGGAGATGCGGATCGCGCCGGCCGGAGCTGCGAGCACGAACGCCGCCAGGACGGCCGCCGTCCCCTCTCGGCGTGGAGAACGCCGCATCGGAACGGGTGCAAGCGACGTTCCGCGCGAGACGACACGTGGTCGGCCGTGATGCGCTCGACCCCTCGTGTCGCACTGACCTGCGGGTCGAAACGACACGGTCAGGAGGAGGGTACGGGGCCGCAAACCGCCTGCCGGTGAGGAGGGCGGCGGCGGCACCGGACGTGCTTCCAGGAGCGCGGCGCCGTGGACGCCACGTCACGAGTCGAGAGCCAACCGATGCAAGCCACCAGATCGAATCCCGCCTTCAAGTCTGGTCCCCGCGCGTCCACGGCGCCTCCGGCGAGCCTGCTCTCCGGGATCGGCCTCGTGTTCTGGATGTGCGCGGCCGTGGTCGCATTGGTGGTGGTCGCGGTCATCATGATCCTGCAGGACCTGCCGGGCGCCTGCGGGCGCACCCAGGAGGCCGGCTCGACGGCGCCGTGGAGCCGGAGCGTACCCGAGCCGAGCTGGTGGGTGCGTAGGTGACGGTCGGTGTGGCCTCGCTGGCGGTTCTCGGGCCGGTACTCTCAGGCACCTGTAAGGCGGGCGTCCAAGTGTCAGCCGGGGGTGGACCACCCCCCGCTTCGGCACGAGGTGGCAAGAAAGCGGCACGTTCGAACGGCAAACGTGAAGGGTAAGCAGCTCGCAACGGCGAGGACGGGGAGGCCTCGAGAAGTCCGTGATTCCGGATCAAGCACTCTCAGCGGAGCGCGCCTCGTCCGCTCGCATCGTCGCCCAGCGCGTCGACCAGATCATCCGCGCGCTGCTCGCCGACGGCAGGGGCGCCGTGGGGATCGAGCACGTCGCCGAGCGGATGGCGACGAGTGTCCGGACCCTCCAGCGACGGCTCCGCGGCGCAGGCCTGAGCTACTCGGCGGTCGTCCAGCGGGCCCGGCGAACAGCCGCCCGGGAGATGCTGAAGGACCGGGGAGCGGGAATCGGTGACGTCGCCCGTGCGCTCGGATACTCCGATCCGGCGCACTTCACCCGTGCGTTCCATCGCTGGACGGGCTCTACGCCGCGCGATTTCCGCGCCCGATCAGCCGCGGTCGAAAAGCGACCTCGCCGCGACCCGTGAGCCAGGGCACATGCCGGCCCGTCCTGGCGTCATATGGCAAGATCGTGGATCGCACGGCACGGGTATGCTGAGCCATGCTCGCGACGATGTGAGCCGCGCGAGCGATGCTCATGGCGACTCGTCTGCGCACCGTGCTCGGACTCTGTGCCGTTTTGAGTCTCGGTGCATGCGCGTCGCCGATCGGCGTCACCCGCGTTAGCGCACGCTCCGTCCATCGGTCGCTGACGGCGAACGCGCTCTCGACGGGCCACGCGAGCGAGTGGACGCGGAACACCGTGAGCTCCTGGGGCCTGCTCGGGCGCTTCGACGGCGACCCGGAAGGCGTGCTGCAGGCGCTGCGCGAGATCGTCACGAGCGGACACGGAGGCAGCGCCGAGCTGTTCGCGCTCGGCGAGCTCTCGTTCTTGCACGCGGAAGACACGCAGAAGAGACCCTACTATCTGGCCGCGGCCGTCTACACGTACGCGTTCCTCTTCCCGCAGGACCCAGACGGTCGACCCGATGAGCTCGATCCCCGAACGCGGCTTGCCGCGGACCTCTACAACCGAGCGATCACGACGGCTTTCCGATCCCGCGACCGCCACGCGGTCGACCTCGCGCCGGCGACCTATCCCTTGCCTTTCGGTGAGATCGAAGTGTCGATGGATCCCCGTTCGCTCGACTGGGGTGATCGCCGGCTCGTCGATTTCGTCCCCGTCGCCGAGCTGAAGGTACGGGGCATGCGCAACAGGTACCGGCGCGCGGGCGTGGGGGCGCCGCTCGCCGCTCGTGCCGTCCCGCGCGCGGACGTGGATCTGGAGGAGAGCCTGATCGCACCCCGAGCCCGGGTCGCGGCGACGGTCCTGCTCCGGCTCGACAACGTCCACTCGGGGATCGTGTCCGGAAGGATCAGGGGCATCCTCGAGCTCTACACGGCGGACAACTACGAGACCACCAGGCTCGATGGTCGGACAGTGCCCCTCGAGGTCGAGGAGACAGCGACCATCGCCGCGCAGCTGGCGGATTCCCCGATGTGGAAGCGCGAGCTCTGGGGATTCCTCGGTCGCGCCGAGACGGGCGATCGGCTGCCGATTCTGGTCAGCTTGACCCCCTATCGGCGTGGACGGATCCCGGTCGTGTTCGTCCACGGCACCGCATCGAGCCCAGGTCGGTGGGCCGACATGGTGAACGACCTCCTTGCGGATCCGTGGATCCGCCGTCGCTGCCAGTTCTGGTTCTTCATGTACGACACGGGGAATCCGATCGCCTACTCGGGCATGCTGCTCCGCGAGAAGCTGACCGACGTGGTGTCGCGACTGGATCCCAACGGGCAGGACACGTGCCTGCGGCAGATGGTGGTCCTCGGCCACAGCCAGGGAGGCCTCCTCACGAAGCTCACTGCCGTCGACACCGGGTCGCGGCTCTGGAACGCGATCGGCCGCGTTCCGTTGGCCGAAGTGCCGGCATCCGAGGAGTTCCGGAACCTCCTCGCCCGGGCCCTGTTCGTGAAGCCCCTTCCCTTCGTGCGGCGGCTCGTGTTCGTGGCGACGCCCCATCGCGGAAGCTTCCGCACCGGAGCATTGGTGAACGGCCTTGTCCGCCGCATGGTGCGGCTCCCGGAAAGCCTGGTCTCGATGTCGCACCACACACTCACACAGGGCAGCGGCGCATTCTACGCTGCACGAACGATCGCGAGCCTTCCCACCGCGACCGAGAACATGACACCCGGAAATCCCTTTCTGGAGGGGCTCGCCGCCATCCCGGTCGCCGACGGGGTGCCGTATCACTCCATCATCGCCGTGAAAGGCGCCGGACCGGCCGAGGAGGGCAACGACGGTGTCGTCGCATACCGGAGCGCGCACGTCGACGGGGCCGCCTCGGAGCTCGTCGTGCGTTCCTCACACTCGACCCAGTCGGAGCCGGCGACGGTCCAGGAAGTGCGGCGGATCCTGCATCTCCACGGCGCCGAGCTAGAGGTCGCGGGCCTGAACTGCCTGCCCGCGGCCCGGTGAGACGGGTGTCTCGCCAAGGTGCCCGCAGCGATGCACGCGGCTCGGTCCGATGGAAATCGCGAATCTTGATCCTGGCGTTCCTGCTCGCCTCGGCGATCATCCCGAGTGGGGCGCGGGCGGACGACGAGGACGCGACCGTTCCCGCGCAACAACCCACTCTCGTCACGCAGGCCAGCGCGCCGTTATCGAACATCCTGCAGATCCGGACCCAGGATTCGTACGTGCGGGAGTTCACCGGCCTGCACGGGCAGGGCAACGTGCTCACGATGGCCGTGACCATGCCGCTACCGGCGTATCGCCTGCTGCCCTTCCCCCAGCTCTCCCTGCTGACGATGCCGACGGCGGTCACGTCGCCCGGTGGTTCCATGGGATTGGGCGACTTGCGCTTGCTCGACATCGCCGTGCTCGAAGCGGGCCACGGGATTCTCTGGGGCATCGGCCCGACCTTGGTCTTTCCGACGGCCAGCCAGCGGACGGGCGGTCAAGGCAAATGGCAATTGGGACCGGCCACGGCGGTGGCGTTCACCCCCGAACGTTGGCTGATCGGGCTCCTCGCGCAGAATCCGATCTCCTTCGCGGGCGATCGCGAGCGGAACGAGACAAACGCGCTCTTCCTCCAACCCTTCGTTACCTATCAACTCGGGAGGGGATGGTTCGTCAGATCGCAGCCCCAGATGGTCTTCAACTGGAAGACCGGGAACCAAGTGTTGCCCGTCGATTTGGGGGTGGGGCGCGTGTTCGAGGTCGGTCGGCAGTACGTGAGCAGCTTCGTCGAGCCGTTCTGGAACGCCTCGGCGGACGGGCCGACGCCCGTATACGGATTCACGTTCGGCGTTTCGCTCCTGTTTCCCAACTTTTGGCAGCGCTCCCAGATAGGGACCGAGCCGCGCAGATGAGAGGCTCCGGACAACGTCCCTGCCCGGTCGACTCGAAAACGCGCTGCCAGAACTCGCCACGGGGATCGAGCTGCCGTCGGGCAGCGACGGCGACGGCTATCGAGACGTGCGTGAAGCGCTGGTTCCACACGCCGACCAGGTCATCGGTGCGGTCCGCCATGCCGGCGTGGACCGCGTGCTGTACGAGCGCGAGGCAGAGCTGCGCGTCGAAGGAGTTCGTCGGCAGGCTCCGGATCGTGTGGCTCGGGTCGACGTAGCGAGCTAGTACCCGGCGGGTGGGTTTGCCATGGTGTATGCGACGTCTCCGCCGCTGTAGACGCGGATGTACCAGGCGGAGTCGCACCGGTAGTAGGTAGTACCGCCGACGACGACGGTGGTCGGGACGCAGTCCAGGGTCCAGTACGGCGGGGTCGCGACCGCCGCGACCGCCGCGCCCGCCGCGGCGCCTGCAACGACGGCCGCGCCGTAGGGGTAGTAATCGCCGCCATGGTAGCGGTCGTCGTAATGATCGTCGGCGTAGTCCTGCCAGTCCTCACGGCGGTTGTTGCCGTAGTTCTGCCACTCCTCGCGTGTCTCGTCGCGCCGCTCCTGCCGCTGCTCCCGATGCTGCGCCCTGTTTTCCTGGCGACCCCCCCGGTCTCCGGCGTCGGGGCGCGTCGCACCCTGGCCCTGTCCGGCGCCGTAGCCTCCGAAGCTGCCGCTCGCAGCCGGACCATGCCCGGTGTACCCGCCACCCGCCGGCGCTCGTTGGCCAAAAGACCCCGCCGCCGCGACGCCGCCGCGCGCGAATCCTCCGCCGCCGCGTCCGCCGCTGCGTCCACCGCCGCGGGCTAGGACGTCTCCCGCCACCACGAGCAGAAGCGCGGCGACCAACGCCGCCGCGCGTGTCACGGCGTCTTCTCCCGCCGCGGGATCAGCACGGGTATCTGCTCCGCGCCGGCGGCCGGCGTGAACGTGAAGAGCCTGTCGGGCACGTCGGGGGCGAGATTCCACGCGCTCAGATCGGCCTCGAACTGCGGTTGCCCCTCCGCGACGCGATAGGTGATGACGATGCGGTTCGGCAGCGGGTCGCCATCGCGTGGGATCCAGAGCTGCACGTCCGTCTTCGGGCCTCGAAACGCCACGTGGTCGGTCGCCACGCCGCCGAGCTGCTCCTCGGCGACGAGTCGGGCGTTGCCGACGACGTCCTTCAGCTGCCGGGGAAGGTCGGCCCTCAGGAGCTCGCGTAGCGGCAGGCGCATGTCGAGGCCGGTCACGAAGTAGTCGAACGCCGCGTCGACCGTCCCCGGCTTAGAGACGATCGCGTAGACCTTCTCGTCGAGATCGAACACCGCGAGCTGCGTCCCGTCGAAGAGAACTCCGCGGCGAGACCCGTCGCGCCGAGTGACGTCGATGCGCGCGTGGTCCGGACGCCTGAGCGCCACCATTCGTCGCTCGCCGAACTGCACCTTCTGGCCGGAGTCCTGCACGATGTCGTACACCGAGTCGATCGTCACGCTGAGACGCTGCGCCCGGGCGAGGAAGTCCGCCATCGCTTCGAGGCGGGCCGCGGCCCGGTTTTCCTCGCCGAGAACGACCGAGTGGACCAGCGAGGCGCCGAGCGCGACGGCGACCAGCAGCAGGTCACGGGCTCGTCTCACGAATCCTCCCGCACACACGCGACCGTCGAGGCGCCACGCCACCGAAGCTGGCGATCATGTCACCACCTCGCCCCGTTCGAGTCCTTGAGCGTGACCTCCCACGGCGCTTGCCGGGAACGTCGTGGCGAGCAACGCGGCAGCCAAGCCGCAGACCAACGTCGAGGGACTGCGCATTCGCGCCTCCGGTCAGGCCTCCGCTGTAGACCCAGACAGCCGTCGATGCTTGCCATTTCGCGCCAGGGTCGTGACGGCGTGAGGAAGCGGTCGCCGAGAAGGTGCGGCGTCCCGACCGTCGCGATCAGGCCCTCCTGGCTGTTCCGTGCGTAGGTCGCCTCGAGGTCGAGCGTGGCCCAGTCCCCGCGACATTCCGGTGCGTGAACTTGGCGCCGCCGAGACCGCCAGACTCCGGGTCGTAGCCCACCTCGGGAATGATGGCCCACTGTCGCTCCGGACTCATCGAGGCACCGGCGTCCTCGACCGGGCAAACGATCGGTCGCTCGATTCGAGCGCATCCCGTGCACTCCGACACGATGCTCGTCGCGAGCATGGCGGCGGGCAACGGTCGTCACCTCATTCCGTCCAAGTGAACCGTGTGGGCGAATCGGCATCCCATGCCTTCAACCCATACGTCGGACGCGGTCCGACGGCTTGCCGAAACACACCACTGCTCGGGCGCCAACGCCCTCCTCACCAGGTTCCCATGCCAGCGCGTGACGACACGGACTGACCGGGCCTGAACGCACATCGTAGCCTCAGGACACGTCGGCGTGCCGCACTCGGGGCTCGGGTTCGACCATCGTCGGCGTCGCGGGGACGTGTCGCCGTTCCGCTCGCCGGTCGGTCCAGCCACGGATCACCTCGTAGAAGACCGGCGTGAAGAAGATGCCGAAGACGGTGACCCCAAGCATGCCGGAGAACACGGCGATGCCGAGCGCGAAGCGCATCTCGGCGCCTGCGCCCGCCGTCCGCACGAGCGGCAGCACGCCGAGGATGAAGGCGAACGAGGTCATGAGGATCGGCCGCAGGCGGGTCTTCGTCGCCTCGATGATCGCGTCGAAGCGCGACTTGCCCTGATCCTGGAGCTGCTTCGCGAATTCGACGATCAGGATCGCGTTCTTGGCGGCCAGGCCGATCAGGACGACGAGGCCGACCTGCGTGAAGATGTTGTTGTCGGAGCCGACGAGCCAGACGCCGCTGATGGCCGCGAGCAGGCACATGGGCACGATCAGGATGATCGCACCCGGGAGGGACCAGCTCTCGTACTGGGCCGAGAGCACCATGAAGACCAGCACGGCGCCCAAGACGAAGACGAACACGGCCGTGTTGCCCGCGAGGATCTGCTGCAACGTGAGCTCCGTCCACTCGAAGCTCATCGTCGCGGGCAGCTCCTTCGCCGCCACGGCCTCCATCGTGGCGATCGCCTGACCGGAGCTCACCCCCGGCGCCGTGCCGCCCGCGATCTCCGCCGACGCGAACATGTTGTAGCGGTTCACGATCGCCGGGCCGGTGGTGTCCCGGACGGTCACCAGCGTCGACAGCGGGACCATCCCGCCGTTGCGATTGCGGACCTTGAGCTGCCCGATGTCGTCCGGGTCGACACGGTACTTCGCGTCTGCCTGGATGTTCACCTGCCAGTTGCGTCCGAAGCGCGTGAAGTCGTTGGCGTATGCCGAGCCGAGGTATATCTGGAGGGTCTGGAAGACGTCGTTCAGCGACACGCCGAGCGCCTTCGCCTTCGCCCGGTCGACGTCGAGATAGAGCTGGGGCTGCGCGGCCCGGAAGCTGCTGAACAGCCCGACCAGCCCGGGCTGCGCGGTACCGACGCGGATCATGCTCTCGACCGCGCCCTGGAGCGCCTCGGGACCGGCGTCGGCCCGGTCCTGGACCTGCAGCTTGAAGCCGCCGGTGTTTCCGAGCCCGTCGACGGGCGGCGCGCCGAACGCGACCACGATCGCGTCCTGGATCTGTCGGAACTGCCCGCGGAGATTCGCCGCCACCTTCGCCGCGGGAAGATGCGCGGCGACACGATCCTCGAATGGCTGGAGGATCACGAACATGCCGCCGACGTTCGAGATGTTGTTGCTGGTGAGGATCGAGTAGCCGGGGAGGCGGATCGTGTGCTGGACGCCCGGCGTCGCGCGCACCATCTCGTCGAGCCGGGCCATCACCTGCTCGGTACGCTCGAGACTGGCGCCGTCCGGCAGCTGGGCGTTCACGACCAGGTACCCCTTGTCCTGATCGGGGATGAAGCCGGTGGGGACGGTCCGGAAGCCCAGCCACGTGAGGACCATGAACCCCGCGTACACGGCGAGCAGGAGCGCCGTCGCGCGGACGAGACGCGCGACAACGCCGCCGTAGGCCTCGGTCACCCGCTCGAAAACGCGGTTGAACCCGCGGAAGAACGCGAGCAGCCCACGGTTCACCCGCTCGTTCAGGCGATAGCCGACGACCCCCCCCGCGCCGGCGACGACGAGGCGGACGGCCCACAGCGCCGCCGCGCTCCCGTGCGCCTCGTGCCCGTGCCCACCGGCCGACAGGCCGAACAACCCCTGCACGCGACCGGTGAGGAAGAAGTCGGCGAACAGGGCACCCAGGAGCACCACCGCAGTGCGCGGCAGCGCCTCCCGGCGCTCCTCGCCGTGCGCGTGCGGCTTGATCAAGGTGACGGCGCGCGCCGGCGCCATCGTCATCGCGTTGATGGCCGAGATGATGGTCGACGCCGCGATGGTGAGCGCGAACTGCCGGTAGAACTGGCCGCTGATGCCGGCGATGAACGCCGTCGGGATGAAGACCGAGCTCAGGACGAGGGTGATGGCGATGACGGGGCCGGTGATCTCGTCGAGCGCCTTGATGGTGGCCTCGCGCGGCGCGAGGCCCGTCGCCATCCAGCGCTCGACGTTCTCGACCACGACGATGGCGTCGTCGACCACGATGCCGATCGCCAGGACGAGCCCGAAGAGCGAGAGGTTGTTCAGCGAGAAGCCCAGCATGGCCATGACGAAGAACGTCCCGACCAGCGAGACCGGGACGTCGATCATCGGCAGCAGCGTGGCGCGCCAGTCCTGCAGGAACACGAGGACGACGATGAAGACGAGGACGAACGCCTCGAAGAGCGTCTTGTAGACCTCGTGGATCGACTCGTCGACGAAGACCGTCGTGTCGTAGACGATCTTGTACTCCATGCCCTCGGGGAAGCGCGCCTTCAGCCGTTCCATCTCGGCGCGGACGCTCTCCGCGGTCGCGAGCGCGTTGGCCCCCGGCAGCTGGAAGACGGCCATCGTCACCGATTCCTGGCCGTCGAGGTAGCTGCCGACGTCGTAATTCTTCGCGCCGAGCTCGACGCGGCCCACGTCCGAGAGGCGCGTGATCTCCCCGTGCTCGCCCGTCTTCACCACGATGTCGGCGAACTGCTCGGGGTCGAGCAGGCGGCCGAGCGTGTTGACGGTGTACTGGAAGTCGATGCCGGCGGGCGCCGGAGGCTGGCCAATGCGTCCGGCCGCGACCTGCACGTTCTGCTCCTGCAACGCCTTCAGGACGTCTGCGGCGGTCATGCCGCGCGAGGCCAGCGCCGTCGGGTCGAGCCAGACGCGCATGCTGTAGTCGCGCGCGCCGAGGAAGCTGACATCACCCACCCCCGGCAGCCGGGCGAGCGCGTCCTTCACCTGGATGGTGGCGTAGTTGCTGAGGTAGAGCTGGTCGTAGCGCTTGCCCGGAGAGAGCAGGTTCACGCACAGGAGGATCATCGGCGACTTCTTCTTCACCGTGACGCCCTGGCGCTTCACCTCGTCCGGCAGCTTCGCCTCGGCGATCGAGACCCGGTTCTGGGTGAGCACCTGCGCGAAGTCGAGGTTCGTCCCGACGCGGAAGGTGACGTCGAGGTTCATCTGCCCGTCGTTCGTGCTCTTCGAGAGCATGTAGAGCATGTTCTCGACGCCGTTGACCTCCTGCTCGATCGGAGCGGCGACCGTGTCGGCAACGACCTTCGCGCTCGCGCCCGGATAGGTCGCCGAGATGTTCACCGTCGGCGGGACGACCTCCGGGTACTGCGCGATCGGCAGCTTCTGGAGGGCCACGAGGCCGATGATCACGATGACGATCGATAGGACGGTCGCGAAGATCGGACGATCGACGAAGAAGCGTGCGAACATCGGCCCGCTCCTACGACGGCGCCTTCGCGGGCTCGGCCGCGGCGGGCGGCCCCGGGCGCATGTTCACCTTCTGCGGGGCCACCGTCCCGCCCGGCCGCACGCGCTGGATCCCGTTCACGATCACCCAGTCGCCGGCCGTGACGCCCTCGGCCACGGCGCGGAGCCCGTTCTGGACCGGACCGAGCTTCACCGGGCGGTACTCGACGACATTCTGCGCGTTCACGACCAGGACGTACTTCCGGTCCTGGTCGGTGCCGATCGCGCGGTCGGTCACGAGGACGCCGGGCCGGGACTCGCCCAGGGGCACCCGCACGCGGACGAACATCTGCGGTACCAGGAGCCGGTCCGGATTGGGCAGTACCGCCCGGATGTGGATCGTGCCGGTCGACGGATCGATCTGGTTGTCGATGAAGTCGATGGTGCCCCGGTGCGAGAAGTCGTTCTCCTCGGCGAGCGCGACGAGGACGGGCGCCTGGGCGGCGCCGATGTTCTCGGGCGTCGCCGCGCCGTCCCGCGCGATGTTCGCCTTCCGGACGCGGATGAGCGCGCGCTCGTCCGCGTCGAAGTTCACGTAGATCGGATCCAGGCTGACGACCGTCGTGAGGAGCGGGCCGCCGGTCGCACCGACCACCACGAGGTTGCCCACCGTGAACTCCGCACGGCTCGCGCGCCCGGTAACGGGCGCGGTCACCCGCGTGAACTCGAGATCGAGCCGGGCCAGGTCGAGCTGCGCGAGCTTCGCCTTGAGCTCCCCCTCGGCCGCTCCCTTGTCGGCGATCGCTCGCTCGAGCTCGCGGGCGCTCGCCGCGCCGGACGGACGCAGCGACTGGTTGCGGACCACCTCGGACTCCGCCCGGGCGAGCTGCGCGCGCAGCCGGGCGACGTCGCCCTCGCCCCGCAGGACGGCCGCTTGGTACTCGCGCGGGTCGATCTCGAACAGGAGGTCGCCCTTGTTCACGAGCGCGCCGGCGGCGAAGGCGACCTTCGTGATGAAACCGGTGACGCGCGACCGCACCTCGACGCTGTCGACGGCGCTGAGCCGGCCGGTGAACTCGAGCGTCTCCTGGACGGGCTCCTCGACCGGCTGGCTGACCGAGACCTCGGGCGGCGGCACCGACACCTTCGTCTCGCGCCCGCATCCCGCCGCGACGGCGATCAGGCACCCGAGGAGCATCGGCCCTGCGCTCGCCGTCCGTCTGCGGGTTACCACTGTGGCCTCCACCATCGCCAGCGCCACCAGCCTCGATCGTGCTCGGTGCCGGTGCTGGCCGCCTCGGCGATGTTCCGTTGTTTGCGCTCCTCGAGCAGGTCGCCCCATCGCGTTCGGGATTTCATCTGCGCCGCGGTCTCGCTGGAGACCGCGCTCGCGCCCGCCCACGTCTCCCAGCCGCCGCCGAGGCTCTTGTAGAGTGTCACCATCGTGAGCCCTTCCTGGCCGCGGCTGGCCGCGAGCAGGTCCTGCTGCTGGACGAGAAACTGCTGGGAGAGCAGGACGGTCGTGAAGTCCACGGCGCCCTCCGCATATTGGCGTCCGACGAGATCCACGACTTTCTCGGCGGCGACCACGCTCTCGCGGAGAGACGCCGTGCGAAGCAGCGCACCGCGGTGCGCCGCGATCGCGCTCTCGACGTCCGCCTGCGCGCGGAGGACACTGTTCGTGTACTCGTTGACGAGCGCCTGATATTCGGCGTCCTGTACACGAACGTTGTTCGTGATTCGCCCGTAGTTGAGGATCGCCCAGCTGAAGGTCGGGCCACCGAAGGCTTCGAAGCTCCGCCCCTCGAAGAACTTGTCCGCATCCTTCGCCTCGAGATTGATCGAGCCGACGAGCGACAGGTGCGGGAACAGATCCGCCTTGGCGATCCCGATCTGCGCGCTCTGGGCCGCGAGGATCCGCTCGCTCCGCCGCACGTCGGGTCGACGCCGTAGCAGATCGGCCGGAAGCCCGACCGCGACCTTTGCCGGCGGGCTCGGGATCTGTGCCGGCGCGTCCCCGACGAGCTCTTCAACACGACGCGGTGGAGCGCCCAGCAAAGCGGAGAGCGTGCTCGCCTGCTCGTCGATCTGCGATTCGAAGACGGGAATCTGCGCCTCCGTGGCGTGGAGCAGCGTCGCCGCCTGTGCCGGGTCGACGTCGGTCACCGCCCCCGCCTTGGCGCGACGGGACGCGATGTCGAAGCTCGACCGCTGCAGCTCGGCGTTGCGCCGTGCCACATCCAGCTCTTCCTGGGCGGTGCGGATCCCGATGTAGTTGGCCGCCACCTCGGCCAGCAGGGACACCAGGACGTCGTCGTAGTCCGCCACGGCGGCGAGCAGCTGGGCATCCGCCGACTCGATGCCGCGCCGGAACTTGCCCCAGAAGTCGAGCTCCCAGCCGACGTCCAAGCCCACGAGGAAGTCGTTGAAGCTTCGCTCCGGGGGCACGGTGACGACGTTCTCGCTCGCGACATTCCGACTGTAGGCGGCCACGGCGTTCTGGACCTGCGGGAAGAGAGTGCCGATCGCGATTCCTCGCCGAGCGTGCGCCTCCAGCACGCGGACGCCGGCGGCCTGGAGAGAGGGGTTCTGCCGGTATGCTTCCACGATCAGGTTCGTCAGGATCGGGTCGCCGAACGATTCCCACCACGGACCGATCGGCTCGGACGAGGGCCCGATGCTTCCTCCGTCCCGGGGAATCCAATCGGATGCGAGTAGCGCCTGCGGGTGCTGGTAGTCGGGCCCGACCATCATGCACCCCGACACGACAACGACCGCAAGGAGTGCGATGGTCCGGGTTTCGATACGCCTCGCGTCGTCCATGCCCGTCGCGAAACCCTGGATCGGCATTCGGCGCGCGGCCTCTCAGTCGAAGATCGAATAGACCATGCCCAGCTGGAAGCGGTACACGTCGCTCTCGGAGCGGTCGTTCGTCTCCTTCAGCCCGTAGAGTCCCTCGGCGCCGATGAAGAGTCGCTTGCGGAGCTGCGAGACGAGATTGCGCATCGCGGCCGACACACCCGTCGGCGCGGCGATGAGCACCAGGGCGGGAACCAGAAGATGGCGTGCGCTTCGCACGAGCCGAGGAGGCATAGCTTCTCCCCCTCTACGCGCGGACCCCACCGGCGTCTTGCCATCAGACGCCACGAGATCGGCCGCCGCGCCTCAGCCGCGGGCGGTGATCACCGGCACCAGACCGACGCTTCGCCGTAGCAGCGGTAGAGCAGGCTCCCGTCGTGCTGCATCCATTCCGCGCTGCATGTACCGCGTTGGGACGCGCCGGCGAATGACCTTGGAACGCCGCCGGTTGTGACACAAGCGTTCGCGCTGTACTCGGCGGCGATGTCGATCGCCGCATTACAGCACTCGCGCTTGCTCGCGTAGACCCAGCCCGTGTCGCCCCAACCGGGATACTGCGCCGCGCGGGCACCGGCCGCGGCGACGAGAAGAGCGGTTGCGGCTGCCGCGGCCACCATCCGTGCGCTCACCTGCATGCGCGACCTACTATCAGCAACGCGGGAGCGTTGACCATCTCTGGTGCAGACGATAAGGGTCCTCGACTCATGATGGGACGGTCACATGTGCTCACGCTTGCGCTTCTCTTCGTCGCGGCGTGCGCTTCACGCAGGCCCGGCCCGCCGGCGGATTTCTCCGGATTTCTCGACGACTACTCCCTTCTTCGCCGGGGCGGACCGGATGACGTTGCGCTCGTCTATCGCGACCCCGATGCGGACTGGCCGTCGTACGACAAGGTCCTGTTCGAGCCGGTCACGCTCTGGCGAAGCGGCCGGCACTCGTTCGACCCGGTGCCCGAGGGCGACCTGCTCCGGCTGGTGACCGACCTCGAGGCCGCCGTTCGCCGGCATCTCGGCGCCCGCTTCGCGCTGGTGGACGAGCCGGAAGCCAGCGTCATGCGCATCCGGCTCGCGATCACCGAGGCTCGGGCCTCGGATCCCATCCTCGACGTGCTGCGCGCCCGAAGCGGCGGCGACGTGACGCCCGGCGACGGCGCGCTCGACCCCGAGACACGGCGGTTCATCGAGCACGCGCAGATCGAAGGCGACATCCGTGACGCCCGCACCAATCGGCTGCTGGCGGCCGGCGTCGACCGGCGGCGCCGCGAGGGTGCGCCGCCGATCGACACCTGGGCGGACGTCGACCGCGCACTCGACCTGTGGGCGAAGCGGATGTGTACTCGGCTCGAGGCCCGGACGCGCGAGACGCACTGAGGCGACGGCCTCGCGGAAACCGCCGTCGTGATCGCATCGACGCCGATGCCGGGGGTTGACGCAAAATGGCAAGCCGACCCGGAAGGCGGCTGCTATGTCCCCCGCACGCATGGCAGCTCGCGAGAGAACGGCTGGTCGCCCCCGACGGGACGTCTCGAGGCCGCCCGATCGGTTGGCCTCCATCGCGATCGCAGCGATCGATCACACGTCGGTGTCCCGCCTCTGCGCCTTCGTCCTCGCCGCCGGCCTGGGATACGCGGCGTGGAGTTACGAGAGCACCCTCAACGTCCGCCGGCCGGCTGTTCTCGACGTACGCGCTGCGCGTGCGTCGCAGGCCCACGGGCCCGCGGCGCGCGTCGTGTGGGTGCTGATCGACGGCCTTCGGCTCGATGCCTCCCGCGAGATGACCGTCCTCAACCGACTTCGTGCGGAGGGCGAGGACGTCTCTGCCAGGGCGGAGTTCCCCACCTTCAGCGCGCCGAATTTCGTGGCTCAGGCGTCGGGCATCGAGCCCGCCGCCTCCGGGGTGCTGACCAACGGATATCCCGAGGAGGTGGCGCTCGATTCGGTGTTCCGCCGCGCCAAGATCGCGGGCCTCCGGACCGCGGTGCTCACGACCGACCCCGATCCCGGCCTGAGCTGGACCTATGCATCCTGGGTGGACGATACGGTCATCGAAGACCCGGACGTGCACCTGCCGCCCGCGCAGCTCGTCTTCGTGCATATCGGGTACGTGGACCGGGCAGGGCACAGGTCCGGCGCGGCATCCCCTGAGTATCGCGTTGCCGTCGCCCGCGCCGATGCCGCGATCGGTCGCATCGCCCGGACGATCGATCCGCGTCGCGAGGCGCTCGTCGTCACGTCCGATCACGGGCATCTCGACGAAGGTGGCCACGGCGGAACGGAGCCTGCGGTCGTGGCGATTCCCGTCGTCGTCTGGGGTGCCGGGGCGGTGCGGCGAACGCACGCGGGACGCGGGCGAGACGTGGGCCCGACGATCGCGAGCCTGCTGGGGATCGGACCGCTCTCCCATGCGACGGGCCGACCCCTCGTCCGCAGCGATTCGGTGACGGCGCGGCAGCGGGCCGCTGCTCGCGCGGCGGTCTCTGCCGCAGGAACATCGCACGTCGGTCATATCCCGATCGCGATCCCGATCGTGGTGGTCGAGTTCCTGGTGTCCGGCTGGGGCTCACGGCTGGAGAGGCGCGCGCTGATGAGCTCTCCGACCTACGCCCTCATCTTCGCCGGGCTCCTGATCGTGACCCACACCCTGTCGTTCAGCGTCTCGAACGACACGGTGCTCTTCGGCGCCAGGCTCAGCGCGCTGGGTGCGCTCGCGGCGCTCGCGCAGCTTCGCGTCGGAGGACGCTCCTCGCTCGTCCCGGCCGCGTTCGTGGCTTCGCTCGCGGTCCTGTGGACGGCCGTCGGCGCCGCTCGTCAGCCGCTCGCGCCTGCGGATGGGACCCTCTGCTTCCTTCCGATCCCGGCGCTCGGCGGCCTCGCCTTCATCTGCGGCATGACCGTGTTCATGCAGACGCGGGGCATGGCGCGCGTGCCGTCGGCGTCGAGACGCAGCAGGGCGCCGCGAGCCGTCGGGGCCATGGGCATGGCGCCCGGCGAACTGGCCCTGGCGGCGCTCCCTGACTCGCACGCCGCTCGTCCGGGGTACACGCCTTGAATCGATCGCGCGCCATACAGGGAGGACCCATGTGGCAGGATCGCCTCGTCGACCTCGCGCTTCCCGCGAGCGTGCCCACCGTCATAACGGCGCTGATCATCGTGAACGTCGTCTTCAACATCCTCGCCAATGCGGCGTTCCACGTCTCGGCGCGGAGCACCAGCTGGAGCGACGTGCTCACCTGGCAGCTGCTCGGCAATCTGGCCGGCCTGATCACCGTCCTCGCGTTCACCGGCCTGCTGCGCTACGTGCCGCTCAGCATCGCCTTCCCGGTCACGACCGGCATGAGCATCCTCGGGGTGCAGGTCCTGGCCGCCAGGTGGCTCTTTCACGAGTCGATCGACGGCGTCCAGTGGGCGGGAGCGATGCTGATCGGCGTCGGCGTCTTCCTGGTGAAGGGCTGATGACGCCGGCGTTCCTTCGAGAGGCGAGCGCGCCGCGGAACCGGGCCGACGTCGGGTGCCGCCGCGCCGGCCTCGCGTCGCCGGGACGTCGACTGCTGCGCCTCGATCCGGAGCACATGCTGTCCTTGGCGAGCCGCCGGACCGGTCTCCACGACTTCGGCGATCCCGCGTTCCGGGAACCGCTCGCGCGTCTTCTCGGATCGCTCGAGTGCGAGGCCCGCTTGAACCTCCTCGGCCGCTTCGCGGCGCGCGAGGATCTGACCGGCATGCTGATGAACCGCCTCATGCTGGAGCGGGATCGGGCGCGGTATCCGGGGATCGCGCACGAGCGGATACGGAGGCCGCTCGTCATCACGGGCCTGCCGCGCAGCGGCTCCACCTTCCTGCACGGTCTCCTGGCGCAGGACCCCGCCAGTCGGGTCCCCCTGCACTGGGAGCTTCGGTTTCCATCGCCGCCGGAGCGATCGACGCGCGATACCGACCCGCGCATCGAGCGGGTCGCGCGTCAGATCCGCTGGTTCTTCCGCGTCGCGCCCGAGTTCCAGAAGATCCACCCCGTCGGCGCGCAGCTGCCCGAGGAGTGCGTCGTCATCCTGAGCCACGCTTTCCTCAGCTTCGAGTTCTCGTCGAACTGGTTCGTTCCGTCCTATCAGTCTTGGCTCGAGCAGCACGATCTCGAGCCGGCGTACCGCTATCACCGCCGTTTTCTCCAGCAGCTCCAGTGGGCCGATGCGCGGGAGCGCTGGCTCCTGAAGGCTCCCCCACACCTCCCTGGCCTGCGCGCGCTATGCGCCGTCTATCCCGACGCGAACGTGATCGTGACGCATCGGGACCCCCTCGAGGTCGTCGCCTCGGTCGCGAGCTTGCACGTCGTTCTCCGTCGGACGTTCAGTCGTGCGGTCGACCCGCTCGCGGTCGGACCGGAGGTGTCGCGCATGCTCGCCGGCGACATCCGCCGCGGCTTCGCGGCACGTGACGACGGCTGCGCCCCCCCGGAGCAGTTCCTCGACGTATGGTACGGCCAACTTATGGACGACCCGCTTGCCGTGGTGCGGCGAATCTACCGGCACTTCGACCTTCCGCTGTCGACCGACGTCGAGTCACGCATGCGTACGTTCCTGGCGACGCATCCCAAGGGCCGGAACGGTCTGCACGTCTATTCTCTCGGTCAGTTCGGGCTCGACCCCGGCGTCGAGCGTGCGCGCTACCGTGAGTACTGGGACCGCTGGTGCGACCCCGCGGGTAGGTGATTCGGCCGCCGCCGTCGCGTGGCGAACGAGCCACGGTGTCGTCGATACCGACGCGGCAACAACCACCGCCGTCCGGCCGCGCCAATCCCTCGCGGCTCGTCTCCTTGGTGTACGTCGGACTGGCCGGTGGGCCCGCGCTCTTCACCGCGCTCCTCCTCTATCTGGGTGTCGGCGAGATCGCGCGGACCCTCGCCTCGGCCGGGGTGGGTCTCCTCTGGGTGTCGCTCTTTCACCTCGTGCCGATCGGGGCGAGCGCCCTCGGCTGGTACGCTGTGCTGGCACCCGTCGAGCGACCGGCGCTGCGCACCGTCGTATCCGCACGCTGGATCGCGGAGTCGATCAACCAGCTCCTGCCCGCGCTCCACGTCGGCGGCAACGTCGTGCGGGCACGACGGCTCGCCCGGGCGGGCATGCCGGGTCCGCTCGCCGGAGCGAGCGTGGTCGTCGACATCACGCTTCATCTTTTCGCGCAGATGCTCTTCACCATGCTCGGACTGTCGCTGTTGCTCGTGAGCGTCCGTGGAGCCGGGATCAACGGGAGCGCCATCGCGGGCCTGGTCCTCTCGGCCGTCGGCGCCGCCGGCTTCTATCTGATGCAACGCCGGGGCCTCTTCGCTACGCTGGCGGCCCTGCTCCGTGGCGTCGTCCGCTCGGACGACTGGTCGCCGCTGATCGACGGTGCCGGCGCCATGGATGTGTGGGTCCGGCATCTGTACCGGCACCCGCGGGCACTCGCCGTCGCCGAGATCTGGCACGTTCTCAGCTGGCTTCTCGGGGCCGGGGAGACCTGGCTCGCTCTCCGCTTCCTCGGGCATCCGGTCGAATTGACGACCGCCCTCGTGATCGAGAGCCTCGGCGAGGGAATCCGCACGGCTGCCTTCCCGGTCCCGGCGGCGCTCGGCGTCCAAGAGGGGGGCTTCGTCCTGCTCGGAGGGCTCTTCGGTCTGACGCCCAGCGTGTCGGTGGCGCTGTCGCTCGCCAGGCGCGTGCGCGAGCTCGTCCTCGGCATCCCCGGCTTGCTCGTATGGCAGGCCGGGCCCGCGGCGACCACCTTCGTTCGGCAACGTAAAGAGTCCAGGGAGGCGCGGGAGTGACCGGCGGACGGCCGACGCCCGCGCGCCGAGCACGCTCCGGGTGGGCCGGGGTGCTCGTCGTGCTCGTCGCCGCGACACCGGGACATGCGGGCCGGAGCTTCATTCCCATCCCTGAGATCATCCTCGATCCAAACGAGGGGACCACGCTCGGCGTCCTTCCCGTCGTGCTCTTCACCAACGAGAAGGACGAGATCCGCTACATGCTCGCGCCCGACTTCTCCTACAATCGCACGCGCGAGTTCTTTCCCCGCTTCCGTCTCTTCTCCTATCCCACACCAACCCGACGCTGGTCTCTCATCGCCGGTAAGTCCACGACCAAGGACGAGCGCTACATCGCCAACTTCACGGAACGTTCGCTGTGGGAGGGCCGCGCGTACGTCGTCGCCGGCCTGCTGCACGAGCGCGACTCCACGAGACGGTTCTTCGGCTTAGGAAACTCCTCCAACGAAGCGAGGGAGTCAAACTACACCGACAACGACACCGTCGCCGAGGCGAGCCCGGGCCTCTGGCTCATGCCGCACGTGGCCCTCGGTTACGACATGCGCATCCGCCGACACTCGATCGAGCATGGCCAGGTGACGTCGCTCCCTTTCATTGAGAAGGAACATCCGGAGATCCGCGATCGTGGCGACGCCCCCGCAGTGTACTGGTCGCACCGCGTGTCCCTGACGTACGATTCGCGCGACAGCATCGACATCCCCGCGCGTGGCGCCTTGGCCACGGCCTACACCGAAGCGGCGGACCGCACGCTCGGCAGCGCGACTTCCTTCGTCAAGCTCGGGGCCGAATGGCGCGACTTCGTTCCGGTGCATATCCGGCGCGTGCGCAGCGTCCTCGCACTTCGCGCGCTGCTCAACTACGTGAGCGGCAGCAGAGACACTCCCTTCTGGGAGCAGAGTTCACTCGGGGAGCGCGACCTGCGCGCCTTCGGCACCGACCGCTTCATCGACTTCAATCGATCGGCCGCCAGCGTCGAATTTCGGGTGCCGGTCTACAGCCGCAGACTCTTCGGCGTGAACCCCGAGCTCGAGCTGGCCCCTTTCTTCGATGCCGGAGAGGTTTTCCACCGGATCGACGACTCACCGGTCTCGGACCTGCACGTGGCCTACGGCATGGGATTCCGGTTCGTGGTCCGGCCACAGGTCGTTGCCTACGTGGACATCGGCTTCGGATTCGAAGGAAGCGCCGTTTTCTCCGGGGTCTCCTATCCGTTCTGAATCGCGTGGAATGCGGCCATCGCTCCGCGAAGGGCGGTTTCATGAGCTCACAGACGGTCCGCCTCACGATTCACGTCGCCCCGGTCACGGTCGTAACCGAAGCCGACGATACACGGCTGCGGAACATGGCCGGCAACATCGAGCAGGGGATGTCGGCCAACTACCTCGGGCTCGAGATCGAGGGAACGCTGCACCTCTTTCCCCTGCACAGCATCCGGGCGATTGAGATCAGTCCGGCGCCCAAGACGGCGATGAAGCACGTCGTGCGGGACGTACGACGCAGCGTCTGATCTCCGCGCGCCACCCTCTCTCGCCTGGCGCGGCGGCCGACGTGATCGCTCGGGCGAGCCCCGGCAGGGGGAACCCAGGATCGTGCCGCTACCGAGGCGCGAAATGGCAAGACAGGGAACGACGATGTCGACTATCGGTGGCGCGACCCGGTGAGAGCGCCCCGGGAGAGGGAGCCTGCTCACATCGATGACCGGTTCAGCCTCGGGTCGGCTGCGCTCGAATTTCGAGGGGAAAGGAGAACGGGCAATGCGACGGATGATCGGGTTGATGAGTATTGTCGCGTTGGGCTTCTGCCTCACGGCGGCTGGGGCGGAGGACAAGACACCGGATGCGACGCTCAGGCTGAGCGGTGGATCCGTGGCAGCCGGTGTCGGGGTGCACTGGGGAGGCGGCACCCTCAACTACAAGGGCAAGGAATACCCCATCGACGTGAAAGGCCTCTCAGTCGGCGACGTGGGAGTGACGAAGGTCGAGGCATCGGGCAAGGTGTATAACTTGTCGAAGCTGGCTGATTTCGACGGCAACTACACGGCCGCCGGTGCCGGACTGACGGCGGCCGGAGGAGCGGGTGCGGCGGTGATGAAGAACCAGAACGGGGTCACGGTCGAGCTGGTTTCCACCACGCAGGGTGCCAAGGTCGCCCTTGGTGCCGGCGGCGTCGAGATGAAGATCAACAAGTGAGCCCCACCCATCCGGCGTGCCCGACGGCCACTCTCCCGCCCCCGTGTCGCCCATTTGGGAGGTCGGGGGCCGTCGGGACGGCGGATCGGCCGGCATCCTATCCGCGGAAGAAGCCCCAGAGGGCCTTGCCGCGATACCTGCTTCCATTCGGTGCCCTCAGTGGTCGGCCCTGGTACAGAAGGGCAATGGGATGCCGGGTTCGTTATTTCGCCGGGAGCGTCCATGGGTGGCGCTCGACTCGGCACTGTGTAGCGCGTCGTCTGGGAGGAGGAACAGCATGAATCGGAAGATCGACCTTCGAGTCGGCGTCTTGAGTTTGGCTTTCGTCGCAACGGGGATGCTCGCCGCGCCAGCGCCCGGGTACTCGCAGACGACAGGCATGGAACGCCGAGAGAATCGGCGCCAGGATCGCCAGGGTGCGCGGGACACGAGGCAGACCGGCCGGGAAGTCGGGCGGGAGGCCAAGCACGCGTGCCGCGACGCGGGCGGGAACCCGGTGGAATGCCGACAGGAGAAGCGGGCCGTCAAGCAGGGCGCTCGCCAAAACGCGCGCGACATGAAGAGGAACGACTGACGAAGATCGACGCCGTCCAAGGCCTCGATTCGGTCCCTAACCAGGGAACGAGTCGAAAGTGAAAAAGCCGCCGGCCGTCGACTCGCACGAACTTCCCGGTCGCTCCCGCGCGAAGACCTTCATCTGACGCGCGCGCCGCTTCCGGAAGCGCTTGATCCGTGGGAGGCCGAGCTCTCGGACCAAGCGCTGGATCGTGCCAGGAGCCGCATGAAACCGGGGCGCGGCCGCGTTGCACGAATCGTCCAACTCCCCTTCCCGACCGCCCCTCTCCGCGCGCTCGCTGAAGCACGCGGAGAGGGTTCTGCATGCGGTGTCCGCCGTCTCAGGTCTGTGGGGCAACGCGCTCCACGCGTGAACGGCGTCCGGGATGCCTGTCCATCTGCTCTGCGACGCGTTCGGCGCGTTGAGCCGCTGCCTCGACACGACCGGCGGCGGTCTCGATGCGATGTGCAGCGTCATCCGCCCGTGCCGCCGACGCTTCAGCTGACTTGACGGCTCGAACGGTCGCGAAGCCGCTCTCGGGGATCTGGAGGTTGATGCCCCCGCCTCCCAGTCCGACCTTGAGGCCTCGCGTGGTGAGGACGAGGTTGATCGTCACCCCGTTCTGATTCCGCATGGTGACCAGCGATCCGCCACCGGCGACCGTCAGCCCGCCCCCCAAGCCCGTGTAGTTCCCACTGAAGTCCTCGGGGCGTTTGAGATTGTGAACGCTTCCGGAACCCGTGAATCCATGGGCCCCGACATCGCCGATCGTCAGGCCCCTGACCGAGAACGGATACTGATACCCCTCGAAGGTCAGGATGCCGTCGCCCCAGTTCGCGCCCACACCCACGGCCGTCGATCCACCGCTCAGCTTCACGGTCACCGACTCGGCGCCGTCCTCCGCGAGGGCGAGTGACGTGCAGAACATCGCCGCCACCATCACCCCGGCCTTCACACGCGTCTTGCTCATCGTTTCTCCTTTCCTTGCTCGTCGTGTCGTGGATTAGCGTTTCGGGCCTCCGCTGTCTTGCCACTAGCCGCCAATTGCGTTCGGCGCCCCGCGCCCGATGCGGCTGACTGTCACGGCGCCGAGATCGGCGGCCCTTGCTCATCCTGCGGGCGGCCTTCGGACACCCAGTCCACCAGGAGCGTATAGGCGACCGCGAGCACGACGGGTCCGATGAAGAGCCCGACGACGCCGAAAGCGATCAGCCCACCGATGACGCCGGCGAATATCAGAAGCAACGGCAGGTCGGCACCCCGCCTGATCAAGAGAGGTCGCAGGAAGTTGTCGAACGTGCCGCAGAAAATCGACCACGCGAGAAAGCCGGTCCCCCACACGGCACCGCTTCTGGCGTATATCCAGATGGTCGCAGGGAGCAGCACCGGTCCGGGCCCAACCTGTGCGACGGCGAGAATGAACACCAGCGCGGTCAGGATCGTCGCGAACGGCACGCCGGCGATCGCGAGGCCCATCGCGGCGAAGACCGTCTGAAGAACGGCTGTGACGAGGACGCCGAGCGCCACTGCTCTGACTGCCCGCGCGGCGAGATGTACCGCGTTCTCACCCTGTGGCCCCGCGAGTCGGCGGGCAAAGCGGTCCGCCGCCTCCGCTACCGTCTCGCCGTTGGTGTACAGAAGAGCGACGATGATGGCCGTGAGGAGGAACTGTACGAGCAGCAATCCGAGACTGCCCACCTGTCCGACGAACCAGAGGACGAGCCCGCGGGCGAAGGGCGCGAGGTGCGCGGACAGCTGTTCCGGAGTCGCGGCTGCAAGCTGCTCCCACCGCGTCGCGAGCCTCGAGCCGACGACCGGGAGGGCGGTCACCCATGCGGGGAGCTGGGGGACGGAGAGGGTTTCGAGGGACTTCGACCAGTCGGCGACCTGTCGGGCGCTTCCCACGATGGCCGTGACCCCGAAGTAGAACGGCACCAGCAGGATCAGCAGCAGGGCGCTGGTCATGACCGCGGCGGCAAGCGAACGCCTACCGCCGAGCCACGCCTGCGCGCGCAGCAGGAGCGGCCACGTCGCGACCGCGATCATGATGGCCCAGATCGACGCCATCAGGAACGGGCGCACGATCCAGAAGCTACTGACGATCAGCGTTCCGAGTGCCAACAGCTGCAGAGTCGTGCGGGCGAGGTCCAGCGGCCGGTTGGATTGCATGCCCCTCACCGCGCGTGGGCGGAATGGAGTCTTCGTGCGCGTGTTCGGGCCGGGAATCTTGCCATTGCACGCCAGCCCTGCATGTCCAGGCGGCGGCCGTTTGGTTCGTCGGCTCGAGCTGGGGATCAACGACCGGGCAATGGAGCGCGCGAGCGTGATGCACGGCGCGCCGTACCCGAGCCGCGCGGTGATCGCCGCGCGGGCGAGGCCGGGCCGAGCCGGGTTGCCCGGCGCTCGAACCTGGCGCCTGCTATCCCGCCTCGCGCTGCCTGCACACGTCGGGATTCCTCCGGTACGAGGAAAGCGCCGGTGCCCGACGCCGCTCCTGGCGCCCCGACTCACGGCCTGCCGCCTGCGTCTCGAGGCGTTGCCAGTAGGGCACCCAGCGCCCGAGGAGGCGGTCCCGCGTACCATCCGTGCGCCAGCGCGCGAGCACTCCGTTGACAGCCGACCGCAGCGTCTCGTCGTCTCGCGGCAAGCCCCAGCCGAGCGCTTCCTGGTCGAGGAGCTCGAGCAGCACGCCCAGGCTCGCCTCGTCGCTGGCGGCGAACCAAATCGCGACAGGTGCGTCGTGCACGACGAGCGTCACGCGCCGCTGCCGCAGCTCGTCCATCGCCGCCTGGACGGTCGGATAGACCATCACCGGAGCGTCCCGTGCGTGCTCGCGCACGAACCGTTCTGCCGTCGTTCCCGTGATCACCCCGATCGGCTCCGTCGTCCCGAGGACGCGGCTGACCGTCTTGAAGCGGGGCACGTCCTCTTTTCGCATCACGGTGAGCAGGCCCGAGCGCAGGTAGGGGTCGCTGAAGGCGATCTGCACCTGACGCGCCCGCGTGACGGTCATCCCCGCCATGAGGATGTCCGCGCGGCGGGTGCGGACGGCGGGGATGAGGTCGCCCCAATCGATCTCGACGAGGTCGAGTGGCCGTCCGAGCGCGGCCGCCAGCTCGCGAGCGAAGTCGACCTCGAGGCCCACGAGCTGCCCCCCCTGCTTGAAGGCGTAGGGCGGGGTGCTGGGCGAGACGGCGACACGGAGCGCCGGCGGGCGCGGCGCCACTTCGCGTCGCGCCGGGCACCCGCCGAGTCCCAGCAGCGTGAAACAGACGAGGAGCGCCGCCCGCATCTAGCGCCCTGGCTTCGCGACCGCGATCGCGAGCGCCTCCGTGTACGTGATGTCGACCAGATCGCCGACCGCGACCGCGTCGAGCTTGCTCGGATCCTTCGCCTTCACCACGATGACGTCCCCGTGCGGGCCCCGGAGGGTCGCCTCGGACGTCGCCTTGTCGATGGCGGTGATCGTCATTCTGACGCTCACTGTGTCGGTGACAGTGCCCCCTGGCCTTTCCCCGAGCGGCGCGCGGGTCAGCTCGGTGCTCCTTGCCACCCCGGGGTGCGCCTGGTCGGACTTCTTCACCTCGTAGGCGATCGACTCACGGTACGTGACGCTCACCACGTCGCCCTTCTTGACCTGCCGAAGGTTGTGCACCTCGGGACCGACGACGATCGTGAACTTGGTGCCGTCCGGACGTCTGAGGGTGACGTGCCGGGTCTTCTGATCGACCTTCTGCACGGTGGCGGTTTTGGTCACGGTCTGCTCGTCGACCGTCCCCGACAGGACTGGGGAAGGGGCCGTGGCCGCCTGGGCCACCGCGGGCGGCTCCGGCGGCGGAGCCGCTTCTTCGCCGCGCAGCCCGCGAGCGCGACCGCCCACACGGCGAGACCGAGGGTCAGGATCTTCATGAGCGCCTACCCTTCCTTTTGACCGCCGAATAACCCAGGATCGACCGTAGTGTCTTGCCATACGACGCCACACTCTACGGGGTCGGTGAGCACGGACGCCGGCCGACACCCGCTCACTTCAGGCAGTAGTGATCTCCGACGGCGATGCCTGATACCTGGCGACAGCCTGCTCCAAATTGAAGAACATCCGCTCGCGCCCCAGCGTCTCGCCCAAAGGTGAATGCTGAACCATCGTCAGCACTCCCGGGTTCAGCCCAACGAGCCACAACAGGACGCCGCTCGCGCGCTGCCTCTGCTCCGCTTCCGTCAACATCTTGAGCGCCGTGTACTCGAGATCGAACACACCGGCCAGATCGAGCGCCACGATCTTCGGCTTCGTTTCGGCGATCAGGGGCTTCATCTTCTCGCCGATGTGCGCTGCATTCGCAAAGAAAATGCGACCCTCGGGACGCAGCACGAGCAACCCGGGAAAGGTCTCGTCCTCGGGATGCTCCTTGGAACGTGGTCGGAACACGTTGGTGCCCGGCTTGCGCCCCAGCACGTGAAGCGGCGGGTCTGCAACCTGGTACGCAAGCGCGACGAGCGAGACCACGATCGCAACGAGAATTCCCTGTAGCGTCCCGAGCAGCACTACGCCGACCAGCGCAACGAGAGCCCACACGAACTCCGTTCGGCGCACCTCTCGGATCGTGCGGAACTCCGCCGGCTTGATCAAGCCGAACGAATACACGATGACGATCGCGGCCAGGGTGGCTTCGGGCATCAGGCCTATGAAGCGAGCCAGCACCAGCATCGTCGCCAGCGTGGCCGCCGCCGTGACCAGCCCCGCCAGCTGCGTGCGTGCGCCGGCCAGCCGGTTGACAGCAGTCTGTGTGGTCCCGCCACCGACCGGCATGGCACCCAGAAATGCGCCTCCGGCATTCGCCAGACCGGTCGCAAGGAGCTCTCTGTTTGCTTGCGGTACAGGCTCGCCGCTCCGGGCGAATGCTCGCCCGGCCGCAATCGTCTCGGCAAAGCTCATGAGCGCGATGCCCAATGCTGCCGGCCAGAGCTGGACGGCTAGCCCAAGCTTCGGCACGGTGAGGGACGGCAACCCCGTCGGGACCTGACCGACGGTTCCCACTCCGTACGCTCCCGAGCCGAGCACGCTCATGGCGGCGATTCCGCTCGCGACTGCAATGAGCGGCGCTGGCGCTCGCGGAAGGAAGCGCTCGAGCGCCAGCAGAATCCCCACCATTACTGCCCCCAGGGCCACGGTCGGCACCGAAGCATCTGGGATGCCGTGAGCGATGGCGAGAAGGTTGTGCGAGAAGGAGCCTTTCTGAAAGTGAATGCCCAGCAGCTTCGGGACCTGGTCCAGTACGATGACGAGCCCGATCCCCGCCTTGAATCCGACCAGCACCGGCTCGGAGATGAAGTTCGCCACGAACCCCAAGCGCAGGACAGCCGCCACCACCAGGAAGATGCCTACCAGCAACGCCAGCGTCGCCGAGGCACTGGACAGGGACCCCAAATCCCCGCCTGCACCCGCCTGTCCGAGGGCCGCCGCCGTCAGAATGGCGAGCGTCGTCGTCGTGCTCACGCTGAGCGGCCGCGAGGTCCCGACCACGGCGTATACGACCATGGGCAGGAAGGCGGTGTAGAGGCCCACCTGCACCGGAAGTCCCGCGATCGTGGCGTACGCCATCGTCTTTGGAATCACCACGCCCGCCGCGGTCAGCCCGGCGATCACATCGAGCGTGATCCATTCGTGGCGGTAATCGCGGATCCACTCCGGCCCGGCGCTCCAAAGCGCGATCCGGTTCTTCGCCATAGGCTCCGGCGATTTGCCGTCCACCCGCTCAAAACTTCGATGGAACGAACTTGAACGGATACTCCGGCTCGCGGTAGCCATGCGCCTTCTGCCGCTTCGGCAACTTCACCTTGTCGTGCAGTACCGTCTTGTACGGAATCTCGCTGAGCAAATGGGTAATGACATTGAGCCGCGCACGCTTCTTGTCGTCCGAATTCACCACGTACCACGGCGCCCAGGAGGTGTCGGTCGCCTTGAACATGTCGTCGCGTGCCCGCGAATAGTCGTACCAGCGGCTGTAGGATTGGAGGTCCATCGGCGACAGCTTCCAGATCTTGCGCCCGTCATGGATGCGCCCCTCGAGCCGGCGTGTCTGCTCTTTCATGCTGACCTCCAGCCAGTACTTGAGCAGGATGATGCCGGACTCGACTATTATCTTTTCGAAGGCCGGCGTCAGTTGGAGGAAGCGTTTCGCCGCTTCCTCGGAACAGAACCCCATCACACGTTCGACGCCCGCGCGATTGTACCAACTGCGATCCCAGATCACTATTTCGCCGGCCGCCGGCAGATGCGGCAGATACCGCTGCACGTACATCTGGCTCTTCTCACGCTCGTTCGGCGCGGGCAGCGCGATGACACGAAATACCCGCGGGCTGACGCGCTCGGTGATCGCCTTGATGGTCCCCCCCTTGCCGGCACCGTCACGGCCCTCGAAGACGACGCACACCTTGCGTCCCTTTTCCTTCACCCACTCCTGGAGCTTGACCAACTCGACGTGAAGCTTCGCTAGTTGCTGCTCATAATCCTTCCGCGACAACTTGGCCTTCCGCTGGGCGCCGTGGGTCGTCGGCTTTTTGCCGGTAGCCGCCATCTTCTCCTCTCCCTTTAGGTGCCGTCGACGCACGACCTCCGGCCCCGGAAGCAGGACCGCGCGTCGGAATCGGAAGCCGCACGGGGTTACACGCGGTGTTTTCTCTTGACACGCAGCTGGGCCAGTGAGCGCGCGAGCGACGCGTTGACGGTGGCCACTTCCTCGTCGGAGATTTTGTCGCGCAGGCGAGCCGCCGCACGCTGACGTGCTTCCTCCGCCCGAGCTTCGTCGATGTCCTTCGCCGCCACCGCCATATCCGTGACGATGGCAACGCGGTCACCCATTACTTCGACGAGCCCCTCTCCGATGGCCAGGAAGTCCGTCGCACCATTCTTCCGCACGATGATCTCACCAGGGACAACGCGTGTCAGGAGCGGGAGATGGCGCGGGAATATCCCGATCTGGCCGTCGGCCGCCGGCAGCGTCACCAAGTGCACGTCTTCCGAGTAGACGGTCGCGGCCGGCGTCACGATCTCGAGCTTCAAGGTAGCCGCCATGTCTCACTCGGCCCGTTCCAGGACTTCCTCGATGCCACCTTTCATGTAGAACCTCTCCTCGGGTACGTCGTCGTGTTTGCCCTCCAGTATCTCCTTGAAGCCCCGGACCGTATCCGCCACCGGAACCTGTCGCCCTTCGCGGCCAGTGAACGCCTGGGCGGAGCTGAACGGCTGGCTCAAGAAGCGCTGCATCTTGCGGGCCCGGAAGACGGTGAGCTTGTCGTCGGGCGACAGCTCGTCCATTCCGAGAATCGCGATGATGTCCTGCAGGTCCTTGTAGCGCTGCAGGACCTTCTGGACGCCGCGCGCCACCGTGTAGTGCTCCTGACCGACGATTTCCGGCGTCAGCGCGCGCGAGGTGGAGGCGAGCGGATCCACCGCCGGGTAGATGCCGAGCTCGGCGATCGCTCGTTCGAGGACGATCGTCGCGTCGAGGTGAGCGAAGGTCGTGGCCGGTGCTGGGTCGGTCAGGTCATCGGCCGGTACGTACACCGCCTGGAAGGACGTGATGGAGCCTTTCTTCGTCGAGGTGATGCGTTCCTGCAACGTGCCCATCTCGGCGGCGAGCGTCGGCTGATAGCCGACGGCACTGGCGGTGCGGCCGAGGAGTGCGGAAACCTCGGAGCCAGCCTGCGAGAACCGAAAGATGTTGTCGATGAAGAGCAGGACGTCCTGGTTCTTCTCGTCGCGGAAGTACTCGGTGATGGCGAGGCCGGACAGCGCGACGCGCAGGCGCGCACCCGGGGGCTCGTTCATCTGACCGTAGACCAGGGCGATCTTCGACGCGCTCAGATCTTTCTCGTTGATGACCCCGGCCTGCGCCATCTCGTGGTACAGGTCGTTGCCCTCGCGCGTGCGTTCGCCCACGCCCGCGAACACCGAGACGCCACCGTGCAGCTTGGCGACGTTGTTGATCAGCTCCATGATCACGACCGTCTTTCCGACGCCGGCGCCGCCGAACGCGCCGATCTTGCCGCCCTTCAGGAAGGGACAGATCAGGTCGATGACCTTGATCCCGGTCGACAGCACCTGCGGGGACGTCGACTGCTCCACCAGCGGCGGGGGCGGGCGATGAATCGGGTAGCGCTTTTCCGCGTCAACCGGCCCGCGCTCGTCGACCGGGTTCCCGGTCACATCGAACACGCGACCCATGACGCAATCGCCGACCGGCATCGAGATGGGAGCACCGCTGTCCCTAACCTCGTACCCGCGCTTGAGACCCTCGGTGCCGGACATGGAGATGGCACGAACGCGTTTGTCGCCGAGGTGCTGCTGCACCTCGAGGGTCAGTCTCGTCGGCTGGTTCTGGACGGCGTACTCCACCGCCAAGGCGCTGTAGATCGCGGGAAGCGCGCCCGGAAACTCCACGTCCACCACTGGACCGATGATCTGAACGATCCTGCCCGTGTTCATGCGTCCACCCTTCCCGGCTCACTGGGCCTGGCCGCCGGCGATCTCGAGCAATTCCTGCGTGATGCGACCCTGGCGCAGCTTGTTGTATTCGAGGGTCAGGTGTTTGATCATCTCGACCGCATTATCGGTGGCGCCCTTCATCGAGACCATTCGCGCACTCTGTTCGCTCGCCTTTGCGTTCAGCAAGACGAGGTGGATGAAGATGTTGAGATAGTGTCCCAGGAGATAACCGATGATGTCGTCGGCATTCGGCTCGAACAAAAACTCCGTCCGGTCGGCGGCCAGGGCTTCCGGCGGCGGCGCTCCGGGGACCTCCACCCCTCTGATGTCGCCGACCGGAAGAAACTGGAGGACGACCGGCTGCTGCACGAGGGTGTTGACGAACCGGGTGACGACCACCTGCACCTCGTCGACCTCGCCCTTCAGGAAGAGATCGCGGGCCAGCGCCGCGATCGCCCGGGATTCGGGGAATCGCGGCGTGTCGCCGTACGGAAAATCGGCGACGAGCTGCCGGCGGGTGCGCGCGACGAACTGGGCAGCCTTGCGTCCCGCGGTGATGAAGACGGTTGAATGGGGGTCGTACTGCCCCACGAGCCGAAACAGATTGCTGTTGAGCGCGCCGCACAGGCCCTTGTCGGACGCGACCAGAATGATCGCCCGCTTTCGGACGGGGCGCACCTCCAGCAGCGGATGCCTGAAATCGAGCCGCCGTGTCGTCGCCTTGCGTTGGATACGGTAGAGCAACTGCACGAAAGGCCGTACCTCAATGGCAGCCTGCTGGGCCTTGCGCATCTTCGACGCCGCAACCATCTGCATGGCCCTGGTGATCTGCGCCGTGTTGCTGATCGATCTGATCCGCCGACGGATGTCTCGGGGGCTTGCCACGGATCATCTCCAGATCTGCTTGAACTGATCCGCGGCGGCCTTAAGCTCGGCCGCCAACGAGTCGCTGAGCGCTTTTTCGCGCCCGATCTTCGCGAGCAGATCGGCTTTTGAGGAGGTCAGGTACTCGGTCAGCGTGGCCTGATAGTTCTTGATGCGGTCGACCGGGATGTTGTCCAGGTATCCGTTTTGCACGACCCAGAGCAGGGCCACCTGGACCGCGACCGGAATCGGGTCGTGTTGAGGCTGATTGAACAGCTCGATGATGCGCTTCCCGCGGTCGATCTTTGCCTGCGTCGCCGCGTCCAGCTCCGAGCCGAATTGCGCGAACGCCGCGAGCTCGCGAAACTGTGCGAGGTCACCCTTGAGACGACCGGCGACCTGCTTCATCGCTTTGAGCTGCGCGGCCGAACCGACACGAGACACCGACAGGCCGACGGAAATCGCAGGACGGGTCCCCTGATAGAACAGGTCCGTCTCCAGGTATATCTGACCGTCCGTGATCGAGATGACGTTGGTAGGGATGTACGCCGAGACATCGCCCGCCTGCGTCTCGATGATCGGAAGGGCTGTCAGCGACCCATCGCCGAACTTCTCACCGACGCGGGCGGCGCGTTCCAGCAATCGGCTGTGGAGATAGAACACGTCGCCTGGATACGCTTCGCGTCCGGACGGCCGCTTCAGGACGAGCGAGACTTGGCGATAAGCCACAGCATGCTTGGACAGGTCGTCGTGCACGATCAGCGCGTCCATGCCATTGTCCATGAACCATTCGCCCATGGCGGTGCCGGCAAACGGCGCCAGGTACTGGCTCGTCGCCGAATCGGCCGCCGGTGCCGCAACGACTATCGTGTAGGGCATCGCCCCGGCGTCTTCGAGAATCGAGAGAATTTGGGCGATCGTCGATTGTTTCTGGCCGATCGCGACGTAGATGCAGTAGAGTGGACGATGGTCCTCGTCGCCCGCTGCTTTGGCGGCGTCGCTCAGGCGAGCCTGGCTGATGATCGTGTCGATGCAGATCGTCGTCTTGCCGGTCGAACGGTCGCCGATGATGAGCTCGCGCTGGCCCCGGCCGATCGGGATCATCGCGTCGATGGCCATGATCCCCGTCTGCACTGGCTGGCCGATCGGCCGCCGTCGCATGATCCCCGGCGCGATCTTCTCGACTGGATATGCGGCGTCGCTCGCGACCGGCCCCTTCCCGTCCAGCGGCTCCCCGAGCGTATTCACGACCCGGCCGAGCAGCCCCTTGCCGACCGGTACCTGGAGCAGCTTGCCGGTCGCCCGGACCTCTCCACCCTCCTCCAGGCGCGTGTCGTCGCCCAGAATGATGACGCCGACATCGGTGTCTTCCAGGCTGAGCGCAAGGCCCGTGATGCCGTGGCCGAGGTCGAGCATCTCGTTGAGCATGACATCGCTCAAGCCTTCGACGCGCGCGACCCCGTCGCCGATTTCGCGAATCACGCCCACGTTCCGCCTGGCGACGGTGGCCTTGGCGCCAGCGATGCGTGCTTCGATATCCTGTACCAGCGTGCTCATCGATTCACCTCGAACCCCGGCACTGCCTCCTCCCGCTAGAAGCGAGCTTCGAGGGCCTCCAGTCCGCCCCTGACGCTGCCGTCGTAGACATTGCTGCCCACCTGGACTCGCATTCCTCCGATCAAGGCCGGATCGACGACGAACGTGGTCGTGAGGATCGGACCGTACTTGCGCAGCAGCCCTTCCTCGACGGCGGCCCGCACGTCGGCGTCGAGCGGTGCGGCGCTCTCGACCTGCGCCGCATGCCGAGCGCGATCGACCTTCAACAGCCGCAGAAAGTGCGACAGGATCGTCACCCCGCCGCTGCGCCTCGACTCGATCACCCGGTCCACGACCTGTCGGACGCGGCTTTCGTCCAACGAACCATTCACCAGGCAGAGACGCCACAGCCGTTTTGCGTCATGTCTGACCTGGCGAGCCGTCCTCATGTCAATTGCCTGGCGGTTTCCTCGGCCAGCCGCCGTTGATCGCCCTCGGACAGAATCTTGCCGGTGACGGCGGCAGTGGTCTTCACGACGAGCTGGCCCACCTCGCGTCTGAGCTCGGCCAGCATGCGCCTATGTTCCTGCGCCGCGGCCTCGTGCGCCTTGTCCACGATCTGCGTGGCCGCGGCGAGCGCCCGCTGCGTTTCCTGTTCCTTCACGCGTCTCGCGACGCCGCGGGCCTCGTCGATGAGCCGGACCGCCTCGGCCTGGGCCGCGGTCAGGACTTCCTGACGCTGCGTCTCGATCGCGGCCAGGGTCGCGTTGATCTTTTCCGTATTGGCGAGGCCTTGAGCGATCTGCTTGCGCCGCTCTTCGAGCATCCGCAGCACCGGGTGGTACGCGAGCCAGTAGAGAAGTGCGGACACGATCGCGAAGCTGATCACCTGGGCCGCCAGGTGAGGCCAGTCCACGCCGAAGGTACTGGCGATCTCCTCGACCCGGCCGGCAGCGCTCGGTTGCACCATCACAGCAAGAACATTCATGACCGCACACGCATCGGGTGCAGGTACGGCGCCAAACGGACCTCCGCGGCCTGACCGTCCCCTACTTCACGAGGAACAAAGTGTAGAAGACGATGGCTTCCGCGAACGCGATGGCGAGGATCGACTGGACCATCACCTGCGTCGCGGATCCGGGATTTCGTCCCACCGCTTCCGCAGCCTTGGCGCCAATCCAGCCCACGGCCAAGGCCGCGCCCAGGGCCGCGATACCGACGTGCAGGTTCCCGCTCATGTGCCTTTCCCGCCCCTTTCTTGTGGCGCACCCATGCGTCCTCGGTTCAATCGTGCCCGTTCGCCGGTCGTTCCTCGTGATGTTGACAGATCAGGAGCGTGAAGACGGCGGTCAACAGTGTGAACACCAGCGCCTGCACCAGACCAACCAGGAGCTCCAGGAAGTAAAATGGGACCTGTACGAGCCAGCCGATGTAGGGAACCCTGGCCATCGTCTCCAGCATCGTCTCCCCGGCAAAGATGTTGCCGTAGAGACGAAAGCTGAGCGAGATCGGCCGGAACAGGATCGAGATGATCTCCAGGCAACCGGCGGCGAAGAACACCACCAGCATCAGGGCCTTCATTGGCCCCGCGCTCTCACCTTTCGGCGCGAACAGCTCCTTGAAGAACCCCTTCAGGCCGATTTCCTGCACGGCCCAGACGATCCAACATGCGAAGAAGACGAGCGCCATGGCGAGGGTCATGTTCACGTCGGCATTGACGCCGCGGAACAACGGCTGGTCGATCATGAAGCCGGCATCGGTCTGGTGACCCCATCCGATCGAACCGACACCGGGAACCAGGCCCGCCCAGTTCGCGGCGAGAATGAAGATGAAGATGGTGCCGAAGAACCAGAACGTCCGTTCGACCAGGTGATGGCCGATGATTCCCTCGAGAAAGCGGTAGAGGCCCTCGATGAGCCACTCCAGAAGGTTCTGCGGTCCTTCCGGGACCTGCTTCATGGTCCGCGTCGCGCTCTGGGCGAAGACGATCAGTCCGACAGCGACTATCCACGTCACGACCATGGAGTTGGTGATCGGAAAGCCCAACGGCCGGGCGATCTCGACCGCCTTCTGTGACAGGCCGTGCTCCATGCTCTAGTCTGGCACCGGGATTATCCGGCATCGGCCGGAGTGTCTTGCCATCCGGCGCCAGGCCGGTGTCTCACCAGAGACGGCATGCGACGGCGGTGACGGCCACGGCTGCAGCTACCTCGCGCGGCTCTGCACGGATCGGATCATCTATCCTGCGACATCCGACGGCTGCGCGCCGGAGCGTGTGGCGCAGCTCCGGGAGGCCGCCGTCTCGTACCTTCGGACCAACTGCCGTGGGTGGGATGCATACGACTGCTCATGCGACTGCTCGACGCTCGCCGACATATATTATCCGGGCAACCCTGGTACCGCGCTCCGATTCGCCGCCGGCGCGTGTGACGGCGGGGATCCGGGCGGTTGCTACACGCTCGCGCGACTGGCCGAGGACCGCGGGGACGCCGGGGAAGCCGCCACGCAGTACGCCCGCGCCTGCCAGCACGGGTATCCCCCCGCGTGCGAACGTGACCGCACGGGTTCCTCCCGACCGATCACCGTCTCGCATTGATCCGGGGGGAGTCCCCGGTTACCCGTGCGCGGGACGCTCGGCCTCCCGCCGCTGCGGTGAGAGATCGGTTCGATCCTCGAGACACAGCGGGCGACGCGCCCGTGCCCCGGCGAGACATCCCAGCAGAAGCGCAAGATGTCGAAGCGGCAGATCGCCGCGAGGCGGCTCATCTCCTGCGCCAGGATCCACCCACCGCCCACAGGAACGTTGGAGCGGAACTTCTCGAGGTCGGACGCGCACGGAGTGGCACTCCGGGCAACGGCCGGGAGGAGCGCCACGCCGATCATCGACGCGAGCACGACGCGTCGCAACGGCGTGAGACCCGTCGAGGCCAGTGCGTTGCTGTCGACATGCCCCCTAACGGGTGGGTTCCCACGATGCGTCGGGGTCGTAGGCCGTCATCGCCTTCGCCGCTTCCGTCGTCCCTTCGCCCAGGTCCTTCTGGAACACCACGCCCTGCTCGTCCACGAGGAACGTCATGACGCCGCTCGATCCGTGATCGGCGGGCCACGCGACGAGCGCAAAGCCGCCGGTCATCTGCCCCTCCTTCACGTACTCCCTGGCACCGCCCGGCGCGTGCGGTCCCTGGGCCGTCAGGATGCGGAAGAAGTAGCCGTGGTAGGGCGCCGGCGCCTCGCCCGCCTCGCGCACGCGATAGCCCTCCGCCGCGGCGGACGCGACGAACGGCCCGAGAGGGCTCACGTCGTGGTCCGCCGCCTCCCAGTAGAGGCCGTCTCGCTTGCCCGGTGTGCTGCGAAGGGACTGGGCATACGCGTGGAAGCGCCTTGCGAACTCCTTCTGCGCGTTGACGTACGCGCGACACACCGCGATCGCGGTGAGCTCGTTGCGGCCGATGCGGCGATTGAGGAGTTCCTCCTTGCCCGCCGCGGTGTCGAAGCGCCAGCCGTCGGCCTCGCGCACGATCGGGATCGGGAGGGGCCAGTCGTCCGCCCCGACGTGGAGGACGGCGAGCGCGTCGGTGGTGCGCTCGATCCGCATTCGCTTGGCGGCCGCGGTGGCGAACCGCTTCCGAGCCGCGGCGTCGTCCACCGGATCGCTCGACTTGATGATTTCGGCACTCTCGGGGCCGAGGATGGCGAGTACGCGATCGGGATTGCCGCCACGCGCCGCAACCTCGAGCGCGCGGACCGCTGCCTCAGGGGACGGGAAGTGCTCCTGCGCGCGCGCCGTTGCGGGCAGCAGCGCCAGGCAGAGGAGCGCCAGCGTCGTGGTGGTCTTCATCACCGCCTCCCGCCGCGGCCGCCACCGCCGCCACCACCACGTCCACCGCCACCACCTCCGCGCCCACCACCGCCGGATCTTCCGCCGCCTCTGGATCCGCCCCCACCGCCGCCGAACCCGCCTCCGCGCTGTCCGCCACCGCCGCGTTGTCCGCCGCCACCACCGGCATAGCTGGGGCCGCCGCGGCTCGCGGCACCCCGGGTGCTCGCCTCGCGCGCGGAGCGGCCGTTCTCGTAGCCACCGAACGCGCCACCGCCCTGGCGCGTGTCCGGACGCGCCCCCGCTCCACCGGGACGCCCCGCCGGCTGCTGAGACGGGCGCCCGCCCGGCCGCGCCGCCGCTTGCTGGCGTCCGCCGGCGGGCTGCTGCGAGGGGCGTGCACCGCCGGGCTGCCCGCGGTCGAAGCCGCGCGCCACATCGCTGTTCGCGCGGTCGCGTGCCGCCACCCGATCCCCGCCGCCGTACTTCTTCGCGGAAGCCTGATCCCGGTAGCCCACGCCGGCGCGGTGCTCGGGATTGTGCTGCCAGCTCTGCCGGCCGCCGTCGCCTCGGTTCCGGCTTCTGTCGACGTTCCTTTCCTTGTTCTTATTGATGTTGACGTTCTGATTCCCGCCGCCACCGCCGCCGCCGTAGTTGTTGTAGACGTTGTGGTTGCCCCAGTCGCAGTCGCCGCCCCACACCGCCGCACCGACGGCCATCCCGGCACCGAACGAGAGCAGGCTCGCGGTCGCGACGTATTCCGGCGGATAGCCCATCATCGCGGGGTAGGCTGGCGTCGGGGGCGGGCCGTACACCGCGGAAGGGCTGTACTGCGGGACGTAGACGACCTCTGGATCCGCGGGCTCGACCCGGATGATCTCCTTCTCCTTCACGATCTCCCGGATGACGACCTGCTCCTTCGTCGTCTTCAGCGCGCCGGACTCGTACGCCTTCGCGCGCAGGCGCTGGACCGCCTCGAGAACCTCGTCCTTCTGAGCGAGGAAGGCGTCGCCCAGGTCCTTCGTCCAGTCGAGATTGTCCGACATGCGCTTGAGCAGGTCGGGAAAGCGCGTCAGCGATTCGACGCTCGGGTCCCAGTTCCGACTCTCGAGCGCCTGCTCGAGGGCGTCGCCCTGCAGGCTCGAGTTCTTCGCGCGCCAGCGGGCTGCCTCGACGATCTCGAGAGGATAGGTCGCCGCCATGAGCACCTGCACCGCGAGGGCGTCGGGATAGAGCGAGATCGGCGCCACGAGCTCTTCGAGCTGCGCGGACGACAACTTCGCGCTCTCCGCCCCCTCCGGAATCGCACCGGGCGCCGCCTCGCCGGCCGCCCGTGCCGGATGGGCGATCATCACTGCAAGAGCGAACAAAGCGAAGGATGCGCCGAACGCTCCGGCGGAACGCGACCTTCCTTCGATGGGTGACATGTCTTCCTCCGACTACCTGGCACGCCGGGCAGCGTCTTGCCCCTTCGCGCCACGCGAGGTCGACGGGCGCGATCAGCGCGGAGACGATCCGGGGAGCGTCCGTCGGCCGTCGACGATGCAAAGAAGGTTGGTCAGACGCTCGACGGCTCCCGAATGCCGATGTCGACAGTTGGAACGTTCATAGATAGGCCATCGCCACGATGGCCGTAGCTACGATCGCCCCGGTGGCGATGAGCACGGCGCGGCGCAGGACCCCGCCACCCAGTGTCGCTACGATGCCGCACTTCACCAAGGTGTTCGTGAGGGTCGCGAGCACGATCGCGTTGACCGCGACGTGGGCGTCGCCGCTCCTCGCGTACTCGGCCATGGAGAGGGTGATCGCATCGACGTCGGTCATGCCGGCTAGCGCCGCGACCATGTAGAGCCCCTTGCCCGGAAAGCGGACCTGAACGAGCCGCACGACGAGCAGCACGACCGCAAAGAACGCGCCGAACTTCGACGCTTCCATGAGACTGAAGGGGTTTCTGAGACGCACCGCCTCCGCCTTCGCCGCCGTGCTGTCCGTCGCCGAAGCGCCACGCCGAAACGACATCCACGCAGAGATCGCCGCCGTCGCACCCATCATCGCGAACGGGATCAGCACCCGCACCAGGAGAGCCCGGTTGACGACGAGCACTTCCGCGATCACGCGGCCGAACATGATGCACCAGGCGAGCAGCACGCCGGAGGCCAGTGCATAGGCCGTCGTTCTCCGGCTGTCCTCCCGGCTCTGGCGCGCAAAGGAGAGCGTGACTGCGGTGGACGAGACGAGACCGCCCGTCAGGCCCGTGAGCACGATCCCGCGGTCAGCCCCCAGCCACCGGGTTCCCACGTACCCGACCAGTGACAGGCTCGAGATCAGCAGCACCAGCAGCCAGAGCGAGTAGGGATTGAGCGCACCCCACGGGTCCACCGCCCGACTCGGAAGCAGCGGGAGAACGATGAACGTCGCGATGAGCAGCCGCAGGCCGGCGAAGATGTCGTCCCAGTCGACCTTCTCGACGAGCCCGTGAAGCGGTTGCTTGTAGGCCAGCACCGCGGCGGTGACAATCGAGAGCGCGACCGCGAGATCGCGGTAGCCGAGCGTCGTCATGGCGCCGAGCAGGCAGACCGTCAGGGCCGCGCTCTCCGTGGTGATCCCGAGCGAATCGGGTTGCACGCGGGCTGCGAGCACGTAGCCCGCGAGCACCGCCGCGCCCACGATGAGCAGCACCGCGATGAGGAGGGCGGGCATGTGGAGAGCGTTCGCGAACCATCCCGCAATCGCGCCGAGCAACGCCATGAGGACGAAGGTCCTGAGTCCCCCGATGCCAGCCTCGGCTTCCGCGGACTTGCGTTTCTCGCGCTCGGTGCCGACGAGCGCACCGATGAGGAGCGCGGTGCCGAAGTCGCGAACCGTGGCGAGGTCGAGTCCATTGTGCATGGCCTGATCCCGGTTCCGGCGATGGCGAAGGAGCTATCGAGCCCTCACCGACGGCCGCCATTAATAGCCTCGGCCGAGCAGCACCTGCTCCGCCCCCTCGATACTTCCGACCAGAGCGACGAACGCGGCTGCCGGACGTTTCGCCGCGTTCGCTCTTGGAATCGGGCACTATCTGGGTGTGATCTGGGTGATCTTCGAGCCCTGGATCCCCATCCCGGCCATCAGCCCCTTCTGGTCGAAGACGACGGCGTAGACATCGTCCTTCAAGGTCGTCGTCGAGAGCTGCCTCGCCATCCCCTGATCCACGATGACGACACTCGGCCCGGTGCCGATCTCCCAGCCTTCGCTCCTGCGGAGGTACGAGAGCGCCGAATCGGACATGAAGAAGAGGGCGTACCCGAACGACTGAATCCCGGCCTGGAACCCGTAGGAGGCGGCGAGCGTGCGATAGTAGCCCACGGTCTTGCCGCGTTCGCGCAGCGCTCCGTCGCCACCCTGCGCTCCGAACATGAATCCGGCCTTCACGATGCGCGGGAACACGAGGACCGCTTTCGCCTTGCTCGCGAGCACCTGCGCGCCGGCGTTCTGGGCGTAGAGCATCTTCAAGGCCGCGCTGACGTCTCGGTTTATGCTCGCGGCACTCGCGGCGTGCGCATGGGTGCCGAATCCAATCACCGTCGCGGCGACTCCCGCGAGCACGATGCTTCGACGGGTGGCGTCCATCATCCCCTCATCTCGCCATTTGCCCTGGCGGCTCTCCGCACGGCTCCTCGCGTCCCGCGGAGCCGAGGCGGCTTCGTGCACGCGAATCCTCTCGACCACCACGCGGACGCCGGGTGGGGCACGTCAACTTCGAAGGCGATGGCAGCGACGTGGAGGGCGAGTGGATCCGTAGGGATCCTGCGATGTTTTCGGCTGGTGGCGGGTCGATCCATCAACGGGCCTCCCGTTGGCAATGTACTCGAGACGAGCGCTCGCCGCTTGCCTTTTCGTGCCGGGACCCGGACCGATAGTCCATCTCGAGCGCATGCATCGCGTACCGCTCCGGATTGGCAGTGCGGCCGATCAGGACTGCGCGGAGATCGTGTGCCGTATCCCGTTCACCCGGCGAAAGGGAAAGTGAAGGACCGTCCTCGATAGACGCGGTTCCTGTCGCCCGCGCTGCACCAGCGGCGGAGGCCGGCTCGGATGAACGATGGGTCGAGCGCGAGAGCGTAGCAGATGTTCACGAAAGAGAGAGGGTCATCGGTGTTGGTCGACCTGAACCACGCGTCTGCGTCGGCGAAGAGACGTCTTCCGCGCCCGCTCGACGCGGTCGCATACTTTTGGAAGTCGCTGACGGCGCCTTCCAGCACGGCGAGCATTAGGCGCTTCTCGGGTTGGAACCGTGCCCCCGACACCGTCGAGGAACTCTCGGGGAAGGATCGAAGCCGGCGACCGCCTGTCTTCTGCGTCCTCCATCACGGTCCGTCCTCGCCTTGCGATCCACTGGAGCAATGCACATGCCGTGGGGGTGAACCTGCTGTACCCCTCGAATGCGATCGCCGTATACGGATTGGATGTTCCCAGCTGTCGGAATCGGCCGCCATGAGATTGTCGATGCCGCAATCCACCGGCGCCGAGGATATCGAGATGGCATAGTCCCATGAGGCCTTGGCAATGCGGCGGACCAGCGCGGGGGCGGTCGGGAACGAGGCTTGGCCTCGGGCGCTGGACCTCGACGAGCGCGGCCTGCTCGCCGAAGCACGCCGGCGGACACGCTTCGAGGCCGAGAGGATCCGGGAACGATATCGGTGGTACCGAGAGCGCTTCGCAGCATAGCTGGCGCCAGATGGCAAGACCGGTACCTGCACGGCGCGTAGACTCGGCGTCGAGGACACGCATGCAGACCGGGACGATCGAGGAGCAAGACGACCATGCGGAAGGCGCTGGCTACGACCCTCGGTTACTCCTCCAGGCTCTCGAGCAGGATTTCAGCTAAAAGTTCCGCGTCACGGATTGCGTCGCGCCGGGCGTGATGAAGGTCGCGGTCGCGATCACACATGGAAAGCGCGCCGTGCCTGGCCTGCGCACCGTGTCGATGCTCGCGTCTTGCCCATTGTCCACGCTCGAGTACCTCGCCACGGGCACCTATCCATTCATCGGCGTCGCGCTGGTCGTGAACCGGTGGTCAGGGACCGCGGCCACGAGGGTGGCGCCGTGGACGTCGGGAACCGGGACGCCTTGACCAAGGTCGGTGCGGGTTCGAGCAGCCCGACGAAGGGCGCCCAGATCGATGTCGAGATCTGCGCCGACCGGACGCTGCGGATTCGTTTGGGAGGGAGATGGACCCTCGCGGAGGCGCTTCCTTCCACCCGGCTCGTCGAGGAGGCTCTTCAGGGTGCCCCGCCGCCGCGGGCGGTGACCTTCGAAACCGCCGAGCTCGGCTCGTGGGACAGCTCGGCGCTGCTCGTGCTCGAGCGGATCGACGGCTTGTGTCGCGGCCGGGGTGTGCCGGTCGAGCGCGAAGGGCTTCCGGAAGGCGCGCAGCGTCTCCTCGCGCTCGCGGACGCGGTCCCGGAGAAACGGGACGCACGCCCGCCGGACACGAGGTCGCCGTGGCTCGCACGGGTAGGGCAGGCGGCTACCGCGGCCTCGCGGAGCGCACGCGAGTCGATCGCGTTCCTCGGCGAGACGACGCTCGCGTTCGCGCGGCTCGTCGGCGGTCGGGCGACGTTCCGCGCGCGCGATCTCGCCCTGGTCGTCCAGGAGTGCGGTCCGCAGGCCCTACCGATCGTCACGCTGATCAATTTCCTGGTGGGGCTGATCATCGCGTTCGTGGGCGCGGTCGAGCTCCAGAAGTTCGGTGCCACCATCTATGTCGCCGACTTGGTGGCGATCGCGACCGTGCGTGAGCTCGGCTGCATCATGACGGGAATCATCATGGCCGGCCGCACGGGCTCCGGATTCGCGGCCCAGCTCGGCACGATGAACGTCAACCAGGAGATCGAAGCGTTCGTGACCATGGGGGTTCCCCCGATGGACTTCCTCGTGCTCCCGCGCATGCTCGCGCTCTGCCTCATGATGCCGCTCCTCGGTCTCTATGCCGACCTGATCGGCATCCTCGGGGGCGCGACGGTCGCCGTCGGCATGCTGGCACAGTCGCCCACGCAGTACTGGGAGGAGACTCGGCACGCGATCGGGTTCATGAGCATCGGTCTCGGAATCGGGAAGAGCCTCGTCTTCGGCGTGCTGATCGCGCTGGCGGGCTGTCTCCGCGGAATGAAGTGCGGGCGCGACGCGGCCGCGGTCGGCCAGGCCGCGACGTCGGCGGTGGTGCTGGCGATCGTCTGGATCATCGGGACCGACGGGATACTCGCGGTGATCTGCAACGTCGTCGGGATATGAGATGGCGGACGACTTCGGCATCCGCCGCAGCGACATCTTCTTCATCATGGGCGGGAGCGGATGCGGCAAGAGCACGCTCCTGCGGCACCCGATTGGCCTGAACGAACCGGCCCGGGGTCAGATCTGGTTCGGCGACGTCAATCTCAGGGCCGCCTCGGCCGAGGAAACGGGACGCGATCCGGCGCCGCTTCGGCATTCTGTTCCAGAGCGCGTGCTTTGGAGCTCCATGACGCTCGCCGAGAGCGTCGGTCTTCCTCTCGAGCAGTTCACGCCCCTCGCGCCGGCGGCGATCGGCGAGGCGGCCACCCTGAAGCTCGCGCTCGTGGGGCTTCGGGGCTTCGAGGACTACTTCCCGTCCGGCGCTCGACCCCGAGGTGCTCTTCTTCGGCGAGCCGTCCGCCGGTCTCGATCCGGTCAGCTCGCGTCTGCTCGACGAGCTCATCGATCGCCCACGACGGCGTCTTCCAGGACAGGCGCACCATGAGCGCCCGGGGCAACCCCCGCGAGCTGCTCGCGAACCCACCGAACCCGAACGTCCATCGCTTCCTCACTCGCGGGCGGAGCGACGGCGGATCCGGATCCCCGTCATGAGCCGCGGACGGAGGGCCAACCCGGCGCTGATCGGCGCGTTCGTCTTGGGCGGGGTGGCCCTTGCCTCGATTGTCGTCGTCGTCTGGGGGTCGGGTCGCTTCTTCCGGGAGACCAGATCCCTCGTCTGCTACTTCAGCGGCTCGGTGAACGGCCTCAATGCCGGAGCGCCGGTGAAGTTCCGCGGCGTCCAGATCGGGTCCGTGACCGACATTCGTTTCCGCCTGGCCGAGGCCACGGCGGTCAGTCCGGAAGAATTCCGGATTCCGGTGTGGTTCGAGGTCGATCTGAAGCAGCTTTCCGACCTCCGCGGCGGCCGTCCAGTCCGGTTGGATCGAGCGCGGATCGACGAGCTGATCGCGCAGGGTCTCCGCGCGCAGCTTCAGACCGAGAGCTTCGTCACCGGTGTCCTCTTCGTCGGCCTCGACTTCTTCCCCGGCTCGCCGATCGCGCTGGTGCACGGCGATCGGCCCGACATCCTCGAGATCCCGACCATGCCGACCGCGCTCGAGCGGGCCTCGCAGACGATCTCGAAGCTCGCGGCCCGCATCGAGAACCTCGACATCGAAGGGCTCGTCCGCTCGGTCACCGAGGCCGTCGACGGCGTGAATGCGCTGGTCCGCTCGCCGGAAGTCGCGCGGACGATCACGGCGGCGCGTGAAGCGCTCGTGTCGGTCCGGCAGCTGGGCGACTCCCTGACCCCGGGCGTCCGACCAATGATGCAGAGCCTCGACGCGACGAGCGCCAGCGCTCGCGCCTCGCTGCAGCGTCTCGACGCCGCGCTCGCCGACCTGCAGTCGCTGATCAACACGCAGGGGCCACTCACGGTCGAGCTCACCCAGACGCTCATCGATCTGGGCGACGCGGCGCGGAGCGTGAGAGATCTCGCGAGTTACCTCGATCGCAGGCCGAACGCGCTCCTGACCGGACGGCCTGGATCATGAGCGATCGCGCCGCACCGCTCGCGACGGCATGGAGCGCCGTCGCCACGCTCGCCGCCGGCGTCGTCGTGAGCTCCTGCATGCTCGGACGGGGGGCCGACCCGACCCGGTTCTACGTCCTGACGGCGACGGTTCCGCCGTCCAGCTCCGCACCGGGGTCGCTCGGGATCGGCCTCGGCCCTATCGCGATGCCCGGTTATCTCCGGCGACCCATGCTCGTCACGCGCATCGATGGCACGCAGGTCCGGTACGCCGACTTCGAGCGCTGGGCGGATCCGCTCCCGGCATTGTTCGCGCGCGCGCTCGGGCAGGACCTGTCGACGCTTCTCGATGGCGCCCGCATCGTTCCCTACCCCTGGTACCCGACCACCCCGCTGGACATCGTCGTGCTCGTGGACGTCGGCGCCTTCGAGGCCGACGTCGAGGGGAATGCCAGGCTGGAGGCGTGTTGGACGATTCGAGATCCTCGTACCGCGACGGTACGGCGTGGCGATTGCTCGTCGATCGCCGAGGCGGTCGACGAGGCTGACGCACGGGCTCAGGTGGCTGCCCTCAGTCGTGCGGTCGGCGAGCTGGCGCGGCGGATAGCGAGCGCAGCCCGTCCGTGATCCCTGGCCCGGCTTCGGGCTCGCCTCCCATTCCTGAGAACGTGGGCTCCGACGTGGACTCGGATCCAATGGCATGGCGATTGCTCAACAGATGTTGAGGAAGGTGGCGAAAGGCAGGAGGTCTCGAATGGCAAAGCTGTTCGGAACGGTGATGCTGATCTGGCTGGCTTGCATCCCCGTCCGAGTGAGCGCACACGACGCCTACGATGACTGCGGCCGATGCACTTCGTCGTGTCCCAGCCGAAGCTCGAGCCGGTCTTCGGGCACGTGCCGCACGAGAACCCCTTCGGGGATTACGAGCCGTATCAGCCCGAGTCACCCTGACGCGCGTCCTCGCGACCGCGCGGGTGCGAGACGGGACAACTAGCTAGGTAGTGGTCACCTCGGAGGAGCCCGGCGTCGCCCCACGTCTGCGCCGATATTCCTGGGGCGAGCAGTCTGCCCATTGCCGGAAGGCGCGCGTGAAGTGTGCGTGGTCGGAGTAGCCGAGGTCGAGTGCGATGTCGAGAATCTTGGTGTCGGTCTCCTCCAGCAACGCGGCCGCGGTCGCGAACCGTGACTTACCAACCAACATCTCATGGGTGACCCCAGCCGTAGCGAGACAGCGTTGCAAGGTGCGAACGCTCATGCCCAGAAAGTCCGCGGTCACGTGGATGCTCGGATAGCCTCCCCACGACAGCATCTCGATCGCCTGGACGACCGATGTGACGAAGTCGCGGGCCGGTGCTGACGCTGTCCACGTATCGACACTGTCGCCTGGCATCTGAACGTCGGCACTGGGCGGCGGAAGCCGCTGGCGGAGCAGCGTGGCGGGAAGCGTGATGGTCGTTGCCGGTTGCCCGAACGCGAGGCGTGCGGCGACCGGGGGCTCGGCGTCACGGAGCACGGCGGATTCACCGGTCTGCACATCTACCTGGGGGGGCGACCAGGTCGGGTCGCCTCCGAGCCGAACGATACCAAGCATGAGCATCAGGACGTAGTGGTTCGCCTGCTGCCAGCCCGCGTCGAACTTGTCGAACTTGTTCGTGAACGCCTGACAGAATTCGACCTGTTCGTCCCGAGAACCGAGCCACATCCGGCCATTCGAGCTGAACATCGGGTGATAGCTGACGACCTCCCTGAGCGCCTCACCGACCGTCTGCGAGCGGCGGATCAGGCGGCCGAAGACACCGAGGCTCTCGATCCGGGCGTCCTGTCCCGCGAGGAGTCCCAGGTTCTCGATCCCCTGGGTTCGTGCTCCGTCCGCGAGGAGGCGCGCGGTGCTCGATGTCGGGATCAGCGTCTCGGGGTCGGTGCGAGCCCACTCGGGGATGTTGGCTCTCTTGAGAAGCTTTTCGACCGGCGCACCGACGCGGTCGAGCACGGCCACGATGGGTGAAATGATACCGGCGCGGGTCAGAGGTACCAGAAGCATTGCGTGCAGCAAAAACCAAGCCATGCTGACGCGGGCGGCGTCCAGCCCGTAATTCTGCGTAGGTGTTACGGTGGTAGTTTTACGTAGGTATTACTACGCCTTGGGACGATTCAGGGAGAGGACGATTCAGGGAGAGATGGTTTATTTGACTAACGCCCCCCTTCCTAGATGACAGACCGCTGGGGGCGATTGCGTAGGGAGGCTCGTGCGAGTTAAGGACAACTGGCGTGACCGTCTGGCCGGCGGGCGAGAAAGGGGTGGCCCACGATCCGACACGACGTTCGGGATCGGCAACCCGATGATCGTGCGGGTGTGGATCTACGGGCGCCGGCCCTCCCCAACCGTCGCCTGTCCACAGCAGTGGGCCCTGCCGCGTGGGAACGTGCCCGTCCGGCGGGAGAACCCCGAGACCAGTCCAGGGATACTGTTCCGCGTGAGCCGCCTTCCGCGCAGACCTCGCGAGTGACCCACATGCCGCTCCATTGGCGATCGCGCCGGTCGACGGCGTCTTGGGAGCGATTGGAGCAGGGCCGAGGACATCGAGCGGACGCTCGCAAGGCTGCACATCGAGCCGTTCTGGTGGGAGCCGACTGCCAGCACGCCTCCCGGCGAGTCCGAAGATCGCTCCGCCGCCTGCGCCGGCCACGAATGCATTCCGAGCCGGCGTGCGCCCCATGGGATCACCCGTAGAAAGATGGGCGACTCGACGCCGACGGTGTTCGTGGTGGATGACGACCCGCGGGTCCGGCAGTCGGTGTGTACACTGCTGGGCGCCGCCGGGCTCCGCACGGAAGCGTATGCATCGGGGAGAGCGTTTCTGGCCGCGTACGATCCGTCGCGACCTGGCTGTCTCGTCCTCGACCTGCGCCTGCGTGGCGAGTATGGCCTCGACGTCCAGGACGAGCTCCACCACCGGAAGGCTGCGCTGCCGATCATCGTGCTCACCGCGCACGGTACCGTCCCGGCCTCGGTGCGCGCGCTCAAAGCCGGGGCGATCGAGTTCCTCCGAAAACCGACGCCGCCGGCGACCTTGCTAGCGCGCATTCGCGACGCGCTCGCCATGGACGAGAGTGCCCGCCGGCAGACGGCGATGTCGGCGGCCCGTGAGCGGCGGATCGCGCGCCTCACGACACGGGAGCGCCAAGTCTTGAATCTGCTGCTTGGCGGCAAGACTTCGAAGCAGATCGCGACCGGCCTCGGGCTGAGCGTCCGCACGGTTGAGGGATACCGCGCCCGGATCTATCTGAAGACCGACGTCTCATCGGTCGCGCAGCTCGTCCGCGTAGTCCTCGCTCAGGAGTAGTTCCACCCACGTAAATCCCCGGATTGTCCGCGCCTCCCCGCAGTGGCAAAGAGGCGGTACCTCAGCGACGCTCACGCGCGTCCCCTCCCCAGCCGCCCGAGCGCGGTGGCCGATCGTGGAACCAGGACATCTGCCGATCGCCACCGGCGCGGCCGCGCGGCCTACCCGGGAACCGATCGTGCCCGGTAACCGCTGAACTGCGCGCCCACAAACAGAACGACCGCCGCACTCGCATTTCCGTGCTGGACCCTCCGTGGTCCCCCTGCTGCGGCCGCCAGCGGCGGAGTGAAGCGCAGCGTGGGACCGCCCCGGGGGTTCCGCCCGGGCACGATCTCTATGCGTCCCATCGTGGGCTTCGATGATCGACCGGCTGATGGCGAGGCCCATGCCGAGGCTGGTACACCATTCTCGTCCCGCTGGAACAACCCCGACTCGCGTCGGTCGTGGCCGCCCGGTGGATCGCTGCACCTCTTCGCGCAGCTGGTGTTCACGATGATCCTGGCAGGGCGTGCGCGCCACGGCCGCGATCGCCCAGCGTCCGGTCCGCGCGGCCGACTGACCGGCACACGGGCGTCGCGGCAGGCGCTAAATGGCAAGCCGCCGCGCGACTCGCCCACTATGATGAGGACTCGCCAGGACGTTCCGCGGCGGGTGCTGGCACCAGACGACGAGGTCCAGCGGCTCGTCGACTGGGCTCGAAGTCGAAACAGGAGCAGAAGCGTATGCGACGGATGATCGGAAGGGCAGCGATTGCGGCGCTCGGCCTGTGCGTCACGCTGGCCCGGGCGGGGGAGAAGACGCCCGACGCGACCCTCAACTTGAGCGGGGCGTCGGTCGCGGCCTGAGTCGGCATCAACTGGGGAGGCGGTACGCTCACCTACCAGGGCAAGGACTACTCGGTCGACGTGAAGGGGCTCACCGTCGGCGACGTCGGCATGACGAAGGTCGAAGCGTCCGGGAGGGGTCCGCGGAGCCAGCGGCGTGGCGATGCGGAACCAGCACGGGGTGACCGTCGAGCTCGTCTCGACCAGGCAGGGGGTCAAGGTCGCGGCGGGCGCGGCCGGTGTCGACATGAGGATCCGGGAGTGAGGCGGTCCGCGCAACGCTGTCGCGATCGCATCGCGAGCGCTCGAGAACGCTTCCAGTCAGGCCACCTTCCCCCGAGTGATACGTCGGGAAGGCCGGCGGACCCCGGGGGGGGGAGGACGGTCGACGATTGCCACTAGGACGATAACCCGATGTTCTGGCGAGGCGATGCCGCTCGCGCCGATCGCATGACGACCTGGCCCACGCGGATCGTGCCGCGCCGACGCCCGTCGGCCGAGCCCTCCACGGTCACCGGCGCCGCGATCGACCCCGACGCCTGGCCGACGCGAGCGTTCCTCGCGCTCGCGGACGTGCTCCGGCGCTATCATCGGCACCGGGTCGTTCGCCTCGGGCGCCTCCACCGGCTGCTCCGCGGCCGCCGTCCCGTGCTGCTGGTCGGGAACCACGCCCTCGACATCGTCGATCCGCTGCTCTTCCTGGCCACGGTGTTTCGCACGCTGCACCGCGTGCCCCGGTTCATCGGACACGAGAACGGCTGGTTCCGCGTGCCCGTGCTGCGCGAGATCTCGGCACGCTTCCAGATCATCCCATCTCGCCGGCCGGAGGAGACGCTCGCGGCACTGCGCCGGGACGGATTCCTCATGCTGTATCCCGGTGCGATCAGCGAGGCGGGCATGCGCCGCTACCGCGACGAGCCTTACCGGCTCAAGTGGCTCGGACGGACGGGCTTCCTCCGGCTCGCGCTCGAGGCTGATGCGGAGCTCGTGTTCGTGGCGGCCCTCGGGGCCGACGAGGCGTACTACCAGTCGGCGATCGCACTGCCCGAGACACTGATCCGCCTCATCAACGCCGGTGACGGCGCGCGGTACCGCGGGATGCCGCTCGCCTTCGGGCTCCTCGGGGTCCACCTGGTACCGGGACTCTTCCCCCTGCCCGTCCGCCTGACGCACGTCGTCTCGGGACCGATCGATCTCGGCGACCGCGAGCGGGCGCGTCGGGAACCGCACGCGCTGGCGGACCTTCATGCTCGGATATGGACCGACTGCCAGCGCTTCCTCGACGGTGTCGTCGCCTCGCGCGACACCTACTCCGATGCGCTGGATCGCTCCATCCGGGGCGCCGAACGGCTGCTCCAGGGACTCGCGCTGTAGGGATATGCCGGACTCCACCCGGGTACCGCTGATCGGGCTCAGCCCGCACGGCCAGCAGGCGCTCTTTGGCCTCGCCGCCTTCCGCGGCCTCGGCGAGGCGGAGCGCAGGGACGTCGCCGGCCTCCTGCGCGAGATCGCGGTCGGGAAGGGCGAGACGGTCTACCGCGCGGGCGAGGACGCCGACGCGCTCTACATCGTCGCCTCGGGTGCGGTCGACGTGCTCGACGGCAAGCAGCTGATCGCGCGGTATGGCCCCGGCGAGGTCTTCGGAGAATCGGTGCTGATCGCCGGCGAACGGCGGCTCGTGACCACGTGCGTCGCGCTCGACGCGATTCTTCTGGTGCTGCCCCGGGAATCTCTGGCGCGCATCCTCGAGCGGCATCCCGCGTTGCACGAGCGCCTGTCCTCGGGTCTCGTCCGACGGGTGAAGGAGGCGGTGAAGCTGGCGCTCGCGGCGCCGAGGGCGCGGCCGAGCGAGATCGTCGTGCTCCAGGGATGGACGTCCGGCGAGGAGCGCCGCGCCTTCGTCGAATCCCTGGCCGATGCGCTGGAGCACGAGCTCGGGCGGGCCGTCGCGATCGTCACGGTGGCGTCTCGCGCACGCTCGTCGTCGGTCGCCGCCCGGCGCGACCGTCCCGACGCGGTCGTCCTCGGTGAGCCATCGCACCGCGGCGAGGTGCGCGATCGGCTCGCCGCGGAGCTCGCCACGCGAGGCGCACAGGCGCCGGTCGTGCTGGCGGCGGTCGACGATGGACTGGACGAGCTCGAGCCCGAGCTCACCCGCCTCGGCGACACCCTCCTCGTTCACGCCAATGGCCGCCCAGCCGCCGACGACCAGATCCGGGCCGGGCGCACCGTCCTCGTTCATGACCGTCGCGCCGGGGACGGCCCTCCGTTGTCCGGGAACGGGATCGTCTCCCTGGCCGTCGACGAACGTGGTCGCCGCCGGGATCTCGGACGGCTGTCACGCCATCTGGCACGGCGGAGCATCGGACTCGCGCTCGGAAGCGGCGCCGCGTGGGGACTCGCACACATCGGCGTGCTCGACGTGCTCGAGCGCGAGGGGATTCCCGTCGACGTGATCGTCGGCGCGAGCATGGGAGCAATCGTCGGCGGGCACTACGCGCTCGGGTTCTCCCCCCCGCAGCTCGAGGAGATCGCAACCAGGGTCCGGGACATCCTCGGTATCATGCGGATCCTGCCGCGGTTGCTCTACCTGGCCGCGGACTTCAACGTGACGCGACCGGGGCTCTTCGCGGGCGAGCATTTCCAGCGGATCCTCGAGGGGCTCGGGCCCGTCCGCGGGCACAGCTTCGCGGATCTCCGCATCCCGTTCCGCGCGATCGCGACCGACATACACACCGGCGCCCGCGTCGAGCTCGCCGACGGCGACCTGAGCGATGCCATGCGCGCCAGCTTCTCGGCCCCATGGATCTTCTCGCCGTTCCGCGTCGGCGAGCACGTCCTGATCGACGGGGGTATGAGCGACCCCGTGCCGGCCGAGACGGTGCGCAGCATGGGAGCGGATCTCGTGATCGGCGTGAACGTCGTGCCGCCCCTTTACCCGCACGCCCAGAACCCGCTCGAGGCGGCGCTGCGCGCGTTCGAGCGCCTGCGGCCGATCCAATCGCGGAACAGCCGCGGTCTGCCGAACAGCTTCGACGTCGTGGTCCGTACGCTGCAGATCATGCAGCACGAGCTGGGCAACGTCCGGGCCGGGGAGGCGGACCTTCTGATCATGCCGGACCTGCGCGAGTACTGGGTGCTCGAGTTCTGGCGGGCAGCCGAGATGATCGAGCGCGGCCGGCGTGCAGCCGAGGCGGAGCTCCCCGAGATCCGGAGGAAGCTCGACGCGCTCTGTGGGAGGGCAGCATGATCGAGATCGAGATCGCGATCGCCGCATCGTTGCTGCTGGCGGCCATCGGCCCGGCGCGAGGGGCCACGCTCGCCGGGGTCCAGTTGCCCGATACCGTGACCGTCGACGACGCGCCGCTCGTGCTGAACGGGATGGGGCTGCGTCAGGCGACGGCGCTCCGCGTGAAGGCGTACGTGGGAGGACTCTATCTCGAGCAGCGCTCGAGCGATCCCGCGACCGTGATCGACTCCCGCCAGCGCAAGCGCGTCACGATGAAGTTCCTCCGCGACATAGACCGTCGGAACCTGACCTCCCACTGGGCCGAGTCGCTACGCAACGTCGGCGGCAAGGCGATGGAGCCCTCGATCACGCGGTTCACGTCCTTGATCGACGACGTGAAGAAGGGCGACACGTTGTCCTTCACCGCGCGGCCGGGGGCGGGCGTCGAGGTCACGCTGCGCGACGCCGTCCGTGGGACCGTGCCTGGTGACGAGTTCTCCCGGGCGCTCTTCACCGTGTGGTTCGGTCCGAAGCCGGGGGACGAGAACCTGAAGCGCGGAATGCTCGGGAAGTGACGCGCCGGGCGGGCCGGCGTCTCACCGGCGGGCCGTCGGGATGCTCTGCTGCACATCGACGAACGGCTGCTTAGAGCGACCGTCCATGCCATGGCGGTTCTCGCGCTGGTCGTCTTGCCACGCAGCGCCGAAGCGCGACCCTGGACCGGCCCGGCCAGGGGATCGGTTCCGTCCCCCCGCGATGCTGACGGATTCGGGGACGACGGCGCGAATGGGCAAGCGGTCTCCGTTGGGATCGACTACGGTATCCGTCACACCGACGTCAGCGGAGCTTTCGGAGAGCCGTCCGTGGTCATGAGGCGGCGGCTAGATGCTCGTGAGGGAGGAAAGGCGCATAGCGGCTCTGGCACGCGCAGTGATCGGCGTGATCCGGCTTCCACACGGCGACCGCGTCCTCAGCCATGGAGCGGGCCTACCCAAGGTCGTCGGGCCGGTCCACTGACTTCGGATGCGGCCACACTCGCAGCTCGATGCCAACGCCCCGCGATGGCGGACGGTGATTGGCTACGGGACCGCCGCGAGCGTCTGGATAGTCTCGACCGACCTGCTCGCGCACGAGTATGCGCCTGGGTCGTTCCTGCAGCTCGAGCTGTTCTCGGACTTCACTCCGGCGCGGTTGAACCTCGCTCGTCTGCTGAATGAACTCGGGCGCAACCCGGATGCCGAGCACGTCCTCCGGGACGGAATCGCGCGGGTCCCCGACGAGGGCGAGCTCCACTACTCGCTCGGCCTACTACTCGGCGAGGAGGAGCGTCTACCAGAGGCGGCGGCCGCGCTCGGCCGCGCCGCCGACCTCATGCCGGCGCGCGCCCGGGTGCGATACAACGAGGCGCTCGCGCTCCAGCGCCTCGGGAGGCGCGCCGACGCGGAGGCGGCGTTCGTGAAGGCCCAGAACACCGATCCGGAAGACCCCGACGTCGCATACGCGCTCGCCGTCCTTTACGCGCAGCAGAGCGACTGGTCGCGCGCGCGGGACGCGGCGGCGAGGCTCGCCGCGCTGTCCCCCGGTAACCCGCAGGTGCAGGAGCTGATCGACCGCATTCGTCGGCGGTCACCCTAGATGCTAGGCCGGGTCGGGGTTCTACCCCCGACCCGGCCGCGCGTGAGTCGGAGACGGCAGCTATTCCTCGGTGATCTCGACGCGTCGGTTCCGCGCTCGGCCTTCCTTCGTCCTGTTGTCGGCGGCCGGCTTGGACTTCCCCCAACCCTTCGTCGTGATCCGCGATGACGCGATCCCTTGCGCCGCCATGTAATCCGCGACGGCGTTCGCCCGCCGCTCGGACAGCCGCTGGTTGTACGCGTCGGAACCGATCGAGTCGGTGTGGCCCTCGACGAGCGCGCGGAGCTGCGGATGCTCCTTCATCGGCCGCACGACCTCCGTATCGATCCGCTCCTTGCCCGCGGGCTTCAGCGTCGCCTTGCCGAAGTCGAAGTACGTGTCGGCCGAGAGCTCGATGTGCTTCGGCGCCGGCGGTGGAGGAGGCGGTGGAGGTGGGGGCGGAGGCGGTGGCGCTTCCTCCGTCGGATCGCAGATTACGTGGCCGAGAAGAGCTCCAATGGCTGCTCCGACCACCGCGCCCCCTCCTGCTGCAGCGCCCGTGTGCTCGTCGGAACGGTTCTTCTCGTACGCATTGACGAGCCCACCCGCGGTGCCCGCGCCGACGGCGGCTCCGGCGAGTCCACCGGCGACCGCACAGTAACTCCATCGCCGCTCCCGCATGGCGCTACAGCCACTCAGGATCAGGACTGCGACGACACCTATCGCAACTCTGCGGTCACGCATGGGGCGCCCTCCCTGGCTTGACAGTCCGAATGCGTGGCGTTCGTAGCTCGGTCGAGCTAGCCAGGTCAACCGGTCGGCGCAGACAGGCTTACCATTCATCATGCATGAGAGCAGGGGAGCCCGCGGCCGAATGCCGGCCTGGGCGGCCGCCCGGGTCGTGACTGTACAGAACTGTACAGAAGGCGAGCGGGGTACGGGCACATCCACGTTTCGATGTCGATGCTCGCGGGTCAGCGGGATGTGATCGAGGCCATCGCAGCGCCGGTGCTTGCATCGTCCGCCCGGACGGACGTAAAGGCGAAGCTCCAATTTGCTGTCATCGCGTCCTTTGGTTCCGGCTCCATCCGGCATGGGCGTGCGCGCTCTGCGCGGCCGCCCGAAGCGGTGGAGCCAGACGATGAGGAGGTCCCAGCACGCATGAAAACCGTCGTGCAGTACGTGGTAGCGGGGACGGCGACGCTCGCGCTGGCGGGCACCGGGTTCGCGGCCGACGTCTTCGTGTATCCGCAGAAGGGCCAGTCCGCGGAGCAGCAGAACAAGGATTCCTAGGAGTGCTACAACTGGGCCAAGGCGCAGAGCGGCGTCGATCCCGGCGCCCCGCCCCCGCCGGCGCAGCCCGGCCAGCGCGCCCGCGGCGCGGTCGGGGGGGCGGCGCGCGGCGCCGCGCTCGGCGCGGCGGTCGGGGCGATCGCCGGCGACGCCGGGAGGCGTGCGGCCGCGGGGGCCGTCGTCGGCGGTGTCCACGGGCGTCGTCGGTCGATGGCCGCGCGGCAGGCACAGCAGCAGGCGACGCGCAGCGCCTACGACCGCGCCTTCGCCGCCTGCATGGAAGGCCGGGGATACACGGTCCGATGAGCGCAGGGGGATCGGGGTTTTTCGACGAAACCGCAAGGAGGGAACGATGCACCGCATAATGCTGGGGGTCGTCGCGTTCGCATGGATGGGAATCGTTTCGAGCCCTGGGGTCGCCGCCGCCAAGGAAAAGCCCGCGGCGACGCTGAAGCTCTCCGGAAAGTCAGTCGCGGCGGGGGTCGGCATCTCCTGGGGCAAAGGAACGCTCAACTACAAGGGGAAGCAGCACCCGTTCAGTATCGATGGCCTGTCGGTGGCCGACGTCGGCGTGTCCAGCATCGACGCGACCGGCAACGTCTACCATCTGAAGAAGCTCGAGGACTTCGAGGGTCAGTACACCGCGGCCTCCGCGGGCGCGGCGGTGGCCGGAGGCGCCGGCGTGAGCACGATGAAGAATGCGAACGGCGTGGTGATCAACCTGCACGCCATGACCCGCGGCGTGAAGTTCAAGTTGGGCGTCGACGGCGTGAAGATCAAGCTCGAGGAGTAGCGTATCGGGCGGCCGACGGATCGTCAGCGCGAGGGGTCCCTTCGAATCATCCGGCTTCCGCGCGGTCGAGGCCAGCGGTAACCTGGCTCCGATGCGCGGGCATGCCGTCGCTCTGCTGCTCCTCGCCTGCGTCAGCCAGGCCGGCGATGGTGAGTGGGAGCGGCTCGGCGAGCGCGAGGGCATCGTCATCGAGCGCCGCAGCGTCGGGCCCTCGTCCATCCGCGAGCTGCGTCTCACCGCGCGTTCCCCGGTCCCGCCGGTCGCACTCATGGCGACCATCTGGAGACATGACGAGTACGCTCGGTTCCTGCCCCATCTCAAACGGCTCGACGTGCTGCGTGACGAAGGAGACGCGAAGCTCATCTACGAACAGATTCGCGTTCCGCTCGTGAAGGATCGAGACCTGACCGTGCGGGTCACACGCTCGTTCTCGCCCGACACCGGGACGTACGAGGTCGCGAGCCTGGCCGTCCCGAACGAGGGCCCACCCGAGAGCCGCGACTACGTGCGCGTACGAACGAGCCTGACTCGATGGTCACTCGCGCCGGTGCCGGACGGCGGTACGGCCGTGACGTACAGGATCTGCACCGACGCGGGCACGCGGCTCCCGGCGTGGATCCTGGATCGGATCCAGAGGGACGCTGGGGTGAAGATCCTTCGGGCTATGCTCGATCGGGCGCGAGAGAAGAACCCGTGACGGTGCGGAAGAGGTCGTAGGCCTCCGCCCTGGGTGCAGGCGCGCTCGAATGGCGCGGGCCGGTCGAGCTGGACCGCACTCCCGGGCGATCCGACCCATGTGTCGGAGTGACCCGGCCCAGCACCCGCGCCTTCACCACCTGGTGGCAGTTCTCGCCGGCATCGGGGCTGCTATGGCGCGCTGTCGGGAGATCGCATGCGGCAAATCGACGAACAGGCCCGCGTCAGCTGCCGCCGCTATCAGCGCGGTGCTTCGACGCGACGCGCTCGAAGCCGGGGGACGTCGAGGCACTCCTCCGCTCCCTCGAACGAGTCAGCGCGAGTTGATCGCCGGAGCTGCAGCCGATGAACGAGTTCGATTCCTCCGCGATCATCAGGGATCTCGAGATGCCGCTGGACCAGCTGTACTACTGGGATGCGCGCGCGGCGAGCTGGGCGCAGCCAGTGTCACCGTGAGCGGGGAGGCGAACGAGATCGTAGCGGCAGACGTGGCGCACCTCACGCGTGCGATGTCCGGAATTTTACGGCGTCTCGATCCGTGCGGCCGTGGCCTGCACCTCACGGTGGCCCGTGCCGAGCGGGGTGGACGGCGTGGAATCGAGATCGTGCTCCGGACGGGCCCCGAGGCATCGCCTCGACCGGCGGCGACGTGGCGGCGCCGGCGTGATCACGCAGATCGGGAGCAGCTTCGACACGGTCGGCGTCGCGTGGGTATCGCTGGGGAGCGGGGTTGTAGGAGTCATGCGCCTCAGCGCGTGCCGGCTCGTTGCTGGACGAACCGGGCGAGCCCTTCGCGAAGCCTCTCGGGCTCGACCCCGAGTGCCTCGCAGATGTTGACGAACGAGAACGCCCATCCGCGGTCGTTGGAGCAGATCCATTCCGCGGCGCGGCGAATGAGAATGGCCTTGCGGGCGTTGACCGCGCCTCCATCGAACAGGACGAGCTCGATCGCGTCGCTCAGGACCGCGAGCATGAGCCGCTTCTCCGGCTGGAGGGCGGCGTTGTGACCGCGCTCCGCTCCCCACTGCGCCGGCAGGACCGGCTCGAAGTCGAGGGGGAGGAAGTTGGGCGGCCGTCCCAGCCGCCGCGCCCCGTTTCCCATGCTCTGGTTGAGCGCCATCGCGAGCACACTCGAATGCACCGGACATGCCGGCGGGAGGTGCGTGCGATTTCGCGTGCCGGCCGCGTGAGAGGCCCGGGTCGTTTCGCCCCGCGGGTCAGAAGGCCCCGGTGCCGCCCTCCGCCGGCTCGCGTGCCGGAAGCGCTACTCTTTTGGGTGCTTCGTGCGTTAGGGTGGGCCCGAGGTCGGGCCGGTGCGCGGTACCCGGCTCGCAACGGGAGAGAGAGATGAAGCTCGCGGTGAAGCTGACCATCGCGCTCGTTCTCGGGATCGTCGTCGTCATGGCGATCTACGCGTGGATCCAGATCTCCAACGAGGTCGTGCTATCCGAAGCCGACGCGCACCGGGCCCGACGGAACGGTCTCGCCTGGCTCGGCGCGATCGAGTCGGTGTGGTCGCGTGAGGGCGAGGCGCGGGCGCGCGAGCTGATCGAGCTCTCCGCCCGCCGGGTCGGGGCACGAGAGGGGGCCGTGCGCATCATTTCCCTCGCCCCGGACGCTCCCGACCGGCCGCAGCTCTCCGGCGAGGAGGTCCGGACGCTCGAGGCCGGCGGCATCGTACGTCGCGTGATCCGTGACGCCGACGGGCAGGACTGGATACACGCCTGGGCGGACATCAGAACCGCCGCGCACCCGACCGGGCTCGCGGTCACGGAGCCGCTGGGGCACGAGCAGACGTTCGTCCGCATGAGCCATCTCGCCATCATCGGAGCGACGATCGCGGTGATCGTCATCTGCTCGTTGCTCGTGAGCGCACTTCAGCTGCGGTTGGTTGGCCGTCCGCTCGTGCTGCTCCGCGACAAGGCGCGACGCGCGGGCGCCGGCGACTTCTCCGGGCCGCTCCGCCTGACGCAGGACGACGAGATGGGGGAGCTCGCGGGGGAGATCAACGCGATGTGCGACCGGATCGCGGACGCGAACCGCCGGGTCGCCGACGAGACCGCGGCCCACCTCGCGGCGCTCGAGCAGCTCCGCCACACGGAGCGGCTCGCGACCGTGGGCCAGCTCGCCGCCGGCGTCGCGCACGAGCTCGGCACGCCGCTGAACGTAATCACGGCACGTGCGGAGCTCCTCGTGGCCAGCACGGCGACGGCTGCCGACGCCGCGGCCAACGGCCGCACCATCCTCGAGCAGGCGGATCGGATGACCGCGATCATCCAGCAGCTCCTGGACTTCTCGCGACGGCGGGGTCCGAAGCTGGGTCTCGCCAACGTAGAGCAGCTCGTCGCGCGCACCCTCGAGCTCGTTTCTCCCACCGCCCAGCGCGCGAAAGTCCGGATCGAGCGGGTCGCGACCGGCCAGGCCTTCGCCCGTTTCGATGAGAGTCAGATCCAGCAGGTGCTGGCGAACGTGTTCATGAACGCCATTCAGGCGATGCCGGGCGGCGGGAGGCTCAGCATCGCAGTGGGCGCCCGCCGCGCGCATCGCCCGGGCGAGTCCAGTGGTGCCGAGGGCGACTATCTCTGCGTCACCGTCGAGGACGAGGGACGGGGCATCGCGCGCGAGGACCTCGCGCGTGTCTTCGAGCCGTTCTACACCACCAAGCCGATCGGCGAGGGTACCGGGCTCGGCCTCGCCGTCGCACACGGGATCGTCGCCGAGCACGGCGGCTGGATCGAGGTCGAGAGCGAGGTAGGGAAGGGGAGCCGGTTCACGATCTTCCTCCCGCGCTCGGCCGAGCCGGCGGAGGCCGCGTCATGAGCGGGCGTGTGCTCGTCGTCGACGACGAGCGCGAGATGTGCGAGGCGATCGCCGCCGGTCTCGGCCCGCGCGGCTACGACGTGTGCTCGGAGACCTCGGCGGAGGCCGCCCTCGCGACGCTCGAAGGCGCGGAGGTGGACGTCGTGCTCACCGACCTCAACATGCGTGGCATGGACGGCCTCGCCCTCTGCGAGCGCATCGTGACGAGCCGACCCGATGTACCGGTGGTCGTGATCACGGCCTTCGGAAGCCTCGAGACGGCGATCGCCGCGATCCGCGCGGGCGCGTACGACTTCATCACCAAACCGGTCAAGATGGACGCGCTCGCGGTCGCGCTCGCTCGCGCGGTTCAGCATCGGTCGCTGCGCGAAGAGGTGAAGCGCCTGCGGCACCTGGTCGGGGAGGCGGAGCGCTTCGACGAGCTCGTCGGCGACAGCGGCCCGATGCGCCGGGTCCGACAGCTTCTCGACCGGGTGGTCGACTCCGACGCGAGCGTGCTCGTGACCGGCGAGAGCGGGACCGGCAAGGAGGTGGTCGCCCGCGTCCTCCATCGCCGCGGCCGACGCAAGGAGGGGCCGTTCGTGGCGGTCAACTGTGCTGCCATGCCCGAGCCGCTCCTCGAGAGCGAGCTCTTCGGCCACGTCCGCGGCGCCTTCACCGACGCGCGCGCGGCGCGGACGGGCCTCTTCGTGCAGGCCCACCGCGGGACGCTCCTCCTCGACGAGATCGGCGATCTCCCGCTCGCGCTCCAGCCGAAGCTGCTGCGCGCCCTCCAGGAGCGGGTCGTGCGCCCGATCGGCGGGAACGAGGAGGTCCCGTTCGACGTCCACCTCGTCGCCACGACGAACCGCGACCTGGAGTCCGCGGTCGAGGAGGGCCGCTTCCGCGAGGACCTCTTCTTCCGCGTCAACGTGATCCACGTGGCGATGCCACCGCTCCGCGCGCGTGGGAGCGACGTGCTGCTGCTCGCACAGCACTTTCTCGTCCATCACGCCGGGAAGGCGGGAAAGCGTGTCGGCGCACTCTCGCCCGAGGCGGCCGAGCGGCTGCTCGCCTACGCCTGGCCGGGCAACGTGCGCGAGCTCCAGAACGCGATGGAGCGCGCCGTCGCGCTCGCGCAGTACGATCACGTCACCGTCGACGACCTGCCCGAGAAGATTCGCTCCTACCGACCTTCCCACGTCCTCATCGCGGCCGACGATCCCTCGGAGCTCGTACCGCTCGAGGAGGCGGAGCGGCGTTACATCCTGCGGGTGGTGGAGAGCGTCGGCGGGAACAAGACGCTCGCCGCCCGGGTCCTCGGGATCGGGCGGAAGACGCTCTACCGGAAGCTCGTGCAGTACGGGGCATCCGGCGAGTAGAGCCGACGCACTTCGCTGCGCGTGTCGAAACGACCCAGGGCCATCACCCGTCGCGCCCCCGCGACCGGCGCATCGGGCGCGTTCCGGCGGGCACGTTACGTGCACCGGTGTGTCGTGGGACGCGAACGATGCCAGGGTCTCCAGGACGAAGCTCCGAACGGTCGACACAGGAAGAACGACAG
>Ga0209161_10000086_pt1 | contig 64540 bp, 71 predicted proteins | sample GraSoiAngelo_155_FD_186169 | JGI IMG/M metagenome (GOLD analysis project Ga0209161, IMG submission 186169) | Grasslands soil microbial communities from the Angelo Coastal Reserve, California, USA - 14_1009_13_30cm (SPAdes) (version 2) | ecosystem: Environmental > Terrestrial > Soil > Grasslands... | reverse complement strand
ATCGCCCCGAAGACGATGATTCCGAGCAGCCAGCCTCCGTAGGCACCAGCGATGGCGAGGACGATGACCGGGATCGGGTTGCCGACGCGGCTCGAGAGAAGGCTGCCGAGACCCGCCAGCGCCGCGAACACAACCGCCCCGGCGATTCCTCCCGCGACAGCACCAGCGAGCGCCGTGGCGTTGTTGGCTTGTTTCAGACCTCGATCACCTGCAGGTCTTTGACCGCGCCGGTCATGGTGCCCGAGTACACGTGGTTGAACAAGAAGCGTGTGTCGGGATGTCGCTTTTTCAACTTGGCGGCGGCTTCCCAGCTCATATGGCTGAACACATCGCCCGGGCCCGTCGCCTCGACGATGGCAACGTCTGCTCCGTTCACAAGCTTGTCCAGGGGCGACGTTGGTTCCGTGTCGCCGGAATACGCGACGACCTTGCCGTTGACATGGATACGATAGCCATTGCTCCCCATCGTGCCGTGGTCGAGCTTGACGGTCTCGTAGCGCACGCCGGAGATGGTTCCGGACGCTTTGGCGGTGAGGTATTTCACCTTGAACTGCGGTCGCATGACCCGCTGCCAGTCCGGTCCCCAGCTCACCTCCCAGAGCTTCTCGAGGTGTTCGTCGATTCCAGTAGGCCCAACGAAGGTCAACGGCCTGCGGTCGACGAAGACGCGGTGCAAAACGAACGGTGGCAGGCCGAGCGTGTGGTCGCCGTGGAAATGGGTTAGAAAGACGACCGCAATATCACCGGGGTCCATGCCCAGCCGGTGCATGTGCGGCAGCAGCGGCGCCCCTCCGTCCAGCAGGACGCGGCCGTCAACGACGACGGCCCCGTTGTAACGGTCCAGCGAAAAGGCTGCGCCGCTGCCGAGGAACGCGAGCTTTACGCGATGGTTACCGCTGGGTTGAGATACACGTCCTGGATTGCGTGGAGTAATTCGATGCCCTCCTTCATTGGGCGCTGGAACGACTTGCGGCCGCTGATCAGACCCATCCCGCCCGCGCGCTTGTTGATGACGGCGGTTCGGACAGCCTCCTTCAGGTCTGTCGCGCCTTTGCTCTCACCCCCGGAGTTGATGAGACCGGCTCGTCCCATGTAGTTGTTGATCACCTGGTAGCGGCAGAGATCGATGGGGTGGTCGGTCGAAAGCTTCTCGTAAACCGCCGGCGACGTCACTCCGAAATGGATGACCTCAAACCCGCGATTGGTTGTGGGCAGCTTCTGCTTGATGATGTCGGCCTCGATGGTGACCCCGAGATGGTTGGCCTGCCCGGTCAGGTCGGCGGCGGTCTCGTAGTTCACGCCGTCCTTCTTGAACTCGGGGTTGCGCACGTAGCACCACAGGACCGTGGCCATGCCGAGCTCATGCGCGGCGTGGAAGGCTAGCGCGATCTCCTGCAGCTGGCGGTCGGACTCGGGCGAGCCGAAGTAGATCGTCGCCCCAACGGCGACTGCGCCCATTTCCCACGCCTCCTTAACGGTCCCGAAGAGAATCTGGTCGTAGTGGTTGGGGTAGGTCAGCAGCTCGTTGTGGTTGATCTTGCAGATGAACGGGATCTTGTGGGCGTACCGTCGCGCCACCGAGCCGAGAACACCAAATGTCGAGGCGACCGCGTTGCAGCCCCCCTCGACCGCCAGCTCCACGATCTTGGCGCCGTCGAAGTAGATCGGGTTCGGCGCGAACGAGGCGCCGGCGGTGTGCTCGATGCCCTGGTCGACGGGCAGAATCGACAGGTAACCGGTTCCGGCCAGCCGTCCGTGGTCGAGCAGCGATTCCATGCTTCGCAGCACACGCGTCGGCCGGTCGCTGTCCTTCCACACCCGGTCGATGAAGTCTCCACCGGGCAGGTGGAGCTGCTCTTTGGGGACTGTCTGGCACTTATGCTCCAGGAGGTCCCGGGCATCGCCTCCCAGCACTTCTTCGATCTTCTCTAAGGTTCCTCTGGTAACAGTTGCCATCATTGCCTCTTACACATTTAGTTAGCCCGTCCCGCAGGTTCGCGAATTGCCATCCGTCACTCTATAGTGCGCCGATATGACCCAGCGGGCGAGTGACCTATTGGCCGAGGTGGCGGACCGTCTTTCCTCTGACGCGACCGACAGTGGGATGGTCGTCGCGGAGGCCGTGCGGGCGATAGAGCCCGAGCTCCTCAAGGGGTACAAGGACGGCTCGATCGACGAGCTGGTCGGGATGTCGGTCGCCTTCCTGAAGGCGCTTTTCCGGTCGCTGCGACCGGACTCCAAGCTGCCCTGGCCGGAGTACTACACCCAGGCCCGGGAGTACGCACGCCGCTACGCGGAAAAGGGCGTGCCCCTCGAGTCACTCATGGAGGGCCTGGCGATCTTCCGCCGCACCGTGATGGCCCGTGTTACCGATGAGATGGGCGAGAGCCCATACGCGGACGAGGTTCTGCTCCTCGCGCAAAGCCGGCTCGGCGACGTGGTCGAGCACCTGAACTCGATGTTCATCCGAGGCTACCTCGACTACACCGAGAGCAAGTACAGCGCCCGGCAGAGCGAGCTGCGCGGGCTGTACCACATCGCCAGCGCGCTTGGCCGCTCCCTCGACGTAAGCGAGATCGCCGAGGTCGGCCTGCGCGAGACGCTCAAGGTCCTGGGCCTCCAGGCCGGCGCCGTGTGGGTCCGCGACGGCGCGCGGCTCAAGCTCGCCAAGACCATCGGCATGCAGCCTGGCGAAGAGGACGAGTTCTCGGACTCCGGTCGCTCGGGCCTGATGAGAGTGCTCGAGGTTTCGACCGGCCCCGCCGAGTCACGCGTCGACCGCATCGCAGGGGAGTGGAGCGCGATCCGCGCGGAGCTCCGGACGAAGGGCGTGTTGCTCGGCGCGATGACTGTCGCGACGCGTTTACCGAGGACCTTCGAGTCGAGCGATCTGGAGTTCGTCGCCGCCGTCGCGGATCAGATCGCGGTCGCGCTCGACCGCGCTCGCCAGCACACGAAAGAGGCGCGTACCGACTACCTCACCGGGCTCGCCAACCGGCCGGAGTTCGAGCGGGCGATCGACCGCGCTGTCGCATCCGCCGAGCGGCACAAGCGCCGACTGGCCTTGATGATGATCGACCTCGACAACCTGAAAGACATAAACGACACGTACGGACACCACGTGGGCGACGAGGCGATTCGCGTTCTCGCCGCGGAGCTACAGCGGGCCGTCCGCGCGACCGATACATGTGGCCGCCTCGGCGGAGACGAGTTCGGCGTCGCGATGCCTGACGCGGATGAGCGCGACGCGCGCGAGGTTGGCGTCCGGGTGCGCGAGGCGCTCGAGCACCTCAACCGCACGTCCAAGCTGCCGGTGCCTGTGGAGTTCAGCATCGGCATCACGGCGTGGCGACCGGGGCTCGACTGGCAGGCGATGTACCAGTCCGCCGACAAAGCCCTGTACGTCGACAAGAGGCGGCGCCACGCGGCCAAGAAGAGGCTCAGTGAAACGCCGGTCAAGACTCCCAGCGACTGACGGGACCATTCTCGAGGCGTCGTTCTTCGAACGTGATACGCGTGTCGTGGCGCGCGAGCTGCTCGGCAAGGTACTGGTCCGCCAGCTCGACGGACACGTGATGTGGGGCAGGCTGGTCGAAGTCGAGGCCTACCTCGGTCCCGATGACCTGGCGGCGCATTCGAAGGGCGGACGGCGGACGCCTCGGACCGAGGTCATGTACGGGGCTCCCGGGCATGCATACGTCTATTTCACGTACGGCATGCATTGGTGCTTGAATTTCGTGACCCGTGAGGCGGGCGTGCCGCAGGCGGTCCTGGTCCGCGCCCTCGAGCCTGGCCCGGGCGTCGGTCGCTGCAGCGGTCCTGGGCTGGTCACCCGCGCGCTGCAGATCGACCGCGCGCTAAACGGCGCTCCGCTGCGGCCGCCCGACCTCTACCTGCTCGACGACGACGCGCCGAGGCGCCGGGTTTTCGTCACGCCAAGAGTTGGCGTCCAGGGCACAGGACGCTGGGAGAAGCGCCTGCTCCGCTACTGCGTCGACTCGCCGAGCCTGTCGCGGCCTATTCCACGACGCGGTCGATGATCGTCGCCGTCCCGAGCCCGCCGCCGCAGCACATCGTTTCGAGGCCGTAGCGTCCCCCACGCCGCTCGAGCTCGCTGAGCAGCCGGGTCATGAGGATCGCCCCCGAGGCGCCTAGCGGGTGGCCGACCGCGATCGCCCCGCCGTTGACGTTCGTCTTTTTCAGGTCGGCGCCGGTTTCCTTCTGCCACGCGAGCACCACTGACGCGAATGCCTCGTTGACCTCGAACAGGTCGATGCTTTTCAGCTCGAGCCCGGCTCGCTTCAACACGGCGGCCGTCCCCGGGATTGGACCTTCGAGCATCAGGACCGGGTCGGTGCCGACGACGGCCTGGGCGCGAATGCGAGCGCGAGGCTTGATGCCCAGCTCCCTGGCCTTCTCGAGCGACATCAGCATCACCGCGGCCGCGCCGTCCGAGATCTGGCTCGAGTTGGCCGCCGTGATCGAGTGCTCGGGGTCGAATGCCGGCTGCAGCGCCGAGGTCGCCTCGTAGGTCGCGTTCGCGCGGATTCCTTCGTCGCGCTCGAACAGGTCGTGGTGGCCATTGCCGTTGAGCGAGATGTCGACCGGCAGCAGCTGCGTCTTGAAGTAGCCCTTCTCGGTCGCCTCGTGGGCGCGGCGATGGCTCTCGACGCTGAGCTCGTCCATGGCCTTGCGGGAGATGCCGTACTTGCGAGCCATCAGCTCGGCCGAGATGCCCTGTGGCACCAGGTCATAGAGCTCCATCAGCTCGGGCGGAAATGGAGTGCCGGGGGAAACGGCGTTCGCGCCCATCGGCACGCGGGTCATCGACTCGACGCCGCCCGCGATCGTGATGTCGCATACGCCCGACTGAATCAGGTTGGCCGCGAAGTGCACCGCCTGCTGACTCGACCCGCACTGGCGATCGACCGTCGTCGCCGGCGTGGTGAAAGGGAAGCCCGCCGTCAGCCACGCGTTGCGTCCGACGTTGAGGCTCTGCTCGCCGGCCTGCGTGACGCAGCCGAACACGACGTCATCGACCTGGTTAGCCTCGATGCCTGCGCGATGCACGACTTCTTTGAGGACGAGCGATCCGAGCACGACCGGGTGTACGTCCTTGAGCTTGCCGTTGCGCCGACCGATCGGAGTGCGGACGGCTTCGACGATCACTACTTCGCGCATTTGTCAGCTGGCCTCCAATAACGAGTCCGAAAGCTCTGTGTCAAGCCACCAAGGTTTGCCTGGCGATTCGATTTTTTTTACCGTTGACCTGCCCATAGGCTCCTGTTAACTTTCGCGACGCCCCAAGCGGCTGAGTACGGTAAACCTGAGGATACCGAACGTCGAGTAGGTGGAAGGTCCGGAGCAATCCGGGATGGAAACCGAAAAACGCATAGGGGACTTCAGGGTAAACAGGAAGGTCTCTTGGGGCATTACTTTTCCCCAAAGGCTCCACATGCGGCTTTCAATTCAAAAAGCCCTTCTTTGAGGCTTCGGCGCAGGCTTTGTCCACAGCACCGGAGTCAAACTTCCCTCCTCTCTTACGCAGCCGCTTGACGCCGTCCGCCAGGCGCGCCACCGGGTCGGGGTTCTCGTAGCGAAGCCACTGATAAGCGATCGGCCGCGACCACCTTCTGCCTTCGGCCGCATAGAGCGCACGGTGTCCTTCGACCACGATCGCTTCCACATCTCTTAACAGAGAACCGCCGGCGAGCTCGGCGAATTCGCGACCTTCCATCCAGGCCAGCAGGCGCGACAGAGTCGCGCCGGCGCGATCCCTCAGACCGGCGGCTCCGCAGGACTTGGGATGTCGTAAACGCTCGCCCGCAGGCTGCAGATGAAGGGCAGGTTGCGGTGCAGCTCGCGGTAATCGAGGCCGTAGCCGACGACATAGTCGTTGGGGATCTGGAAACCGACGTAGCGCAGCGGCACATTGACCAGGCGGCGCAGCGGACGGTCCAGCAGCGTCACGACCTCGAGCGAAGCAGGCCGGCGGCGCCGCAGCTCGGACAGGGCGTAGTCGGTCGTGAATCCGGTGTTGATGATGTCCTCGACCAGGAGCACGTGGCGGCCCTCGATCGGATAGTCGGTATCTCGTACGATGCGCACCCGATCCCGGGGCTGCGCGCCCGCGAAACGATGCAGGTCCAGGTAGTCGATGACGAACGGCACCTTGATCTGGCGCGCGAGATCGGCGAGAAAGAACGTGATGCCCTTGAGCACGCCGACCACGACGAGCGACTGCCCGCGGTAGTCCCGCGATATCTTCCGCCCGAGGGCGCGCAGCCGCGTCTCCAGCTCGACCGGTGAGATCAGGATCTCGCCGACATCTTCCTTTCTGAGGTGCTCCACCTCCAACGCGCCGTAGCCGGCCTTGGCGAGCAGCTGCTGGTAGTCCTTGCGGTAGAGCAACCGGACGTTCAGCTCGGGATAGAGCTCACGCACCATGCGCAGCTTCCGGTTCTTGGGTGTGACGAGCGACTGCTTCATGGTCGTCAGCTCGATGTAGAGGTCGTGCTCGGGCAGGTAGAAGTCGGGCGTGAACATCTCCGCGACGCGCGTCCCCTCCCACGCGATCGGAAATGACACCGGCTCGTACATCCACCGGATCCGGTAGTAGTCGAGGAAACGCGCGAACTCCTGCTCGGACGGGTGCGCGAACTCCACGCGCGAGTGAGCAGGGCCCGTACGTCTGACCAGGCGTGAGCGTTGCCTGACCGGGCGGCGCCATTTTTGCGGGATCGAGGACTGGACGGACGACGCCAATGAGACGTCCCTGATTGTACTCTCGGCATTGAGAGCCGCCTATGAGCACACCGGCGCAGAGGATGGTCGCGGAGCAGCTTCGTCCGCATGGCGTGACCGATGAGCGAGTGCTGGGGGCGATGGTTTCGGTTCCGCGAGAGGAGTTCCTCGCGCCTCGAATGCGGCGGCACGCATATGAAGACCGCGCGCTGGCGATCGAGTGTGGTCAGACCATCTCCCAACCACTCGTCGTCGCGTTGATGATCCAGGCTGCATCGCCGCAGCCTGAGGATGTCGCGCTCGAGGTCGGCACCGGCTCCGGCTACGCCGCGGCGGTGCTGAGCAGGCTCTGCCGGAAGGTCGTCTCCGTCGAGCGCGAACCCGCGCTGGCCGAGCAGGCGTCGGAAACGCTTCGCCGGCTCGGCTTCGACAACGTCGAGGTTGCGGTGGGCGACGGGAGCTTTGGGTGGCCCTCGGACGCGCCCTACAACGTGATCCTCGTCGCCGCGGCGGCGAGCGGCGTGCCCCCGGCGCTCATCGACCAGCTCGCCGACGGCGGCAGGATGGTCATACCCGTGGCGGTCTCAGCGCAGGAGCCCCAGGACCTTCGCGTCTATGTGCGTCGCGGTCCGGATGTCATGTACCGCTCGCTCTTCCCGGTTCTCTTCGTGCCGCTCAGAAGCGGTTAGGGGCTCGCAGACGGGCGAGGCGAGGCGGACGGGCTTGGCGACCCGGTTGGCGTCGAGGTAGTGCCGGTCAGCGCCTGAAGCTTCTGCAGGATGTCGCCCACGGCCGCCATCTCGTTGGCGTACGTCGCGAAGTCGCCCCGCTTGAGCGCGTCATAGGCCGCCTTGTAGTGCTGGTTCGCCTGGGTCACCAGGTCGGTGATCTGGGTGAGAACCGCCGGCGTGACTATGGGCGGGGGTTGGTTGGTCGGCGGCGGGGCGGTCGAGGTGCCGACCAGCTGCTGGATCGCCTCCTGCAGCGTGTTGGCATACACGACGTTCGTCTGGTCGGCGAGGATCACCTTCTTCAGCTCCGGGATTCCCGTTGCCGTCGTCGCCCGAAGGTAGACCGGCTCGAAATACAGGAACGAGTTTCCGATCGGGACCACAAGCAGGTTGCCTTGCTGCACCTGCGACCCGGTGCTGTGCAGCAGCGTGAAGTCGCGCGAGATGGTCGGGTCCTGGTTGATGCGGCTTGCGACCTGCTGCGGACCGAAGATGACGCGGTCCTTGGGCAGGACGTAAGAGACGTACTGGCCGTAATTCGAGCCATCGCTGCGCGCGGCAAGCCACGACACGAGGTTCGTCTTGCCGTGAGGGGTGAACGGCATGATGAGAAGGAACTCTGGGCTCGGCTCGCCTGGCAAGCGAAACAGCACGTAGTAAGGCTGGACCGGCAGTGGCTGGCTCCCCGGCGATGTCTGAGCGGTCGGCACATCCCAAACGTCCTCGCGTGAGAAGAAGACCTTGGGGTCGGTCATGTGGTAGGTGGCGTAGATCTGGACCTGGACGTCGAACAGGTCGAGGGGGACCCGAATGTGGTCTCGGATTCCCTGCGGCATGGCGTCCATCGATTGGAACATCGAAGGAAACGTCGCGCGATAAGCCTTGATCAGCGGGTCTTTCGGGTCGACCACGTAAAAGATCGGGTTGCCTTCGTAAGCGTCGATCACCACCTTGACCGAGTTCCGCATGTAGTTGATGTCGTTGCTCTGAAAGACCTGCGCCTGCGAGTACGGATACGTCGATGCGGTCGTGTATGCGTCGACGATCCAGTACTGGCGGCCGCCGACGATGACGATGTACGGGTCGCTGTCGATGCTCAGAAATGGAGCGAGCTCTTGGACCCGGTCGCGGATGTTTCGCCGGTAGAGCATCAGCGTTTTGTCGGTGACCTGGCCGGAGACCAACAGGCTGAAGTCGCTGAGCTTCAGCGACCAGAGCGCGCGATTCACCCCGTTCATCGGCACCCCGTGCTTGCCGGTGTAGCTGGTGAAGACATCCTGGCTGCCCTGCGCGTAGTCGAACTCGCGTGAGCTGGACGGCGCGAGGACGTAATCGAGGCCAGACGGCGACAGCTCGCCGAAATAGATCGCCGGCTGCGTGACGGGAATCGAACCGGCCGGGGGAAGATCGTGGACCACATAATCCGGCAGGCCTTCGCCGACCACAGCGTTGACCGGGCTGGCCGCGACGCCGTACCCGTGGGTGTAGTTCAGGCGCTCGTTGACCCAGTTCTGAGCCGATGCCGGGAGGCGGCTGAAGTCGAACTCGCGTGCGCTGATCTCGAGCTGCTGGTACTGCCCGTTGACCGTGTAGCGGTCGAGGTCGATGTCGTTGAACGTGTAGTACGTCCGGATGGCTTGCTGCTGTTGATAGGTGTCTTTGAGTGGACCGTAGTCCCACAGGCGCAGGTTGTTCACCGTGACCTGGTCGTTTTGAACGTCCTGCGGTGTCAGCGGCTGGTCACCGGTGAAGCTCGTGTTGCCCTTGACGTCGGAAAGGCCGTAGGCGCGGCGCGTGTAGTCGATCTCGCGCGCGATGTACGGCAGCTCGTAGGTGCCGGCGTTCGGCGTGGCGGATACCCCCTGGACCGCCGCCGGGTAGGCCTGGCCGACGATCGAGATTCCAATCCACACGCCGGCGGCGGCGACGGGTATCCACAAGCGCCGCAGCCACGCGTTGGTCAAGAGCGCGGCGGCGAGCACGATGCCGACCCCCGCCTGGAACGTGTAGAGGGGCAGCCTTGCGTTGACGTCGGTGTAAGCGGCGCCCCAGACGACGCTGCTGTTGTGGGCAAACAGGAGGTCATAGCGGCCGAGCCACGCGGAGACCGACAACGTCACGGCGAAGACGGCGATCAGGACAGAGACATGGGCCAGCGAGCTTGGCGTGGGACGGAAGTCGAAGCTGTCTCCTCGCCACGAGTACACGGCCCCGATCAGGAGGATCGACATGAAGTCCAGGCCCAGCGACCAGTTGGTCGCCGCGCGCAGGAACGGCAGGGTCAACAGATAAAAGGAGATGTCCTGGCCAAGGACGGGATCAGTCGTGCCGGTCGGCGTCGAGTGCAGGAACAGGGCGAGCGACTGCCACTGCGACGACGCTCCGGCGGCCAGGAGGATCGCGATCACGGCGGCTGCCCCCAGGCTGATCCAGCCAGTGGTGCTCCGAAGCACCGAACGCCGGATGCCGACCGCTCGCAATCCTGGACCGGCGCGGATCCGCAAAGCGATCCCGACGTTGACCGCGAGGTAGGCGAACGCAACGAGCAGGCTGCCCAGCCCGATCGACCACTGCAGCAACAAGCGGGTCGTGTAGACGTCGCGTAGGCCTAGCGCGTCGTACCACTGGAGCTCCGTGATGAAGGCCACGATCGGGCTCGCCAGGACGAACACCAAGACGGCGAGGGCGAAGAGCGCAACGCCGCCCCAGAACCGCCGCGGCACCTGGGGCATCCTGAAGTCCCTCCGAGCGTCGAACGGACCGGGGCCGCGGTCGAAGGGATCGAAAGGACGGTACCGCCGAGACATCCGATCGAAGCTTAGACGCTAGCCAGCGCCCGATCGTCCTCGGAGAAATCCATGTTGATTTCGGCAGGCGGGTTGTCGAGGTGCCACCGCACCGTCGTGCGCAGGGTTTCCAGGGGATCGGACGTGATCCAACCGAGCTGCGCTCGCGCTTTGCGTCCGGTGGCGGCGATGTGCTGGCTCATCGTGCCGGTTTCCTTCATGTCCTCCGGCAGCATGTCGTCTGGTACGCGCACCAGCTCCGCGCGCGAGCCGGCGGCGGCGAGAATCATCTCGCTCCACTTGCGCATCGAGTAGGTGCGGTCTTCGCAGATGTTCATCACGCCCCCTGCCGCCGGATTTTGCAGCACAAGGCTCACCGCGCGAGCGACGTCCCGCACGTAAACGCGGCCGGCGAGCCACATCCCAGCCCCAAACGGGACGCGGGTCCGACCGGCGCGCACGCGACGCAGAAGGAACTCCTCCCTTTGTTGGTAGTCGTGTTCGCCGTACACCATGGGCAGTCGCAGCACTGCCGCGCCTCGGGGCAGATACGCGTCCTCGACGTCGAGCTTGTCGTAGTCGTCCATGCCCGGGATCCTTCCGCGGTACGGGTATCGTTCCGGCCGCACGGGTGAGTCCTCGTCCAGCGGCACCGGGTCGGTCTCGCGCTCTTCGTTGAGCGCCCCGAACGCCCGGTACACGTCGATGCTCGAGATGACGATCCAGCGCGCGACCGAGGGAAGCGCTGCCAGGGATACATCGGCGTCGCGCCGCGTGAGCGCTCGGCAGTCAATCGCGGCGTCGGGCGCGAACGCGTCGAGCTCCCCTCGGTGCCGGACCAGGTCTGCTCGCTCGCAGTGCAGGTGTTGGACAGGCGGAAGATCGTGGGGCTCCAGATGGCCGCGGTGGACGACAAGAACGTCGTGGCCGGCGGCGTGCAGCTGCTCGACCGCGGCCCGGCCGATGAACCTTGTGCCGCCGAGCACGGCGATCCTCACACCGCGGCTACGTGCGGGTTCTTCTCCACGATCAGGTCGATCAAACCCCAGTCCTTCGCCTGCTCCGGTGTCATGAAGAAGTCGCGTTCCATGGCTCGCTCGACCTCCTCGAGTGGCCGCTTGCAGTGCTTCGAGTAGAGACGTGCCAGCTGCTCGCGCTGGCGAATGATCTCCTGCGCGTGAATCTGGATGTCCGACGCCTGGCCCTGGATGCCCTGCGTGAAGGGTTGGTGGATGAGGATCTGCGCGTGCGGCAGCGACATGCGCATCCCCGGATCACCGCCGGCGAGCAGGATCGACGCGCCGCTTGCGGCCAGGCCTGTGCACAAGGTCGCGACCTTGGGGCTGACGTACTGCATCGCGTCATAGATCGACAGCGAGGCGGTCAGCGAGCCGCCGGGGCTGTTGATGTAGAGCTGGATATCGTTCTCCGGCGCCTCGCTCTCCAGGAACAGCAGCTGCGCCGTAACAGTGCTGGCCATATCGTCGTCGATTGGGCCGCGAACGAAGATGACTCCATCTTTCAGCAGCCGCGAGTAGATGTCGTAGGCGCGTTCGCCGCGCCCGTCGCTTGTGATCACGGTTGGAATCAGATGCACCTCTACCTCCTGGGCATGAACCCGATCCGGTCTTTCGGCTTGGGCGGCGGATTCGACATCGCGAGGTAGGCGCTGAAGTCCGCCACGCTGCGCAGCGCTTCGAGTGGGAGGGAGGCGGTCGCCAGCCGCAGCTTGACCGGCGGATCCTCCGGCCATGCCCGATCGCCGGGCGTGGCGCCGAGCAGCCGGGCGAGCTCGGAGAAGATCTCCGCGGGCGGAATCGCGAGCGCGTGTGCGACCGCGACCAGACGCTCGGTGGATATCTCCTTCCGGCCCCGCTCGACCTCGGACAGGTGCGCCGGGGAGAGACCGGCTTCGGCGGCGATCTCGGTGAGCGTGCGGCGGGCCGCCTCGCGACGCGTGCGCAGGATCGAGCCCAGGGCAAGCCGGATCACCTGGGCGGTTTCGCTGTAGGCGAAGGCCATATGTCGTGAGCAAACGATACGCCGATTGCTAACTAGGGAGCCATCAGGAGTCTTTGAGGTTGGCTGGGTCGAGGAGCTCCTGTTTCGGCCGTTCGATCTTCTGGCGCGACCGCATGATCTCGATCAGCTTCTTTCGTCCTTTCGGCGGGCCGATCATGATCGCGCCGACCAATCGATCGTCTTTGAAGAAGAGCTTGCGATAGAACCTCTCATCGAAGCTGAACGTACGCACCGACTCGAGGCCGGGCTGCACGTCCGGCGTCACGCCCATCACGGCGAGCGTCGACCCGAACATCGTCGTCGTGTAGGTGGGTACGTCGAAGAAGTCTTCGTCCGCTCCTGCCATGTTGCGGGCCGCGACCTTGCCGTGCGCCTCCGCGTTGTCCCACGTGCCCATCTGGTTATGGCGCTCGACCATCAGGTCGTAGAAGACGGCGATGTCGCCGGCCGCGTAAGCGTCGGGAGCCGACGTCCGCAGCTTCGAGTCGGTGACAATTCCGTTTTTCAGCTCCACCTCTTTGCGTACGGGTTCGGTGTAGTAGTCGAGCCCGACGCCGTACGTCAAGAGGTCGAACTCGACCTTATGGCCGTTCACCGTTTCCGCGACATGGCGGCCGTTGTTGCGGCTGAACTTCTGCACCTCGTCAGAGGTGATGAACTCAACTCCCTGCGCCTCACCAAGCTGGTGGCAAAGCTTGCCGCCCTCCTCATCGAGCACGTACCGAAGAAACCAAGGCCCGCGCATGATCCATGTCACCTTGGCCTTCTGGCGAAAGCTGACACCCTCGGCGAGCTCGTAGCCGATGAAGCTGCCGCCCATCACGAGCACACGCTCCACTGAGTCGGCCTTCTCGATGATCGCGTCGGTGTCGTCGAGCGTCTGGAAGCCGAGGCAGGAGGAGACGTCGCCGGAGCCTGGCCACGGCGGAGGCTTCGGGCGGCCGCCCGTGGCGATAAGGATCGCGTCGTACTTGAACTCCTGACCGCGATTGGTGAGGACGACCTTGTCGTGGAGGTCGACATCGGTCGCCCACGTCTCGAAGTGGATCTCGATGTTGTGCTTGGCGTAGTCCTCGACGGTGCGCATGAAAACCTTCTCGCGCCGGACCTGGCCGCGCAGATAGCGCGGCAGCGCGACACGGTTGTACAGGGGGTGGCGCTCGGCCGCGATGATCACGATCGAGGCATCCGGGTCGGCCTTGCGGAGATCCTCCGCACAGGTCTGGCCGGCGATGCCGTTGCCGAGAACCACGTAGCGCCGGGTCAATCGAGTTTCAGGGCATACACGAAGGCGCTATGTTCGGCATCCGCGAAATCGTATCCGCTGGCCCGGAGATCCTCCTCGGCCGGGTGCCCGGGGGGCAGGTTGACGGTCACGTGATTCAAGCCGTCGGCATCGGCTTCGAAGCGAAGCGCCATCAGCAGCTCGCGCAGCGCGCCGCCGCGCCCCGCCAGCAGAGACACCGCGACGTTCTGGCCCCACGGCTCGCGCAGCAGCGCGATCGCGCGCCCACCTGGCCCCACCCTGATCAGGCCGCCGGCGGCCAGGCGCTCCAGCTCTTCGGCGCTGAGGTCGCGCGCGCCGTTCATATCCGGGACGATCCCGGCATAGAGCTCGACGCCGGGGCTCGACTGGAGCGCCGGCCAGAGCTTTCGCGCCTCGCCCGGCTCCGGGATCCGCGCCGGCTCGCCGCCCTCTACACGCAGCCCGCGCCACCATTTCATCTCGACCACCGCCTTGAAGCCCGCGGACTCGAAGAGGCGAATCGCAGGAACGTCTCGGGTCGCGAGCCGCATCTCGTGGAAGCCCTGCTCGTGGGCTTCGGCGATCGCCGCCTGGAGCATGGCGCGGGCGATCCCTCGGCGGCGACTTTCGCCTGCGACGCGAAGCCCCTCGTACCAGATGAGACCCGGCGCGTATGGACGCAGCCTCTGCAGGCCTACGACCACGCCTTCGATCTCGGCGGCCTGGAACTCCGCGCCCGCGTCCGAAACCCAGCGATCGAAGACCCGGGGAACGTAGTCGCGCCCCTCCCACACGTCCTTCGTTATCTCCAGTGTGCGCTCGCGGTCGGCCGGCCTGACCGGCCGAAGGGTCAGCTCTGTGGTGTCCAATGGGCCACCCCCGAAAGCGCTATGCCTCCGTCGAACACGAGCTCATCGCCATCGCGCTGCAGGATCTGTTCCAGCACGGCGCGGCCCGCGTCCTCATCCCACCCTTCGCCAAACAACGCCCTGCAGTCGGTGAGCGCCTCGTGCATATCTGCGTATCGAGTCGTGATCGGATAGCGCAGAAAGGCGACGTCAGGTGCGATGCCCATCTGGACGAGCAGCATGAACAGTTCGCTGAACCGCGGCAGTCGAGGTCCCGTGCTGCCGAGGATCCTTCTTCGAAGCTCGGCCGCCGGGTGAGGCAGGTCGCTCTCGCGGAGCATCACGAAGACGCGATCCCGGGCCGCCTTCTGAAGCTTGTCGAGGAACGGTTCAGGATCCGCGACGCCGTAGAGCACATGACTGCAGATGACGAGGTCGGCGGGCGCGACCTCTGCATCCTCCCAGGTGCTCGCAATGACGGTCATGTTGTTGCGCGGGGGGATGTGCGAGCGCATGCCTTCGGACGGCTCGACAGCAGTGACCCATTCGAGGCGTGCAGCGAGCGGCACCGCGTGCCGGCCGGTGCCAGCGCCTACGTCGATCAGCGTCTTGCGCAGCGAGAGATACGGTTCGAGCACCTGCAGGAACTCGTCGACACGAGTCTGCGTCGAGCGGGCATAGCTCGAGGCTCGGCGGTCCCAATAACCGTGGTCAGCGTGCCCCGCCGCAAGAGTCGCCCGGTCCTCGACGACGCGCTTCCATCCCTGAGCCCAATCGATCTCTTCCATCCGAATCTCGAGAGTACCCGCCGTTTGGCATCGGCGTTTCGCAGTCAGTTTTTAACAGACCTGGGGAGAACCGGGGGACAACTTTCGCAGTCGCCGCCCATAGGCTGTGGATACCGCCCCGCTCGACACAAAATATAGGACTCCATGCCCTCGGCATGAGGGGAGAGACGAGAATAAAGCCGTGAGCACAAGCGAGTTCAGTCCCGCGGAGGCGGGTCTCCTCGAGCGCTACTTCACGAACCTGGACCGGCCCGTGTTTGCGCTGCGCAACCTACCCGAGGTCGTCAAAGGCGCTCTGTTCTCGCGCTACTCGAGGACTGAGAAGAGTCTCCGCCGCGTTCTCCTCGACGAGTTCATCAACGAGCCCGACTCAGGCTTCGAGCGTCTGGCAGGGACACCTCCCGCCGATGGCGACATGGTCGCTGTGCGCCGGGCCGAGGAGTTTTACGAGCGGGTCCTGGTCGGGTACGGAGACGATTCCGTCGCGGAGCTCGCCGGGGCGCACGTCGCGGTCGAGCAGACGTCCACGCTCGCCGCCAAAGCGCTGGAGGACAGCCGCATCGGTCTCTCGCCGTTGGAGAAGTCCACGCGCTACGTCCGCTTTGACCGCCGCGCCGCCGACGGCGCCTACCTCTTCTATCGTGGCCCCGAGCTTGCGGGCGCCGACTACTTGCCGGCGGCCGAGGCCCTCTTCGAGACCTACGGCAGGCTGGTCGATCCGGTCACGCAGGCCATCCGCGAGCGCTTCCCCCAGGAGGATGGCGAGACCGACCGGGCCTGGAAGTCGGCCACGCGGGCCAAGGCCCTGGACCTTCTGCGGGGGCTGCTGCCCGCCGGGACTCTGACCAACCTCGGCCTTTTCGGCAACGGGCGCGCGTTCGAGTACCTCATCACGAAGATGGCGGCGCACGAGCTGCCGGAGTGCCAGGCCCTTGCGACAAGCTTGCACCGCGAGCTTTCGCTCGTCATCCCGGCCTTCGTGCGGCGCGCCCTCGACGACAGGTACGGAACGCCGGCCGCCGTGCGCATGGTCGCGACGCGGTCGGCGGCCTCGCGGTTGGCGCAGCGCGGCGATGCGGCGCCCACCGCACCTTCGGTCCGGCTTGTGGAATTTGATCCGGACGCGCAGCGGAAGGTCGTCGCAGCCGCGCTCTTTCCGCATTCGAACCTGCCCCTCGAGGAGCAGCTGGGTGATGTCGAGGCGGTTCTCGACGCCATGCTCGGCGATCGGTCGAATCGCCGCCAGAGGGCGCCCCGGGCGCTCGAGCACGCCACCTACACGTTCGAGATCGTTGCCAACTTTGCCGCCTACCGCGACCTCCACCGGCATCGGATGCTGACCCAGGACCGCCAGCTCCTCGGCACCGCGCTGGGGTACGACGTGGCGCCGGGAATGCGCGAGCTGGGCATGGACGGCGTCTTCGCGAAAGCGGTTGAGGAAGCCGCTGAGGTCCACCACCGGCTCGAGCGCGACCTGGGTCCGGCCCTGGCACAGTACATCGTGCCGCTCGCCTTTCACGTCCGGTGGTATTTCCGCGCCAACCTGCGCGAGGTCTATCACCTCTGTGAGCTGCGGACGACGCCACAGGGCCACCCCGACTACCGCTGGGTCGCCCAGGAGATGTTCCGCCGCGTCGCGGACGTCCACCCGCGGCTGGCGGCCTACGCCCGCTTCGTCGACCTCGGTCCCGGGGACGAGCTGGAGAGGCGCAAGTCGGAGCGCAAAATCGACGAGAAACTGAGCGCACTCGACCAGCGCGTGCGCTAGCATCGTTCGTCTTAGAAGAGGGTGGACGCAACACCGCGCGGACCTGAGCGCCGAGCAGGCTCGGACAGGCGATCTGGCCTGGACCGCCGCTTTGGCGAGCGCCGCGCGCTGGAGCGCGCGGAGGCTGGCCGGCGCATGTTGAGCCCCTTCGACCGCCGCATCGCTGAGCGGCGCTTCCTCGAACGACGGTCCAACTGGCCCGACTCTCAGGCGGCCGAGGCTTACTAGCCACTAGTTGGCCCGTCCGGCGCTGATCGTCCACGGTGGCGCCGGCCCCGTCCCCGAAGCGGAACGCTCCCTGCGCCAGGCCGCAGTCGACCGCGCGCGCGACGTCGGGTGGTCGGCCATCGGCCAGGGCGCTCTTGCCGCCGCGGTCTTGGCGGTGCGTCACATGGAAGACGAGCCGCTGCTCAACGCCGGCATCGGCGCGTGCCTCAACAGTGATGGCGTCGTCGAGCTGGACGCGGGGGTGATGGAGGGGGCTGACCTGCGCGCGGGCGGCGCCGCGTGCCTGCGAGACGTCCGCCACCCGATCGACCTGGCGGTCGCAGTGATGGAAGACGGTCGTCACGTGCTGCTCGCAGGTGAGGGCGCCTCGCGGTTCGCGCGAGAGCGCGGCGTCGAGATGGCGGATCCATCGATCTTCATCACCGATCGCAAGCGCCAGGAGCTGATCGAGGGCGCCGACACTGTCGGGGCCGTGGCGCGAGACGCTGAGGGACGCATCGCGGTCGCCGTGTCTACAGGCGGCAGGGTCGGCAAGCTGCCCGGACGCGTCGGCGACTCACCGCTTCCCGGCGCGGGCTTCTACGTCGACGATCGTTTCGGTGGTGTGTGTGGAACGGGGCTCGGCGAGGCTTTCATCAGGCTCGGCCTCGCGCGTGTGATGGTGATCGAGCTGCAGCACGGCGTGGATGCAGCGTCGGTTGCGAAGGGAGCGATCGACTACCTGGGCCAAGCACTGGGAGCGCCTGGCGGTGTGATCCTTGTACCTCGTGACGGCCCGCCGCAGGCCGCGTTCAACACTCCGGCCATGCCGTGGGCCATGGCCCAATGACGTTGGACTCTGGCAACGCCGGCGAGCTGGTTGCTCTCGCCCTGAAGCGAGCCGGGGTCAGTCACCTCTTCACCCTGAACGGAGGCCACATCTGGCCGATCCTCACCGGCGCCACCGAGCACGGCATCCGCGTCGTCGACGTGCGTCACGAGCAATCGGCGGCGTTTGCCGCCGAAGGCTGGGCCAAGGTCACGCGCGAGTGCGGCGTGGCCGCCGTCACCGCGGGACCGGGTGTCACAAACTCTGTGTCGGCCCTGGCCCAGGCGCAGGGTAACGACAGCCCGGTTTTTGTCGTCGGCGGACGTGCTCCGAACGCGCGCTGGGGCATGGGCTCCCTGCAGGAGATGGACCACGTCGAGGTCGTGCGCAGCCTGACCAAGAAGGCGCTGACACTGAATTCGGCCGACGACGCGTACCGCACGGCGGCCGAATGCATGCGCAGCGCGCTCAGCCGGCGCACGGGCCCGGTGTTCATGGACATCCCGATCGACGTGTTCTTCGGTGCGGCGGATCTGCCCGAGGCGACCGAACACCTGACTCCCGACCCCGGGCCTCCTCCCGACCCCGAGCTGATTGCACAGGCGGCGCGCGCGATCCGCGCGGCCGAGCGTCCGGTGGTCATCGCGGGCGGAGGCGTCTGGTGGGCGCACGCCGAGGACGAGCTTCGCGAGCTCGTCGAAGTTGCCAACGTGCCGCTCACCGTGAACGGCATGGCGCGCGGCGTGCTGCCGCCCTCACACCCGTTGTTCTTCTCCCGCGCCCGCGGCCACGCCCTGCGCGAAGCCGATCTCATCGTCCTGGTCGGAGCATTGCTGGATTTTCGGTTGAACTTCGGCCAGCCGCCGGTTTTTGCAGAGGATGTCCGGCTGATCTACGTCGACGTCGATGACCACCGCAAGCACCGGCCGGCGGAGGTCGCGATCTTCGGCCACGTGAAGGCAGCGTTGCTGCAGCTTGCAGCCGCCGTCGCCGGCGCGCCGCGCAGCGATGAGTGGGTGGCCCGGCTTCGCGAGACTGAGGCCGTCGGGCGCAAGCGCGATGAGTCGATGACGCAGTCCGATTCCTCACCGGTCCATCCCGCGCGGCTCATCGCCGAGGTCGACCGTTTCGCCGACCCCGACGCGATCATCGTGGGTGACGGGGGCGACTTCATCTCGTTTGCGGGGCGGTTGATCGAACGTTCACAGCCAGGCCTCTGGATCGACCCCGGTCCCTTCGGCTGCCTTGGCTCGGGACCGGGTTACGCGATGGCGGCCAAGCTCGCGCGGCCCGATCGCCAGGTCGTCTTGCTGTCGGGAGACGGCGCGTTCGGTTTCTCGGCGATGGAGTTCGACACGATGGTCCGGCACAGGATCCCGGTCGTCTGCGTCGTCGGCAACAACGGCATCTGGGCGCTGGAAAAGCACCCCATGCAGAACATGCTTGGCGCGAGTGTTGCGGCGGACCTGGGGTCGAGAACGCGGTACGACAAGGTTGTTGAGGCGCTGGGCGGCTACGGCGAGCTGGTCGACAGGCCGGACGAAATCCGGCCGGCGATGGAGCGCGCGTTCAGGTCCGGCGTGCCTGCGTGCGTCAACGTGATCTGCGATCCCGACGCGGAATATCCGCGATCATCAGTGCTGATGTGAAAACCCCAAAAAATCTCCGATTTTTCGGGGACCCCCCGGTGAGCGCGACCGATCTGAAACCAGCCGTCGAAGCCGATGAGTGGCGCACGGCGCAGTCGCAGTTCGACGAGGCGGCCGAGCTCATCCGGCTCGAGCCATGGCTCCGTGAGGTTCTGCGCGAGGTGCAGCGCGAGTTCACCTGTCATTTCCCGGTCAAGCTGGACAGCGGGCATACCCGGATCTTCACCGGCTACCGGGTGCAGCACAACATCAATCGCGGGCCGGCGAAGGGAGGCATCCGGTATCACCCGGACGTTTCCCTCAACGAGGTCAAGGCGCTGGCGATGTGGATGACCTGGAAGTGCGCCGTCGTCAACATCCCGTTCGGAGGCGCCAAGGGCGGCATCATCGTCAACCCGCGCGAGCTGTCGCTCAACGAGCTCGAGCACATGACGCGGCGATTCGCGACGGAGATCTCGATCCTGATCGGCAGCGATCGCGACATTCCTGCGCCCGACGTAAACACCGACGGTCAGACGATGGCGTGGATCATGGACACGCTTTCGATGCACCTCGGCTACTCGGTGCCGGCGTCGGTCACCGGGAAGCCGCTCGAAGTGGGTGGTTCGGCCGGACGGATCGAGGCCACCGGCCGCGGCGTCACGATTTGCGCGGTCGCGGCTCTCGAGCATCTCGGTCGCGCGCCGCACCGGACGAAAGTCGCCGTGCAGGGGTTCGGCAACGTGGGAAGCGTCAGCGCCAAGCTGCTTGAAGAGGCTGGGTGCACCGTGGTCGCGGTCTCGGAGGACTACGGAGGTATCTACAACCCGCTCGGACTTTCCATCAAACGTGTGCTGGAGTACCGAGCGCGAGAGAAGACCTTGAAGGGATTCCCGGGCGCTCAGGAGATCGGCAATCAGGAGCTCCTGACCGTCGACTGCGACCTGCTCGTGCCTGCAGCGATCGGCAATCAGCTGACGTCGCGCAACGCGCGCGAGGTGAAGGCGACGCTGATCGTCGAGGGCGCGAACGGCCCGACGACGCCGGAGGCGGATGCGATCTTTCGCGAGCGCGGGATCCTTCTCGTGCCGGACATCCTGGCCAACGCGGGCGGCGTCACCGTTTCGTACTTCGAGTGGGTGCAGGACCTGCAGTCGTTCTTCTGGTCCGAGCACGAGGTCAATCAGAAGCTGAAGGCGATCCTGTCGCGCGCGTTCAACGAGGGGCTGAAGACTCGCGAGGAGCGGAAGGTCGACATGCGGATGGCGGCGTATGTGCAAGCCGTCTCGCGGGTGGCTGGGGCGACCCGGGAGAGAGGGCTGTACCCCTAGGGCCGCAGCGCGCCAATCGCGAATACAATGCGCGCCACACCGCGCGCCAAATTTCGCGCCAGATCGTGTAGGGAGGGGTTTCACATGGTCCGCAACTTCCGCATGTTTTACGTGGCCTGGTTCGGGATCATCGTGGCGGCCACAGTCCTGCAGTTCTACCTGGCGGGGTACGGGGTGTTCGGGTTCCACGGCCTGAATGATTTCGGGCCCCACTTCGTGGTCGGGGATCTCATCGGGATCGCAATCCTGCTCGGCATCGGGCTTGCCTTCGCGGCGCGGATGCCGTGGCGGGTCACGATCATCAACATCGTTCTCTTCGTCCTCATGTTCATCCAGGCGACGCTTGCGCACACGGGGGTCCAAGGAGTTGGGGCACTGCACGTGGTGAACGGAGTTTTGATTTTCCTCGGCACCATCTACCTCACCCGGGAGGCGACGAAGGTTGTTTGGCCTGGGAGCTGGTTCGCTCGGCCGATGTAACTCTCGTCGATGTCGTTTCCAGAGCGATCTAGATCTCGCGGGTGCGGAAGCTCCAGACGCTCAGCGTCAACACGGCGGCAAACCAGAACACCACCCAGACCAGGAACTCGGTCGGTGGCGGCTCGATGGCCGCAAAGGGGTTGGCCCGTCCGGCCGTCCCCAGCGCGCGCATGGCTGCGATCAGCGTGTCCGGCTCCATGGCGTAGATCGCGCCACGCCACAGTCCGTCCGCCGGAAGAAGCAGGTGACTGACAACGCCGACGTTCTCCAGCGCCTGGTTCTGCAGTCCTGTGCCGATATCGCCGACGACGCCGGCAATCCAGGCCATCAGCCAGGCGACCAGCGCGATCACGCCCGCGGTGATGCCCGACAGTCGCGTCGAGAGAAGCATGCCGAGCGAAAGCAGCACGAGGCCGTCGGCAGCGACGAAGGCGAGAAGCTCGACCGGATGCGGCGGCAGGTACCCCGTCGCCCAGTCCACGGCCGCCAGCTCGAGACCGCCGGCGCCCGCCGCATAGAGCGTGACCAGCGCGGCCAGGCCCAGCCACTTGCCGATGACAACCTCGCTGCGGCGCACTGGTCGGGCCAGCATCGCGAGCAGCAATCCGCTCTCGACCTCGCCCGAGATGAGCGGTCCCGCCACCACGGCGGCGCTCAACGCGAGCACGCCGCTGAACATGAAGGTCACCACGATCAAGAGCTGCGACGTGATCAGGGAGACCTGCTCCGGCGGCAGCGGCGTTCCGTCGCTGCGCGTGACGGTGGTGATCTTGTTGAAGCCCCATGCAGAAACCCCGACGACGATCAATGTGAGGATCAGCAGCGCCAGCAGCAACCGGCGTCGTGACGATTCCTGCACTGTCAGCCGGGCCATGACGAGCACTGGTGGCATTACGCTTTTTCCTCGTCTTCGAGCAGCTGTAGGAAGCGATCTTCCAGCGTTTGGTGTCGTGGTGCGACTTCGTAAACGCGGCCACCCATCGAAACGATCGTCGCGACGAGCTCCGGCACGCGCTCCGCGTCGAGGTTCGCGAACGTTATTTGATCGTCCTCGTCGTCGATGCGTCCGTACTGCGACAGGCGGTTCTTGTCGGCCTGTGTGAGCCCGCTCACCCGCACGCGCACCGCTGTGCCGCCGAGGAGCTCGTCCATCGTTCCCGACGCGATGACGCGCCCATGGTCGACCACCGCCACGCGGTCGCAGACCTGCTCGACCTCGCTCAACAGGTGCGAGTTGAGGAACACCGCCGAGCCGCGCGACGCAAGGCCGCGGATGATCTCCCGAACATCGTGCCGCCCGACCGGGTCGAGGGCCGATGTCGGCTCATCCAGGAAGACAAGCTCCGGCTCGCCAAGCAGCGCGGCACCCAGGCCGAGGCGCTGCTGCATGCCCTTGGAGAACGTGCCGACGCGGTCGTTGACCCGATCGGTCAGTCCAACCGTCTCCAGGGCTGTCTTTATCTCGTCCTTCCAACTCGAGCGCGGCAGCGGCGCGAGCTCGCAGTGCAGGGCGAGCACCTCAGCTGCGGACAGCCAGGCCTGGTAGCGAAAGAGCTCTGGCAGGTAGCCGATCCGGCGCCGCGTGCGAAGGTCTCCGATAGGCCTGCCGAGCAGGGAGCCCTGCCCCGACGTCGGCTTGAGGAGGCCGAGCAGGAGCTTCACCGCCGTCGTCTTGCCCGCACCGTTGGGGCCGAGAAACCCGAACACCTCACCCCGCGGCACGGTCATGGAGAGGCCGGCAAGCGCGACGGTATGGCCGAAGCGTTTGGTCAGCTCGACTGTCTTGACGGCAGGCGTGCCGGCGGCCTCCCCCGGGGGAGAGGCCGCCTCGGTCTTCTCTGCTAGCTCCGCCACTGGAGTGTCAGGCTAAACGCCCGGCCGCTAGTTCAGGTTATTCGCGATCGCGACGGCGTCGTCTCGTTTGATCGACCCGGCGACGACGTAGACGTAACCGTCCTTCACCCACACGACGCCCGAACCAACGCCCGTGTTGTCGCCCAGAGCAACTCCATCGACGCCCTGGACCGTGACCTGGGTTGACGTGGCGTACTCGATCGGAACGGGGATCAACAGCGTGGTGCTCGGGTCTCCGATCGCCTGGATCGCTGCCTTGAGCTCCTTCGAGATGCCAGGCTGGGCCAGGATGTAGTTCTCGAGGTCGGTCACGCTGACCTGGGTCGACTTCGCTGTCGGTGCGGCCGACTTGGCGACGATGAGCTGCGGCAGGTTGATCGAGCTGGTGTCGCTGCTTGGCTTCTGCAGATCGCCGTAGATCTCGCCGACCGCCGGTCCGACGCTGATGGTGAGTGTCGCCCCGTCCATGCCGGCCGGCATCTTCGGCAGCGTCGTGCCATGCGCGGCCGCCGCGGCGGCCGCCTTGTCAGCGCTGAAAGTAAATGTGGCTTCCGCGTTCGACATTGCGCCATAGGTCACCGTTTTCGAGAGGCCGCTGGGCAGCGTGGCGTCCGCCACCTTCGGGACTGTGAGGCCGCCCCCTGCCTGCGAAGCGTCGGCCGCGTTGGTGGTCGCCTGGAGCTGGGGCTCCTTGGTCCAAGTGATCGTGCCGTAGTCGCCCAGCTGGGACAGCGCTTGGATATCGGCCACTGTCACGGGAACCGCCTTGACCGTGGTCGGCTTGAAGAACAGTCCGGCGGCCGCAAACGCAACCAGGAGCACGGCGACGGCTGCGATCGTGGCGACGAACCCCAACGTGAGAGGACGCGTCGAGGGGCCCAGGATTGGGAAGCGGACCAGCGCGGGCTGCGATTTCCGGTTGCTCATGACGCGCTCGAAAGCCCGTCCGATGTCGACCCGAGCCTCCGGGACCGCAAGCAGGCTCGCGATCGAGCGCGCATCGTCCGCGAAAGTCTTGAAACGGTCCGCGCATTCGGGGCAGCTCCCGAGATGAGCCGCATCCGCGCCCGCGCGGGCGTCGGGATCGTCGACCATCCGGCGCAGTGTTCCCTCAGTTAGATGTGCCACGGGTGACCTCCTTGCGCAGCGTTGCTTCCGCGCGCCTCAACAAAGTTCCAACTTGTCCAGTTCCGACGCCTAGCGCCTGGGCAACCTCGGTGTAGCTCAGGCCGCTCGCTCGCATGGCGAGCGCGGCGGCTGGTTTGGGCGCCATCCGGGCCAGCGCCTCGCGCACGTGGCGGCGATCCTCGCTGACCTCGAGCTGCTTTTGCGGATCGAGGATCCTCTCGCCCTCCTCGAGCGCCTGGGCAACCTCGCGCTTCTGTCTGCGCCGGGCCCCACGCAGGCGGTTGAGCGAGGCATGCGCCGCAGCGCGATGAAGCCACGCCGGTGCGTACTGTGCCGTCGCCGAGTGGAGCCGGTGGAAGTCGACGAAAACGTCCTGCGCCACGTCCTCCGCCTCGTGCGGATCGGCCAGGACGCGATTCGCGATGCCTACTACACGAGCGTATTCGGCTTTGAACAGGCTCTCGAAGGCCGCCTCGTCAGATCTGGCCGTGCTCATTCGGCGCGCATCGAGATTCGTGCCCACTGCTCATGAAGCACCGCCGGACGCCGGTTTGTGGCGCTTGAGCTGCGCCACTAGCCGGCGAGCGCTTTGCGTCGCCGCGAGCTGCGCGAGATCTCATCCTCGATGATCGCGAAGTCCGTCCGCGGCAGGGCGTGGATGTGGCCCTGGAAGGCCAGCGTCCAGTGTTCGGGCGGCCATTTGCGCACGTAGTCCAGGCGGTAGGCGATCTCCTTTGCCGGGACCCAGTCAAATTCCTCCAGCATCAGGTCCAACCGGATGTGGACACGCCATGGGTAATCCTCGTCGCGTCGCGATGAGCGCCAGATCGGGGTGTGGTCTTCGTACATCGGCGAAGCCACCGTGACGGTGGCGGCAAACCCCATCCGACCCGTCACGTAGTACAGAAGGCGGTCGCCGACCCGCATCGTCTCGACGCGTCGACGGTGCCGGCTCTTGAGGCCCTGGATGGAGAAGCCGTGTTCGCGTGTCTTGCGGAAGTTGTCCGGCGAGCTGACGATCATCCAGTACTGCGCCGCCCGGCCGCCGCTGGACTTGCGCTTGCGCCGAGAGCGGCTTGTTTTGGCTGGCCTCCCTGGTTCGGTCGGAGTGGTCTCTGCGCTGTCTGACACGGAGCGAAGGTTACTTGCCGTTCACGCCGGCCGGACGGATCGGGCCCAGGTCTTCCGGCTCCGGAAGGAGAGCGCTCAGGTTTCGAATTTGAGCCACGTGAGCCATCTCGTGCTTGGCGACCAGCCTGCAGGCGTCGAGCAGCGTCATCTCGCCGGTGTGGGGATCGGAGATCGTGCGGTCCCACTCGGCTTTGCCCCAGCCGTGGAGCAGGTCGACGGTGCGCCGCCTCACGCGCGCGAAGTCCTCGAGCGCCTCCTGCAGGGGCCGGGTCAGCTCTTGGTCGTGGCCGGGATCGATCGCGGTCCGCACATCGGCGGTCGTCTGGCCGTCCAGGTGCGCGTGGCGGAGCAGCGCATCCACCTTCGGCGCCGCATCGACCAGATGGGCGATCAGGCCGCCGAGGGTCGGAAAAGCAGGCCCGTGGCGGTAGCGCAGGCGCGCCTCATCGAGCCAGTAGACGAGATCACTTGTCCGCTCCGGCACGGAGCCGAGCAGCAAAACCACGTCGCTGGTGGACATCTCCTCTTCCAGTTCCACAAGGACAGATTAGCGGGGGCCCAAAATCGTCAATTCACCGTCGCCGGCGTCTGTCAAAGCTGACGCATACTCAATTGCGTGGAGCAGGTCCAGGGCGCGTGCGACAACTGCGGCGCGGCGATCGTCGCGAATGCGGCTTATTGCGACAAATGCGGAGCGCGGACGCGTCGGGCGAGGCGGCTGGTCCGGCTGGCGATTCGCGTTGAGCTGCTCTTCTTCCTGCTCGTCGTCGGGATCGTGATCGGGTTTACCTGGATCTACTCGGCGCAGCGCTAACGCCGGTAGATCGCGCGGCCCTCGACCTCGTCTTTGTTCAGCCGCTTGTTGAGGTGCAGGCCTTCGAGCACGAACTCGATCACGGAGGCCCGAACCTCGGGCCGGTCCGGCAGCCCGAGCCTCTTCAGTGCGGTCGCCACCTCCGGGACATCGCCGATCGCCCGCGCGTAGGCTCGGGCCGGGATGCTCTCGCCGACCTCGAGCATGCTGCCCTCCTCAAACCGCGCGACGACGCCTTCGAACTGTGACGCGGAGAAGTGGCGGCTGAAAACCGAGCTGATCGCACCGCGTTCGAGCCGCGCCAGCACCTGCTCCTCCTTGCCCTCATCGAGGGCCTCGATCTCAACACGCCCCGCTGTAGATGAAGCGATGAAAGGGAGGTCGGTGATGCGGGGCACCGCGAGCGATTCACCCAGTCGGGCGGCTCGCCGCACCGCGTTGCTTGCAAGGTTCTCGACGTTGGCGATGGACATTCGCACCGACACCCCCGACGCCTGCGAGATGTGGGGGCTTCGCCGAGCGAGGTGAGTCAGTTCCGCAACGATCTCCTTCATAAAGGACGGAAAGACCAGCTCGAAGTCTTCCGGGACCGAGTGCCTCTCCGCCTCCATGATCTGCATCTCTTCGCTGATGCTCAGCGGGTAATGCGTGCGCACCTGCGAGCCGAAGCGGTCCTTCAGGGGCGTGATGATGCGTCCTCGTGACGTGTAGTCCTCAGGGTTCGCGCTCGCGATGACGAAAAGATCGAGCGGCAGGCGGACTCGATAGCCGCGGATCTGCACGTCCTTTTCTTCCATGATGTTCAACAGTCCGACCTGTATTCGCTCGGCGAGGTCGGGCAGCTCATTGATGCCGAAGATTCCGCGGTTCGTGCGCGGAAGCAACCCGTAGTGAATGGTCAGCTCGTCCGCAAGGTAGCGGCCCTCGGCGACTTTGATCGGATCAACCTCTCCGATCAGGTCGGCGATCGATATGTCCGGGGTCGCCAGCTTCTCGCCGTAGCGCCGGTCGCGGCCGATCCAATCGACAGCGACGTTGTCGCCGTCTTTGGCGATGAGGTCGAGGCACCGGCGGCAGATCGGGTCGTAGGGATGATCGTTTACCTCGCAGCCCGCGATCACCGGCACGAACTCATCCAGCAGGCTGACCAGCGACCGCATGATCCGGCTCTTGGCCTGGCCGCGCTCGCCCAACATGATGACGTCGTGTCCCGAGATGACGGCGTTCGCCAGCTGCGGCAGCACCGTTTCGTCGTAGCCGACGATTCCCGCGAGCAGCGGCTCGCCCGACTTGAGGCGCGTGAGAAGATTGCGCCGCATCTCCTGCTTGACCGTCTCGCGCTTGTATCCGGCGGCACGAAGCTCCGCGATGGTCTGGGGTCTGGCAGCGGTCACCTTTGCCACTATAGCCAAGGCCCATGAAGGTGGGACCGCCAAAGGCGCGGTCGCTCATCGGTTTCTCTTTCAGACCTGGTTAGACTGACCGAGCGTCTTGACTCAATCGATCCGCGCGCGATATGAGGCTGCACACGATGAGGGCCGGCCGCTGCTTGGGGGGCACCGGGGCAACCCGGCGGAAAATCCTGAGAACACGATGCGGTCGTTTCGGTCCGCCATCGCTATCGGCTGCGACCTGATCGAGTGCGACGTGCACCTGTCCGCGGACGGGCGGCTCGTCGTGATCCACGACCACACCCTCGACCGCACGACCAATGGGTCCGGACTGGTCCGCGACCACAGCGCCGCCGAGCTGCGCAAGCTCGACGCCGGCGACGGCGAGAAGATTCCGCTCCTCCAGGAGGTGGTCGAGCTCGCGTTGGGCAAGGTCGGGCTCGTGATCGAGATCAAACAGGTGCCACCTCTCTACCCTGGGCTGGAGGAAAAGCTGGTGAACATGCTCCGCCAGCTGGGTGCGGTGGCCGAGTGCGCGGTCGTTTCCTTCAACCACATGGCGATCCACGAGCTGCGCAAGATGGAGCCTTCGCTTCAGCTCGGCATTCTCGAGGGCGCGCGACCAATGCACCCGGGGAAGATGCTGCGCGAAGCCGGCGCAGACGTGTACTCCCCCCACTGGGGGGCAACGGATCCAGAGGTGGTGAAGGAGGTGCACTCGGCGGGCGGAGCTGTCGGGGTCTGGCCCGTCGACGACGACACGGCGGTGCAGTGGTGCAAGTACTGCAAGCCCGACTCGGTCTTCAGCAACCGCCCCAAAGAGGTCGGCGCCGCCCTTCGCCGGTAGCCGCGTTACAGCATCGGCCGGCCGGGCGTTCGCTAAACCAAGGGTGCGTGCAAATACCATGAACCGGCCGTGCCCGCCGACCGGCCGCCGTTCGAAGACATCTACCGGGACTACCTCGGTCGGATCTACGCCTACGTGAGGGCGCAGGTCGGCACGTCCGCCGACGCCGAGGACATCACGGCGCAGGTCTTCATGAACGCCTACCAGGCCTACGCCCGATTCGAGGCCCGCAACACGACGCCCTCGGCGTGGTTGTTTCGGATCGCTCGCAATGCGACGCTGGATCACTTCCGAGCGCACGGTAGGCGGGAGCGCTTGCGGCGCACCATCGAGCATCAGCCGATGCCGGAAGAAGACCCCGCCGGCCAGGCGGAGGATCACATCCAGTACCGCGCGCTGCTCCTCCAGGTGGCGCAGCTTCCGGAGCGCCAGCGTGACGCCATCTCGCTGCGGCATTCTGGTTTGAGCTTTCACGAAGTTGGCAGGCTGATGGGCTGCAGCGAAGATGCAGCGAAGATGCTCTATCACCGCGCGTTGAGGGCTTTGCGCGAACTGGTCCAGAAGGAAAGGGCGTGAGCGAGCAGGAAGAGGAGCTCGAGGTTCAGGCCCTGCAGCGTCAGCTGGACGACGCGTTCGAGACGACGCGGCCCCGTCCCGGTTTCGACGACGAATTGTGGCTGCGAATGCAAAGCAGCCGCCCCGCAAAGAGCCGGCTGGGCGACGCGTTCGCGGGATTCTGGGAGGGGATCCGCGAAGTCCCCGCCGTGCCGGCGGCGGCTGTCGCCGCGGTGCTCGTCGTGGCGGTCGGAATAGGGATCTTCGCCTACAGCGGACTGGGCCGCGGCGGCGGCGGCGCGGCGACTTCCTCCGCGCTCAGCGAGGGCGCGTCGCGGAATTACGCGACCGGCACGTTCGGCCGCCTGCCGACCCCGGTGTTCAACGGGGGCGCAAAATCCGCGCCCACGTCGCAGGGGCTGGCCGACACGGCCTCTCCCGAATACCTCGGCCCTGTCCAGCTCACCTGGACAGGCAAGCTCGACCTCACGATCACAACCGCACCCGTATTCCGCTACCACGAGCCCTCGACGAACACAGCCGACCAGTTCGCGACGGCCCTCGGCGCTGTGCTGCGCGAGCGCCCGGCAGGATTTCTAGGGTCATACTCCGCTTCCACCTACACGCTCAAGGTTCGCGGCACCGTGCAGTCGCCGCAATCCAGCCCCGCGTTCTTCATCTTCTCGTCGCTCTCGATGCCGCCGATCGATGCGGCAGGCGCTGGCCCCAGCGACCTCGCGGATATCTTTCTGGCTCAGCACAGCCTCTCCCCGCAGTGGAGCTACGCCGTGGCGGTCGACGGCAGCGGCGACCCGGTCAAGGTGGTCTACCAGCGGCAGTTCGACGCGCCGGGGTACGGGCCTGCATTTCTGATCGACGGCAGCGCCCGCCGCACCGGGATCGAGGTCGACCTGAGCAACAACCGGCCCGTGTTGGTGTCGGGGCTGCTGCCGGTGAGCCTGGACGTGGCCAGCTACAAAGTCGTCTCCGCGGCGGACGCGATCCAGTCGGCGGTCGCCTCGAGCGGTCAGGGGGTATCGGCTACCCCGGCACCCACCGTGAAGCTGACCCAGGCCGAGCTCGTGTACGTCCTTGTCCCCGCGGGCGACCACAGTTTCTATGAGCCGGCCTTCCTTTTCTCAGGAAGTTTCCAGTTCGACGGCAAATCGTTTCTCAAGCAAGTCCTCGTTCCGGCGGTCGACCCGTCGCAAAGGAGTCCCTAACGTTCCTTACGATCGGGCACTCCACCAGATCGCTCGAGGAGTTCATCGACCTTCTGCGACACCATCGGGTCAGGCTGCTGGTGGATGTACGCACGGTGCCGGCTTCGCGGCGGATGCCGCACTTCTCCAAAGCGGCGTTGGAGCGATCCCTGGCGGCGGATGGGATCTCCTACCGTCACATGCCGGAGCTGGGTGGCCTGCGCAAACCGCGGCCGGATTCGATCAACCTGGGCTGGCGCAACATTAGCTTTCGCGGCTATGCGGACTACATGCAAACGGACCAGTTCTGGGAGGGCATTGGTCGGCTGCTGGAGCTCGACTCCCCGGTCATCATGTGCGCCGAGGCCGTTCCGTGGCGCTGCCACCGCTCCCTCATCGCGGACGCGCTTACGCTTCGGGGTATTGAGGTGAGGCACATCACGGGCATATCGGAGCCCTCGGCCCACGCGATGACACCGTTCGCTCGAGCTCACGAAGGTCGCATCTCTTATCCCGCCCCGGATACACTCGGCCTCTGAGGCGATGGGCAAGAAACAAGTCCGGCAGGTCCGGCAGCAGATGCGTAAGGTCCAGCCGAAACCGGCTGCATCGAACTCCGTCGGGGCGACGCGCAAGCAGCGCGAACGCTACGTCCAGTCCGGGGGGATGCTGCAGGGCTACGCCCCCGACTACGTGATCCGCATCGGTTACATCTCGGTCGCGATCGCGGTTGCTTGCGTCCTGATCATTGCGTCCTGTCTGTTCTTTCTGCCTCCGAGCTACGGCTGGCCTGACGCGATCGCGGCGGCGACCGCCTGGGTGCTGCCGATCGCGCTGCTGGCTAGCTTCGTCGGTCCCGGATTCAGGCTTGCGCTCAAAGACCGCAAGAGCGAGCCGCGGCTTGTGCAGGGTCAGCTCGTTGGCGCGAGCTCGGTCAGCACGTCAATGGGTCTCGGCATGCTGATGGTCCAGACCCGGGGCGGCGTAGAGCAGTATCTGGTGCCGCCCGCGCGCCTTAAGCAGGTCCCTGGCAACCAGGTGAACATCGTGCTCACGGTCACGCCTCACTTGAAACACGTCAAGTCCGTCGGCGTGATGGGACAGCGAATGGTGGGTCGGGTCGAGCCACCTGTTCCCCCGGTGATGAGGCGTCTCCAGCTTTTGCCTCTCCTCACGCCTCTCGCACTGGCCGCCGCGGCGGTGATCGGCGACGACGCGGTCGCACTCGCACCGATTCAGCCATCCGCGGTGCACGCGCTCATCGCCGTGCTCACGGGAGCGGTGCTCGCCGGCGCGGTCTACGGCGTCTCGTTCCTGCTCCAGCGCCGAATGATGGAAGAAGTCCAGGCGCTCGTGCCCCGAACCTAAGAAGCCTTTTCGGGCTCCTCGGGCTCCGCGTCGACGGGCGCAGGCTTCTTCTCTGGCGGCATAGCCGGCTCACGCTGCGAGGTCGGGTCCGAGATCAGCTTCCTGCGCTCGGGATAGGCCGCGATCAGCAGCAGGGTGAAAGCCAGGCCGAAGATCACGGGGCCGAGGTGGAAGCTCTTGCCGTGCAGTGTTGATACGACCTCGAACACGACCACCACGAGGCCGTAAAGGATGCCGGCGCGAACCCAGGCGATCGGTGCGGAGGGGCTCAGCGAGGCGACGATCAGTCCGGCGCCCAGGACGAAGGCTGCAGCCGACCCGTTGGTCCCGACCTGCTGGTCGAGCCCCGCCAGGGCCGTGCCGATTTGGGTTGCCACCGCCCCGCCGACCAGCCCGATGCCCATCAGAAGCATCCCGATCCGCAGGATCAGCCGTCTCACCGGCACGAATGTATACGGACGGTACCGGCTTAGTCTCGGATTAGACTCGATCAATGGCCAACGAAGTTCACATCACGCCCGAAGGGCTGGAGGCCGTCCAGAAGGAGCTCGACGAGCTCACCGGCAACCGCCGGCCGTCGATCGTCGCCAAGATCAAGGCGGCCCGGGAGCTCGGCGACCTATCCGAAAACTTCGAATACCACGCCGCCAAGAACGAGCAGGGAATGATGGAGGCGCGGATCAAAGAGCTCGAGTCGATCATCAAGAACCACGTGCTGATCGAAGCTCGTCTCGAGAAAGGTGTGGTTGGCATGGGTAACACCGTGAGATTTGCGGAAAACGGCGAGGATGAGGAGACATACCGGATCGTCGGACCTGCGGAGGCGGATCCCAAGGCGGGCCGCGTCAGCTACGAGTCCGCCCTCGGCAAGGCTCTGATCGGCCATCGCGTCGGCGATGAGGTCGAGATCAAGACGCCGACCGCCGCGTATCGGGTCCGCATCACCGCCATTGAGTAGGTCGGTGGTGGCCAGGGCCCCGCTGGACGAGGTTCGGCGCTGGATCGCGGGGCGACGCCTGGGCGCCGCTTACATCACGCGGCCGGTGTCGATCGGGTACCTCACGGGTTTTCACGCCGAACCGCATGAGCGCCTGATGGCCCTGGTCGTGCGCCAGAACGACGCCACTTTGATCGTGCCTGCGCTGGAGCGGCAGAAGGCGGTCGAGCGTGCGTCGCATGCAGGCGTGGTCGCATGGCGCGACGGCGACGATCCCTACGACCTGGTCCGGCTCGAGCTCGATGGAATGACCGAGGTCGGCGTCGAGAAGGACCACCTCAGCCTCCACGCGGCGGAGGTGATCACGTCGCGCACGGGCGTGAGCGAGCTGCTCGACGTAGGTCCCGAGATCCTGCGTCTTCGCGTGACGAAGCAGGAGAACGAAGTCGAGAAGCTGGTTCGTGCCGCGGCCATTACCGACGCGGCATGTGATGAGGTCTTCTCGCGCATGCGCGCCGGCCAGACGGAGATCGAGATCGCGCTGATGCTCGGCGCAGCGATCGGCGAGCTTGGCGGAACTCTTGCGTTCGAATCGCTCGTCCAGTCAGGTCCCAACTCCGCGCTTCCGCACCTCGGACCTTCGAACCGGAAGCTGGCCTCCGGCGATCTCGTGCTGCTCGACTTCGGCGCCGCATTCGAGGGTTACAAGGCCGACACGACGCGGATGGGCGTGGTCGGCAAGCCCGGCGACCGGCAGCGCGAGATCCACGACGTCGTCCTGAAGGCTCACGACGCCGCCATCGCTGCGGTGTCGGCGGGGGTCACGACCGGTGAGGTCGATGCAGCCGCGCGCCGCGTCATCGACGCGGCCGGCTACGGAGAGCGCTTCTTCCATCGCGTCGGGCACGGCCTCGGCCTCGAGGCGCACGAGGCGCCCAGCCTCGACCCAGGGTCGCTGATGGCGCTCGAGCCCGGCATGGTGTTCACCGTCGAGCCCGGCGTCTACATCCCTGGCTTTGGCGGCGTGCGAATCGAAGACGACGTACTTGTCGAAGAAGGTGGATGTCGCGTGCTCACAAGAGCGGATCGATCGCTCCGCGTCATCACCAACATCTGATGCTCGCGCCAGGGATGCGGCGGACGGCGCAGAGGGAGATGGTCTACAACACGATCGTGCACCTTGGCGGACACTGCACCGCCGAGCAGATCACCGTCGAGCTGCACAAGACAAGGTCGGCATTCCCGCGCAGCACGGTCTATCGGGCACTCGAGGCGCTGACCGCGTCGGGCTCCGTTTACGCGGCGCACCTGGGTGAGGGCCCGACACACTACGAGCTGGCGAGCGGCGATCACCATCACGCGGTGTGCCAGGTCTGCGGTGGGGTGATGCACATCCAGGAGGAGCTGGTGCACGAGCTCGAGTCGCATCTCGAGCAAGGTCATCGGTTCAAGCCGGTCCGCACCGAGGTGCTCGTGGTCGGGGTCTGCGACGATTGCTCGCGCAACCCTGCGCCGCATGCATCGCGCCGCCGGATGATCGACCCTCACCACCGCCACTAAGGAGGGCTTGATGGAATCGAAGATCGTCGGCACCGTGATGCCCGTTCTCGAGCTGAACATGCAGCCCAACGAGAAGGTTTTCGCCGAGTCGGGGGAGCTGTCGTGGATGTCGATGGCGATCCAGATGCAGACCGGAACGTCGGTCGGCGGCCAGCAAGGCGGCTTTCTCGGTGCTCTCGGCAGGGCTGTGGCCGGCGGCACGCTGTTCATGACCGAATACACGGCGGTGGGAGGACCCGGACTCCTGGCCTTTGCGGCCAAGCTGCCGGGCGAGATCCTGCCGCTTCAGGTCGCCCCCGGTCAGGGCTACATGGTCCATCGCCATGGCTTCCTCTGCGCCGAGATCGGCGTCCAGTTCTCCATCGGCTTTCAGCAGCGCCTCGGCGCGGGCGTCTTCGGCGGCACCGGATTTCGGCTGCAGAAGCTGACGGGGCAGGGGCAGGCGTGGGTTGCCCTCAACGGTGAGGTCGTCGTCTACGACCTGCAGCCTGGCAACACCCTGCGCGTGCATCCGAGCCAGGTCGGTATGTTTCAGGAGTCGGTGCAGTTCAACGTCGTGACCGTGCCCGGCATCCAGAACATGTTCTTCGGCGGTTCGGGCTTGTTCCTGGCCGCGCTGACCGGTCCGGGAAGAGTGTGGCTTCAGTCGATGAGCATGCACCACCTGGCGCATGCGATCCAGGAGTATCTGCCCAAGGCGGGCTAGGTAAAGGAGAGAAGTCATGGCGAGATTTCTGTTTCAGGCGTCGTACTCCCCTGAAGGCATCAAGGGCGTCCTGAAGGACGGCGGCACGGGGCGACGCACCGCTGTGGAGGCGGCAGTCAAGTCGTTGGGAGGGAAGCTCGAAGGCTTCTACTACGCGTTCGGTAAGACGGATGTCTATGTGATCGTTGACGGGCTCGACAACGCCACGGCGGCAGCCTTTTCGATGGGAGTGGGCTCGACGGGATCGCTGAGCAGGCTCAAGACGACCGTATTGATGACCCCGGAGGAAATCGACCAGGCCACCAAGAAAACGATGTCGTATCGGGCGCCCGGCCGGTAACCGCGCCAATGGCCGATCGATGGCTGACGTTCGACTGCTTTGGCACGCTGATCGATTGGCGCCACGGCATCCGCACGACCGGAGAGCTGCTTTTTCCCGGACACGGCGACGAGTTCATAGCGGCCTACATCACGGCCGAAACGGAGGTGGAGAGCGAGGCGCCGTTCAGACGCTACCGCGCGGTGCTGACCGAGGCCACGCGCCGCGCGGCCAAACACATGGCGCTGGACCTGAAGCCCGACGACGCGACGGCGCTCGTCTCGACGATTCCTTACTGGCCGCCGTTTGCGGACGTAGGACCCGCGCTCGGTGAGCTTCGCCGCGAAGGCTGGAAGCTTGCGCTGCTCACAAACTGCGACCGCGACATCATCGCCCTCACGCAGCGGCGCCTTCCCGCCTCGTTTGACGCGGTGGTCACCGCCGAGGACGTATCCGCGTACAAGCCCAACCCGGGGCACTTTCGCTTGTTCCAGTCGACGTTCGGTTCATCGGCCGGCGCCTGGATTCACGTCGCACAGAGCTATTTCCACGACATCAGGCCGACGCACGAGCTTGGCATCACGCGGATCTGGGTCAACCGCCAGGGCGAGAAGGACGACCCTTCGCTGGCCGACGGGGTGATCGATGCGCTCGCTCAGCTGCCTGAGGCTGTGTCCAGGCTAAGCAAAGTCGGCTAGGTCGACGGTCGCGCGGTAGACACGGCGGGCGGGGCCCGACTGGATCAGGTTCCCGCTGGCCTCGCGGCGCAGGGCAAGATCTCCGCCCGCCATGGTCACCGTGACCCGATTATCGACCAGGCCGCGGCGCATGCACGCGGCCGCGACCGCGCTGGCGCTGGTCCCCGACGCCAGCGTGTAGCCAGCGCCTCGCTCCCAGATCTCCGCGCGCACGCGCGCGCGATCCACTACCTCGCAAAGCTGGACGTTGGTCCTTTCCGGAAAGGCGGGATGGTGCTCCAGATGCGGACCCAGCTCCAGACACCTCTCCTTGGTCACCCGCTGCCCAAAGACCACACAGTGGGGGTTGCCCACCGAGACCAGCACCGCCTCGACTCGGCCGGCCGGGGTCTCCAGTTCGACCTGTTCAGGTTCGCCGTCGAAGCTGGCCGGCAGGTCGGCGGCGCGGAACGACGGACGTCCGATGTCGAGCTCCGTTGTGATCTCGGCACCGTCCCTCGACAGGACGCGGACAGGGTTGGCGCGGTCCGCGGTGCGCAGCTCGAAGCGCTCGCCCGCGCCATGCACCAGGACCGCGTGCGCGGCCGTGATGCGCAGGCCGTTGCCGCTCTTTTGCGCTTCGGAACGATCGGGGTTGAAGATGCGGACGGTCATGGACTGGGGGTCGTAGGCCAGGAGTCCGTCGGAGCCGAGGCCGAGGTGGCGGTCGCACAGCGACGGCAAAAGGGCCACCACCTCATCGAGTGGTCCGGGCAGGTCCAGAACCAGGTAGTCATTGCCAAGGGCCTGGTATTTGAAAAGCTCTACTTGCGACACCGTCGCAATTGTCCGGGAATTCACCGGGCCAACCGGTTGTTGCTTAGAATTGAAAGTCTAATGCGGGACCTCGCCTGGCCTGCCCAGCGACTGACCCACATCCCGGCCTGCTTCTGTAGCTAGCACCGGCCGTCTGCTCGCGCCCTTGTAAGGCGCGCCCATTCGACCGCTTCGTTTCTCCCAACCATTCGGTTCGTATTCGCATTTTCTGGAGGAATTGGAATTGAGCTCTCAAACACAAACCAAGGCATTGGTGACCACCGAGTGGATCGCCGATCACGCCAAGGACTCAGGTCTTCGCGTGGTCGAGGTCGACGTAGACCCGTCCGTCTACGAGAAGGGTCACATCGAAGGCGCCGTCGGGTGGAACTGGAAGCGTGACCTCCAGGACCAGTTGGCTCGCGACATCGCGCCGAAAGATGCGCTGGCCGAACTCCTGGGACGCAGCGGCATCACGCCCGACACGACGATCGTCCTCTACGGCGACAACAACAACTGGTTCGCCGCGTATGCGTACTGGGCGCTGAAGTACTACGGCCACGACAAGGTCCAGCTGATCGACGGCGGCCGGGTCAAGTGGGAGAAGGAAGGACGGCCTTACTCGACCGACGCACCGGGCTATGCCGCAACGACCTATCACTTCAAGGGCTCGCCGAACGAGCACATCCGCGCCTACCGCGATCAGGTGCTGGACAAGCTCGGCAAGGCCGCCCTGGTCGACGTTCGTTCGCCGAAGGAGTACTCCGGCGAGCTGCTTGCCCCGGAGAACCTGCCGCAGGAAGGCGCGCAGCGCGGCGGCCACATCCCGACCGCGGCCAGCATCCCGTGGGCCACGGCCGTCAACACTGAGGACGGAACCTTCAAGGGTCTCGACGAGCTGAAGGAGATCTACGGCGGCAAGGGCGTCGTCTCCAACAAGGAGGTGATCGCCTACTGCCGCATCGGCGAGCGCTCCGCCCACACCTGGTTCGTGCTGCACGAGCTGCTCGGCTACCCCGACGTGAAGAACTACGACGGGTCGTGGACCGAATGGGGCAGCTCGATCCGAGTTCCCATCGAGAGATGAGCACCCCCACAACTGTCGTCGATCATTCAGCGTTGAAGGTCAACCAGACCGGGATCGTGGCGACGGTACTCGTCGCGTTCATCGGGGGCGTTGTCTTTCAGCCGCTCCTGGTGTTGATCCCGCTGCTCGCGATCGTGCTGCTGCTCGGCACGTTCGCGCCGCAGTTGGCGTTGTTCAAGCAGGTCTACTTCAAGGTTTTGAAGCCGCGCGGCATCGTCCAGCCGCGACCGGTACTGGACCGGCCAGAGCCCCACAACTTCGCTCAGGGACTGGGCGGCGTATTCCTCGCGATCGCGTCGCTCTTCCTGCTTCCCGTGCCGGTAATCGGACTGGCGCTCTCGCTTCTGGTCGCGGTGCTGGCGTTCGTCAACCTGGCTTTCGGCTACTGCGTCGGCTGCCAGATCTTCTTTCAGCTCGAGCGCAGAGGAGTCCTTCGGGCACGAGCATGAGTGCGCAACTCTGGGCATTGGTGGCGGTTGGCTTGATCGTGCTGGCCGCCGCCAGCCTGGAGAACCTGCGCTCGCGACGGGCGCGCAGACTTGCCGTCGGAGCGACAGCGGCGCCTGCGCGGGAGCCGTACATCCTCTACTTCACCGGCGACAGCTGCACCGTTTGCCGGACCCATCAGGAGCCCGCGCTCGCGAGACTCGGTGCTGTGCGCATCGACAAGGTCGACGCGGTGGCGGACCGCGTGCTCGCGGATCGCTTCCACGTCTACACCCTGCCGACAACGGTTGTGATGGCGCCGGACGGCCGCGCGCTGCACGTGAACTACGGCTACGCCGCGGCGCCGAAGCTCGAGCGCCAGCTGGCCGACGCGCGGGGAAGCGCGCTCAACGCGGCGACCGCTTAGCCCCTCCGGCGGGCTTCGCCCGCCACCTGCCCACAGATGGGGAGGAGTTATCGCCCTCTAATCTGTTGACGTGATCCGTCGCCTGGCGCTGGCGATCTTCCTCGTGATGCTCGCCGTCGCCTGCGGTGAATCTGTTCCCTCGAACCACGAGACGGTGCTCGGCGCGATCTATCCGCTGAGCGGGCCCCAGGCTCCGGGTGGAAAGCAGGAGCTGGCCGGGGTGCAGGCGGCCCTCCGTGTTTCCGGAGCCAACGTGCGGCTCCAGGTGATCGACGCAACCACACCCGAAGAGGCGAGCGCCGCAGTGGACAGGCTCGTGCGCGATTACCACGTGCCCGCGATCCTCGGCACCTACGGCAGCACGCTCTCCGCTTCTGCATCCGCACGGGCGGAGGAGCTGAAGACCGTGTACTGGGAGACAGGCGCCGTGGCAGACCCGATCACCGTCCACCGGCACTACGTCTTCCGGACTGTCGCCACGGGCAGCGCGCTCGGGCGAATGGCGGTGATGTTCACCCACGACGTGTTGCTAACCGGTTCGAATCTCACCGCGCCACGGGCGGCGATTATTCGGGTCGACGACATCTACGGCGGGTCCGTGGGTGGTGGGGAGCAGGAGCTGGCCAAGTCGATGGGCATCAACGTCGTCGATGTCATCGAGTACAGCCCCAATGCGTTCGACGCAAACGTCATCGCGGCGCGGCTGGCGCAGGACCGCCCTGATTTTCTGTGGGACGTCAGCTACCTCGACGACGGCGTCGCGATCTGGAACGCGGTGCTCCAGAGTCGCCTGACCTTGAAAGGTGCGATCGGCACGAGCTCGGCTTTCTGCATGCCGGAGTTCAGCCGGCGGCTCGGAGCCGGGTCGGTAGGTGTCTACGCGGCTGACAAACCTGACGCCGATGTCAGCCAGGCCGCGCTGTCGGCGTCAGGCCGAGCCCTGCTCGCCAGGGCGAAGGCCGCGTACACAGGCGATTCGATGGACATTCCAGCCGTGGCCGGCTTCGTCGGCGGCTGGACGCTGTTTCACGACGTGCTGCCCAACGCGGGAGGTTCGATCTCGGCGGAATCGATTCGCACCGCGGCGGTCAAGGTCGACGTGCGGGTGGGCGACAGCATCAACGGCGGCGGAGTGAAGTTCGCGGGTCCGGGCGCGCTGGACGAAGGTCAGAACGTGCGGGCGGCGGCCGTCGTCGGACGGTGGCAGGCGGTCGGCGTGATGAAGATCGTCTACCCGCCGGCGTACGCCAACTAGTTTTCGAGGCTCTTCTGGACCAGCGTGATGTCCATCCAGCGGTCGAACTTATGGGCAGCGTTGCGAATAGTGCCGACCATCTCGAACCCCTGCCTGGAGTACAGCGCAAGACCCGCACGATTGTCCCTCGCGATGCTGGCGACAATCGTCCGGTAGCCAAGACCGCGGGCCTCCCTGATCAGCTCGGTGAGCAAGGCCGCCCCGATACCCTTGCCGTGGTGCACCGGGTCGACGTAGACGAGGCATTCGACCACGTCGAAGCCGCGCTGCTTCCAGGGCAAGAGGCGAGCCCAGCCGATCACGCCGGTCTCGTCGACAGACACCAGGAGCAAGGAGCGCTTGCCGTGCATCTCCCACCATGCCTGCGCCTCCTCTGCGTCGAGGGGTTCCGAGTCGATCGTCGCGAACGTCTGGTTGACCGCCCAGTTGTAGATGCCGACGATGGCCCGGAGGTCGTCTTTCGTCGAGGCGCGAATGCTGTAGCCCTTTCTCGATTTCGCCTTCGCCATCCCGACCATTATGCTTCCCGCCCGTGAGACCCGAGATCAAGACGCCGCTGCCTGGTCCCAAAGCGGCGGCCCTCATCGAGCGCGACTCGAAAGCGATGTCGCCGAGTTTCACTCGCGCCTACCCATTCGTCATGGAGCGCGGACATGGTTGCTGGGTCACCGATGTCGACGGCAACCGCTTCCTGGATTTCACGGCCGGCATCGCCGTGGTCACGACCGGCCATTCGCATCCGAGGGTTGTCGCGGCGATCAAGGAGCAGGCGGAGCGCTTCCTCCACATGTCAGGGACCGACTTCTATTACAGCTCTGAGATCGAGCTCGCCGAGCGTCTCGAGAACAGGATTCTGCCCGGCACGCCTGCGCGGGTGTTCTTCACCAATTCGGGCGCTGAAGCCATCGAGGGAGCCATGAAGCTCGCGCGCTACGCAACTGGGCGGCCGAGCTACATCGCCTTCATAGGCGCGTTTCACGGCCGGACGTTTGGCGCACTCTCGCTGACCGCATCCAAGGCAAGCCAGCGCCGGCGATTTGCGCCGCTGCTCTCGTCGGTGTTCCACGCTCCTTTCCCCACTGCCTCGCGCGGGGTGACCACTGACCAAACGATCGAGCGGATCGAGGAGCTGTTCGCCACCGTGGCGCCGCCCGAGAGCGTCGCGGCGGTCTTTGTCGAACCGATCCAGGGCGAGGGCGGTTACCTCGTTCCCCCGGACGACTTCCTGCCCCGGCTGCGCGAGTTGACGCTGAAGCACGGGATCCTGCTTGTGGCCGATGAGGTGCAGTCGGGCATGGGGCGAACAGGTCACTTGCTGGCGGTCGAGCACTGGGGCATCGAACCCGACATCGTGTGTCTCGCCAAGGGCATCGCCTCGGGCTTGCCGTTGGGCGCGTTCATTGCGCGCGCGGAGCAGATGAGCTGGCCGCCCGGGTCGCATGGCAGCACATTTGGCGGCAACCCGCTCGCGTGTGCGGCCGGCCTGGCCACGCTTGACCTGCTCGAGGACGGGTTGATGGAGAACGCGGCGCGAGTCGGCGCCCAGATGCAAGACGGGCTGCGAGAGATCGCGGCGACGCACAGGGACGTGACCGATGTCCGGGGCCTGGGGCTGATGCTGGCTCTGGAGCTGAGAACGCCGGAGCTGGCGGCCAAGCTGGTTCAGTCCGCCTTTGGGCGAGGCCTGCTCCTGCTCACGGCAGGCACGCGCGCGGTCCGCATCAGCCCTCCGCTCGTCCTCAACCCCGAGGAGGCCGCGACCGGCCTGGAGATAATCGCCTCAGCTCTCGCCGACCGCTCCTCATCGGATTGAGTCGGCGATCGGCTGCATCGCGGTGGCCGCCGCGCGGTCGTCGTCCGCCAGCGTCTTGGAGCTTTTGGCCCGCTGGTCGTCGATGACTTTTATCGTCGCACCGGTCTGGGCGGTCACGGCCGCGTGGCCGACGTGCCCCAGGGCGCCGAAGTCCCGGACGAACGTGTCGGTCAGGGCGGACTTTGACGCGGCATCACCGGAGGCATATGCGAGCAGCGCCGCATCTCTGGCCGCCCACACTTTGTCGAATCCCGTTCCAGCAGCGGGGAATGCGGCCCGCAAGCTGTCGGCGTTCGTCGCCAGGGCCGCCGTCGCCGCGGTCTTCTCCGCCGCTCGATCGGCTACCACCGCATCGGTGGCCATCGTTGCGAGATAGGAGTGCTCCTGGAGCGACAGATTCAAGGTGACTCGCGCGTCCACCGGCTGAGCTGAGGGATCGCCGGGAAATCTATCTGGATACTTCAGGGCGATCTGTGTCGCGATGGCGTCGCCGAGCCGAGACGTCTGTGCGTAAGCGGCGTGCAAGTTCTTGTAGAACGCCGGGAATCGCTGCGCGAAGACATCATCGATGAACGCCTTGTCCTCTGCCACCTGCTGCTTGGTGAGCTGAGTCACCGGGTCGAGGGGCAGCTGACTCGCCTCGCTGACAGCCTGCGCGAACTGCGGGACAAAACCGGTGGTCAGTCCTGACATTGCGCCATTCGACTTGCTGTCGTTATGCGTCACGACGCCGATCGCGTAGTCGACCAGGTAGTTGTTCTGCATGCGCCACGCGTCCGCGAGCTGCGTCGCGGCTGTGTTGCCGAACGCTCGGCGCATGTGATTGGTCAGGTCCGTCAGGTTCGTCGTCAGCAGAGCGGTGTAGCTCGCGTACTCGTCGCTGTGGTTCACCGCCGCCGCGGACTCCTTCGCGACGATCATCACCTGCTCGCCGAGGAGGATGTCGAGCTGCGTCCGAAGGTCGGCCGCGGGCGTGCCCGCGACGTTGGTCGCCGATGACTCGCCGGAGCCGGGCGAAGCATTGGCTCCGCCGGAACTTGAGCAAGCGAGGAGCACGATTCCGAGGAAACCCAGGGCCACGAGTCTCAAACCGCCGCAATTCTGATCGGTGCGGCGGCCAATTAGCATGGTCAGGTCTTGCCCGAATGGCTCCTGGTCGATGGCTCGAGCATGTTCTTTCGAGCTTTTTATGCAATCCCGCAGACCATGCGCGCCCCGGGCGGCACTCTCGTCAATGCAGTCCGCGGCACGCTTGACACCCTCGCTCGGTACGCTACGGATCGCCGGCCTCGACACATTGCGTTCACGACCGATGAGGACTGGCGTCCAGACTGGCGTGTCGAGCTCATTCCCGGCTACAAGGAGCACCGCACCGCCGAACCGATTCCTCCCGCGCTGATCCCGCAGGTCCCGATCATCCTGGCTTCGCTGGCGGCCGTCGGTGTTGACGTCGTCGGACTCGAAGGCTACGAGGCGGAGGATATCGTCGCCTCGCTTGCGGTCAAGGTGAAGACGCCGATCGAGATCGCAAGCGGCGACCGCGACCTTTTCAGTCTGGTCAGGGGCCGCGACATCATCGTTCTCTATCCCCAGAAAGGCGGCATGGTCGAGGTTGACGAAGCCGAGGTGGCGCGGCGCTACTCGATCCCTGGACGCGCCTACGCCGACTACGCGATCCTGCGCGGCGATCCTTCCGATGGGCTGCCCGGGATTGCCGGCGTGGGCGACAAGAAGGCCGCCGAGCTGGTCACGCGATATGGGTCGGTCGGGGCGATGCTCGAGGCAGGCGTATTCCGCAATGCGAACGCCGACTACCTCGAGAAAGCGCTCCGCGTGGTCCCGCCGGTCAGCGATCTTCCGATCAAAGTGCCGCGCGGCCGGCGCGACCGCTATCCGGAGCACCCAAATAAGGTTGAGGAGCTCGGCAAGAAGTACGGGATCGACAGCTCGTTGGAGCGCCTGATCAAAGCGCTGGGCTCAAACCCTCAATAAGGTGGCGCCCCGCGTCGGGCTGTGCGAGACGTGCCGGCATTCGCGGCTCGTGAAAGGCCCGCGAAGCGTCTTCTGGATGTGTGAGAGGTCCTTGACCGACACCTCGTTTCCGCGCTATCCGCGCCTTCCAGTGCTGCAGTGTCGTGGCTACGAGGAGGACCCCGCTAAGACGCCGCCACCCGCATGAGGGTCATGGGCTGACCTTCGGACGGATCGAATTTCGAGACCAATGTCTTCGTTGCCATGGAGACCTCGGCGATGCGACCGTCGTCGCCGACGGCGTAGAGATTCTGCCCGTCGGGACTCAGGCCGACTGTCGCCACGCGCCACTCGGTGAGTCCTTGCGAGCGGACCTTGAGGCTGGCCGTGTCGATCCAGATGATGCCTGACGGGCCGCCGACCACCAGGGTCTTGCCGTCAGGGCTGACCACGGCGGCATTGGCGCCGAAACTCTTGGCGCCGGTCGAAGCGGCTTTTTCGAAGTGGGCGGTGCGGAGGACGACCGGCGTGGCATTGCCGCCGGTGTTGATGACAGCAACCACTCCGGTCGCCGGGTTCACCGCGTACAGGACCGAGCCGTCACGAGTGATGGCAAGAGACCAGTGCATCTCTGCTGCCGAGCCTGCGTAGCCGCTGCCATCGAGGTCGAGGCAAAATGCGAACGGCCCGTCCAGGCTCAAGGCGTGGACAAAGGGGCTCTCGTGCTCGCGGACGTACATGCTGAAGAGGACGTGGCCGTCCGGCGATGCGACGCCTGAGAGCCGCGTCCCAACCATGGTCTGGTTGCCATCGCTCTTGTCCACAACGATGTTTTCGTCCAGGCGACCGCCGACGACGTCGTAGAGGCGGACGTAGTACTCGCGACCGTTTAGATGCTGGATCAGGTAGAGCCGGTCGCCGTCATTGCTCAATGCGTCGAACTCGAAAGAGCCCGCGAGGTCGATCTTGCGCCGCACCTTCGAGGTGCTCGTGTCGATCACCAGCATGTGCGTCGTCGTCGTTTCGATTGACTCCGCGACCAGCCAGCGCCCGTTGAGCGAGATGCCGCCGGGCATACCGTTGGCGGTCGCTGCGGGCAGGTGATAGGTGCCGCCCAGCGACATCGTGGCCAGCGTTGCGCCAGTCAAGGGATCGGTGTCGATGAGTGAGGTCGAGACGATCGAGTACAGGTGCTTCCAATCGGTCGTCGGCGTGCCCAGAGGAAGCCTCCGGTCAGCGGTGTGCGAGCTGGAGTCGATGACAGAGACCACCTGGGAGTTGCCGGTGGTGACAGCCTCGTAGAGCTTGTCACCGCCCGCCAGCCGTGGGCCCGTCTGAGTGGCGCCGCAACCGGCCGCGACGAAAGAAAGTCCGATCAGGGCGCAAATTGCTCGCATGCTCTTCACCTCGCCTTCCATACACCGCAGAGTTGGTCGGGGTTCCTGGGTCAGCCCGCGGACGCGCCGATCTGCAGCGCCTGGGCCCTGGTCATCTCGCCCTCGAGGCGGACGACAGTTCCGTTGTCGTCGAAGATGAGGGTGTCGGTGGCGAGACGCAACGTGTCGGTGTAGATGTTGCCGTCGGAATCGGTGAACGCAAACATGTGCGGGCGCCCCGCAATCCAGTACCCGGGATGGCCGTTGACGGTCACCGGCTCGAACGTGGCGTCTGGTCCGAGCATCTTCTGAAAGAAGGTCTCGTTGGCCTTGCCCCGCGCTTCGGTCACGAGCACCGAGACGCCTGTCAGGCCTGATGTGCGGATGTCTGGACGCTGCCCATACACAAGCGTCACCTCACCTCCCGACGGTCCGGTCGGTGGCAGCTTGAGGTAGACCTCGTCGGGAGGACCCAGGGCCGCGGGAATCTGGATCTTCCACGAGACCTGGCTCTGCGCCTTGTCGAGAGTCGTTGGGCTGCCGAGGCCGAGGCGCTCGCCGAGCGGCCCGGAGGGCAGTGGCGAGGGGGTCGGTTGGCTTTGGGTGCGCAGGAACGTTGTGTGAAGGTTCAACCAGCCGGCGATTGCCTCCCTGGAGGGGGTGTAGGCCAGTAGGGTGCCGAAGATCACCAGAACAGCCACGGCCGCAAGGGCCCAGCGGTTCAACTGCAGCCCCTCCGTCCGGCTTCGTCGGACACCTCGCCATAAATGGGAAGGAGTCTTCGGCCAGTCGATCGCGACCGACAGGGCGGTCAGCTGCTCTTCGAGGTCAGGCATGCGTCGCCTCCTCGACCCGGGCCTTCAGCCTCGCAAGGGCCCTCGACAGTCGCGACTTCACAGTGCCCTCCGCGATGCCCAGGGCGGCGGCTGTTTCCTCACCGCTCAGCTGGAGGAAGTACCGGCTCGCGATGACAAGGCGGTCCTCCTCGCTCAGCGCGTTGACCATGGCGAGCAGTCGCCGCCGCTCGTCCGCCGCGATGGCGACCGCCTCGGGGGATGGGACCGCATCCCCCGGGCGGAAGCCCTCTGTCAGCCGAAGCTCGAGCTGGTGGCGCCGTCCCGACGAGCGCACCCGGTTGCGAGCCTCGTTGGCGACGATCCGCAGAAGCCATGGCCGGAGGTCAGCGCCTGAGCGGAAGCGGTCAAGCGCCCGGTAGGCCTTGACGAACCCCTCCTGCGCCGCATCCTCGGCGTCGGCGGACGAACCCGTGATGACGTAGGCGGTGCGGAATACGATCTGCTGGTATCGCTGCACGATCTCCTCGTAGGCGGCCGAATCTCCGCGCTGGGCGCGCTCGATCAACTGGGAATCGTCCGCTGGCCGGCCCTCCATCGGAACGCATCTTGTACACCAGTGGTCGCATCATGGTTCCGGCTCGCTTGCAACCCGAGCGGGTTTGGGTGGGTTTAGGAGGGCGATGGAAGGCACGGAACGCGTTTTCGAGCGGCTGGTGCACGAGCATCAGCACCGCGTCTACGCGCTCAGCCTGGCGCTCACCGGAAACAGCCATGACGCTGAGGACGTCGCGCAGGACACCTTCCTCCGTGCCTACCGGGCGCTGGCCACCTATCCGCCCGACCGGATTCGCGAGCTCAAGCAGAAGGCGTGGCTGCATCGCATCGCGGTCAACGTCGTGCGGAATCGGGTGCGGGGCGTGCGGCCCAGTCTGGTCGAGCTGAACGGCAGCGAGCCTTCGCTCAGCTCTGGACCCGAGGACGACGTGATGCGCAAGGCGGAGATCGATGAGCTGGCCGCGCGCGTCGCGTGCTTGCCGGCGCGCTATCGCGAAGCGGTGGTGCTGCGCCATGTGCAGGACCTGTCGTACGCCGAGGTCGCAGAGGCTCTGGGGCAACCGGTGGGCACGGTCAAGGCAAACGTGCATCGAGGGCTGAAAATCTTGAGAGGAGAGAACCATGGCGACGGTGATGATTGACCTGAAGCGGCTGGGCGATGTGAAGGCGCCCGCGGGCTTTGCCGAGCGCGTGCTCGCGCAAGCGGGTATGGCCGATTCGTACGCGGTCTTCGATACGGTGCTGGGGCCGGTCTACGTGGCGTGGAATCGGCTCGGCGTCTCGGCGGCGATGCGCAGCAAGTCGTCCGCCGAGTTCGAAAGCTGGTTCCGCAAGGATGTCGGACGGCAGCTCGTTCGCGTCGACCCGCCCGCGGACCTGGCGGCGAAGATCGAGGATCAGCTCGAGGGCAGGCGCCGGCTCCGCTTCGACCTTCGTGGTCTGACCTCCTTCTCGCAGGCGGTGCTGAGCAAGACGCTCGAGATCCCCCGCGGCCAGGTGCGGCCCTATGGATGGATCGCGCGTGAGATCGGTCATCCGGCCGCGGTGCGCGCGGTGGGGACCGCGCTCGCCAACAATCCCATCCCTTACTTCATCCCGTGCCACCGCGTGATCCGGTCCGACGGTGTGATCGGCAACTACGGAGGTGGCGGGCCGGAGGCGAAGAAGAACATCCTCACGCTCGAGGGGGTGCAGCTGAAGAGGCTGCAGCAGCTGGCGCGCGCGGGTTTTCGGTATGAAGGTGTGCGCAGCACGAAGGTGTTCTGCTTCCCCACCTGCTACCACGGCCGGGCGGCCAAGGAGCAGAACATCGTCCAGTTCCACAGCGAGCAGGAGGCGTACTCCGCGGGATACCGGCCGTGCAAGCACTGCCGGCCCGCTGTGGTGGCCTAGTCCGGCAGGGGAGCCACGCTCGCCTGGATCGGAGCGCCTCGCTGATGCAGGCGGTGGGCCCGCGACAGGCCGCCGTCGAAGTTGATCGCCTTGCCGCCGTGGTAGCGAACCGGGGCGGGGCTGTGGTGGGGAGTGTGGCCGAAGATGACACGACGCGAGCCGGTGACCTCGAGCCAGCGCTCGAGACGCGCGGCCTGGGTGGCAAAGATGTTCGGCCCGCTCAACACATTCCAGAGCAAGTCCTCGCCGCCGGTCTCCAGGAGGTCGCGTGTGCGCCCGTTGATCGCTTCGACTGGGTCTGACTCGTCTACGGGGATGAGGTCGAGATATTGGTCGTTGCCGCAGTGCTGCAGGAGGGTGCGGTCCGGCAGGCGGATGAGCGCCGGACGGGCGCGCAGCCATTCCTGCAGAGGCTCGTCGGCGCGCAACTCGTCGAGGTCGTGGCGCTGCCCGCCGACGCTGATCCAGAAGCCGATGCGTGCCGGGTCACGGAGCGCCCAGAGCATCGCCGCTTCGTGGTTGCCCAGCAGTACCTCGGTGTTGTCGCGATCACGGGCAAATCGCAGACAACCGACACCGAACATGCCGTAGTCGACGAGGTCGCCGAGAAAGAAGGTGCGCCACCTGTCGGCGGGATAAGGCTTCAGCGCCGCGAATAGCCGCTCGATGTCGCCGTGGACGTCACCGACGATCAGGACTGGCATGTCGCCGGCGGCCACGTTTCGATGCTAGGGGCAGGCGTCGGGGCGGGACTGGAGGGGTTGGGTAAGATTCCGTAGGCGCATAGGGGCGTAGCTCAGCCTGGTCAGAGCATCGGTCTCCAAAACCGAGGGCCGAGGGTTCGAATCCTTCCGCCCCTGCCATTTGCTTTTCAACTCAAGTAGGCCCGTGCGCAGCCTCGTTCCACCAGTAAGGAACCAGGTCCGTGGTGGATCCAGGAGGCATGCGATGAGCAAGCGGATAACGACTCGGTGGTACATCGGCGCGTGGCTGGTGACGGTGCTTGCAGGCATCGCGATGGGGCTCATGGCGCGGGGAGCTACGGCGGGCAGTCCGCCGCCAGGAGTGACAGTCCTGTCGCTGGTCCTGATCGCATGCGGGATCGTAATGTTCGTGATGTGGATCGGGGCTTTGATCAAGTTGGCCCAGCAGCAGGCGTGGGGTTGGTTCGTCGGCGTGCTGGTCCTGCAGCTGATTTTTCTGGGAATCATCGGCATGGTCGCGTACGCGATCGCCGGTCCCGGCGACACAGAAGAGGTCGTCATAAGGCCGACGACGACCTAGGTCAGAGAACGCGCATCTCTCCGTCAGTCGGCCGGCTCCCACACGAGTCCGGCCAGGCCCTGTTTCGGCCTTTGTAAAATCAAGCGACCCACTAGACTCCCTTGGGTCGGGGCACTCTTCGACGCTGGGTCCTGGGCCGCTAGCTCAACTGGCAGAGCGCCGTGCTGATAACGCGGAGGTAGGTGGTTCGAGTCCACCGCGGCCCACCAAACTCGCGGGAATCAGCCATTCGGGCACAGTTGGTCGCATCCCGCACGATGGATTCAGCCAATTGGGCTCAGATCGCCGCGATTAGCGACTACGAAGCAAGCGGTTAAAGTCGGAAAAATGGTTGGCCGTTCTCGGAACTATGTCCCGAGGCTGGCGCTCTGGGCTGGAATCATCGGTCCGCCGCTGTTCGTACTTTCTTGATTGAGGGAGCAACGAGGCGAGGATACGACCCAATTCGGCTGCAAGTCAGCTACCTCAGCCTTGGCGACCAGGGCTGGATTCAGATTGCAAATTTCTGCCTGTCCGGAGTGTTGGCCATCTTCTTCGCTTGGGGCCTTCGTCATGCGCTCCAGTCCGGCCGCGGCTCCCTTCTGGGACCGCTGCTTATCGCGGCTTACGGCCTGGGCCTGATCGTCTCGGGCGTGTTCGTAACCGATGCGGCCTACGGCTATCCGCCGGGCACTGGCGCAGCGAGAGCCACCACCTTCCACGGCCTGCTCCATGTCATTCCGGGGGTACCGCTCACTTTCGGCTCTCCGATTCTTGCCAGCCTCGTGTTCGCGTGGCGCTTCTGGGGCGATCGCACCACGCGGCTATGGGCCGTCTACTCGCTCTCGACGCCGCTCTTGGTGGTGGTCGCCCAGATCGTGGTCCCCGAATCCGCCATGGGCCTCTCGCAGCGCATCGCATTAATCGTGTTGGAGGTCTGGTTAGTGGCGATTGCGGTCCACTTTCTGGCTGCTATCAGTGGATCTCGCCAAGCTCTGTCTGGCTAGCAACAGTTGTGTCCGACATGCGGATACCACTCCCTTCGAAAATGATGGCCCGGTTCGCGTTATCTAAGCTACGGCCCACCACCGATTCGACTTGCGCCCAACTGACTTCGACGATGCGCTATCGGCCCTCAAACGGCTTGAATGCGTCACGTCTCGACAAGGACTGCATTCCCATCTGGGCGCCCAAATCGCTCTGATCGATACCGTCCGTCTCGGGCTCGAACAGAAACTCGTGGTCGATATCCTGAAAGCCGATCTCGCGAAGGTCCATGACGTCAGCTTTGAGGCGCGCCCTGTCTTCGATCTTCCAAACCTCGGGAATTACCTCGGACGCATGGTCGAGAATCGCCTTCAGGCACAACTCTTCTGCAGTGTTCGCAGGACCTTCCCAGTCAGCGTCGGTTAAGCCTTTCGTCACGAATGTCATCGCATTCGCCATGCCGGCAAGGAAGGTTTCGTCGAGCCCAATCTGCCAAGCAGGCGGCAGAATATGACTATAATTCTGGTCATGAGTGAGACAATGCCGCTTGCAGCTGTCAAGGCACATTTCTCCGAGGTAGCCGATCGAGTCGAGAAGCAGCAGGAACGAATCGTAGTCACTCGTAATGGCCGTCCGGTCCTGGTTTTGATCAGTCCCGATGACCTCGAGAGTCTCGAGGAAACCCTTGCCATCCTGTCCGACAAGCGGCTCATGTCGAAAGTTCGTAAGGGCTTGAAAGAAGCGGACTCGGGACAAGGGATCCCGATAGAGCGAGCCGTGGCGAGCCCTCGCCGCGGGTGACCTCAGCCCGTTGGCGGGTCGAGATAATGCCTTCTGCAAAACGCGACCTCAATCGACTCAAGGACGCGGCCGCCTCGGCTGTATTGGAGGCGATTGACCATATCGCAGACGCGCCGCAGCGGATGGGCAAACCGCTCCGTCTCGAGCTCGAGGGCCTCTGGAGCGCGAGACGCGGTTCGTACCGGGTGGTCTACCGAATTGACGAAGGCAAGCGACTCGTCCAGATAATCACGATCGATCACCGAGCGGATGTCTATCGCCGAGCCCGCCGAGGCTGAGGGGGCACGCTGGCCTGAGATAAGTCGCTCAGGCTCGCGCCACTGCGTGGCGGGCAATTCCTGACCCTTACGGTAGGGAATGGAGAGCGGACGATGGCGAGGCTCAGCTACCAGACCCGGACCTCACAGACCTCCCGCCACTTCGATCAGGCTGGGAGCTTCCCCGTCGAGACAGAGAATGGGAACTCGACGCCACGCGTAGCAACGAGGTTTAGAGCGCAATTGGTCGGCCTTTGAGCATGGGCCCCGGTGCGCATTATGTAAGCTCCGGCCCACCAATCGATGCACAACTCGAACCCAGCTATCCGCAAATCCGGACCGTCAATTTGCGTCTCCAGATTTACTGCTGCCGAGCCCTAGTCCAGAGGCGGCCCGACGATCTCGATACCGTATTTGTGCGCTACCTCGGCCAGACGTCGCTCATCGACCGGACCTGGCGCAGGTACGGTGAGCTTGGTTGTCTGTTCGCCGATCTCGGCGACGAAGTCCGCGAACGTTGACGGAAAAGCAAACGTGAGCGCTCGAGCTCCTTTGTCCCCAACCTTGAATGTGTGAACCAGGCCGCGGGGAGCGAATACCCAGCTGCGCTCGGAGGCCTCGATCACATGCTCGCCGCAGTAGAACGTCATCGAGCCATCGAGCACGTACCAAGCTTCGTCCTCGTTGATGTGGATGTGACGCGGCACGGCATAGCCGGGCGGCATGGTCTGGTCGAGCAATGCCAACCGTCCTTCTGTCTCTACTGTGCCGGCCTTACGCTGCAAAAGAGCGCCGACGAACCAGTAAGCGGGGCCCTCCCCGTCGGCCAATGAGTAGACGCGGTCTTTGGTCTTGTTATCCATGGCCTACCTCACTGTTTGTCGACCAGGCTGAACGCGAGGTCGGTGATGATTGACGGGACTTGCCGGCGGGGCGTGCCCGCATCGACGAGCGATTTCCAGAATGGGAAATCAATGAGCGTTTTCACCACAGCCGCGCGCGCTCCGGTCACTCGATGGCCTGCAGCAGCCTCGATCAGGACTGCCAGCGCCCGATCCTGGGTCCGCACTGCCGCCGCAAGTGCGGGAAGATTTCGCGCCTCACGTCTGCACGCGTCGAGCCATCCCTCGCCGCGCTCATAGCAACGGCATGACTCCACGACCAGCGCCTGAAGGCGTTCCCTGGTGGACGAGAGCCCGGCGAACAGCTTCCCGATTTCCGTAGCGGTCGGCAGGCGGGCGCCGGCGGCGAACGTGGCCTGCGCGCAGGCCGGGATCATCGAGTCGAGGCTCGGGAAGTGCCGGTACACAGTTGCGGTCGAAACATGCGCCCCCGCTCCGATCGAAGCCCAGTTGGTTTCCGCGATCCCCTGCTTCGCCTGAATGGCGACTGCAGCGCGGATTATCTGATCGCGGGTCTTATCGACCCCTGCGGCGCGCTGCACCATCCTGTAGCGGCGCGGCGTTCGCCGCCGCAATTGCCGTGAAACCATTTCGCGCGAATAATACTCGCATCAAAGTCAACCCGAGGCGAGTGGACATTTACCGCACGTCGTGAAGGGCCCGGACCATCTGCGAGCGCTTCAAACGCTGTCGGCCTGCGGCGCTACAGAATCTTGCCTCAAACGTTGGCAACTGGCTTCGCCTGTCTGCGCACCGCTCAATCCAGCCCTACCGCAGAGTTAGGTGGTTCAAGTCCCCCGCGGCCCACCATCCGGTTGCGATATTTTTTATGCATCAGGAAATGGAATTCGAGCGCTTCACCATCGCATTGCTGCTGCTTCGCACGGATGCACCGGCGTTCACTGAAACGGAGGAAGCCGAACTTCAGGATGCGCACATGTCGCACCTATCCGATCTGCATGACAATGGTTACCTATTGGCAGCGGGGCCGGTTCTAGGACCGCCTAATCGTGAGCTCCGCGGGTTCTCGATCCTCAAGGTCGATGCGGAACGAGCGCGAGAGCTCAAACAAGAAGACCCGGCAGTCCGCGCGGGAAAATACCGGATCGAGGTGTTTCCATGGTTGCTTCCAGCCGGTCTGATCGCCTTCTCAGCCGGGCATCTTCCGCGGTCGATCGCTGAAGCCGAAGACTGACCCCAGTCACCACGTTCCCGTTGCTCGGGTCGACGAGCACCCCGAGCGATCGCCCCTGATCACATGACTCATTAGTAGTTGCCCAACCACCATTGGCTGGTTCGCGTTACGGAAGCTACGGCCCACCATACCGAGGCCCAGAAGTTGCGGCGCTAACTCAAATGGTGGACTTCCTGGAGTCCGTAGACCGGTGTCGGGATTCCTTCCATGCGCGCCTTGAGCTGAAGGGCCAGGTACAAGGAATAGTGTCTCGACTGGTGCAGATTACCGCCATGAAACCAAAGCGCTTCCTGCTGGGTCGGTTTCCACATGTTCCGCAGCTCGCCTTCCCATGGTCCGGGGTCCTTTGCAGTACCTGACCCGAGACCCCAGCACTTGCCGACTTTCGCGGCAACCTCAGGCGAGATGAGATCGGCAGCCCATCCGTTCATCGAGCCATAACCGGTCGCGTAGACGATGAGGTCGGCCGGCAGCGTCTTGCCGTTACTCAGCACGACTGCGTCCTCGGTCAGTCGGACGACATCCACGCCCGATTCGAGCTTGATGTCACCGTTGGCCACGAGGTCGGAGGCGCCGACATCGATGTAGTAACCGGAGCCGCGGCGCAGGTACTTCATGAACAACCCAGAGTTGTCGTCGCCGAAGTCGAGCATGAAGCCTGCCTTCTCCAGCCGGGCGTAGAAGTCGGCGTCCCGTTCGCGGATCGCGTCGTAGACGGGTATCTGGAACAAGTGCAGGATTCGATAAGGGATCGACGCGAAGGTCATGTCGGCTTTCTGCGTTGTCATTCCGGACGCCACCGCACTCTCCGAGTACAGAGCGCCGAGGGCCATTTCCATTAGAGAGTCGGATCTGGAGACGTGCGTTGAGGACCGCTGCACCATCGTGACGTCGGCGCCGACCTCCCAGAGCGCGGCGCAGATGTCGTGAGCAGAGTTGTTCGAGCCGATGACGACCGCCTTCTTTCCGCTGTAGGCGTCTGGTCCCGGGTGTTCGGAAGAGTGGTGTTGATCGCCCTTGAAGACGTCCATGCCATCGATCTTGGGTAGGCTTGGTTTGCCCGACATGCCGGTGGCGAGCACAAGCTGCTTCGGTCGCAGCGTCATCTCGACTCCCTCACGCTCGATGACGACGGTCCACTCCCTGGCTGTCTCGTCATACGAGGCTCTCTCGCACTCGGTCGAACTCCAGTAGTTGAGCTCCATGACTCTCGTATACATCTCGAGCCAGTCAGCGATCTTGTCCTTCGGTGAGAAGACCGGCCAGTTCGGCGGAAAGTCGATGTACGGAAGATGGTCGTACCAGACGGGGTCATGGAGGGTCAGGGACTTGTAGCGCTTGCGCCATGAGTCCCCGGCTCGGGGATTGCGATCAACAATGATCGTCGGCACGCCGAGCTGGCGCAGCCTCGCGCCGAGGGCGATCCCTCCTTGCCCGCCGCCAACGACGACCACATACGGCTGGGTTGCATGACCGAGCTCCTCCGCTTCGCGGCGGCGCTGCTCGAGCCAGGTCTGCCGATTCGGGACAGCGCCGTGCTCTATCCCCTTGGGTCGCCGGTCACGCTTCGGCTCCTCATGACCCTTGAGCTCGTTCAGCGTCGTCAACAGTGTCCAGGCTTTGCCGTCTCTGAGTCGGAGATGACCAAGACCGCGTCCGACGGAGGTGTCGAACTTTATCCAGCTCTCGGTATCCGCGGCGGCCTCACCTAACTCCTCAGCGACCGCAAAACCGCTCGGCAGCGTCCGGTCGAGCGTCTGGGCGAGCAAGTCGCGCACGCCTTCGATTCCTTCGACGGTGACGATGTTCCAGGTGAATGCCACCAGATCGCGCCAGTAGCAGTCTTCGACGAAGAGAGTGGCGGCGGCATCGATGTCACGAGCCGTGAGCGCCTTCTCGAAATCCGCCAGCCAGCGGGTTACCTCGGTTTTTGTGCCCAAGGTGTCGACCGGTCGATCCGTGATGGTTTCGGTCATCGAGTCACTCCAGTGGCGTTTGGAGGTTCGGTGGTCAGCTCGAGTGCTCCAAGTATCTCACTGGCCGGATACCGCGCTCAGCCGTGCCCAACCCGGAGGTAGGTGGTTCGAGTTCACGGCGGCCCACTACGGCCGGTTCGAAACCCGCGTGCGCCGGGACTCGTGGGTTTGCGACCGTCGAATTTCCCGCTTCCGCCGGCACTCGCGAATTCCAGCCCGACATCGGGGCAAATGAGAAGATCGCGTCTGATGACCACCGAGCCTCGTATGACCTTGCGGCGAGAATAGGGGTCCTTTGGCAACGGCTCGACCGGTTACGCTGGCGATCCTAGGTACCGGTCACCGGGGTCGCACGTTCTCCAGCTTTGCGCAGCGTTATCCGGACCGGGCTCGTGTGGTGGCGGTCGCCGATCCGCGGACCGATCGCCGTGAGATCTTGGCCGACCAGCTCGGGGTGGCGGCCGACAAGCGGTTCGACGACTGGCGCGACCTGGCCGCACAGGAACGGCTCGCGGACGCCGTGATTGTCACTACTCCGGACCGCGAGCACGTAGGCCCGGCATGCCGCTTCGCTGAGCTTGGCTACCACGTCCTGCTCGAGAAGCCGATCGCACCAACCCGTGCGGGGTGCGTCGAGGTCATTCAGGCCGTGGAGAAGGCCGGGGTCATCCTCGCGGTCTGCCACGTCATGCGGTACACGACCTACACAGACCGGGTAAAGACCATCTTGGCCGAGGGTAGGCTCGGGCAGCTCGTCGGCGTGGAGCAGCTGGAGCCGGTCGGCTGGTGGCACTTCGCCCACTCGTACGTGCGGGGCAACTGGCGTCGTTCGGACCAGGCGGGGCCCAGCATCCTGACCAAGTGCTGTCATGACCTGGACTGGCTGCGCTACGTCGTGGGCCGGCCGGCGGTCAGAGTATCCAGCCGCGGCGGGCTGCATCACTTCACTGCAGCCAGCCGGCCGGCCGGCGCAGCCGACCGGTGCCTGGACTGTGCCGTGGAGCCCGAGTGCCCGTACTCCGCCCTGCGGCTCTACCTTGGCTGCCTGGGCGACCCCGAGCGGGAGCGCTGGCCGCTCTCCGTTATTACGACCGACCTGACAGAACCGGGGGTACGGCGGGCGCTGCGCGACGGCCAGTACGGGCGCTGCGTCTACGCATGTGACAACGATGTAGCCGACCACCAGGTCGTGACGATCGAGTTCGAGGGTGGGGTGACGGCCACACTGACGATGAGCGCGTTCACGCCTGTCGGCCGGCGTCGCACGCGGATCATGGGTACCCGAGGTTTTCTGGAGGGCGACGGCACACGCCTCACCATCACCGACTTCGTCACCGGGGAAGTCGAGTCATTAGACCTGGTCGATACCCGAGCGGATGCTGAGGATGGCCACGGCGGAGGCGACTTCGGTGTTATAGGCGCCTTCGTGGATGCTGTCTCAGCCGGCGATTGGTCATTAGTCCGGTCGGGGCCGCGCGAGTCGTTAGAGAGCCATCTCATGGCATTCGCCGCAGAGCGGAGCCGGTTGACTGGACTTCCGGTAACCGTGTGGGACTAGCGATTCCGCCCACTCAGCGTGGGTCGACGCTCGTGGGTTCCCGATTAACCAGTCGATCGCCGGTCTGCTCGTACGGGGGTACGATCTGAAGAGATGAAGTCCCCACCGATGGACTCCCGGTCCGAGGACTCTACTGGTGCCGAGACGGACATCAGAGAGTGGGCACTGTTATTGGGGTCCGCGGCAAAACCCCGCCATCCGCATCTGACACGGCAGATCGTGCTGGACGTGATCGCGCTCGTCGCCGCAGCCACTGTGGTTTTTACTGCTGTCTTCGCGAATCTCAACGCACTGACTGCCGCGACCAAAACAGCCACTACGTCTGCGATTGCAAATCCGGCGGCAGGCGGCACGAATTCATTGCCAACAAAGCAAGGCGGTTACACAAAGCACCTCGATGCCCAAACAGCCGTCCTTTCGGTTGACGACTTGCCTGACTACAGGCTCGTTAGCTCGGCGGAAGCGGTACGCCCTGAAGGCGTTGTCCCCAATGGCTGGGACAACGTCTTCCAAAAATCACACACCGGTGTTCTCGATTACCGTATGGCTGAGGCGATCGTGGTGATCTATGGCACTACTGACGAGGCCATCGCCGCGGTTGATGTCCTCGGCCAGGGTGAGGAATCACAAGGTGCAAAGGCCTCGCCTGCGCTGGTGGGCAGTCAGTCGACAACCTGGGTGGAACCGCTGGAAATTCCGGGATACGAAATCGTCCGCGTGGTTTTCAGGGCTGACAACGTCGTGGCTCAAATCGCCATTCTCGGCAAAGACAGCCCACTGCTGTCCGATGATGTAAAGCTTCTTGCATCCACCCAGCAAACGCGGCTGGCGAGGCTGCTTCAAGGCAACGCCTGACGTCGTCGGCGACGTCTCATCAATCCAGCGATGCCGGTGAGGCAGAGAATGACTCCAGCCAAGAGCGCGACCATCCCGCCGTAGCCGGTTTCGGCCAGCTGCTGGATCAGCCAAGGCGGTAACCCCTGGCACCCATTGCCACCAACCCCCAGGATCGGGCACACCGCGACCGAATCCGTGCGGCGCGTCTGGGGTGATGGTGTCGAACCGGTTGTGGCCGAATGAGCCCCCGCAGCTGCGCGAGGGGCCGCGGGATCGAGTCCGCTCGAGTCGGCGGGCAGAGATGGCGGGTCCTGACCGGCTTGCGGCGCGGCAGGGGGCGCCAAGCCGACAGCCGAAGAAACGGTTGGCGACGCCGCTGCGGGAAGCCCGGAAGGGACGGGCGATTCCAGCGGCGGAAGCGACGATGAAGGCAGAGGCGATGGGAGCGGCAGCGTGGGTGAGGGCAGGGACGATGGGAGCGGCAGCGAGGGTGAGGGCACGGGCGACGGGAGCGGCAGCGAGGGTGAGGGCAGGGGCGACGGGAGCGGCAGGGAGGGTGTGGGAAGAGGCGACGGGAGTGGCAGCGAAGGTGAGGGAGCAATCGATGGGAGCGGTGGCAAGGGTGACGGAACAATTGACGACACTGCCGGAACCGCAGAGGAGGACGCTTGTGACGAGACTCCGAGGGCAGACTTGGTCGCAACTAGAGTCAGCAACGCCACGAGGCAGCCGGCCGGGATCAGCATGCGCGACACCCGGAGTCCCAACCTGTTCTCTCTTCCTAAAGAGCAACGTCGCTCGCGCGGACACTACCGATTCATTACAGCTGGCAGTGGTTAGGACCACAAGAGCGATCCGCTTGAAGCGCGATATGCAGTAGCGGGATTCCCGGTTACGCAGGCTCGACGCGCAGCACCTCGAGCACGTCGTTCCCGTACTTCCGCAGCTTCGACTCTCCCACTCCCGACACGCGCAGCAGCTCGGCCAGATTCGCCGGTCGGGCTGATGCGATCGCCGCGAGTGTGGCGTCGTGGAAGACGACGTACGCGGGCACGCCGCCGGCGCGGGCGGTCTCGAGCCGCCACCGTCGCAACCTATCAAGCGTGTCTACGGGCACATCGGTGCGTTCGACGGAAGTGGCCTCGGCGGGCAGCGTGAGAGCAGGGGCGGTGCCGCGCGCCACCGCGTCGCGGCCGGCGGAGGTGATCTCCACGACCGGGTATTCCCCCGAGCTCTGACGGGCGAGGCCGGCGCTTACCAGCTCGGCAAGGAGCTGCCTGATTCGATTCTCCTTCCATCGATTCAATACTCCGTGGAAGTGCAGGTCCTGGACCCAGGGTTGCGCGGTCGCCCATTTCGTGCGCCGGCCGCCGAGCACCGCCGCCACGTTGGCAAGCCCGACGCGCCCGCTGAATCTGGCGATCGCCGCCAGCCCGGCTTGCACGGCGTCTGCCGGCACGGACTCCTCTGGGGCCGACGGTGCGAGGCAGTTGTCGCATGCGGTGCACAGCCGCGCGACGCCCTCCTCGCCGAAGTAGTCCGCGATCCGGGCGTGCCGGCATTCGCGCATCTCGGCGTAAGCCATCATCTGAGCGAGCCGGGCGTACGCATGGTCCTTGAGCGGCGATCCGTCCTCCAAACCCGACTGCTCGATGAAGAATGACTGGAGGTCGCGGTCGGCCGGGCTGTAAAGGAGCGTGCACTCGGCCGGCCTGCCATCGCGCCCTGCGCGTCCAGCCTCCTGGTAGTAGGCCTCCAGGCTTCCCGGCAGGTGATAGTGGATGACTCGCCTGATCCCGGCGATGTCGACGCCCATCCCGAACGCGGAGGTCGCCACCACGACCTGAATGCGTCCGGCGGTGAAGTCGTCCTGGATGCGCCGCCGCACGTCCGCCGTCTGCCGCCCGTGGTAGCAGGCGACAGCGAGCTCGGCGGCCAGCTCCTCGGCCGCGGAGACGGTGCCGACGTAGACGAGAGCCTGCTGCCCGGTCGTTCCGAGCAAGCTGCGGAGCCGATCGCGCTTGGCTCGTTCGCCGCGGCAACGGGTGACCGCGAGCGTCAACGCCGGCCGATTGAATCCGCTGACCGAGATGAAGGGATGGCGCAGCCCCAGGCTGCTCGCGATATCGGTTCGGACCTGTCGAGTCGCGGTCGCAGTGAAGCCGGCCACCGGCGGCCGGCCACAGGCTGCGATCGCCGCGGACAGAAGTCGGTAATCAGGGCGGAAGTCATGGCCCCACGTCGAGATGCAATGCGCCTCGTCGACCACGATCCGCCGGATGCGCAGCTCGGCGAGCCGGCCCATGAAGCCCGGGCGGCCCAGCCTCTCGGGCGCGAGAAAAAGCAGCCGGTAATCGCCCGCGATGGCCCGCCGGAGGCGCTCGCGCTGCTCAGTTGCCTCCACCGACGAATTGATGAACGTGGCCGCCACGCCGCAATCCGTAAGGCGGTCGACCTGGTCCTTCATCAGCGCGATGAGCGGCGAGACCACCATCGTCAGCCCGCCCTCGACGACGGCCGGCACCCAGTAGCTGATGCTCTTGCCGGAGCCAGTCGGCGCGACCGACAGCACGTCGCGGCCGCCAAGCATCGCCTCCACCACTGCCGCTTGTCCCGGCCGGAATGCATCCAGGCGGAAGACGTCCCGCAGCGTGCGTTCGGCCCTGTCGATCACCTCCGGGAGTCTGACGGAATGCCGCGGTGTGGTCACCCCCTTCTTAACGAGACGCCCCCAACAAGCTAGGTATCGACGTACCAATGGCACCACATAACTCGCTCAGTCGCAGCCGCGCCATGCGAGCTTCCCGCCTCGTTGCGTCCGAAACGGGAGCCCATCACACTCCACGCCGTACCGATTCCAGCAGCGTGGAGGTGACGCTATGGGTGGGCGCGTGAGCCGGGCGTTCGTTCTTGGGCCAGGGGAAGGCCGGCCAATCGATCTCGGAGGCTTTCATATGTCGGTCAAGGCATCGAAGGAAGAGACCGACGGTGCTTTCTCGCTTCTCGAAGCGGTCGAGCCGCCGGACTTCGGCCCGCCCCTACACGTTCACCACGATGCTGCTGAGGCTTTCTACGTGCTCGAGGGCGAGTACATCATCTTTGTTGACGGTCGCGAGTTCGTCAGTCCCGCCGGATCATTCATCTTCATCCCGGCCGGTGTGGCTCACGGGTTCAGGGTCGGACCAGCAGCCAGTCGCAAGCTCAACCTCTACACGCCGGCGGCCATGGTCGGATACTTCGACGACTTGAGCGATGCCATCAATAAGGGAACTGCTGGCCCAGATGACCTGTCGGAGATCGCCAACAGATACTCAATGGAGGTGCTTGGACCGGTACCAGAGGGCTACGTGTAGCGCGTGGGCTCGCGTCCCCCGCTGCGCACGACATCCATCGGATTAATGCCTGGAGGGGAACGCATGATTCTGGAGCGCCTTTGCGAAATGGAGCTGGCATACCGAGGTCCGTTCGAGTTGGTGAAGCCGTACGGGGGCGAGGAAGGTTCCGGTTATGGAGAGGGAGAGGGCACCGTCACAGGCGAGAGGATGGCAGGCCAGGTCCGGTGGGTGAACCATCCGAGGCGGCGCAGCGACGGCAGGATGCTTCCCGATGCAGGTGGAATTGTTCAGACCGACGATGGCGCGAGAGTGATGTTCCGGATGCAGGGAAGGACCGTCTTCGGGACGAACCCGCAGGGCGAGAGGAAGGGTGGGCAGCTTCTGTGGATTCTGTTCGAGTCTGATGACGAGCGATATCTCTGGCTCAACGACGCCGTATGCGTGATCGAGGGAGTCATCGACGCACAAACCATGCGCATCAAATTCAACGTTTACGCCTGCGTCAATGAGCTGATTGCATAGGTAAGGACACCTGGTTGGAGGTCGCTCATAACCATCCTGCGACCCGCCCGTTACCCCCTCAAATGGTTTGGCGGCGCCGCACCGTTCTTTTGCTCGTGGGCCTCTTCGTCATGGCCTGCGGTCCGCGGGTGGGGCCGATCGCCCAGACCACATCCCTACCGAGTCCGACGCCGACCCAGAAATCGCAGCCTGCGTCGACTCCGATGGAGCCGACACCAAGCGTCACGGCTACCCCCACGGACGACGGCCTTGTGGCGTCGGTCGCGTGCTCGGGCGGACCTGGGGCTTCGATGGCGGTGGTCGCCGGTCAGTTCGTTTACGACGTTGCCGACCCGATTCGTCCACGCCTGGTCTGTCGCGGCGCCAACACCGTCATGCGCCTTCTCGACGCCAAGACCATCGCCTACACGACCGTGGCCGGCGGGCACGTCGTGATCATGCGGCGCGACCTCAGCACGGGGGCGGAGTCCCGAATCGCGCAGCTGCGGCTGGAGCCCCGGCCTTACTACTACGGCGTGCCAGGCTGGACGTGGGACGGATCGCTCGAGATCTATGCAACCTACGGCCTGCCACGTGCCGATGGGCTATGGCTCGTCACCGTGCACCTCTGGTCGGGCGGCGTGGATCACGTCCTCTACACGATCGACGCGGGACCCGGTGGGCTAGAAAGTCGCTGGAGTCCCCGTCCAATCCTGGCCTTCAGCCCGGATCGTGCCCATGTCGCGATCTCCGATTTCGCCTTCGCCATATACGGCAACAACATCCGAATCTTCTCGCTCGCCGATCAGCGCCAGAAGTTTGTAATTCAGACTTCGTCCACCGGGGGGACCTGGATCGGCAATGACCGGTTCGTGTGGGCGTCAGGGTCGCTGACGCAATGGACGCCGAGCGGAGGCGCCAAACCGCTTCGGTCGGAGGCGTGGTACGCCCCGAGCAGCTCATCCGACGGACTTTGGCTGGCGGGCACGCTGCTGACTGATTACAACAATCCACGTCCGCTTATCGTGCGTGACGGCGGTCTTGCCGCGTTCAACACGGGACTTGGCAGCAGCCCGGGGTTTGTGTCCCCGACAGTGGTCTGGTACGCGGAGGAAGGGCCGGACACGAGTGGGAGCTACCAGTGTGCGGAACCGTGCTCCCACCCGACTGCGCCGAACGGCGCGGTGAGAGCCTTCGACGTCACGACTGGAACCGACGCGGTAGTCCGCTTCCGGACCGGAGAGGGACCAACGACCGCCGGCGGCTTCACCATCTGCTGCGCCACGCGCGGCTAGCTCTCGCGCCACCACCACAGCGGCGGCGTGTCGAATTAAGCGGTGGCTGTTCGTCGTCTGGGTGTCAAGCATCTATTGCACGAGGAGAAATGAAAATGGCCCGATACATCTTCCTTCAGTACGTCGACGAGTCCAAGGCGCCACGACCCGGTTCACCCGAGCTGCACCAGCAGATCGACGCCTTCGCGAAATACCTCGACGAGGTAAAGGCCTCGGGCGCTTTCAAGGACGGCGACCCGTGCCAGCCTTCCGCAGCCGGCTTCAGCGTTTCGACGGTCAACGGTCACGCCAAGACCACGGACGGACCGATGCATGAAAAGTCCCCATGGCTCAATGGCTACTTCGTCCTGGAATGCAAGGACCGCGCGGAGGCGGAAGCGTGGGCGGCCAAGAATCCCGCTGCGCAGGGAGGAACCGTCGAGGTCCATCCGATCCTGTCGCTCTAGCGCCGATGTTCTGACCCCACGTCAGCCAAAGGATGGGAAGCGCCGCCGATGTCCAGCTTGACCAGGCTGGCCATCGACGGCCAGGTTGGTTCACGTTAGACTCGCTGCCGTGACGAGCGTCGGCGACAGCTTCTCCTGGCCGTTCCAGGATTCCGCCTGGTTCAGCAAGATGGTCGTCCAGGGGCTCATCTTCATCATCCCGATCGTGGGCTGGATCGCCCTCACCGGCTGGCTTGCGTTGACCATCGACAACTATCGCGCGGGTCGTCGCGAGCTGCCACAGGCGGGATTCCACCTCGAGCGCGGGATCCCGCTCTTTGTCGTGCTTCTCGTCTATGCGATTGCCATCTCGATCCCGATCAGCCTGCTCTACGTCGCGGCCGGCGCCGGACACAACGGCGCAATATCCGGGCTGGCGGGGCTGATCAACCTGGCCCTCACGCTGCTGTTTGCCTTCCTGGCCCCTTCGATCATCGTCCACACGTACCGAGGCGGCATCAGCGGAGGCTTCGAGGTAAACGCCATCTGGCAGACCGCGACGGCCAACCCATCAAACACCATCGTCGCCGGGCTCCTCGTGTACGTGGCGCGTCTCATCGGCGGCCTCGGTTTCCTGCTGTGCTGTGTCGGTGCGCTCTTCACGATTCCCTACAGCGTCGCGATCACCGCGGGCATCGTGACCTGGTACGAGTCCACGCAGCCAGGCCTGGGCCCGATGGCGCAGTCAGCGCCTCCTCCACCGCCGGCGCCGCCCGGTCCACCGAGCTAGCTAGCCCCTCTGCTCGCCCCCAAGCGAGCACACCACTCCCCTAGTCCCAGGTCACGCCGTCCCCCCTGCCACGCAAGCGGCGAAAGCCGCGTGCTCGGCCTTGTTCTCCGCGCGCTCGGCGTTCTGTGCGGCCTTGCGTGAGGTCTTGTCAGCCTTCAGCGAGAACTTGGTCGACTTCTCCGATGTGTCCTCATTCTTGTCGGCGGCCTTGCAGGCCTGGACGCGCGCGGCCTGGGCCCCGTCCTCGTTCTCCTGGCCCTCGGTCGACGCGATCGCGCTTACGCACGCGCCGTGCACGCCGCCAGAGCCGTGCGGGCACGTCGTGCCCGCGGCGGATGCGACTGCATCGCCATGCGAATCCGGATCGGCGCCGCTCGCACCTTCATGCATCGCGTAGGCACTCGCCGTGCCCAGCGCGAGAGCCGCAGCTGCTCCGAGGATGGCGAATCGAAACGAGCGCATTGATCCCTCCTGAGATCACTGAAAAGTCCGGCCCCGTCCCCTCGATGGAAAGCAACAACGCGGAACTCCCGCCGGCTAACCAAAACCCCCGGCTGCAGGAAAATCCGGACCCCGCCGTTAGACTCCTTTAGCGGTCGTATAACC
>Ga0209161_10000085_pt1 | contig 64855 bp, 62 predicted proteins | sample GraSoiAngelo_155_FD_186169 | JGI IMG/M metagenome (GOLD analysis project Ga0209161, IMG submission 186169) | Grasslands soil microbial communities from the Angelo Coastal Reserve, California, USA - 14_1009_13_30cm (SPAdes) (version 2) | ecosystem: Environmental > Terrestrial > Soil > Grasslands... | reverse complement strand
GCACTCTGGACCACCGTCTCGAGGAGCGGCTCCAGATCAAAGACGGAGCGGCTCATCGTTCCGAGGACCTCTGCCACGGCGGTCTGCTGCTCGAGCGCCTTCTTCGTCTCGTTGAAAAGCCGCACGTTCTCGATCGCGATGACGGCCTGGTTGGCGAACGCTTCCACAAGCTCGATCTGCCGAGGGGTGAAGCCGGAGGGGTCCCCTTTCCGCAGAACGATCCCGCCGATCGGAGAGCCCTCGCGCATGAGCGGAGCGGCCAGAAGGCCGCGGTGCCCGGTGACCGCGGCACGTTCGCGCGCTTCCGTGAATTCGTCGGCCTCCGCGGCGAGCACGTCGGGGACATGGACGGTCCGGCGCTCCATGACCGCCAACCCCACCACCGAGTTGCGACCGGGGCGGAGCGCTCCGGTCGCGGAAACTCCGAGCGACCCGTAGTGCGCCCTCCCGGGGAGCATCCCGCCTTCGAGCAGGTGGACGACCGCGTCCTCGGCGCCGCAGAAGCGCGCGGCATTCGCCGCGATCGCCTGGAGCACCGGGGTGACGTCGGTTGGCGAACCAGCGATCGATCTCAGGACCTCGGCGAGCGCGGTTTGCCGCTCCAGCGCCTCTTTCGTCTCATTGAAGAGCCGAGTGTTCTCGACGGCGATCGCCGCCTGGCGGGCGAAGGTCTCGAGGACGTTGATCTCCCGTTCGCTGAACGGCCGCACCTCGTTGCGACGAGCGATGATGACGCCGAGAAGCGCCGCGCCCTTCACGATCGGCACGCCGAGGATGGTCCGTTCGTTCTGCCCCGAGAGCGTGGCCATGAACTCCGAGCTCCGTTTGGTGTCGTACTCGGGATCCGCGAGGACGTCGACGATCTGCACGGTCGCCTTCTCCAACAGCACCCTTCCGACGACCGTGGTTCGTTCTTTGACGAGCCGACTCTTTCTAGCCGCCTCAGCCGCCAGCAGCTCGAACCCTGCTTCGTCGGCGAATCGGCCCGAGCTCGTGGCGCTCGCGACGTGGCGGTAGACCTCGCCGTCCGCGCGAAAGATGGATGCGTTATCCGCATGGCAGAGTTGGACGGCGTTCTCGATGATCGTCCGGAACACGACGGTAACGTCTTTCGTCGCCTGGCTCATCGCTTCGAGGATCTGGCTGATCGCGATCTGGCGCTCGAGCGCCTCGCGAGTCTCGGAGGAGAGTCGCGCATTGTCGATCGCGATCGCGGCCTGGTCAGCGAATGCGCGAACCAGCGCGATCTCGCGGTCGCTGAACGGGCGCACGTCCGGCCTGATAAGCGACAGCACTCCAATCACGCTCGGGCCGCGAAGGAGAGGAACTCCGAGGACGGCGCGGTAGCCGAACTCGACAGCGTCTTGCCTAAAGTAGTCGGAGTCGGCTTCGACGGAGGCATCGCGGACGTGGAAGACATCCTTGCTCTCAAAGACGTGCTTGACTATGTACGAGCGCTCGATCGGCCACGGCTGTCGTACGCGCTCCCGCCAATCGCGAATCTGGTCCGACGCATCATGTGAGCCGGCCGCGAGGTGGAAGGTGTCGCCGTCGATCAGGAAGAGGCTTCCGTTGCGCCTCGCGTCGCAGAGCTCGCCGGCCCGTTGGACCACTGTATCGAGCACGGCCTGCAGATCGGGCGGGGTCCGGCTCATGACGCCCAGCACCTCGGCGAGCGCGGCCTCGCGCGCCCGCGACTCGGCGAGCTCCCGCTCTAGTTCGCCCGCGGCTCCCAAAACTCCCTGCCTCCCGGGTGCGGCCAATCCTAGTGACCGCCCCGCGAACACGGAAGTGATAATCCGCGCGTGAGCGTCTACATCGGGCGGGATGTCGACGATGTACTGGAGAAGCTTTCGAGCGTTAAGGACACGACGCTCCTGGCGGGCGGTACCGACCTCCTCGTCGAGATCAACTTCGGACGCGCGCGACCGACCCACGTCCTCGCCATCGACCGGCTCGACGAGCTCAAGGATCTCGAACGTAACGGGCACGTCCGGATGGGTGCGCTGGTGACCTACACGCGCATGCTCGAGGACGACCCGGGGTCCGCGGCTCTCCGCGAGGCGGCGCGCACGGTCGGCTCGCCTCAGATCCGCAACGCCGGCACGCTTGGCGGCAACCTCGGGACCGCGTCTCCGGCGGGAGACACGCTTCCCGTCCTCGCGGCGCTGGACGCGACCGTCGTGCTGCGCTCGCGCGCCGGCGAGCGCCGCGTGACGTTCGGCGACTACATGACCGGTCCGAAGAAGAGCGTCCGGCGTCGCGACGAGATCGTGGTCGCGGCCGAGTGGGACGACGCCGGCCCGGCGCAGACCTTCATGAAGGTCGGCACGCGCAACGCGATGGTGATCGCCGTCGCCGGGCTTGCCCTCGTCGTCGATCGCGCGCGACGACGGGTCGGCGTCGGCCTCGGGTCATGCGGTCCGACGATCCTTCGCACGCCCGAGGCCGAGAAGTTCGCGACCGGCATGTTCGACGAGATGGGATGGGAGCGAGCAACGAGGCCGACCGAAGCCGCGCGCAAGGAGTTCGGCCGCCTTGTCGCGGCGGCGGCGCGACCGATCGACGACGTTCGCGGCACGGCCGCGTATCGGAGACACGTGCTCGCGGTGATGGCGTCCCGCGCCCTCTTGCGTGTCGCGGCGATCGTATGAAGCTCACGGTGAACGGCGACGAGCGCGAGGTCGACGCCGCGGACCACGAGAGCCTGCTGACCGTGCTGCGCGAGCGGCTCGGCCTGCCGGGCAGCAAGAACGCGTGCGAGCAGGGCGAGTGCGGCTCGTGCTCGGTACTGCTGGATGGCGCGCTCGTCTGCTCGTGCCTCGTGCTCGGCGCGGCCGCAGCGGACCGCGAGGTGCGCACAGTCGAGTCCCTCGCTGACGGCGATCGCCTTCATCCCGTCCAGCGCGCCTTCGTCGACATGGGCGCAGTGCAATGTGGCTTCTGCACTCCAGGCCTAGTCGTGTCGACGTATGCGCTGCTCAAGGAAAACCCGGAGCCAAGCGAGCAGGAAGTGCGCGAAGCGCTCTCAGGGAACATCTGTCGCTGCACCGGCTATGGAAAGATCCTCGAGGCGGTGCAGCGCGCGTCCGCCGGGATGTACGGCCGATGAGCGTCGCGCCAGTCCGGTCGCGGATCCGCGGCGTCGTCGGCGAGTCGGTCGAGCGGCCGGACGCGGTGGCAAAGGTCAAGGGCGAGTTCCAGTACGGCAGCGACCTGAACCGAGAGGGAATGCTCTTCGGCGCGACCCTTCGAAGCCCGCACCCGCACGCGCGCATCCTCGGCATCGACGTCTCGGGAGCAAGACGGATGAGTGGCGTGCGCGCGGTGATCACATCGGCCGAGCTCCCGACACGCGAGCTCTTCGGCCTCATGAAGCTCGACCAACCGGTGCTGGCGACCGGTCGCGTCCGTTACGCCGGCGAGCCGGTCGCGATCGTCGCCGCGGACACCGCCGAGGAAGCTCGCGTGGCCGCGCGCGCGATCGCGGTGCGCTACGACGTCCTCCCGCCGATCACCGACGCGGTCGCCGCGCTTCAGCCCGGCGCGGCGAGCCTTCACAGCAAAGGAAACGTGATCGAGGATGTGCTGGTCGCCCACGGCGATCCCGACGCGCGCGCCGACGTAGTGGTCGAGGGCGAATACGAGCTCGCGATGCAGGACCAAGCGGCCTTGGGGCCCGAGGCCGGACTGGCCATTCCGCGCCGTGACGGCGGGGTCGAGCTACACGTCGCCACGCAGTGGCTGCACGAGGACCTCCGCCAGATCGCGCCATGCCTCGGTCTGCCCGAGTCGAAGGTGCGCCTGGTGCTCGCGGGGGTGGGCGGTGCGTTCGGAGCGCGCGAGGACGTGACGCTCCAGATCCACGCGTGCCTTCTCGCGCTCGCGACCAAGCGGCCCGTCCGGATGACCTACGGCAGAGAGGAATCCTTCTATGGCCACGTCCATCGGCATCCCGCGAAGCTCTGGTACGCGCACGGCGCCACGAAGACCGGCGAGCTCGTCTTCGTGCGCGCGACCATCGTGCTCGACGGCGGCGCGTACGCGTCATCGAGTCCCGCGGTTGTCGCGAACGCGGCCTGCTTCGGCGCTGGCCCCTACCGCGTCCCAAGCGCGCGCATCCACGCGGTCGGCGCCTATACGAACAACCCGCCGACCGGCGCCATGCGCGGATTCGGGGCCGTGCAGTCGTGCTTCGCATACGAAGCCCAGATGGACAAGCTCGCGGCCAAGCTCGAGATGGATCCGGTCGTGCTCCGCGAGAAGAACGCACTCCGCAACGGCGACCGGATCGTGACGAGCCAGCCGGTTGAGGGCAGCGCACCAGTCGCGGAGATCGTCCGCCGCTGCGCCGATCTTCCGCTGCCGGAAATGGAGATCCCACGCGACCCCATCGGGCTCCCGGGGGGCGCCGGGAACCTTACGTTCGGCGAGGGAGTGCGTCGCGGCACCGGTCTCGCCGCGGGTATGAAGAACGTCTGCTACTCGCACGGGTTCGACGACTTTTCCACGGCACGCGTACGGCTCATGCGCGACGAACGTGGTCCTCTCGCGCGCGTCCATACCGCTGCCGCGGAGGTCGGGCAGGGGATCGTCGCTGTGTGCGTGCAGATCGCGAGGACCGAGCTCGGCGTCCAGAGGGTGGAGATCGACCCTCCGGACACCACGATCGGTTCGGCGGGATCCTCCTCGGCGTCACGGCAGACCTGGATGACGGGCGGCGCCGTCCTCGCCGCCTGTCGCGAGGTAAAGGCCGAGCTGCTTTCGCGCGCGCGCAGGACCGGGCGGTCGCTCGACGATCTCCCAGCCCTGCTCGAGGAGCCGATCGACAAGACGGTCACCCACCGGCATCCGGACACGGAGCCGCGCGACGTGAACACGCAGAACCAGGGACACGTCGCGTTCCTCTTCGCCGCGCATCGGGCGGTGGTCGACGTCGACGTGGACACCGGGCTCGTCAAGGTCGTGCAGGTCGCGACCGCCCAGGACGTCGGCAAGGCGATCAATCCCCTCGCGGTCGTCGGTCAGATCGAGGGTGGCATCGCGCAGGGACTCGGTCTCGCCGTCATGGAAGAGGTGCAGCTCGCCGAGGGCAAGGTGCGGAACGCCTCGTTCACCGACTATCTCCTGCCGACGACGCTCGACATGCCGACGGTCGTCGTCGACCTCATCGAGCATCCGCATCCCGACGCGCCGTACGGCGCGAAGGGCGTCGGCGAGCCGCCCACGATCTCGAGCACACCCGCGATCGTCGCTGCAATCCGCGCCGCCACCGGCCGCGAGCTCAATCGCGTGCCGGTGCGCCCGGACGACATCGTGTTCGGGGCGCCGTATCGGTCTGGCTGGCGCATCCGGCCGGGCGACGATCCGCGCGGCGCCGTCCGCGCATAGTGGGAGGGCAGATGCCCTCGTCCGACGCACCGCGAATCTTCAGCGGGATCGGGAGCACGTACGAGAAGGCCGGCGCGCTGCTCTCGTTCGGCCAGGACCCGCGCTGGCGCGCGCGACTTGTGTCGTCCCTTGCGGCCGCGCCCGACGATGTCGTCCTGGATGTGGCGACGGGCACGGGACTGGTCGCCCGAGCGCTGCGTGAGCGCTACCACTGTCGCGTCGTCGGTCTCGACCGGAGCGCCGATATGCTCTCGGCCGCCGCGGATCACAACGGCCACATGCCGCTCGTGCGCGGGCGCGCCGAGCGGCTACCCTTCCCGGACAGGTCGTTCGACCACCTGACATTCACCTATCTGCTTCGGTACGTCGATAACCCTGCCGCGGTGATGCGCGAGCTTGCGCGTGTCGTCCGCCCTGGCGGACGCATCGCGGCGCTCGACTTCGGCGTGCCGCCCAACCCGTTGCTTCGAGCCCTGTGGCGCCTCTACACGCGGATGGGGCTGCCGCTCATCGGCCGCGCGATCTCCCAGCGCTGGGCGAGCGTCGGCGCATTTCTGAGCGGCAGCATCGAGGGCTTCAACGCGGCGCACACGCAAGAAGACATCGAGCGCTGCTGGCGTGCCGCGGGTCTCAGCGGTGTCCATGTAGAGCGAATGAGCTTCGGTGCCGGCGTCGTGATGACCGCGGTGAAGGATGGCGCGACCGAGGGCCCCAGGGGTAGGGGCCCCTGGGCGCGTAGCGAGGCGGCGGAGGGATCCCCACCCGATGGAGGGTGGGGATACCGCCGCGTTGAGAGGGTTTCGGTCGCGCCATCCGGAACGCAGCCCTCGGTCGCGCCGGCCGCTAATCGCACTGCGTTCTACGCGCTTCGCCCCGGAGGAGTCCGCGATTACTGGACGCTGCTGCACCCGCCGTACACCGTGTGGCATCTCTCGTATGTCTTGCTTGGCGCCGCGTTGGCTCCGATGCCGGATCCGCGGATCGTCGCCGGCGCGCTGCTCGCGTTTTTTCTAGCAGTCGGTGTGGCGGCGCACTCGTTCGATGAATTGCGCGGCCGGCCGCTTGGCACGCGGATCCCGTCCGGCGTTCTCATCGCGCTCGGCTCACTTGGACTTCTTGGTGCGATCGCCATCGGACTGATCGCGGCTGCGACGGTCGGCCTCTGGTTTCTCTTTTTGGTCGCGACCGGAGCGGCGCTCGTCGTCCTGTACGCGTTCGAGGTGCCGCTTGTGCATTCCGACTTCGGGTTCGCACTCGCCTGGGGTGGCTTCCCTGTCATCGCGACAGCTGCCGCGGCTGGCGCGCCGGCCATCCCGACGGTGGCCGCGGCTATCGGCGCGTCGCTTCTCAGCCTCGCGCAGCGCCGGCTCTCAACACCCGTCCGGCGCATTCGTCGCAAAGCGGTCGAGGTGCGCGGCGAGGTTCGCTATGCCGACGGATCCACCGACGCGCTCGACGCGTCGCGGCTCATCGCAGGTCCCGAGGCCGCGCTTCGGCTGTTATGGATTGCGATATTGGCGATCTCGATCGGGGCACTCCTCGGCCGCTGGTCCGGCGGCTAGATTCACGCCGACATGATCCCGCTGGAGACGTTGCGCGCGGCGCCGAAGGTCCTGCTGCACGACCATCTCGACGGTGGCCTGCGTCCGGCAACGGTCGTCGAGCTCGCGCGCGACATCGGCTACACGGGCCTTCCGACGACGGACGCCGCCGAGCTTGGCCGCTGGTTCCACGGTAGTGCGGCCTCCGGATCGCTCTCCCTCTATCTGCGCGGCTTCGCGCACACCATCGCGGTGATGCAGACCGAAGAGGCGCTCGAGCGCGTCGCGTACGAGTGCGGCGAGGATCTCGCGCGCGACGGGATCGTTTACGCGGAGGTCCGCTACGCGCCGGTATTCCACACCGCGCGCGGTCTCAACCACGAGCAGGTCGTCCAGGCCGTGGAGAAGGGGTTCGAGCGCGCCGAGCGCGAACGCGGCGTCACGCTCCGCCAGATCATCTGTGCGATGCGTGACCGCACCGATTCGCTCGAGATGGCGGAGCTTGCGGTCGCGAACCGTGAGCGCGGTGTTGTCGGCTTCGACATCGCAGGCGAGGAGGCCGGCCATCCGCCGAAGGCGCATATCGAAGCGTTTCAGCTCTGCCGCCGCGAGAACTTCTCGATCACGATCCATGCGGGCGAGGCGTTCGGCCCTCCATCCATCTGGCAGGCGCTCCAGTACTGCGGCGCGCACCGCATCGGGCACGGGGTGCGTCTCGTCGAGGACATGGCGATCAGTGAAGGGAGAGTGGTGAAGCTCGGTCCGCTGGCGGCGTACGTGCGCGATAAGCGCATCCCGCTCGAGCTGTGCCCGTCATCGAACGTGGATACCGGGGCTGTACCGACGCTCGCCGACCATCCCATCCGCCACTTCCTGGCGCAAAGCTTCCGCGTCACGGTGAATACGGACAACAGGCTCATGTCACACGTGACGCTTTCCGAGGAGCTCCAGCGTCTCTCCCGCGCGTTCGGGCTCACGCTCGCGGAAGTGGAGCGCCTCTCGATCAACGCGATGAAGAGCGCGTTCGTCGGCTATGACGAGCGTGTCGCGATCATCTACGCGCGTATCAAGCCTGGCTACGCGCGTCTCCGCGGCGAGCCTGCCATCGCGGGTTATCCCTTGCCTCCGACCGCGTAGCGCTCCGCTCTTTACCATCCATTCACGCGTCCTGCGACTGACGCGACACGATTCTTTGTTGTCGTCCACTCATCCTCGCTGCGTACTCACTTCGTACTGATCGGACGAAGGGTCACGGCGACTTTTGGTGGGGGTGGACTATGGGGCGGTTTCCGATTGGCAAGTTCTTGCTCGCGCTTTCGTTCTCGGTGTGCATGGTCATCTCGACTGTCGCGCTTGGCGCGACCGCTACGGCGAGCCCGCAATGGTGCGAGGAGGATCCGGTCTTCCTCGTGAACGGTGCCCTTGTAGACGTAACGACGACATTTCCGGCCGAGTACCTCTCCGCGATCAAAGACCCCGTCGCGTTCGAGCTCCTTGTGCCTTCGAACGCGATCGCGGCCGTCGTCGCACTTCCTGGGAGCGTTCCGATGACGGCGAAGATCACCAAGTCGTTGCCGGCAAATGGGCTGCTCTCCCTCGGGGTGCCCATTGTCGTCAAGGTCACGGTGACGGCGAGTAAGTCGTTCGACACCAAGACCAAGGTGGCCGGGACGTACTTGTGGCTGAGCTCGACCGCTTACGGAAAGTCGAACGTCACCACTTTTGTGAGATACACACTGATCGGGCTCTAGCCCGTGTCACGCCTTCGCTGGCCAATACGCCTTTACATCCTCGCTGTCCTCGGCGCGGCGCTCGCGGCCCTCCCCGCGGGCGCCGCCTTCCGAGGCGACCTCACGACATCGGACACGCTGCTACTCGCACTCGTCACCGCCATGGCCGCGGTCGGTCAGCTCTGGCCGGTGCACCTGTCGGTCAAGGTGAAGATGACGGTCGACGAGACCGCGACGTTCGCGGCCGGTCTGCTGCTCGGACCCTTCTATGCGATGGTCGTGACCGCGGCGAGCACGCTGATCGCACTTCACTTCCGCGGCGTCCGGCAGCGTTGGTACAACCGCGGCTTCAACACAGCGGCAGCGGTCCTCGCCACCGGGGCGGCTGCGACCGTATACGTCCTCCTCGCCGGGCCGGGCTCGATCGTGGTCCGCGAACCCTGGGCGATCCTGCTGGCCGCGGTTACGAACTACGTCGTTCACACGGCGCTCGTCGACGTCGTCGTGGCTCTGCAGCTCAGGCGCAATCCGCTCGTCGGTTGGTGGCGGTTGCATCGGAGGCTGGTGCCCTACGAGACGGCCCTACTGCTCATCGGCGCGCTCGGCGCCATCGCGGCTCAATCACAGCCATGGACGCTCCTGCCCTTCGGCGTTCCGATGGCCGTCGTGCTCCTTACCCTCCGCGACAGCGCACGCGTGCGCGAGCAAACCAAGACGGCGATCCTCGAGCTCGCCGATCTCATCGACCTGCGGGATTCGTACACGCATGGTCACTCACAGCGCGTGGCGGACCTCGCCGGGCGGCTCGCGAAGCGCCTCCGGCTCGATTACACGCAGGTCGAGCTCATCCGGGACGCCGCGCGGGTCCACGACATCGGCAAGATCGGCACGAACGACCTGGTGCTCCAGAAGCCCGGCCCGCTCACCGACGAGGAGCAGAAGGAGATGCGTCGGCATACCGAGATCGGCCACCGCCTCCTCAAGCGGCTTCCGGAGTTCTGGGAAGGTGCCGAACTCGTTCTCTCGCACCATGAGCGCCACGACGGAATGGGCTATCCGCGTGGGCTCAAGGGAGACGAATTGCCCTTCGAAGTGTCGGTGATCTCGGTCGCGGACTCCTACGACGCGATGACCACCGACCGCCCATACCGCAAGGGGCTTGGGTGGGACGCGGTGCGCGCCGAATTGCTTCGCCAGCGGGGCAAGCAGTGGCGGGAAAGAGCAGTCGACTCGTTCATCGAGATGATCGACGACGAGCGCCGCGCTCTTCCGGTCGATCGGCCCGTTGTGTCACAGGGCAGACCTCTGCCCGCGAGCCAGGCGGCGGGTCGAACGTGACCCGCTTCCCCCCGCGCGCCCGTATCGAAAAGGTCTCGCGGAAGAGCACCGGGGCGCCGCGCGTATCGAGCCGGCATCGACCCCGGCCAGCGCGATCATGACGTCACGGCGCGCGCTACCTTAGCCGCGCGTGGCGGAGCGTCTCGAGCGAACCTTCAACTGGGCGCGCCTGGGCGGCGCAGGCCTCATCTTCATTCTGGGACCGCTCTTCCCGAACATCGGCCAGGGGTACCTCTACGGCCTAGGCGCTTTCGTCCTGATCTACGCCGCCGCCGTATATGGGCTCTTGCATAGCGAGCGTGCTCTCGCGCGATTCGATCTGATCAATCGAGCGATGTTCGTGATCGACGTCGGTATCGTCGCGTTCGGCATGCTCGTCTTCGCCGCGGATCCGAGCTGGACTACCTTCGTGGTTGCCACGCTGATGATCATCGGCGGCGGCTTCCGTTTCGGGACCGCCGGCGCGTTCGCCGCGGCCGGCGCGCTCGCGCTCGCCTACGTCGCCATCGCCGCCTACCGGGCCGAAACGTACGGTCTCGTCGTGGAGCCGCCCCGGCTCGCGTTTCACGTCAGCGTGATGGTCATCGCCGCGTACATGATGTCCGGCCTTCTGCGCGAGCTCGAGCATCTACGGGCACAACGCGAGAAGTTCGTCCGGCAAGCTGCGGAGGCGGCCGCGCTGCGGCAGGCCGATCGGATCAAGAGCGAGTTCCTGGCTGCCATGTCGCACGACTTCCGCAGCCCACTCACCGTCGTTCGTGGCGCCGTGGAGCTGCTCCTGGGCGAGCGCCCGGGTGCTCTCACGCCGGCGCAGCGCGAGCTCGCTGAAAGCGCCGAGCGCAATGTGCGACGCCTCGAAGACTTCACCTCGCAGCTCCTCGAGATCGCACGCCTCGAAGACGGCCAGATCGCGCTCGAGAAAGAGGAGGTCGACGCGGTCGCGCTCGTTCGCGATGTCGTCGCGGACCACGCCATCCTCGCGAAGGAAAGACGCCAGTGGATCTCGCTCGATGTGGATCCCGATCCGCCGCTCGTGGTCGCCGATCGCAGCCGGATGTCCCAGGCGCTCGCGAACCTCATCGTGAACGCGATCCGCTACGCGCCTCAGGGCACGCCCATCCTGGTCGCAGCGCACCGGCGGGGCGACGCGCTCCGTATCGAAGTGCGCGACCACGGACCGGGGATCGCCTCCGAGGATCGACAGCGCATCTTCGAGAAGTTCTTCCGAGGGAAGAGCGCCAACGGGACGCCGGGCTCGGGCCTCGGGCTCGCGATCGCGCGCTCCCTGGTCACTCTCCACGGTGGCACGCTCGAGTACGAAGAGAATCCTGGCGGCGGGGCCGCGTTCGTCACGTCCCTCCCGCTTGCCACGTGAAGATCCTCATCGTCGACGACGAGCCGGATGTCCGCGCGCTCGTTCGAAGCTCGCTGTCGTTCGCGCGCCAGGACCTGACACCGCTCGAGGCGGCGGATGGCGACGAGGCGCTTTTGATGATCTACTCGGAACGGCCCGACCTCGTCGTCCTGGACCTCGCCATGCCTCGTCGTGATGGTTTCGCGTTGCTCGAGCAGGTGCGCCAAAAGACCGACCTCCCGATCATCGTGCTCACCGCGCGCGGTCTCGAAGAGGACAAGATCAAAGGCCTGCGTCTCGGCGCGGACGACTACCTGACGAAGCCGTTCTCACCGCGCGAGCTCGTCGCGCGGATCGAGAGCGTGCTCCGCCGTTCGGCACCGCGCGCGTCCCGCACCGGCATCATCGAGACCCATGATCTCGTGGTCGACCTCACGGCGCGCCGCGTGCGCCGCGCGGGAAAGGACATCCACTTCACTCCGACGGAGTTCAATCTCCTCACCGAGCTCGCCACCCATGCTGGCGAGGCGCTGACGCACGATGTGCTACTCACACGGGTTTGGGGACCCGAGTACCGCTACGAGACGCAGTACCTCAAGGTGTACGTCGGCCGGCTCCGCGACAAGATCGAGCCGGACCCCGACCAGCCAAAGCTCATCCAGACCGTTCGCGGCGTGGGGTATCGATTCGCCCGTCCGGACGAATGACGCCGGCAGTGCCCAAAGGCGCGCCCGCGTTACCCGTCACTTGAGCCAGACGAGGTCGCCGAAGAAGAAGTCCTGACCCTGCGCGATCGTGCGCACGTTCCCGGTCGCCAGCGTCAAGATGAAGAACGCCCCCGTCCCGACGTACGCCAGGCGCGTCGCGTCAGGCGACCACGCGGGCACGACATCGTCACCGGTCTGGCCGATCGCCTTGACGCTCGTGCCGTCGCACGGCGCGACGTAGAGCTCCGACGGGATGTTGAGGTGCGCGAATCCGGCTTTCGCCCCGATCGGCAGTGAGGCGACCGTGTGTCCGGCCGCGGAGAACACGATCTCGCAGCCGTTCGGCGAGAAGCGCGGTGCCTGCAGGTACCACCAGGTGTCCTTCGTCTTGAAGAAGGGCCGGGCGCTCGAGCCGTCGATGTTCGCGCTCCAGAGACCATCGGGTTGCCCTTGCGTGAGGTGGACGTACACGATGAGTTTGCCGTCGGGCGAGAGCGCCGGATCGGCGCCGTTCATCAGGATCCGCTTTCGTTCCCCACTCCGGAGGTCCAGACGCTCGATCGAATCCTCGTTGCCGACGAACGAGCCGGCCTGGATGATTGCCGCGCGTCGATGGAAGTAGAGGATGTTCCCGGTGCTGTCGAACCGTGGCGACGCGTAGAAGACGTTGTCGCCCTCGTGCTGCACGACCGGCCGGAAGCCGGTCCCATCGAGGTTCACCGAGTAGAGGTCGGAACCGAAGCCCGTCTTCTTGTCGGGCTGCTGGGTGAGCGCAAACACGACCGACTTGCCCGACGGATGCAAGACCGGTGTTGCCGGCGCGCTCTGCGGCGGCAGGTCGATGATTCGGCCGAGCGCTCGGCCCGCGTCGTCGAGCGCGAGGAGGCCGGCGGGGTTCGCGAGGACGAAGCTCGCCCGCAGACCGACCCCTTGCGTCGCCGGGGGTGGCGGCGGCGCGGCAGTGCAGGACGCGACGACGAGGATCGCGAGGATCGTGAGGGTCGCAAAACCCCGCACGCTCACACGATCACCTCGCCGGCCGTCCGCACTTTTTCGCGCAGGCGCTCCTTGATCTGCCCCGAGCGCCTTGCGTAGTGCTGCACCGCACTGACGAACGCGGCGTGCGACCAGGTCAGCGGCGATACCGACAAAGGCTCGCCGGTGTACGGGTGCACCTGCTCTGACAGGATCCCCGAGGGGAGGGCGCGGGACGCGCACCAGTCGAGGTACACCCGCGGGCGTTCGAGGTCCTCGGGGGTGGTGGCGATCGCGATGTAGTGCTCCGCCAGCCAGAGCGTCGCCACGAACCACGGATTGCCGGGCACGCTCGCGATGTCCGACGAGACCTGGAAGTAATAGTCGTTCTCGTAGCGGGCGATCCCGCCGACCGGGGTCTTCACCGAGAGCCGCTGTTCGATCGCGTGCATCGTCGAGATCATGCGCTCGTCGCTAGCGGGCAGAAGACCGAACAGAAAGATCCCCGCGAGCGAGATGTCGATCGTCGCGTCCTTCACGATCGTGCCGTCGGGCAGGACGGTCACGGTGCGGACGAACCGGCCGCGATCCGCGTCCCAGAGGTGCGTGAGCGCGGCATCGCGGATCTCCTGCGCCGCCACGGCATAACGCTTGGCCAGCTCGTGCTGGCCGAACGCGACGGCGAAGTTGCGCGCCGCCGTGAGGCCCGCCCAGACCGCGGCTGTCGTGAAGGCGTGGATGCCGCGTCGCTCCTCCCAGAGGTCGAACGACGGTGCCGGCAGCTTCGTCCGCGGCTCACGATAAGTGGCCATGAAGTCGGCGCCGGTGCGGACGAGCTTGCGGTAAAGCGGGCGAATGAACTCGATGTCGCGGTCGCGCTCGTAATGCTGCCAGAGCGCCCAGATGGGTAGGCCGGTCTCGTCCTCCTGGATCGGCAGCTCGAGCCGCCCATCCGGAGTGGACCATGCGTGCCACGAGGACCCCAGCGAGCCGTCCGGGTTGTATTTGTGAAGCAGGTAGCCCTCGCGCGTGATGAGCTCGCCGCACAGAAAGAAGAACCGGCGCGTGACCTCGCCGTACCCGGCCAGGTCGAGCGCGTCGGCGACGAGTGCCCCGTCGCGCGGCCATAGATAGGAGTACGTGTCGCGATTGAATCGCAGGACGTCTGAGTCGTTGCCGGCGATGATCGCGCCGCGGTTGTCCACCTGCGTCCGTATCACGAGCGTCGAGCGCTTGTACAGGCCGCAGATCTCGTCGGGGAGGTGGTCGGTGATGGATTCGTCCTTGTTCGCCCAGAGGCGCCAGTAGTCCTTCGTTCGGGCGAGGAACGATGCGGGCGTCCGTTCGCGCACGAGCTTGTCGAGCTCGCGGACATCTTCGTAGGCCTGCCCCGCGGCGATCCAGAACACGGCAGTCGCGCTGCCCTTTGCCGGGACTGAAACGGCCACCATGCCCACGCTATCGATCGAGCCTTGCGCGACCGGATTGCGCGAGAGCTCGCCGTCCTCCGCGTCCCGCCACGTCCCCTCCTTGCCGGGGGCGTCCTTCTGGCCGATCGCGAAGGAGGAAAGACCGTATGCGCTCCCTCCGCTCGATCCCGAAATGAGGAAGTACCGGCGTCCTTTGTAATGGACCACGGCCTGGCAGCGTGGGTCGTAGTACGCCGAGTCGCCGGTGTCGTTCCCTAAGAGGTGCGCGTCGAAGTGCTGGAAAAGGCGGACCTGCCGGTCCTTACCGGACGTGTCCTCGACGGTCACCTCTTTGAAGTAGAGGTTCCGGTCAAAGTCGACGGCATCGCGGAAGTGCAGACTCACGCCGAGCTTCGCGTGCACCAGGTCGGTGTCCCCGACCAGCGTCTCGTGCTCGTAGTTGATGTGACGCTCCCAGCCATCGTCGCCGGTCCATGCGAACTGCCCATCGATCCAGATCCCGAAACGGGAGGGCTCACCGACGGTGTGGTTCTCCAGGCCAACGTTCGGGTAGAAGATGTCGCGGAGCTGGTAACGCGCGTCGAACGTCACAAGGAAGTCGCCGTTTCCAAGCGGGAGGTCGCGGGGCACGCGCGGTCAGTTAGTAGCGGGGCGGCGGGTCGCAGCGAGATAGCGCTCCGCATTCGCGATCACGCTCGCGACGTCGCCGCGCTCCAGCAGATCGGGGCGAATGAGCGGCCCGCCGACGCCGAACCCAACCACGCCGGCGCCGAAGTAATCAGGGATCTCCTCGAGCTCGATGTTGCCCGTCGCGACCAGTGGCAGGTGGATCAGAGCGCGGCGGACGTTGCTGATGAAATCCGGACCGCCGATCGCCGAGATGGGGAATACCTTGATGAAGTCCGCACCGAGCTCCGCCGCCTTCACCATCTCCGTGGGCGTCATCGTGCCGGGCATGCTCATGGCGTCGCGCGCGCGCGCCGCCTGGATCATCTCGGGCACGAGGACGGCCGACACCAGGAAGCGCGCCCCTGCGAGCAGCGCGTCTTCCGCTTGCCTTCCCGAGAGCACGGTCCCGGCCCCGACGATCGATCCGCGCGAAGCGAACGCGTCGTCCGTCGCGAGCTCCTCGATCACCTCGAACGCGTCGGGGACCGTGAGCGTGATCTCGACCAGCCGGATGCCCGCCTCGCTCATCGCGCGCGCGGCTTGGCGCGCGAGATCCTGCGTTGACGTCCGGATCACAGCCACGAGACGGTCCTCGCCGAAGATCCGGATCAGGTCGCGCCGCAAGACGAGTGGCCGCTGCGTGATCGCCATCTACGCCATGGTAGCGAGCGAAGGGGGCTACGCCCCCTTCGAAACCCCCGGCGCGTCGATCCAGAACACGCGCTGCAACTCATTGAGACGGGTCCGATGAGGACGTTCGACCTGACCAGCGACGGGGTAGCCCCAGCCACGCACGATGTCGTCGAGGCCCGGACCGCCCGGGTCGGCGTTGCTGTACACGCCGATGATGAGACGCCCGTCCTCGGCGACGATGTCGCGCATCAGCCGTTCGACCAGATCCCGCCGCCGGCGTGGCGGGACGTACTCGAGGTTCGTGCGGACGAAATCGAACCGCATCGGCGGCGTCCAGGTCAGAGCGTTGCCGACGAAGATGCGCTCCGCCCAGCGAGGCAGGCGCGACCGCGCGAGTGCCGCGAGCTCCGGCACGATGTCGAGGCCGTACGGCTCGATCCGTACGCGCTTCGCTGCGCACCAGCGGACCATCGTCTCCATCAGCAAGCCATTCGCGCAGCCGACGTCGAGGAACGTGCCGTCGCGATCGATCGCATCGGCGAGGAGCCCGCGCGCGTGCTCCCACGTGGCCGCGTCACCGGAGTGGCCCGACTGCGCCTGCGGTGTGATCGCGGCGAGATAGGCCGGGCGAATGATGTCGGCGACTCGGGCGTGCCAGCCGGCTTCGTCGATCTCACCGCGGTCTAGCGCGGCATCGATCTCCGCGATCAGCGAACCGGCGCGGTCGCGGAAGCGGTACTCCGCGCCAGGGTCGTTCACCGCTCGATGAGGAACACGCGCGCGGGCGCGCCGTCGCCATCCTGGAGCTTGATCGGTGCACAGACGAGGTCGTACTCGCCGGCGGCGATCCCACGCATGTCGAGGCCTTCGATTATCACGACGTTCGCGCGCAGCAGTGTGTTGTGCACCGGGTAGCCCTGCTTCTCGGGGCCCTGCGGCTCGATCGAGAGGTAGTCGACGCCGACGAGCTTCACCCGACGTTCGACGCACCAGCGCGCCGCGCTCGCATCGATGGCCGTGAAGTCGCGGGTGAATCCCGCGGTCGGATCGGCCCACCGCTCGCTGTTTCGGGTCTTGAAGAGGAGTCGCTCCGTCCCGGCCGGAATGCCGGACCGATCGAGCCATCCGGCCGATACATGGTCCGCTCCGGGAAACGCGACCACGCGGCACGGGCCGACCAGGGCATCGATCGGAAGCTTGTCGACGGTGTTCGCGCCCTCGATGAAGTGGATCGGTGGATCGACGTGCGTCCCGGTGTGATTCCCAAAGGTGATCAGCGAAACGTTCGCGGTGTCGCCCATCGCGATCCGGCGCAGCGGCGTGAATTTGGGTCCCGGCTCGCCGGGCCAGGTGACCATGCCGGGCCGCAGCACCAGGGTGACGTCGTAAATCTTCAGATCTCAACCACCTGCTTGATCTGTGCCGGATCGTGGCGCAGCGCTTCGGTGGCTTTCTCGAGTGGCACCCGGCGCGTGATCAGAGACAGGAGAAAACCGGGCCAGCGGCGCTCGGCCGCGGCGAGGTCGACGAGGCCCTGCCGGAAATCCACGGCGTTGGCGTTCACCGTCCCTAGGACCAGCGCGTTCGATAGGACCAGGCGCTTGTTGATGTCGTCGGCAGGGACCTCGAGAGAACGCGTCCCGCCGGTCACGCTCGTCAGGATCAGCGCTCCGTTCGGACCGACGAGGTCCATCGCCGCGAATGCCACCTCTGAGCTGCCGGTTGCCTCGAGGATGACGTCGGCGTGGCCCTTCGGACCAGCGACTTCGTCGAGCGGCGTGACGGACGTGGCCGCGTAGCCCACGCCGATCCTCGCGAGCAGCGCGCGGCGGTCGGGCTTCGCGGTGCGCTCGACGACCGTCACATCGAGCCCGCGGAGACGCAGGAGGACCGCCGCGAGGATCCCCACCGGCCCGGCGCCGGTCACGATCGCGCGCCGTGGTTCCCAGATGGTCATACGCCGCTGCGCGGCGCTGACTTGTCGCCATCCTTTCTCACTGATGGAGAGAGGCTCGAGAAGCACGGCCACCGCAGCGATCTCCTCCGGTACAGCGAAGAGGTATTCGGGTCGCTCGGCGTAGCGCTCCGCGCAGAACCCGTGCAGTCCGCGGATGCCGCGTTCGGTGTAGTCGCCCCAGAGACACATGTCCGCTTCGCCGCGCGAACAATTGGGGCAACGATCGGGACGGCGCACGCTCGCGACCACGGGCGTGGATTCCGCGAGCACGGGCCCGCTTTCCTTCGTCGGCCGTGCGGGCCGGCTCACCCGGCCGAAGCTCTCGTGTCCGAGGATCAAGAAGTCGGAGCCGAGGGGAGCGACGCCGTACTCGCCGTGGTCGATCTCCGCGTCGGTGCCGCAGAGCCCGACGCGGACGACATCGACGACGACCTCGTCATCGGCAGGCACCGGATCGGGGACCTCGCGCACTTCTGCGCTCCCCGGCTTCTTCGGGATAACGGTCAGCGCGCGCATCCGCGCAGAATACGTCGCGATGCCGATCACTCCCGCCGAGGTCGAGCGCATCTTTCGCGCGTCGGGCGCCCTGCGCGAGGGGCACTTCGTGCTCGCATCGGGGAGGCACTCGCCGACCTATCTCGAGAAGTTCCAGGTGCTGCAGCATCCGGTCGAGACCGAGCGACTGTCCCGCGCGATCGTGGAGTGGGCCCGACCCCTCGACCTTGCGACCGTCGCGGGCCCCACGACCGGAGGGATCATCCTCGCGCACGAGGTCGCGCGGCAGCTCGGCGCGCGCGCGGTCTACGCCGAGCGCCGCGAAGATATGGCCGGCCGCGAGCTACGCGGCGGCTTCACGCTCGGTCGCGGAGAGCGCGTGGTCGTGGTGGACGACGTCATGACCACAGGAGGCTCGGTGCAGGAGACGATCGAGGCGGTGCGTTCCGCGGGAGGGAGGGTCGTGGGCGCGGCCGTCCTCGTGGACCGGTCAGGCGGCGCTGCGTCACTCGACGTGCCGCTGCAGGCCCTCTGGACCCTCGACATCCCGAGCTACGCGCCGTCGGAGTGCCCGCTTTGCGCGAAAGGCCTACCCGCGACCCATCCCGGCACCACTCCTGCTCCGGCTGGTGCGGCGCGATGAAGGATCTGTACAAGCTCGCCCGCACGCTCGTCTGGGTCGCGTTCTTCGGCGCGCTCTATCAGGAGCTGCGCAAGCCGGACGCCGAGCGGACCTGGCACGGCAAGGTCGCAGGCGTCATCCCGTATGACTTCCGCTTGCCCACGGTCGAGCGTCTGCGCAGGGCGTACTGGGATCCCGAAAGCGAGGTCATCTTCAGCGACCACGTCTTCGGCGTGGGTTGGGCCGTGAATATCCCGGTGGCCGCGCGAAGGCTGGCGGCGCTGGTGGATCAATACGCCGACGCGAGCCGTTCGCTGCGCGCGGGCCGTTCGCCGGCGCGCCGATCTTCCTCGCCCGAAAGCGAATGAACGCCGGAAGCTGACGCTCGAGGTCCTCTTCGGAGCCGGCCGGGCCACCGTCGTAGCTCGGCGAATATTCCCAGAGCCCGTCGATCAGCAAGCCGGATCCCGCGCACGCCTGCACGAGGTCGGCCACGCGGTGTCCGTATTCGAGCGTCGGCGCGCGGACGCGGATCTTCCCGAATTCCCACGTCGGGTCGACGATGGGAATGGGGCCGTCGTCGAAGTAACGCATCTTGAGGCGCCAGCCCGTACCGGTCCAGCTCTCGTACATCCGGATCGTCACCGGATGCATCGTGGAGAAGATGTAGAGGCCGCCGAGCGCGAGCACCCGTCCGACCTCGGCGATCACGCGAGCCGCGTCCGGAACGAAGACGATCGAGTGGTTGTGATAGACGAGGTCGAACTCGCCGTTACCGAGCGCGGATAGGTCACGCATGTCGCCGCGCATGTAGGTGAGCTCGGTCCCGCGACGACGGGCGATCCCTCGTACCGTCTCGAGTTGCCGCGAGCTGATGTCGAAAAGCGTCGCGTCGGCACCAAGCTCGGCGAAGAGGATGGCGTGCCACCCGCCGCCGCCGGCGAGACAGAGGACGCGCCTTCCCTGGGGCTCGAATGCGCCGAGTGACCCGTCGGTCAGCTCGTCGAGGAATCGGCGCTTCCCCGCTTTCGTCTTCGGCGGCGAGCCCTGCGGACGCGTGTACGGGATGCCCGCCTTCGCGAGGCGCTCCCACATGCGCTCGTTGTGCGCGGCCACCTCGTCGACCGCGACGCGTTTGGGCACGCTCGAATTGTCGCCGCAATATGCTCGTCCGCGCTCGTGAAGATCGTGGTCACGCGTCCCGTCGCCGCCGAGGCGCTCGCGATGCTGCGGCCACGCGCCGACGTCGTCGTCGGACCCGACGACCCCCCGATCCCGACCGCGGACGAGGTCGCGCGGCTGATCGGCGACGCCGACGTCGTGTACACCCTTCCAGCGAACCCGTTGAACGCCGACGCCATCCGCGGGGCGAAGCATCTCCGGATGATCGCGACGATGGGCACCGGATACGACAACATCGATGTCGCCGCGGCGAAGGAGCGTCGGATCCCCGTGACGTTCGCGCCGGGCATCCTTGATGAGACCACCGCCGATGGAGCGTTCGCGCTCCTCCTGGCGGCCGCGCGACGCCTCGGCGAAGCCGAGCGTTTCCTCCGCGCCGGCAAGTACCGCGGCTGGACACCCTTCATGTTCACCGGGCAGGACGTCAACCACGCCACGCTCGGGGTTGTCGGGATGGGGCGGATCGGCAGGGCCCTCTCGCGACGCGCGAAAGGCTTCGCCATGACCATCCTCTACCACGATGCGCGGCGCAACGAGGACGCCGAGCGCGAGCTTGAAGCGACGTTCATCGCCGGACTCGACGATCTTCTCGCGCGAAGCGACTTCGTATCGCTACATGTGCCGCTCCTCCCCGAGACACGGCACCTCATGAATGCCGAGCGCCTGCGCAAGATGAAGCGCACCGGGATCCTGATCAACACGTCGCGTGGTCCGGTCGTGGATGAAAGGGCGCTTGCGGATGCTCTCAAGCAGGGCGTGATCGCCGGCGCCGGCCTCGACGTGTACGAACGGGAGCCTGCGGTCGAGCCGGCGCTGCTCGCCCTCGAGAACGTCGTCCTCCTGCCGCACATCGCTTCGGCATCGGAACGGACGCGGACCCGGATGGCCGTGCGCGCCGCCGAGAACATCCTTGCTTTTCTCGACGGCAAGCCTCTTCTCGATCCGGTGCCCTAACGTGGCGACCGCGACGAGTGCGCTGCCAACGCTCCTGAGCTTCGCGAGCGAACGCGAGACGCTACAGGCGGAGCTTTACGGCGATATTCCCGCGGACCGGGTGGCGATCCTGATCCATGGACAGAACTGGGACGCGTCCGGATGGCGGAACGTCGCTCCGCGCTTGGCGGCACGCGGCGTCGCGGCGCTCGCCGTGAATCTCCGCGGGTACGCAGGCTCGAGCGGAAAGACGAACCGTTACCGACCCAATGCGCCGTGGACGCCGGTCACCGATCTTCGCGCGGCGAAGGCGGCGCTGCGCGGCCGTGGCGCATCTGAGATCGCGCTCGTCGGCGCGTCCATGGGCGGAAGCGCGGTGCTCGCCTCGAGCTTCGAAAACGACGTCGAGTGCGTCGTTGCCGTCTCGGCGCCCGTGGCCGGGGTGCCAGAGGAGCTCGCGAAGAAGATCACCGGGCGCAAGCTTTTTGTCTGCGCAGATCGAGACTCGCTGCGCGCGGCCCCGAACGTCCTGCGCTGCTTCACCGCGGCGAGCTCGCCGAAGACCCTCGTCTTCTTCGGCGGAAGAGAGCACTCTCGTGCGATGTTCACCGCGTCCTACGGCGAGGAGGCGATCAGCGCGATCGTGGAGTTCGTGTGCCGGCGCGGGTGAACCCGGACGTCCCGGGCGAGCCGCGGCTGCTGCGAAGGGTGGGAAAGCGCATCCGCACGCTCCGCGAGAAGAAAGGAATGACGATGGCCGAGCTCGGGGCGAGCGCGAAAGGCATTGTGTACTTCCAACGGCAGTACGTGTGGAAGATGGAGACGGGCAGGGTTGCTCCCTCGCTCGCCGCACTCGCCCATTTCGCGCGGCGTTTGGATGTTCCCCTTGCTGAGCTGCTGCGGGGCATCTAGTCGCTCGCTTATCCGCTCGTTGCTGGCGGGCAACGTAAATGAGTGACACCATGGATCGGATGAACTCGCCGCTCAAGCGGCGCGTCCTCGTCATCGAGGACGACCCGGACGTGCGCAAGCTCATTACAGAGTCCTTACGGGCCGCGGGTCTCGATGCCCTGCCGGCCGTCGATGGTGCTCAAGCATTGCGCACGGCTCTCGCGCGAAAGCCTGCGGCGATCGTTCTGGACCTCGGTCTTCCGGACTTCGATGGCGCTCAGTTCGTGGCACGGTGGCGCGAGCGACGGCCCGACTCTCGCGACGTACCGATCGTGGTCATCAGTGGTCATCCGGATCGACGCGAGGTCGGCGGCCTGATCGGCGCTGTGAAGGTTTTTGGCAAACCGTTCGAGGTCGACGAGCTCGTCGGGACGGTGGACCGCGTCCTGAACTAACTCGTTCTCGGTTACAGAACGAGCACCGCGCCGCGAATGCTCCCATCTGGGCGGCGCAGCGGAGTGGCGCGCTCGTGCAACCTCAAGAGCTCGTCTTTGCGCCCCGTGTAGGCCAGGTCCATATCGACCGTCTCCCCGTGGAGGGCCCGCGTGCTCGGAAAGTCTTCGATCTCGAGGGGCCCGCCAACTGCGTCGCGCAGCGCGCCATTCTCCTGACGCTCAGACGGTGTGCTGCCGAGCAGCTCCGTTCCGAAGAGATGACGTCATTGTTGAACACCAGCACGCTGCTTTGGATGTGGTCCAGGACGGCCAGGTGTTCGGCTCTGAGCTCGGCCCAGCCGCTCGCGAGCGTGCACCTGTTCCGTCACGTCCAGGCAGAACACCATCACTCCGTTCACGCTCGTGTCCTCGCCGCGAAGGGGTTGGAAGACGAAGCTGCCGTAGCCGGGTGCGGGGATCCCGTCGCGTAAGAACTTCGCCGGCATCTCGTGGCGCACCGCCGGAACGCCGCTCGCGTAGACCTCGTCGTACGTCGCGAGCATCTCGCTCGAGATCTCGGGGAAGACGTCGCGTATGCGGCGACCGAGGAACTCCCGTCCGGCGCAAGCACGACGGAACGCTTCGTTCGTTATCTCGATCACGTGCTCGGGTCCGCGGAGCATCGCAAGCATCACGGGCGCTTCGCTGAAGATGTACTGCAGCCAGGCCGGTTCGATGGCCTGATGGCCGGTGATCATGCGTTGCGTACCGGCCTCGGCTAGCGCGGCGCGATTGGGGACGCCGAAGCGCTGAAGCAGGAGCGAGACGTGCTCCTTGACGGCCTGCTCGCTGACGCCGAGCTCTTTCGCGATCTGCTTGTTCTCGCGTCCACGGATGACGCGGTTGAGGACCTGCGACTGCCGCGATGTCAGGCGCGTCTCCTTAACGGATGGGGCCCGCCGCGCTCGTTGGCTCATACCCTGATACAAGGCAACTTCTCGAACGCAGCTGCCGAGCGAGCGGGGACCACCTATACGTAAGTATATCTATCCGCGTCTGGTTTAACCCCACAGAAGGGTCGAGGCGCTGACTTTTCGCGCCTTCCGCAAGAACAACGTCGGGAACCAGATCGTGGCCAAGCGCGCGGCTGCCGCTCGGTGCTCGCGAGATAGAGCGCCTGCGCGTGATCATGATTGCAGCGGTCGAATCGCGCGACCGGCGCGAGTTCCGGACCTATACACGACTCGCGCCGAAGCTCGACTCGCCGAACTTGCGAGAAGCGGTGCTCATACGTCTCCGGACGGGCGACGCGGGCAGCGCCGTCGCTCACTGTGGATGCTGAGGCATCTTCTGGACCTGTCGCTGGAAGCCGCCGCCCGCGCGATCGGCCGCGAGATCCTCGTCGCGACGGAGGCCACGCCTCCAGGGTGCAGCGCCCGCGACTGGGTACGCGAGATCGCGAGGCGATTCCTTGGGGTGAAGCGGTTCTTTGCATGATCCTCTCAGACCCAAGCGCGTCGTGGCCGTGAGCCCGCCGGGATTCGAACCCGGAACCAAGGGATTAAAAGTCCCCTGCTCTACCGTTGAGCTACGGGCCCAAGGAGCCGCGTCGCGAGCTTGCTCGACCACGTGGCTGACGACGGGCCCGCGAGCGTTGCGAGAGGGGCCCGCCTCCGAGCAATTTTAGGCGTCCATACTCGCGCGATGCCGCTCGTCTTTGGATGCATCGCTCCGCATGGCTCCATCGCGATCCCCGAGGCAAAACCCGCAGACCGACCGACGCTCGCCATGACCACGACCGAGGGTATGAAAGAGCTCGGCCGGCGATTCGCGGCCGCGCGACCCGAGGTTTCGATCGTGCTGACGCCACACAACGTCCACGTCGAGGGCGCGATGGCGGTCATCGACGCCGGCGCCGTCGCCGGTGACCTCAGTCAGTGGGGGAGCCCGATCGCGATGCGCGTGCCCGTCGATCGCGATCTCGCGATCGCGGTCCGGGACACGATCCGCGCGGCCGGCATCCCGGTGGTCGCAGTGAGCTACGGCGCGAACGATCCCGCGGCTTCCGTCGCCCCGATGGACTGGGCTGTCCTCGTTCCCGCGCACTTCATGGGCGGGCGCACAGATCCCCAGGTCCCGCTCGTCGTCGTCGCGCCGGCGCGCGATCTTCTCGACGACATCCACGTTCGGGCGGGTGAGGTGATCGCCCGCGCGGCTGCGGCCTCCCCCAAGCGCGTCGCGCTCGTGGCGAGCTGCGATCACGGTCATGGCCATGACGCGAACGGACCGTACGGGTTCACCCCGAGATCGAAGGAGTTCGACGAGGCGGTCATCGATCTCATCAAGCGCGATGACGTGGCCGGGATCTCACATCTTGGATCGACGTTCGCGCGCGAAGCGAAAGCCGATAGCTACTGGCAGATGCTGATGCTGCAGGGCGCGCTGGGGCGCGGTGGCTGGAAGGGCGAATTTCTCTCGTACGAGGCTCCGACCTATTTCGGCATGCTCTGCGCCGCATACACGCGCTGAGCGCGGCCGACGCCGAGGACTACGGGTCGAAGTCGCTCGAGTTGGACGCCCTCATCGAGGCCGTTGAGCGGAACGCCACAGGAGGACACTGACCAGAGCGCCTGCGGCGAGCGTCGCGAGCGCGAGCATCCGGACGACCTCGAGCTGGCCCTGGAACGCGAACCACGGCGGCGTGAGGATCAGGACCTGCGCCATCCAGTACGCCACCGCGACCGCGTTCGCGACGACCCAGGCGCGCCGCGAGCGCCGCCGAAGGTGTGGGAACAAGATCGCGACCCCAGCCGCGGCCTCGAGGAGGTGGCCGATCCCCGACGCGAACTGCGTCTCGGTCGCGTCAGGGATCGTGGCGTGAAAGCGCACAAGTATCTCCGTCGCGAGGACGATCGTCCCGAATCCGAAGTACGCGAGCACCATCGCGAGGGTCGGCGCGGCCAGGCGTAGCGCGGGGGCGCCGCGGGGGACGAACGACATCACGACCGCGCCCAGGACAAGGCCCGTTGTCATGACGGTGCTCGAGCTGATGAAGAGGAACGGATTGCCGAGAACGTAGCCGATAAGTCCGGCGAGATCGGTCGCGGTCGGTACGAGCGACGCGTGCATCTGTAAGTGTCAAACGCACCGCCGCGTTCGGAATCTCGCTTGGCTGCTCGCTCTAGGGCCGCTCCGGCGTAAACAGATCGGTCTCATTCCGCGACGCACCGCGGACGAGGTCCGCGACAAGCTCACCGGTCGCGGTCGCGAATGCCATGCCGTGCCCGGTGAACCCCGCGTTCACGAAGACTCCGCCTGCGAGCCGACCGGCGTAGGGGAGCGCGTCGTGAGAGAAGCCCATGATCCCGGCCCAGCGATGGGTGACGGCGGCTTCGGGCGCGCGCTCGCGGAGGAAGCCTTCGAGCTGTTCTTGCACGCGGGCCGTCGTTCGCTCTTCTTCACCCACCTCGTCGTCGACCGCGGTGTCTCGCCATCCCCCGATGAGCAACCTCCCGTCGGCCCGCTGCCGCCAGTAACGGTAGCCGCGGTTGGCGTAGGCGGGCCGGTCGAACACGCGACGCGCCACCGCCGCTGTGGCGAGCATCTGACCGCGCACCGGGCGGATCCGGAGTGCAACGAGATGCTGCGAGTAGGCGTTCACGCACACCACGACGGCACCCGAGCGCACGCGCCCGCGCTGGGTGCGCAGTCCATCCGGCGCCACCGCGGTCACGTGCGTGCCCTGAAAGATGCGCGCCGCGGATCTGGCGGCGGACCGCGCTAGCCCGCGCACGTACTTCACCGGGTGCAGCTCGCCGTCCTCTTCATAGATCGCGGCGCGCTCCTCGGGTATGAGACGAACACGGACACCCTCGCGCTCCAGGCGCTTCGCGCTCGTACCGACCTCCGCCCACTCGGCGTCGTCGCCCGCGAGCTGGGCAGATCCGTTCCAGGCGAGGTCGCAGTCGATGTGTTCTCGGGCGACGACCTCACGGACGAGCTTCTGGTTGTGCCTGGTGAATCGCCACACGCGCAGGGCGCGCTCTTCGCCGTAGCGTTCGGTGGCCGCGGCGAAATTCTCGGCGACTCCCGCCAGGAGAAAGCCCGCATTTCGCCCGCTCGCGGCTTCGGCGACCGTGCGCGCCTCGACGACGATCGGCTTCGCGCCTGCGCGTGCGAGGTGGTACGCGGTCGCGATTCCCGCGATACCCGCGCCGACGATTGCGACGTCGGCCGACGCATCGTTGTCGAGGCTCGGGTAGTTGTCGGCCGCAATCTCGTCGAGCCAGATGCTCGTCATTTCCATTACTCTGCCCTAGGCACGGCCGCGCGATGTTTGTGAGGGTGGGAATGTTCCGTCGCCGGTCTCTGGCGTTCCTCGTGTTCTTCTCGATGGTCGTGACGGTCCTGCCGTTCGCGGAGCAGGCGGCGGCAGCGTCGCCGGACATCGTCATCAGCCAGATCTATGGCGGCGGCGGAAACGCGGGCGCGACATTGCGGAATGACTTCATCGAACTCTTCAATCGGGGCGCCAGCGCAGTGAATGTGAACGGCTGGTCCGTCCAGTACGCGGCGTCGGCGGGAACGACCTGGCAGAAGACGGCTCTCACCAACGTCACACTCCAGCCCGGCCAGTACTACCTTGTTCAGGAGGCGCAGGGTGCCGGCGGGACGCAGAACCTACCGACGCCCGACGCGACCGGCACCATCGCGATGTCTGCGACCGCCGGCAAAGTCGCCCTGCTCAACAACAACACGACCCTACCGACAGGGACATCTTGCCCATCTGCGGCCACCGTCATCGACTTCGTCGGCTACGGGTCAGCCGCGAACTGCTTCGAGGGCAATGGGCCGACGGCCACGCTCAGTAACACGACGGCCGCGCTGCGGTCGGGTAGCGGCTGCGTGGAAACCGACAACAACGCGGCTGATTTCGTCGTCGGAGGGCCCAATCCGCGCAATTCCGCTTCGCCCCTCGGAAACTGCAACGACCAACCGCCGGATGTGAGCGGGACCGTACCGTCCGCTGGAGCGAGTGGCGTCGCATTCAACGCGAATATCTCAGTGACGTTTAGCGAGCCCGTGACTGTGACCGTGCCGTGGTTCACGATCTCCTGCTCCCTTAGTGGCGCGCATCGTGCGGCCTCCACCGGTGGACCCACGACCTTCTCGCTGGACCCCACGGCGGACTTTGTCGGCAGCGAGACCTGCACCGTAACCATCCTGGCCGCGCAGGTCGCCGACCAGGACCTCATCGACCCGCCCGATACGATGGCCGCCAACTACGTATTCAACTTCACTACGACCGCGGCGACTCGGCGCATTCACGAGATCCAGGGAGCGGCCCATCGCTCCCCGTTCGAAGGTCAGCCGGTCGGAAACGTCGCCGGGATCGTGACATTCAGAATTTCGAACGGTTTCTTCATGCAGGACCCCGCGCCCGACGACGATCCCGAGACATCTGAGGGCATCTTCGTTTTCACCTCGTCATTGCCTTCGGTCAGCGTCGGCGATTCGGTCACGGTCAACGGGTCCGTCTTCGAGTTCCGTGCGAGCTCCACCAATCTGACGATCACCGAGCTCATCTCGCCCTCTATCGCGGTCCTTTCGTCGGGCAATCCGCTGCCGCCTCCGACGGTCTGGACACCGCCGAGCGAGATCATCGAGGACGACGCGACCGGTGACGTCGAGATCAGCGCCGTCTTCGATCCGGCGACCGATGGGATCGACTACGCCGAGAGCCTCGAAGGCATGCGCGTGGAGATCGACGACGCGACCGCGACCGGTCCAAGCATTAGCTTCACCTCGAGCCAGACCACCGAGGTGTCGCTGGTCAATCCGAACGCGGGTATCCGCACGCCGCGCGGCGGTGTCGTTATCCGGGCGACGGACTTCAATCCTGAGCGGCTGATCCTGCAGGCTGTTTTGGGAACGTTGCCGAACGTGAACGTCGGGGACCGCATCGCGGGCGCGACGGTCGGAGTCCTGGACTACAACTTCGGCAACTACAAGCTTCGTCCAACCCAAGCGTTCGTCTTCGTCTCCGGCGGCCTCACGAAAGAGACCACCGCCGCGCCGATTGGCGACCAGCTCGCGGTCGCGACCTTCAACGTCGAGAACCTCGACCCGACCGATGGACCCGCGAAATTCGACGGGCTCGCGCACGTCCTCGTCGACAATCTGCGCTCGCCCGATGTCGTCGCGCTCGAGGAGGTCCAGGACAACACTGGGCCCGTCAACGACGGCACGGTGAACTCCGACGCGACACTGAACACGCTCGTCGCTGCTATCCACGCCGCCGGGGGGCCGGACTATGAGTACCGCTACGTCAGCCCCGAGGACGGCCGCGACGGGGGCGAGCCGGGCGGCAACATCCGGGTGGCATTCCTGTTCCGGATCGATCGTGGCCTCGCGTTCGTCGACCGATTCGGGGCTGGTCCGCTCACCGCGAACGCGGTGGTTGGCACCGGCGCGGCAACGCGCCTTCAGTACAGCCCCGGTCGGATCGCTCCGACCAACACCGCGTGGACCAGCAGCCGGAAGCCGCTGGCGGCGGAGTTCACCTTCCAGGGACATCGCCTGTTCGTCATCGGGAATCACTTCAACTCCAAGGGCGGTGACCAGCCGCTCTACGGTCGCTTCCAGCCGCCGGTCCGCTCCTCTGAGGTCCAGCGGCACCAGCAGGCAGCGCTGGTGAACAACTTCGTAGGCCAGATCCTGGGCGCGGACCCGTTCGCTGAGGTCATCGTTCTCGGCGACCTGAACGACTTCCAGTTCTCGGACACGCTCTCCATCGTCGAGGGTGGCGTTTTGCATGCGCTCGTGGACACGCTTCCGATAGCCGAGCAGTACACGTATGACTTCGACGGCAACTCGCAGGCGATCGATCACATCCTGCTTGACGCCAATCTGTTCGACCACGCGCAGTACGCCTACGACATCGTGCACGCGAACTCGGAGTTCGCGGTGAAGGTGTCCGACCACGAGCCGCAGGTCGTGCGCATCGGTCTTCCGCAACCGACGATCTCCGCCGCACGTTCGCCCGCCGCGAACACCGCCGGGTGGAACAACAGCGACGTCACCGTGAGCTTCACCTGCCTGGACCCGCTCTCGGCGCTCGCGGCATGCCCAGCCCAGGTCATCGTGAGCGCGGAAGGTCGCGATCAGTCGGTGACCGGCAGCTCAACGCTGAAGGGAGGCGGTACGGTCGCCGCGACGGTCACCGGGATCTCGATCGACAAGACCAAGCCGGTCGTCTCGTACATCGGGAACGCCGGCACGTACGGCGCAGAGGAGACGGTGCATATCCGGTGCATTGCGGCGGACGCGCTGTCCGATGTGGCGTCGACGACATGCACCGACATCGATGGGCCGGCGTACTCCTTCGGGCTCGGGGCTCACACCTTCTCGGCGACAGCGACGGACAATGCCGGAAACGCGGGCGAAGGCTCGACGACCTTCACCGTCGTGGTGAACGAGTCCGGCCTCTGCACGCTGGCCCGCCGCTTCGTTTCCAAGGACGGCGTCGCGAGGTCGCTCTGCGCGAAGCTCGACAGCGCCGCGGCGGCCCGCGAGCGCGGGAGCCTCACCGCCGAACGCAACATCCTCGATGCCTTCGCGAATGAGGTCAGCGCGCAGCGTGGGAAGTCGATCATCAACGACGACGCGAACGTCCTGATGGGGCTCGCCGCGAGGGTCTAACCGTGGCGTGGCGGCGCGAGCTGCCGTTGGACGGCAATGATGTCGAACCACGCCGACTCGCGTGCGATGAGCCCATCGTGGAATTCGAAGATGCGAAGGATCCGGAACCGGACCGGCCGGCTGTACCCTCCATGTCGAACGGACGTCCGTGCGCGTAGCCGTCGACGAGCGACTCATCGATCACGAAGTCATTCCCGTACAGCCGGCGGATCGGCAGGATCTTGGTGTGCTCGAGGTCGGGAAGCGATTCCCGGTAGAACGCCCCGACCGCAAGCTTGCCACGCAGCGGGTTCGGATCGCGCCCGACGGCGTCATGTTCGACGTCCTCGGTATAGGTGGCGAGGACGCCCTCGACGTCGCGCTTCTGCTGCGCTGCGAAGTGGCGTTCCAGCAGACGATCCATCTCGTCCTTCGTCATCCGGCGAGATGCTACAAACCCGCTGCCTAGTCTCCTGCGCGCTGGCCCGCGCGAGGGTCGTGCCTAGTGAATCACCCGACGCATCGTCTTAGTGAGTTCGTGTAGATCGAACGGCTTCGCGAGGTAGGCGTCGGCGCCCACCTTCAGCGACCACTTTCCCGTTGCCGCGCCGGAAATGACGATGACGGGCAGCGAAGCGTGAGTCTGCGACTCGCGGACCTCGCGCAGCACCGCGTAACCGTCCTTCACAGGCAATCGCAGATCCAGAATCATCCCGGCGGGCTTCGCATGCCCCAATTGCTCGATCGCCTCGACGCCGTTCGCGGCTTCCAAGACGTCATAGCCGAGCTCTTTGAGGGTCTCGGCGCAGACCCGACGGAGGTCCGGGTCGTCCTCGACAAGCAGGACCTGTTTCATCGCCTCGCCGAGACGTCGAACGCGCCGGTCGCGGCTCCGCCTGGACCCACGACTCGCACGCCGTACCGACCGGGCGGCGCAGTCTCTCCGAAAGCCGCGGAATACATTCCGTACTTGTCGGTCACACCCGCGTACTTCACTTCGTAATCGACTCCCGTGATCGTTATCTCGATGGAGCTCCGAGCTTTCAGGCCGGAAACCGTCCAGCGCACTCCTTCACTCGCCTGCTGGTGCGAGACACTCGGGCTCGCGTTCTCCGCCGCCAGCCGCGCCGGGAACGCGCGCTCGAAATCCGGCAGCGACTCGCCCGCAACTTGCGCGTAAGCCTGCGCGAACGTCGTCCCGCGTCTGGTCTCCTCAAAGGCCTGCGTGAGACCGTCGTGAGAAATGCGCTCGCGGAGCAGTCGCGCGGCTTCGGCGGCGACCGTATACGCCTCACCGCTCAGCGCGGCGTTCTGCTGAGCCCACTGCGTGCCTGACTCCAGGCGATCGAGCGAAATCTTGCCCTCGGCGAGCATCGTCATCGTGATCGCGGTGCCGCGGGTCGCAGCCTCGGGGGCGTCCCCGCGCTCCTCCAGCGTCGCGAGGCCCTCGTCGAGCCAAGCCGGCATGCTGGCGTCGGCGCCGACGATCTGATGGATCAGCGCATGCGTCAGCTCGTGTCGCACGATCGCGAGGTCGCCCTCGCTCTTCACGTTCTGAAGGTTGATGACGATCGCGCCCTGTCGCGGAAGGGTGATGCCGCCATTTGCCGCTGCGAGGAGGCCGGCGTCCGTCATCCGGACACCGAAGAGCTGCTGTAGACCGAGCGCGAAGCTTGAGCGTGTCGCGAACACATAGATAGCCGGCCGCTCATCGAACTGCCGGCCGTAGTCCATCTCGACCCGGCCGAGGTCGCGGTCGACGGCGCTCGCCAGCCGAGCCCGCATCTCTGAGCTGACGCTCGCTTCGACGTAGAGGTCGGCACCCTCGGCCGTCTCGGCGACGAAGCTGTGTCCCGTCCGTTCGTGGAGGAAATCGAGCAGGGAGATCGACGACGCCCGCGGCGTCGTTGGAAGCTCCAGCGTGCAGCACGAGGGGACGAAGCCGCGGACTTCCATGGGCGCGCGGCCGAGAGAGCTGCCGCCGGACGCTCCGGAGGCCTTGCTGCCGCCCACATACGCCGTCAGCGCGAGCGCTCCGCCGAAGGCGAGCCCGACAGCGGCGCGCTGCCACGGGGCGATGCGACTCGCGGCGAGCGGTCGGCTGAGCCAGTGTCCCTGCGCCAGATCGCAGGACATCGTGACGATCCGATCCCGCGTCAGCAGGTCTTCCACACCGACGGCCACCGTGGTCAGCCGAAGGTCGCGCGCGAGCTCGATCAGGGCTCGCGCATCCTGCTCCGCCGCGGCATCCGTCGCGATCCGGCGCACGAGATCGCGCGAGATCTTCAGCTCGTCCAGATCACGGGCAAGAAGTCGCCCGGGTACGTCCGCGGGCGTGACGGCGTCCAGCGAGACGCGTCCACCCGCCGTGACGAGACCTCGCAGTGCGGCGCGGATCGCGGCATCGCCCGAGTGGAAGGCGCGAGGCGTGATCTCGAAGGTGAATCCCGAAGGATCCGCTCCGAATTGCCGCATGAGCCCGACTGCATAGTCGACAAGCGTTCCGTCAACGAGCTCCGGCCCCGCCACATTGACGGACACGCCGATCTCCAGGCCACCCTTGCGCCACTCCGTGGATTGGCGAACGGCTTCGTGGACCACCCAGCGCCCGATCTCGCCGAGCTGTCCAGTCTCTTCCGCGATCCGGATGAGCTCGCTGGGGTGGACAAGTCCGCGTCGGGTGCGCCAGCGAAGGAGCGCTTCGACGCGCCGGCACTCACCGCTCCGTAGGTCGACGATGGGCTGGTAATGAAGGACGAGCTCGTTCTCGTGCAATGCGCGCTCGAGGTCGCTCGCGGCGACTGCCCGTTTCGCGATACGCAGGTCAGCCCACCGCTGAGGCAGATCCGCGCGCGCGAGCTCCTCGATGACGCGCGGTCGCGATGACCGCTTCATGCTCGGGCCGCGAGCTGCCTGTCCGCGACACGCTCTTGCAGTCCCTGGTCGAGGAGTGCCGCAAAGATCTCGACGAGGGCGGCATCCCACTGCTTGCCGCTCCCCGACTCCATGCGTCCGCGTGCTTCTTCGAAACCGAGGCCCGCCCGGTACGGGCGGTCGCTGACCATGGCATCCCACCCGTCGGCGATCGCGACGACCCGTGCGCCGAGCGGGATGGCCGACCCGCCGAGGTGATCCGGATAGCCCGCACCGTCGACGCGCTCGTGGTGGTGCCGAATGATCGGAAGGTAGTCGGCGACGCTCCGCAGCGAGAGGCAGATCCGCTCGCCTTCGGCGGAGTGCTCACGCATCCTCGCGAACTCTTGATCGTTCAGAGGTCCGGGTTTGAGCAGGATCGCGTCGGGGATTGCGATCTTGCCGAGATCGTGTAGGACCCCGCCTTCGTAGAGCAGGTCGTTGTCCTCTGAGTGAAGGCCGAAGGCCTCACCCATCGCCTGCGCGTAGCGACCGACGCGCTCGGCGTGAAAGATCGTGTAGCGATCGCGGGCCTCGACCGCCCGGGCGAGTGCGAACAAGACCCCCTCGGTCGCGTCGAGGCGTCGGTTCAAGGCGCGCTGGTTGAGCAGCACCTTCGTGCGAATGAGGAGCTCTTTCGCGTCGAACGGCTTGCTCAGGAAGTCGTCGGCGCCCGCGGCGATCCCGCGCAGGCGGGTCTCGCGGTCGCTCGAGGCGGTGAGAATGACGATCGGGATCAGCCGCCGTACGGGATGCGCCTTGAGACGCTCGCATACGGCGATCCCGTCCAGCCTGGGCATGTCGATGTCGAGCAGCACCAGGTCCGGTTCCTCGGCGGCCACCGCGTCGAGCGCCTCGTATCCGTCGCGCGCCTGCCGCACGTCGTAACCGAGCTCGATCAGGTGTCCTTCGAGCAGCTCGCGGTTCGCCTCGACGTCGTCGACGACCAGGACGATCGGCGCTCGCGGCGGGACGAGCCTCGGGACGCTCATCCGGTCACCGCGCCACCGGCTGGGTCCCGCCGGTGGCGCGGCGCGGATTGGGGGGTGGGTGGGTGAGCCAGTGAGTTGACAGCCGACCGCAGATCGGCGGGCGCGATGGGCTTTGACCAGAAGAGCACGAAGCCCGCTTCCTTGGTCCGGGCGACCTCCTCCGGAAGCACGGAGGCGCTCAACGCGACGATCGGGATCTCAAGCCCTCGCGCACGCAGGTTCCGGCAGACCTCGATGCCGCTCCGCTTGGGAAGTTGGATGTCGAGCAGGATGAGGTCGAACCGCTCAGCGAGGGCGCGCGCTTCTCCCGCCGGCCCGTCGCGCTCGACGACGACCTCATGGTCAGCCTCGAGCGCGGCCACGAATAGCTCGACATTCATCGGGTCATCCTCAACGAGGAGAATGCGCAAACTCTTTCCCCTTCAGCGTTGATGGACGACCTGCGCGGGGCTTCAGTCTCTTGAGCCAGGTCTCGAGTCGCAGCCGGTCGATCGGCTTGGTGAGGTAATCATCGGCACCGAGCGCCAGCGCCGCCGTGGGCTCGGCCTCAACGGTGACGATGATCACCGGGACGCCCGCACGCGAATCGCCCTGCTTGAGGTGAGCGAGGAGCTCCTCGCCGCGGCCGTCCGGGAGCCTCATATCGAGGACCACGCCGATCGGACGATCACGCAGGACCGCTTCCTTCGCATCGGCGACCCCGCGGACGACTTCGGCGCGTATGTCGCACGACGCCGCCACGGCAACGATGAGGTCGGCATCGTGGCGTTCGTCCTCGACGACAAGGATCCGCTCGCCATCGACGGGCTCGGTGTGAACGTTCGGGAGGACTACGCGGAAGATCGTGCCGTGACCCTCCTCGCTCTCGAAGGAGATCCTGCCCCCCATTTCTTCCACGAGCCGCTTGGTCAGCGCGAGACCGAGTCCGGTCCCTCCGGCCTCAACGCTTCCCTCGTGAAGCCGTTCGAACACCCCGAAAACGCGATCGCGGGAGTCGCGAGGTATGCCGACGCCGGAGTCAGCGACAGCGATGTCCAGATCCGTACCCGTCGTCCGCGCGGAGAGCTTGACCGTTCCGCCGTTGGGAGTGAACTTGACGGCGTTCGAGAGCAGGTTGAAGAGGATCTGACGGACCCGCGTCTGATCGACGAAGAGGCGCTCTCCGTGCGGAGCCTCGACGTCGAACTTCACACCCTTCGCCTGTGCTGCGCCTCGGGTCCCGGCGCAGACCGGCTCCAGGAGGACGTCGAGGGTGACCACTTCCGGCCGAAGCTCGAGTTTTCCGGCCTCGACCTTCGAGAGATCGAGCACGTCGTTGATGAGCTCGAGCAGGTGCTGGCCCGCCTCGCGGATGTTGCTGAGGAAGCGCTGCTGCCGATCGCTGAGCGAGGGGGCGATCTGTTCGGTGAGCAACCCCGAAAAACCAAGGATCGCGTTGAGGGGCGTTCGGAGTTCATGGCTCATGTTCGCGAGGAACTCGGACTTCACTCGAGTCGCCTCACTGAGGTCGTGGTTCGCGCTAGCGAGATCCGCATAGAGGCGGGCGCCGTCGAGGACGATCGCGGCCTGGTCTGCGAGCAGCTGCACCAGATCCAGATCGTCCGAGGCAAAGAGCGGTGCTTTCCGGCCGACCACGATGAGCACGCCCATGTCGCGGCCGCGACCAACGATCGGCGCGGCCAGCGCGGCATGTCCGTTCTGTGCGGCGAGCTGGCGACGGCGGCTCGCGTGGACGCGAAGAGCGAGCTCATGGAGTGATCCGTCGGTCCCGTCGACCGTTGCGAGCGAGTCAGCGTCCTCGTCTGCAAGCGCGACGTGCGCCGATCTCGACCCGCTCGCTCGCGCGATCGCCGTCTCAAGGTCGCGAACGATGCTCATTCGCTCCTGCAAGGGTGAGATCGCGGCGGCGCTCTCGAGGAATGTACGGAGCGACGGCTCGCGCCAGGCGCTCCGGAGGAACGCCGGAGGAGCGAATGCGACGAGGTAGCCGGTCGCGGAAATGAGGCTGAGGCTCATGGTGACCGCGGTGGCGATGGGACCAAGAAGCTGAGTCGCGGTGGCTGCCAGCAAGGTGATGCTGAGGGCGAGCGAGCCGATCGCCGCGGCGGCCATGCGTTTGCGCGCGACTCCGCGGCTGCGCCGCGCCTCGCGGATGAACGCGACCGCGGCGTATGTCCCGAATCCGAAGAAGTAGAGGACCGCGGCCGCGATCACGACTGGCGCGATCGCTGTGAAGTCGATAAGCCCGAATGCACCGAGTGGAACCAACAGCACCGCGGCACCCAGGCCAGCGATGCAAGCGCGCATCACCAACGGGCGCACCCCCGCGAAGTCGTCGACCAGCCGGAGCTGCAGGTATGGAAACGCCATCAGGATCAGCGCGGCGACCAGCCCAAGCGCCGGGGGCAACTGCGTCCCCAGGAGCGACGCGATCTGGCTCTGCGCGACCACGAATGCGATCGCTCCGAAGAGCAGGGCTGTGTTCAAGCTTGCTCGCGTCCGCTCCGCCAGCGCCGTGCGAAGCACGACCGCGAACACGAGCAGGAACAGAACGTTCGTGACGAGACGAACGAGCTCGGCCGCGCTCATCCACACCTCCGCCAGTAGATCGCCTCGAAGCAACATAAGGACCAGCAGGGCTGATTAGCGCGCGCCTGCGTGGCACACGCGTATCAGTTAACGGAGACTGTTGTTCTCGCGAGGCAGGTTGTACGTCTACGTTCATCCAGCGGCCGCAAGCAGAACAGTTCGCCCCCGGGTACGTCTACGAAAGTAGAGGGACCTCTTTACCGCGCGTTATCCGCATCGCGTCGGACGTCGTCGCGACGGTCCAGCTCGAGCTCAGGCTCTCGGCGCGACCGATGTCGCTGATGCGCGGTCCTCCGGCGGCGCGAAAACGTAGCGGTACGACAGACCCGCGAGCGCCGCGCCGACGAGCGGGCCGATCACGTAGACGGACCAGTTCTCGTAGAAGTTTGCCGCGACGGCTGGGCCGAGCCAGCGCGCGGGGTTCATCGATGCACCGGTGATGCTCCCACCGACAAGGATGTCCGCCGCGACGGTGAGGCCGATGCCGAAGCCGGCGATGCGCGGGGCGAGCGGCGAGACGGCGGTCCCGAAGACGGCCCAGAGCAGGAAGACGGTGAGGAGAGCCTCCACCACCAGGCCGGTCAGGACCGTGACGCCGCCACCGAGCCCGGGTGTGCCGATGTGCGTCTTGGCGAGGGCGGTCGGATCGAACTCGAACGCATACCGCAGCGCGAATCCGGCGACGAGCGCGCCGAGGATCTGCGCGACCCAGTAGGTGAGGACCCGCGGCCACGGATGCTTCCCGGCGACCGCGAGACCGAACGTCGTGGCGGGGTTGAAGTGCCCGCCGGAAAGTGCACCGAACGAGGACACCGCGACCGCGAGGGCGAGGCCGTGCGCGAGCGCGACGGCGACGAGGTCCTCGCCTTTCGTGGCGACGATCGCTCCCGCGCCGATGAAGAAGAACATGAAAGTTCCCGCGCCTTCGGCGAGGAGCGCGCGAGTGTGACCGGTCATGCGGCGGCTATTCTGCACAGGTGGCTGACTTTCGCCCGGTCGAGGCCAGCAAGGCGCACATTCTGATGATTCGTCCGGCCGTGGCCGAGACGCCGATCGAGGATGCGAACGCGGAGTGGGTCGAGGTGATCGCCGATCTCTCGAGCGACCTCGCGAACTGGCGCCTCCAGCACCTGCGGGGACTCTGGCGGCCGGATGTCGCCAAGCCGGTCGAATGGGAATGGGTATACACGTGGGGGTCGCCGGCCTTCGTGAGCGCACGCGAGATCTACCGCATTCATTCCGGATCGCGCGCCCGCGCGGCATTGCATCCGCTGGGCGACGACCTGGCGCCCGGCCGCAAGCACGTCTACGCGGCTGGTCCCACGGGAGCCGCGAAGCTCATCTGGCGTCGGGGCGACTACGTGCGGCTCGTGGATGCATTCGGCACGGTGATCGATGAGGTCGTGGTGTGGCCCGGAGAGTCCGGGGGCTCCGCCCCCGGCCCCCGGCGGAGTCGCGCGCCGGCTAGCTCGGCCTGAGCTCCTTATGCTCGAGCGCGAGCTTGCGGATCAGGTCTTCGAGCACGGTCACGCCGATGCCTGGCTTGGTCGGAACGCGCATCGTGCCGTCTTCATCCACGGTGAACGGCTCAGCGATGATCTCCGTCCCGAAGTAGCGCGCCGACGCGGAGACGTCGCCGGGCAAGCGGAAATTCGGTAACGCCGCGAGATGCACGTTGTGCGCCCGGCCGATGCCCATCTCGAGCATCCCTCCGCACCACACGGGCACGTCGTGCGCGGCGCAGACGTCGTGCACGCGCTTCGCCGAAGCGAGCCCGCCGACCCGCCCGGCCTTGATGTTTACGATCCGCGTTGCGCCGATCGCGATCGCCTTGCGCGCGTCCTCGCCGGAGTGGATCGACTCGTCGAGACAGATGGGCGTCTTGATCTCGCGCTGGAGCGCCGCGTGGTCGACGAGATCGTCGTGCGCGAGCGGCTGCTCGATCATCATCGGGCGCGTCGGATCGATGCGCTTGAAAAGCGGAGCGTCGCGGAGCGTGTAGGCCGAGTTCGCGTCGAGCATGAAGGCAAGATCGGGGAAGGTCCTCCGCGTCGCCTCCGCGATCTCAACCTCGAGGCCAGGCTTGATCTTGAGCTTGACACGTTGGTACCCGCCCTCGAGCTCGCGGCGGATAGTGTCCATGAGCGCTTCGATCGATGGCTGTATGCCAATGGCGACACCGCACAGGATCCGATCGCGCGTCCCGCCGAGCAGCACGGAGAGCGGCTTTCCCGCGCGCTTCGCGAAGAGGTCCCAGACCGCCATCTCGACGGTCGCCTTCGCCATGCGGTGTTCCCGGATCCACGCGAGCTTCTCGTCGACGTCCTGCGGCGCGGAAAGATCCGCCTTGAACAGCTCCGGCAGGATGAACTCCTCGAGCGCGTAGAGGACGGTGCGCGGCGTCTCGCCCGAGTACCACGGGACCTCGCCGGCGACGCTCTCGCCCCACCCGACCGCGCCTTCCGATTCCACGCGGCAGAGCACTCGCGTCATGTGGGTCTCCCGCGCGCCGCTCGTCTCATAGGCGCGCTTCAAGGGAAGGCGCACGAGGAAAAGCTCGACCCGCTCCAGTTTCATGGCGGCTTCGCCGCCATGAAATCCATACCCGTTCCTCGCAGGGGCTCCGCCCCTGCCACCCCGCGCTTCGGTTGCGGTACCAGAAGGTACGCACACCGGCCCTCCGCTGAGCGAAGGAACTCGACGGCTGCGTAGCCCGCGCCGAACGCGCGCTCGAAGGCATCGCGCGCCACGGTCCGCCAGGCGAGCGCGAGCTTCGGGTCGCGTGCCTTGAGCTCCTGGAACGCCCGCGGGATCTCGACGAGCAGATGCGCGGGGCCGATCTGGCCCACCGCGCCTGGACGATCGCCCTCCGCCCGCAGCAGATAACCGACGCCCTCGCGCTCGGCGTCTTCGAGCGCTGGCGCGGTGTTCTCTCCGCGCAGCCGTTTGTAGGTCCGGTCGTGGCCGATCGGCCACTCCACATAGATGCGATCGGAGGGCAGTCCCTGGTTCAGCTTGTCGGGCATGGCGCCGTAGAAATCGCGGTGGTACGTCCGCGTGAATGCGCCGAGCTTGCCGAAATTGAACCTGGCGTTGCGCGCCTCGAGCGGATCCATCGTCCACCCGACGACCTCGATGCCTTGATCGAGGCAGTGGTCACGCTGCGCTTCCTTGAGCTGCTGCGCGAGCCCGCTCCCGCGGTACGGCTCGCGCACCGCGAGCATGTGCGAGTGGTGCCGGAAGTGGAAATCGTAGATACCGAGGAAGCCGAAGACGAACGCAGCTGGCTGCGGATCTTCCGGCGCGTAGCCGAGCGCCACGAAACCGCCGTTATGGACGACCGCGAGCATGAGCTGGGGCGGAACTACCACGTCACCGCTCCAGGTCTCCTCTTGCAGAGGAACCGTGGCCGCGCATGCCGCGATATCTCGGGCCACGTCAATCCGGAATTCCGGCATGAATAATGAGTATCGGCTAGCATCCGGCCGTGCCGGCGGCGAGCATCGACTTCCTGAAACGCGTCTCGATGTTCGAGGATCTCGACCAGAAATCGCTCGAGGCCATCGCGAACGCCGCGGTTGAGCAACGCTACGAACCCGGGCAAGACATCGTGCGGCAGGGCGACACCGGCGTGGGCGCGTTCATCATCCGCTCAGGCAAGGTCGACGTCATTCAGGACCGCGGCGGCAAGGAGACCAAGCTCTCGACGCTTGGGCCGGGAGAGGTCTTCGGCGAGATGGCCCTCCTCGACGAGTTCCCGCGTTCCGCGACGGTCCGCGCGGTAGAGCCGACGACGGCGCTCGGCATCCAGCGCTGGCACTTTCGCGGGATCCTCGAGAGCCATCCACAGATCGCGCTCGCGCTCCTACCGATGCTGACGCGACGCATCCGCAACGCCGAGCACATGCTGCCGGAGGCCGCCCGACATTAGAGCGGCGGCCACAAAAAAGGGGAGGCGAATCATGGGCGACGAGCAGAGAAACAAGGAAGTCGTGCGCAAGGTGGAGCAAGCCTGGAACGACGGCAAGCTTGATCAACTCGACCAGTACTTCGCGGCTGACTACCCGTCCCACGACCGTCCGCCGGGCGTGCCGCAGGGCCTGGCTGGGGCGAAGATGATGCACCAGAACGTCATGAAGATCTTCCAGAACCGGAAGCTCGAGATGAAGGACATCTTCGCGGGGGACGACAAGGTCTTCGTCCGCAGCGTCGGCAGCTCGACGTATCTGGGCGGCCTGCCCGGGATCCCGGCGCCCGCGGGAGGCGCACCACTCAAGGACATCGAGTCTTGGTCGGTGTACCGCCTCAAGGACGGCAAGATCGTCGAGCACTGGGGCATCAACGACGCGTACTCGATCGCGATGCAGGCCGGCGCCCTCAAGATGCCCGAGATGGCCGGAGCGCCCGCCGGCCGCGGGTAGCGACCAGCGCGTCCTAATGACGATCGTGTAGGTGCCGGTCGCCTCCGTGCGGCCGGCACCGGCGCGGACGTGGTACGCGCCCGGAGCGCAAAACTGAGCATGCTCGAGATCGATGAGGCGATCCTCTCCCACGCTGCCCGAGTCGACCCATCGAACCTGCACGCGCTCGACGCGATCCATCTGGCGAGCGCGTTGTCACTCGAAGGGCTGGAGGCGTTCGTGGCTTATGATCGCGAACTCCGAGAAGCCGCTCAGGCTGCAGGCCTGAATGTGGCCGCCCCAGGCGCCTAGATTGCCCCGCCTCGTCGAATGCGTCCCGAACGTCAGCGAGGGTCGTCGCGCCGACGTCATCGATCGGCTCGCCGACACGATCCGCGCGGTCGACGGCGTACGCCTCCTCGATCGCACGAGCGACGTGGACCACAACCGCTCCGTCTTCACGTACGCGGGCGAACCGGATGCTGTTGTACGTGCGACGCACGCGCTCGTTGACCTGGCATTCAGCGAGGTCGACATGCGGACCCACAAGGGGGAGCATCCACGGCTCGGCGCGGTCGACGTTGTCCCATTCATTCCGCTCGCGGGCGTGAGCATGGAGGAGTGTGTCGAGCTCGCGCACCGCTTCGGTCGCGAGATCGCCGAGCGGCACCATGTCCCGGTCTATTTCTACGCGAGGGCTGCGACGCGCCCGGAGCGCGTTCGGCTCCCGGACATCCGCAAGCCGGAATACGAGGGTCTCGCAGCGCTCCTCGAGAGCACGCATGATCCCGATGCCGGCCCGCGGCGATTGCATGCGACGGCTGGCGCGATCGTCGTCGGCGCGCGGCCGTTTCTCATCGCGTTCAACATCGAGCTCGACTCGACCGACCTCAAGCTGGCGCAGCGCATCGCGAAGGAGATCCGCGAGTCGTCGGGTGGGCTGCCCGCGGTGCAGGCCAGAGGGTTCATGCTGACCGATCCGCCGCGCGCCCAGGTCTCCATGAACCTCCTCGACCACATGACGACATCGCTCGCGACGGTCTGGCGCGAGGTCGAGACTCGGGCGAACGCCGCAGGCGTGCGCGTGCTGCGCGGTGAACTGATCGGGCTTCTTCCGCTCGACGCGGCGCTGCAGGTGACGGCGGACGCGCTCAAGCTCGATGGCTTCACCAGAGACCGCGTGATCGAAAGTCACTTCCTCGAGTGATCGAGGCGGATCTCATCCTGCGTGGCGCGCGCTTGCTGACGCTCGAGCCGCTCAAGGATGAGCGTCCTCGGGTAGGCCCGGCGGCCGGCGATGTGGGCGCGGTCAACGACGGATTCGTCGCCGCCCGGGACGGGATGATCGTCGCGACCGGGCACGGACGCGCGCACGAGCGATTCACCCGGGCGGAAGGCGCCCTGGATAAAGATGTCGGAGGCCGTGTCGTGATGCCGGGCTTCGTCGACCCGCACACCCACCTCTGCTACGCCGGCGAGCGCTGGGAGGAGTTCGCGACGCGCCGAAGCGGCGCCGACTATCTCGCGGTCCTGGCGGCAGGGGGCGGGATCCACGCGACCGTCCGTGCGACGCGTGAAGCGAGCGACGATCAGCTCCTCGCGCTGCTGCGCCGCAGGATCGGCGACGCCGCCGAGCTCGGCACGACGACGATCGAGGTGAAGAGCGGCTACGGGCTCGAGCCCGAGGAGGAGCTCCGGCAGCTGCGTCTGCTCGCGCGCGCGAAAGCCGAGGCGCCGATCGACATCGCCGTGACGTACCTCGCCGCCCACGCGCTGCCGGCGCCGTTCACCGACGACCGCAAGCGATTCATCCGCGAGGCGACGCAGGCGCTGGAGCGGGTCGTCGGCGAGAAGCTCGCCGAGGCGGTCGATGCCTTCCTCGAGAAGGGTGTGTTCGACATCGAGGAGATCCGGCCGCTCTTCAACGCGGCGAAGAAAGCCGGCCTGGCGGTGACGATGCACGCGGATCAACTGAACGACGTGGGCGCGTCCGCGTTCGCCGCGCGTATCCGAGCGCGCTCGGCGGACCACGTCGCGCACGCGTCCGCTGACGGTATCCGTGCGCTCGCGCGAGCGGAGGTTCCGGCCGTACTCCTTCCCGGCAGCGCGTTCTTCGTCGGCTACGCGCCGCCCGAGGCGCGCCGCTTCATCGCCGCGCGGGTACCGGTGGCGCTGGCGTCCGACCACAATCCCGGCACGTCGCCCCTCGAAGGCATGCCCATGGCCATAGCGCTCGGGGTCACGCTCTGCGGCCTCACCCCGCACGAAGCGATCGTCGCGGCGACGATCAACGCGGCGCATGCGCTCGGCCGCGGTGGGCGGATCGGAGCCCTGCTTCACGGCCGGCGCGCCGACATCGTGGTACTCGACACCGACGACGAGCGCGAGCTCGCATATCGGATGGGCGCGCCCCTCGTGGCTGAGGTCTACGCCGGAGGGAAGCGGGTGGCTTGACGGAGACATTCGACCTCGCGGTGATCGGCGCGGGCTCGTCGGGCTGCGTCGTTGCGTCGGAGCTCGTGAGGGCGGGTCGAAAGGTCGCGCTCGTCGAGGCCGGCCCCGACTACGGCCGGTTCTCACGGCGCTGGCCTCGTGACGTCCGCGATCCGCGGCGACGCACCGACCGTCACGACTGGGGGCTCGAGGCTGAGCTGACGCGAGGTGAGACGACGGCTGAGCCTCGTGCGCGCGTCATCGGCGGCTGCTCGGCACACAACGAGTGCGCTGCGGTGTGGCCTCCGCGCGAGGACATCGACGCCTGGAGGGTCTCGGGCTGGAGCTCCGCCGAGCTATGGCCGCTGGTCGATCGGGTCGAAGGAGCGCGAGGCGGCTCCGCCATCCGCGGCAGGCATGGTCCACTCGTGACCGCGCCGTGGACCGACGGGCCGCTCACCGCGTGGCAATCGGCCTTCGTCGATGCGGCCGTCGCCTCGGGATACGACCGGTTGGACGACGTCAGCTCCCCGGCGCCGGCGACGGGCGTCGCTCCATTCCACGCCAACGTGCGCGATGGCGTCCGTTGGAACGCCGCATTCGCTTTCCTCGATCCCGTGCGCGGCCGCAAGGAGCTCTCGATCTTCGCGGGCACGGAAGCTCTGAAGCTTGAAATGCGCTCGGGGCGCGTGGACGCGCTCCTCTGCCGACGTGGCCGAAAGCAACTCCGGATCCTCGCCGACGCGTACGTCCTCTGCGCTGGCGTGTACGGTTCCCCACTCCTCCTCCTGCGTTCCGGCCTACATTGGCGCGCCGTCGGACGCGGTCTGCAGGACCATCCCGGCGTCGCCCTTACATTCGATCGGGCACCTGGCGCTCCGCGCGAGCTCGGTTCACCGAACGTCTATCGGAGCCAGGTCGTGTTGCGCGCGTCCAGCGGAGCCTCGCTGCTTGGCTGGGACCTGCACGTGCTGCCATACCAAGCCGACGGCGAGCTGCTCGTCTTCGTCTTCTTCATGGCGCCAAGCTCGCGGGGCGTGGTCGACCTACGCGACGGCCGGCCGCGGATCCGCTTCCGCTTCTTCGCGGGCGAAGGTGCCGTCGACCTCGACGCGCTCGAAGCCGGAGTAGGGATCGCGCGCGAGATCGCGGGCCGGCTTTCGTTCGTGCGCGTTGTGGATCCTTCGAGTTCCGTCCGCGCGCGCTCGATCCGCCGCTGGATTCGCGAGAACGTGACCGGGTACGCCCATGCCACCGGGACGTGCCGCATCGGCACGGGCCCGGAGGGCGTCGTCGACGCGCGGACCCAGGTTCGGGGCTTGGCGAATGTGCACGTAGTGGACGCCTCGATCATCCCGCGGATCCCCCGCGCGAATACCAACCTCCTGTGCATGCTGATCGGGATGCGCGCTGCCCAGCTGGTGGGGTCCTAAACTGCCGGCCGTGGCGGACCCGCGGATCGAGCGGCTGCGCTCCGTGCCGCTCTTTGGAGGCTGCACCGACAAGGAGCTCCAGTTCATCTCATCCCACGCCGACGAGGTCGACTTCGCGTCAGGCCGCACGCTCTGCAAGAAGGGGGAAACCGGCGGGGATTTCTTCGTCATCCTCGAAGGTTCCGCCAGGGTCGAGGCCGGGGACGGCCAGCGGATGCTCGGTCCCGGCGAGTTCTTTGGCGAGATCGCGCTTCTGGACAACGGACCGCGTACGGCGACCGTGGTGGCGGCGACGCCGATGCGCTGTCTCGTACTCGGGCACGAACAGTTCCGCGACGTCCTGCATCAGAACGGCGACATCGCCATCAAGATGCTCCGCGCGGTCACCGCGCGTCTTCGCGCCGCCGCCGCTCTCCCGTCGGGTTAGCTTCACCCAACCCGAACGAATTCCATCGGATAGTCGTGTAGGCGCTCGATGCCTGTTTTCGTTATGCGCACGGTCTCGCCGACTTGCAGGCCGATCCGGCCCGACTCATCCGTCACGACATTGGGCTGTACGACCACGACCATGTTCTCGCGGAAGATGAAGTCCTCGGCCCAATCGCCGCGCTTGGTGCGACGCGTTTGGATGATCGGCGGCAGCTGACCGGTGCCGTGGAGCAGGTCGTCGTAGATCGTGTAGCGGCGCTCGTGGATGATCTCCGCCGCATCGAGCACGTCGGAGACGGTCGCGCCGTCGTGAAGCGCGGCCACGATCCTCGTGAACGCCTCGACCGCGACCTCGTGGAGGCGCTGGTATTCCTTCGTCGGATCCGCGCCGATCGCGTAAGAGCGATGGATCTGACCCGCGTATCCCCACCACTCGGCGCCGATCTCGGTGATGAGGATGTCGCCTCGCTCGATGATCCGTAAGGATGGAAGCTGTGCCGGCATGCCGATCTCGGGAGCACGCATCGATGTCGTGGCCATGAAGTGGATGGAGTTCACGCCGCCCTCTCGCAGGTAGGCGCCCTCGACGATCGCGGCGAGCTCGTGCTCGTGCAGTCCCGGCCGGACCTCGTGCTCGAGCGCATGCATCGCGGCATCGGTCAGCCGGGCGGCGATCCGTAGCCGCTCGAGCTCCTCGGTGCTCTTGACGGTGCGAAGGTCGGCGACGATGCCTGACGCGTCGACGAGGCCGATCCGTGCGAGCAGGATCCCCAGGTCGTCGACGATCCGCGACGGCCACGGACCGGCGAGCCCGACGATCCCTTCGTGGATCGGCACTTCCGCGAGCACCGAGCGCAGTGCCTCGGGCGCCCAGCTCCCGGCCCAGCGGACGTCTTTTGTGATGGCGACCCGCTGCGCGGTCGGGACGTGGTTGTACAGCTGCACGAGAAGCGTCGGGTCACCGTGTCGCGGGACGACCAGGAAGGACTCGCGCGTACCTGGCCAGTTGGAGAGGTACTGAATGTCCGGTACGCGACCCGCACCGTAGAGAAGAAGCGCGTCGCAGTCGTGCTCGTCCATCCTGGCGCGGACCGCGGCGAGGCGGCGCGTGAACTCGGCGTCGGAGAACGTCGGATATCGGTCCGGCTGTGACATCGCTCGTAGAGTACGGACCGCAATGGTCCCAAAGACGCGTTACGCGAAAAGCGGGGAGCTGAATATCGCATACCAGATCGTGGGCGACGGCCCCTTCGATCTCGTGTACGTCCCCGGATGGATATTCCTGGTCACGAGTACCGTTCGCGATCTCACCTCTGGCTCCGGGCTTGTTTTCGAGGACCGCGGGACTCGCGCACTCAAGGGCGTGCCGCGCGATTGGCACCTGTTCTCGGCGAGCTAGCATGCGCTTGCGGCGTGCACGCCAAGGAGGTATCGCGACCGCATGAGTGATCGCGTGGCGATCTATCCGGGGTCGTTCGACCCGCCGACCAACGGGCATCTCGACATCGTCGAGCGCTCCTCGCGCCTGTTCGACCGTGTGGTCGTCGGCGTCGGCCGCAACCTCGCGAAGAAGACCGTCTTTTCCGCCGAGGAGCGCATCCAGCTGATGCGCGAGGCCTGCGGACGGTACAAGAACGTCGAGGTCACGAGCTTCGACGGACTGCAGGTCGACTTCGCTCGCGCGTCCGGTGCCAGCTTCATCGTGCGCGGGATTCGCGCGCTCTCCGATTTCGAGTTCGAGTTCGAGATGGCGAACATGAACCGGAGCCTCGCGGCGGGGATCGAGATGGTCTACCTCATGACCGCCCCCGAATACCTCTTCGTTTCCGCATCGCGCGTGAAAGAGCTCGCGGCGTTCGGCGCCCCGATCGACAAGTACGTGCCGGCGAATGTCGCCAAGCGACTAAAGGCCGAGATGGGGAAGCGGGGCATGCGCACCGGAGCGACGGAAGCCAACGATTAGGTGTCCACGCTGCTCGCCGCGGACGTCGGCAACACCAACATCGTCCTCGGCGCGTACGACGGCGCCAAGCTCGTCGCGACGTGGCGCACCGCGACCCGGCAGGATCAGACCGAGGACGAGCTCGCGGTGATGGTGGACGCGCTCCTCGAACGGCAGGATCTCTCCCTTGAGGACATCGACGCGCTCGTGCTCGGGTCGGTCGTGCCGCCGCTGACGGCCTCGTTCACCCGGCTCGCGGAGCGGTACCTCGATCGACCGGCGCTGGTGATCGGCCCGGGCACCAAGACGGGCGTCCGGTTGCGCGTCGACAACCCCTCTGAGGTCGGCGCAGATCGCATCGCGAACACGCTGGCCGCGCACCGGCGCTACGGCGGACCGGCGATCGTCGTCGACTTCGGGACGACCACGAATTTCGACATCGTGAGCGCGGAGGGCGACTTCCTCGGCGGCGCGTTCGCGCCTGGGCTCGAGGTCTCGGCCGAGTCGCTCTTCAGCCGCGCCGCTCGCCTGTTCCGTGTCCCCTTCACGCCGCCGCCGAACGCGATCGGGAAGAACACCGCGGATTGCCTGCGCTCAGGGATCGTTTTCGGCTACGTCGGCCTGGTGGAGGGCCTCCTCGCGCGCCTCGAAGCCGAGCTCCAGCCGGCATCGCCTCGGGTCGTCGCCACCGGCGGCCTGGCGGCGACGATCGCGCCGCTCGCGAAAGGCATCGAGCGGATCGACGATGATCTGACGCTCGAGGGTCTGCGGCTGCTTTGGGAGATCAATGCGTGATGGAGCGTGTTCGCGGACGGTTCGTCGTGCTCGCGGTCACCGGATCAATCGCCGTGTACAAGATGATCGACCTCGCGCGGCGCCTGACCCAGGCCGGCGCGACCGTCCAGGTGGTGATGACCAGGAGCGCGGCGGAGTTCGTGACCCCGCTCACGTTCCAGGCGCTGACGTACCGGCCGGTCGAGGTCGAGATGTTCGCGATGCAGGACGAGCACGCTGCCGGACATGTCGCCATGGGGCGGCAGGCTGACGTCGTCGTCGTGGCCCCCGCGACCGCGCACGTCATCGCACGCCTTGCGCACGGCTTTTCGGATGACCTCGTCGCGACGACGGTCCTCGCGACCGATGCGCCGGTGATCGTCGCACCGGCGATGGAGACGCATATGTGGCGCAATCCGGCCACGCAGGCGAACGTCGCAACCCTTCGCGCCCGCGGCGTGCGCATCGTCGAGCCCGATGTAGGCCCGCTCGCGTCGGGCGACATCGGACCGGGACGTCTCGCATCGCTCGAGCGAATCGCCACCGCGATCGACGAGGCGCTTGGCCTGGCGCAGGCCCTTGCCGGCCGTTCGATCGTGGTGAGCGCGGGACCGACCGTCGAGGCGATCGATCCGGTGCGGTTCGTCTCGAACCGTTCGAGCGGCAAGATGGGCTACGCGATCGCGGCCGCCGCACGCGACGCCGGCGCTGATGTGACGCTCGTCACGGGTCCGACCGCACTCGTTCCCCCACCCGGCGTGCGTACGTTCCAGGTCGAGAGCGCTGATGACATGAAGGACGCAATCCTCGCGCAGCTCCCGCGGGCGGATGTTGTGATCATGGCCGCGGCGGTCGCCGACTACCGTCCGATCGAACGAGCGACGACGAAGATGAAGAAGAAAGATCTCGGTAGCGAGATGAATGTGCGTCTTGTCGAGAACCCCGACGTGCTCAGGGCGATCGTCGCCGCCCGAAAGCCCGGGACTGTGGTCGTTGGCTTCAAGGCGGAGACCGGCGATGCGACGGCCGAGGCCGGTCGCATGCTGCGGGAGAAAAAGCTCGACCTGGTCGTCGCGAACGACGTCGCCGATCCACGCTCGGGCTTCGGTTCGGATGAGGACCGCGTCGCGTTCGTCAGCGCCGACGGCGTCGAGCAGCTGCCCCTCCTCGCCAAGACGGAAGTCGCGCGCCGGCTCGTCGAAAAGCTCGCGGAGCGCCTGGCGCGTTGAGCGTGGACGATCTCGGTCCGATCACGGAACGGCTCGCTGCGCTCGACGAGCCGATCCGCCACTGGCAGGCCGCGCGCGAGCGCGCGTTCGCCGCGAAGTTCACGCCAAAGCAGGGAAAGCTCTCGACGCTGATGGGACGACTCCCGACGGCCGCGGCCGCGACGGCCGGCGTCGGGCCGGGGCCGCGCGAGCAGGTCTTCGCGCTGCTCGACGAGATCTGCGATCTCTACGCGCGCTCCGACACGTCCCGCTGCGCGATCATCCGTGGCCTCGTGCACCAGCACGAAGCCCATCTCCTGCTCGGCGAGTACATGGGGAACGCCGCGCGGATGCTCGGGAGCGGCGGACGGAGCGTGTGGCTCGAGCGCGGGATCGCCGCCTTATCGATTGACGACCAGCGCCGCGATTACCGTGACTGGCTGCTGAGTCTTGGCGACCTGTACCTCGCGGGCATCAAGGCGAAGCTCGATCCGGCGCCCGTGCTACTGCGGATCGCGGAGCGGTCCAATCGCGAACGGCACCGCGCCGCCCCGACGGCCACACGTGACGTGCTCGAGGGTTTCGAGCAGAGCGCCTATTTCGGCACCACGATCCTTCCGCACTTCAAGCAATGATGCCGCGTGAGAGCGTGGCCTTCGTGTCGCGGCGCCTAGCGCGGATCGAGCGACCAGGCCACGAGCTCGAAGAGGCTCGGCTGCGCTCCGTAATAGCCGAACGCGAGACCGCGAGCGCGATCCGCATTCCGTTCCTCAGTGCGTTGACGACGTCCGCATCAGCGTTATCGGGTCATAACTCGTACGCTGCGGCCCGTGCCGGTGGATTGGGTCACGTTCGACTGCTACGGCACGCTCATCGACTGGGAGCGCGGGATCACCGACGCGCTCTTGCCACTCCTTCCGCCCGGCACCGACCGGCAGGCCCTCGCCGAGTGGTACATCGCGATGGAGGCGCAGTTCGAGGCCGAGGGCTACCACCTCTATAAGGACGTCCTCGACCGTGTCGGCCGGCGTGTGCTCCGGTCGCTCGATGTCCCGATCGGCGAGGATCAGCCCTCCCCACTGCCTTCGTCGCTCGCCGAGTGGCGGCCGTTTCCAGAGGTGCCCGCTGCCCTGCGCGCGCTTCGCGACCGCCGACGAAAGCTCGCGATCCTCTCCAATGTCGATCGCGACCTGCTGGAGTCCTCGATTGCCCAGCTCGGCGTGCGACCCGACCTCGCGATCACGGCCGAGGACTGCGGCAGCTACAAGCCCGTTTCGGGCCACTGGCGGTTCTTCCTCGCGCGATCCGGCGCGACCCGAGAGCGAACGGTGCACGTCGGCGCGAGCCAGTACCACGACATGCGCCCGGCGGCGGCGCTCGGATTCCGCACCGTCTTCGTCGATCGCCACGACGAGGCGCTCGAGACGTCCCCGACGCGGGTCATCGGCGACCTGCGGACGCTTCCCGATCTGATCGACGAGCTCGCCACCCAGGAGTAGTCGTCTCCGCGAGCTGGAATGAATCGTGCGAGATACCAGGCCGCGGTACGATTGAGCGAACGCCGGGACCGGCCCGTAGCCGGCCTGGACGGAGGTCAAGAGTGAGCGAACAGTACGGCGGCGCCAGCACGCCGGCTCCCAGGAAAGTCACCGTTCCCGATCTCGTCGCGATGAAGCGCGACGGCAAGCGCATAACGATGATGACCGCGTACGACGCGGCGTTCGCGCGCCTTGTCGATCAGGCGGGCATCGATGTGATCCTCGTCGGCGACTCGCTCGGCATGGTCGTGCTCGGGTATCCGACGACCGTGCCGGTGACGATGGACGACATGGTCCGTCACGCCGCCGCCGTCTCGCGCGGCGCGACGCGGCCGCTGCTCATCGGCGATATGCCGTTCGGCAGCTACCAGACCGGCCCCGCCGATGCGCTCCGCAACGCGGCCCGGTTCCTCAAGGAAGCCGGCATGGACGCGATCAAGGTCGAGGGCGGCGCGGAGGTCGTCGAGACGGTCCGCGCGCTCACCGCGAACGGCATCGCGGTCATGGCGCACGTCGGCCTCACCCCGCAGCGCGTGGCGCAGCTCGGCGGCTTCAAGGTGCAGGCGAAGACCGCTCGCGCGGCGCGGCGGTTGATCGACGACGCCCTCGCGCTCGAAGATGCGGGCGCGTTTTCGATCGTCCTCGAGAGCGTGCCGGCGGCGGTCGGCGCGCTCGCCACTCAGAAGCTCGCGATCCCCACGATCGGTATCGGCGCCGGCGTGGACTGCGATGGCCAGGTGCTCGTGCTGCACGACGTGCTTGGCCTCTACGGCGAGTTCAAGCCGAAGTTCGCCAAGCGCTACGCCGACATCGGCGCCGCCGCGGTCGGCGCGCTGCGCGAGTTCGATCGTGAGGTCCGCGACGGCACGTTCCCGACGGACGAGCACAGCTTCACGATGAAGGAGAGCGAGCTCCTCTCGCTGCAGCGGAGCCTGGCGCAGCAAAGAGCGGGCTGATGCGCGTCGCGATCCTGGGCATGGGCGCGATCGGGCACGTCGTTGCCCAGGCGCTCGATGGCCGCGTGGAGCTCGTAAGGGTCGATCGGACGCGCGCCCCGCTTCGCGACGGCGAACGGCCGGTCGATGCCGCGATCGTGGCCACGAAGACGCCGGGCACGCCGTGGGCCGCGGAGGTAGCGGCGAAGATTCTCACGCGCGACGGGGTCGCGCTCACCATCCAGAACGGGCTTGGCAACTACGAGACGCTCGTCGCCGCGGTCGGACGGGACCGCGCGGCGATCGGCGTGATCTATGTCGGGGCGCAGCTCGTGGATGGAGCGCTCCGCGCCACGGGACCGGGGAAGGTCGAGCTCGGTCGTCCCGCGGGCAGGGGTCCGCGCGCGAACCTCGATGCGCTCACGAAGCTGCTGAAAGCCGGTGGGATGGACGTGATGGCGGTCGACGATCCCTGGCCGGCCGTCTGGCGCAAAGTCGTAACGAACGCTGCGGTCAACCCGCTGAGCGCGCTCGTCGGTAAGACCAACGCGGAGCTGCTCGCGGACGCGCCGGCCTGCCGCATCGCCGATGGCCTCGCGCGCGAAGTGGCGCGCGTCGCGAGCGCATCCGGCATCGCGATCGAGGAAGACGAAGCGATCCGCCAGTGGCGTGCGATGGCGGCGCTCACCGGAGCGAACCGCTCATCGATGCTCCAGGACGTCGAAGCCGGGCGTGCGACGGAGATTGACTCGATCAGCGGCGCGGTCTTTCGTGAGGGTGAGAAGCGTGGCGTCGCCGCGCCGCTCAATCAGGCGATGACGCTCCTGGTCTCAGCCTTCCACCCACGCCCGGCGCAGGTTTCAACCGGCGCCGGTACTCGCGACGGATGAAGTCAGGCGCGTACGGCAGGTAGCGCATCTGCCGCGCGGCCTCGATGCTGAAGAAATCGCTGATGATCTCGCCGCTGCAGTTCACGCTCCCGCAGAGGCACGTCGAGCGTTGGCCGCTAGAGGCGTTCAACCGGTAATCGATCGTGATCTCTTCGCCCGGGCGGATGCTTCGCCACGCGAAGACCTTGACGCCGCTGCGCATCGCGTTCGGATCACAGGAATGGTTCAGGTAGCAGCCCGGTGGGAGGAGGATCGCGCTTGTCTCGAAGTCCAGTTCGCAGAGATGTCTGCGCTCCCCGCGAGAAAGCGATCGGATGTCCGCGTTCGAGACGACGCGCCCGTACCGGCGGCGGAAAATGAACTCGCCAGTGCGGAGTGCGCGCAAGGCAAAGACGCCCTTTCCTTTTCTCCCGGCCGGTCTCACGGTGACGTCGCTGATCACCTAAAACTCCGGACCTTGACGATTCGCGCATTCTCGATCGGGAACCGCGACGAGTACTCGGACGTTAGACGGGCGTGAAGTACCTGCTTGCGCTCGTCCTGCTTCTCGCCGCCTGCGGCGGCGCCACGAGCGGCGTGCCCGCTGCGACGCTCCCGCCCGAGGCGCGGAACGCACCCGACCGTGTCGCCGCGGAGGGCCACACGTACATCCTCCGCTCGGACCTCTACAGCGATCTCATGCCCGGCCCCGCACCGACGCCGCGGCGGGGCGTCGGTGGCACGATCTTCCTCCGCGCGGACGTCGCAAGCGACGCGCCGCAGGGGCTGCGCGCTGAGAAGATCTGGCTCATCAAGGGCGCCGAGTCCTGGGAGACCGTTCCGCAGCCGGTCCAAACGTTCGCCGCCGACCGCGTGAATCATCTTTCGCTCGGGATCACGGACGGACCCACCTGGGACGCGGGCGCCAAGGTGGATGTCGTGCTTCAGTTCAGCGTGGCCGGGCGCGCGTACTTGATCCAGCAGCGCGGCGTGCAGGTGATGGGCGCGTTCTAACGGGCGAAGCCCGGTGCTACAGGCGCCGTCCGATCACGAGCGCGACCGCGGAGAGCACGACGAACGCGATCCCGATCCAGCTGAAGGCGGTGGCGAGCCCGACGGCCTCGGCGAGAAAACCGAAGAGCGGCGCGCCGATACCTCCGACGTGGGCGTTCACCAGGTAGTAGGCGCCCAGCACCGTGGCCCTGCGGCCAGCCGGCGCGCTGTCCATGACGAGCGTCTCCGTCACCGTCGAACGCATCGACCAGAGCAGGCCGAACACCACCAACGCGACGAGGAGCGCCTCATTCGGCACGGCGGTCACGGCGAACACTGCGGGACCCATGAGCGCCAGGCCGCCCAGCATCACGCGACGGCGACCGAAATGGTCCGAAAGCAGGCCACCGAGAGGCGCGCCGACGACTCCGACGACCTGCGGCACGCCGAAGAACACGGCAGCCAGTGCGGGCGAGATGCCGCGAGCGTCCACCAGATAAAGCGCGAGGAACGCGAGCAGGGCCGCGATGCCGAACTGGAACGCGATCGAGAGCGAGACGACCGGCCCGACATCGCGGAACACTTGGCCGATCTCGCGGAACGCCGCGAACCGGTCGCCCGGAGCGGCGCGCTCTTGCACGTGCGGCGCGACGAGCCAGAGCAGCGCGCCGAAGAGGACCGGCGCGGCCGCGAACCAGATGTAGGGCGTGCGCCAGGTGCCCGTCGCCGTCGCGAGGATCCCGGCGAGCGCCGGCGCCGCGAAGAACGAGAGATGCCCGCCGGTGATGTGGATGCCCATCGCCGTCCCGCGCATGCGCGACGAGAACGTCCGCGCGATGAGCGCGGCGGCCGGACCGTGGTAGGAGCCGGACACGATTCCGAGCAGCACGAGGAGGGCCAGCAGCTGCCAGTAGGCGCCCGCGGTGGCCAGGGCCACGCTCGCCGCGCCCATGAGGAAGAGCCCGCCGACGATCACCCCACGCGAGCCGACGCGGTCGGCGAGCATCCCCCAGGGTGCGTTCGCGAGTCCCGCCGCGATGGAGAACGCCGACACCGCGAAGCCGCTCTGCGCGTAGCTCAGCCCAAACGCGTCGCGAATGAGCGGCAGGAGCGGGTTGAGGAGAGAGTTGGTGACATGGTGCGAGAAATGCGCGGCGGTGATGGTGGCGAGAAGCCCGCGCCCGCGGGCCTCCCGGAGAGAAAGCTCCTCGACGGCGGGTTCGCTGGGGATGGCCCGAGCCTCTTCGGCGATCGTCGTCACGCGAGCTCCTCGACGGACATCCCGAGCAGCATGTTGTCGATGAGCCGTGCCTTGCCCACCCGCGCCGCGAGCGAGATCACGGCGCGCGATGCGGGACGGATGAGGTCATCCAATGTGATCGGATCGGAGACGGCGACATATTCGAGGCTGAGGCCGGCGCCCGATGCCGTGGTCCGAACACGCCCGCAGAGCTTCGCGGGATCGCGCTCGCCGTGCGTCCAGTCGTCGCGAGCGGCGAGCAGTCCGCGCGACAGTGCGACCGCCTTCCGCCGGTCGTCCGGCGACAGATACGCGTTGCGCGAGCTCATCGCGAGGCCGTCCGGCTCGCGCACGATCGGGCAGCCGACGATCCGGATGCCGAGGCGCAAGTCGCGGGTCATCGTCTGGATCACGCGCAGCTGCTGAAAGTCCTTCTGCCCGAAGTACGCGACCGATGGCCGGATGATCGCGAAGAGCTTCGCCACGACGGTCGCCACTCCGGCGAAATGACCCGGCCGCGCGGCTCCTTCGAGACGGTCCGCGATCGGTCCGGGCTGAACGCGCGTGGCGTCGCCCTCCGGATAGATCTCCGCCACGCTCGGCGCGAAGATCATCGCGACGCCGAGGCGTTCACAGAGCGCGACATCGGTGACCTCGTCGCGCGGATATCCGGCGAAGTCCTCACGGGGGCCGAACTGCGTCGGGTTCACGAAGATCGATACGACGGCCGCATCGTTCTCCCGAACGGCGCGTTCGATGAGCGAGGCGTGACCCGCATGGAGCGCACCCATGGTCGGTACAAGACCAATGGAGACATTGGCCGACGCCGCGCTGAACGCGCGAGCGTCGGCGACGGAACGAAGAACGTTCAATCGGCGGGAGTATCGAGCTTGTGCATCGCCCTGTACGCCGGGACCGTCGAGATCGGCGGACGCTCGACGTCGATGATGTCGTGCATCTCGAGATGCAGCTTTCCACCCGACGCCGCGATGAGCTTCATCGTGAAATTGGCTTCTTCGAGGAGGTTCGTGTTCTGTGCCTCGCCGACCCGCTTCAGCGCGACCTGGAGGACCTCGAAGCTCATCATCGAAAGCTCGTGCAGCGACTGGTTGCGGTGGATGCGCTGCTTCATGTCGACCTGCGCGATCGCCCCGAGGCCGGCGCGCTGGAGCGTGTCCACGAGCAAGCCCGTCTCGACGCCGTAACCGGAGAAGAACGGCAGCTGTTCGAGCAGCGCGCGGCGGCCGGCTTGCTCGCCGCTCAGCGGCTGGACGATCCCCGAGAGCTCCGGAAAGAAGAGATTCAGGATCGGGCGCGCGGCGAGCTCGGTCACGCGCCCGCCGCCGGTCGCCTGGAGATCGTCGCCGATCCGTAGCGGTCGCTGGTAGAAGGCCTTCACGAACTGGAGATCCGGCCGTAGCAGCAGCGGGCCGACGATCCCGTACACGAACTTCGGATGCGCGCTCGTGACGTCGGTGTCGACCCAGACGACGATGTCGCCGGTGAGCACTTGAAGGCTCTTCCAGAGCCCCTCGCCTTTACCGCGGTAGGTGCCGGTCTCGGGGAGGATCTCGTCGTGGATGAAAACGGGCACGCCTTCGTCCTCGGCGATCTTGCGCGTTCGATCGTCCGAACGCGAATCGATCACGGCGAGCTCGTCGATGAGCGGAAAGCGCTCGACGAGGCGGGAGCGGATCGCGCGGATGACCTGCCGGATGGTCGCTTCCTCATTGAGCGTGGGAAGGCCGACCGAGATACGGAGGTTCTGTCGCTCTTTCGCTTCGACTAGGCGGCGTAGATCGGCGAACTCGCTCGAGCTGAACGTGTTCTCGACGAACCACTTGTCGACGATCTCGCCGAGGACCCGACTGCGATCGGCGCGCTCCTGTGGAAGACGCGTGCGCTCGACAAAGACCGTCGATGCGATCGGGGCGCTCGTGCGCACGACGACCGCGTTGCGGGCCGCGTCGATCAGCGCGTGGCCGATGGGTCCGAGCGGATCTCGCGCTCCCTCACGGCCGGTGGCGCCGAAGACGATCGCGTCGTGCTCGGCGAGCTCCTCTCCGATCACGCGCGCGGGATCGCCCGACCGCGTGACGAGACGCTCGACGCGCTCGTCGTACGCGCGCTCCCCGAGAAGCTGGTACAGGGTCGAGCGCTGCCGACCGCCACCCTGCTCCGCGACATGGAGCAGCGTGACCGAGCCGTCGTGCGCCTTCGCGAGCTCGATGCCGAGCCGCGCTGCGAGCTGGGCGTACCGGCCCCCGCGGACCGGCACGAGGATGCGGCGAGCGCGCGCCGGCGCGCCCTTGACGATGGCGACGTCCGAGGGCGGGTCGCGAAGGATCGCCTCGATGGTGGTGCCGAGCAGATTCCATCCCGGCCGCCGCCAGCCGACGAGGAGCAGATCGGGACGCTCGTTCGCGCAGGCTTCGCGAATGGCGTCCCACCCGACGCGTGCGACCGTGACGAGCGAGCGCACCTGGCGGCCCGGACGGAGATCCGCGCCCAGCGCGTCGAGGGCGCGACGACGGCCGCGCGCCTCGGGCTGCGCGGACGCGAGCGTGTTCTCGCCCGTCACCTCGATGACCGATGCGAGGACGACCTCGCCGTCGCACGCCAGAGCGGCCGCGGTCTCGACGAGCGCGCTCTCGCGCTCGGGCTCGGTGATCGCGACGAGGACCTTCATGGAGTGGGTCGGAGCACGAGCGGGACCACCCGTTCATCAAGGACGCGCGGCCACGAAAGTGCGCGGACGCGCGAGCGAAAACGCGCACCAGGCTGCTCGAGCGCGCGCTCGACGGCGTCCGCGATCGCCTCAGCTGAAGCATCAGGCCGCACATACGTCGCGGCATCGCCGGCGAGTGCACGAAGGGTGGCCAGGTCGCTGCACACGATCGGCAGGCGGTGAAGCCCGGCCTCGAGGAGAGGAATGCCGAATCCCTCACTCTCGCTCGGCAGTACGAGCGCGTCGGCAAGGGCGTAGAGGTCCGCGACCAGGCGGTACGGCGCGCGTACGCCGAGCGCGTGGAGGAGATGCACTCCAGGCGCGCCCTTCGCGAGCGCGGCGAGCTCGGCGAGGTAGCGCTCGTTCGCGGCGTTGTGCGGGCCTGGCGGACCAGTGACGACGAGGGCCGCCGCATGACCACGTCCACGGAGGACTCGAGCGGCGGCGATCGCCGCCTCGATCCGCTTCCGACGTGTGAGCCGCGCCGGGAGCAGAAGGAGCGGATCCGCGCGGTACAGATCGAGCCGCTCGGCAAGGCGCGCGCCCGCGGACGAGAGGCCGAGCGCGGCTGCGACGTCCACGCCGTTCGGAACGACGTCGACCTTATCGCGCGCGAGACCCGTGACCGACGCGAGCTGGTTGGCGCGCTCGTCGGAGACAGCGACGTAGCGGACGCCCGGGTGGGCGCGCGCGATGAGCTCCCACGGATCGCCCGGATGACGTTCGGAGGCGTACTGTGGGTCGCACCAAGCGAGGTCGTGGGTCCACGCGATCACCTGCCCGGGCCGTTCGCTCGCGAGCCAGACCAGCGCCTCCGTGAGCGCGAGGTCTTTGTGCATGGTGAGCACGTTGTGCGCGACCACGCGATCGGCCTTCGCGAAAATCGGGCGCAGCCGGCGCACCAGCTTCTCGACAAGAGCGTCGTGCGCCTCGGTCCGCTCGCCGCGCGCAAGTGAGCGGAAGTCGCGCAGGACCGCGGGATGGCGCGAGTCCGCTTCGGGCACCCGCAGGAGACGGACGCCCTGCGGGGCGCGGCCGCGTCCGGCAACGATCGTGACGAGGGCACCGGCGTCCTTCAGGGCGCGAGCGTGCGCACCCATGACCTGCTCGACGCCTCCGAGGATGGAAGGCGCGGTGTAATGGACGAGAAGGATCCGTGGGCGCCGGCGGCTCAAGCCGTCGCGGCCGTGTGCGCGCGCGTCACGCGTCCCCTTCCGCCGACCACCTTGTCGCCGCCCGGGCCTCGCCGGACCCGGAACGTCGCGCGCGAGTCGAAGATCCGCATGTCACGCACGTCAATCCGCTCCAGCCAGGGCGGCAGCGCCGGATCGAGCAGGAGCCGCTGCGTCGCGAGGTCGGGCTGCATTCCCAGAAGCGCGCGCAGGCATAGAAAGATCATCCCGGCGGACCAGGCCTGCGGGATGCACGAGACGAGGTAATCAGCCGGTCGCGACGAGAAGCGCAGGTCGCGCTGGAAGCCGCACCAGAGCTCGGGGAGCCGGTTGTTCGGGAAGCGCCGGCCGGCCTCGATGAGCGCAGCTACGATCTCGTTCGACTCCTCACGCAGGCCGTAGCGGGCGAAGCCCTGCGCGATCAGCGAGTTGTCGTGCGGCCACACCGAGCCGTTGTGGTAGCTCATCGGGTTGTAGGTTGGGTACTTGCTCGAAAGGGTGCGGATGCCCCAGCCGGTGTACATGTCCGGCTCCATCAGCCGGCGCGCGACGCGCGCCGCGCGACCAGGCGCCGCGATGCCGCACCAGAGCGCATGCCCGGCGTTGCTCGTGACCGCGGGGACCTGCCTCTTGTTCCCGTCAAGCGCCTGCGCGTAGCACGACTCCGCCTCCATCCAGAAATCGCGCTCGAAGCGCTCGTGGAGCTCCCGAGCTTCGCCACGAAGGCGATCGGCGCGCACGACATCGCCGTCGACGGCGTAGAGGTCGGCGATCCCGGCCTTGGCGGCGTAGACGTACGCCTGCACCTCGACGAGCGCCGCGGGCAGCTTGGACCACTTGCCGTCGGGATCGGTGAGTGAGTTCGACGAGTCTTTCCAACCCTGGCTGCGCATTTCGCTCCCGCGCGTCCCGTACTCGACGTACCCGTCCTTGTCCGGATCGCCGTACGTGTCGCACCAGGTGAGCGCGCGCTCGGCAGCCGGAAGGAGCTCCCGCCAGAGCGAGCGATCGCCGGTCCATTTCACCGTCTCGGCGAAGATGAGCGCGAAGAGCGGCGTCGAATCGATCGAGCCGTAGTACGGACGATGCGGTATCTCACCGAGCCGTGCGAGCTCGCCACGCCGCAGCTCGTGGAAGATCTTGCCCGGCTCTTCCTCGGTGTAGTCGTCGACCTTCTGCCCCTGATAGCTCGCGAGCAAGCGGAGCGTTCCGCGCGCGACATCCGGGTTCCAACCGAGGGTCTGGTACGCCGAGATCAACCCGTCGCGGCCGAACGGCACCGCGTACCACGGGATGCCGCCGGTCGGGAACGGTCCGCTCGCGTGGAACTCAAGGAGCGCGCGCAAGTCGAGCGCGCTGCGTGTGATGAGCCCCTCGTCGAGGGTCTCGGAGCTCGTGGTGTAGCGCGAGCACGTCCGGAGGAATCGGCGGTACCGCGCGTTCAGCGCGTCGATGGCGTCGTCGAAACGATCGGGCGAAGGCGCCGCACCGGCGCCGTCCTCGCGCGGTATGACCGCGAGCTCGAGCTGCAGGATCTGCTGCGGGCCGAGGGTGCGCGCGACCTTGAAGACGTTGCCCAGGGTCGCGTCCGGCGCGGGCCGCAGGGTGATTTCGGTCGTTCGGCGCACGCCGTCCCGCCCGACACGCTCGAAGATGAGGCCGCCCTCACGGGGGCCTCGCGTGGATGCGAGCGGCTCCGTGCTCAGGTGGTCGCGGTACGCGCGCACAGCGAACATGTCACGGAACGCCGCCTCGAACTCGAGCTCGACCTCAATGTCGACGGGATGGGCGTTCGCGTTCAGCACGCCGACGCGCTCCCGCAGGCCGTCCGCGAGGAAGCGCGTGCGCCGGATGGAGAGTGTCTCGGCGGCGTGTCGTGCCGTGCCGAGGGTCGCGCCTTCCGAGTGCATGAGTTGGAAGGTCGCCACGTAGTTCTGCTCGGTGTTCGCCGAAAGGAGGATCGGCCGGGTGCCGTTCACTCGCAGCCCGTACCCGGAGAGGTACTGCGTGTCGTGGTAATAGAGGCCGAGGGGGCTCGACGCGCCGAGGGGTAATCCGCCGTCGTCCTCGGTCACGAGGACGAGCGCGTCCTCCTTCAAGGAGACCGTCACAGGCGAGGGGGCTGTGCCCCCCCGGACCCCCAACGATCGAGTAAGTACGGCTTTGCGCGCTCGAACGCGAGGGCCTGTTGCTCGACAACTCCTTCCGCGCCCGCGTGGTCGAGCCCCTTCATCTCGTCGATGAGGGCGGCCACCCGCGCGAAATAGAGCGGCAGGAGCGCGCGGGCCAAGGTCTCGCTTTCTTCGCGCCGTTTTGTCGCGGCGAGGATGTCGTACACGGCGCGCGCCCAGAGGTCGCCGCTGATCGCGCGCGTGTCGCCGGACTCGGCCGCTTCCCGCGCCGCGGCTTGCGCCTTCTGCGAGAGCAGGCCGCCCCAGGCGGCGGCCTGCTCCTTGGCGCCAGCGCGGAACTTGTCCACCAGGATCGGCACGCTCGCGTTCACGGGCTCGGGCTCGACCGGCCGCACCTCGCCGATCACGGCGATGTCACGCGATCCGGTCACACCTCTCCATAGCGCTTCGTTGTGGCGCGCGAGTGTGAAGAGCGTGCCCACCACCTGGGTGAACATCGGACCGAGGTCGGCACCGGGATCCTTCGGATCATGGATCTTCGCGCCGAGGAAGGCCTGCGCGACCCGAACGCCGCGCGCTAGCGCCGTCGTGGTCATGAAGATATCGATTCCGAATCTCGCGACATCCGTGTCCCACACCGGCTCGGCGAGCCAGACGTGCGCGAGCTCTGCGGCGAAGCCGAACTCGCCACCGATCGGCTGCCGCACGCGCGCTCCGTAGAGCGCGCGGGTGAGCGGATACGCGACCGTGTTCGTGATCGTGCCGTCGTGCTTGTGGCGCGCGTAGAGCGGCGTGACGTAACCGGCGTTGCCGCTGACCACGGGCCCGAGCAGGCGCGCGATCCATTCCGGAGTGATGCTTCGGAGATCGCTGTCGACGACCGCGCAGGCCTTCGCGTTCAAAAGGGAGACGGCCTCGAATATCGCGCGGAACGCCGAGCCCTTGCCCGAACGACCCTGGTAGCGGCCCGCGATGGTCGGTATGCCGTCGGCGGACGCGCGCACGCGATCGGGCGTACCGTCCTCCGACCCACCGTCGGCATTGACGATGACGGCGCGCGCGTCGGGAAAGTGCGCGCGCAGCCCTTCCGCGGCGGCCTGGGTGACGTGGCCGATCGTTGCGGCGTTGCGGAAACTCGGGATGCCGACCACGAGGTCGGCACCAGCCTGCGCGCGTAGCGCCTCGCGCATCGGAGCGTCTAGGGCCGAGATCAGGGTCACGGGTGTCTCTACGATACCGACGAGTGATCGACGCCCTCGACCAAGTCGTCCTTCCCTTCATCGATTCTCTCTACGGAGCGTTCGGCTACCTCGGGGTCGTGATTGCCATGAGCATCGAGAGTGCCGCGATACCGATCCCCTCGGAGCTCATCCTCCCTTTCGCCGGCTGGAGCGTGTCGCGCGGGGTTGTCGAACCGCTCACCGGGGCGCCGTGGGCGTACTGGGGCGCGGTGCTCGCGGGCGTCGTCGGCAACACCGGGCTGACGGAAATCGTGACGGCGGGCGACGACATGCGATGCTTCATTCGCCAGAGCAATCGCTCGACCGCCATCCGCGCGATCGAGCGGCGGTTCAAATCGATCGGCAACACCGCTGGCTCGCTCGTCAGCTATGCGGTCGGGGCGCTCGGCGGTCGTCCTCTCCTCGAGCGCTATGGCCGGTACGTGCTGGTCAGCGCGCATGACCTCGAGACGGCGGACCGCTGGTTTGGCCGCTGGGGCGACCTGACCGTGCTCTTCTCGCGAATGCTGCCCATCGTCCGCACGTTCATCTCCGTACCGGCGGGCGTCGCGCGAATGCCGCTCTGGCGTTTCACGCTCTTTTCGATCGTCGGCGCGGTGCCTTGGGTGATGCTCCTGGTCTGGGCCGGGATGGTCCTGGGCGATAACTGGCAGGACCTCAAGCATCAGTTGCGCGGACTCGACTACATCGTTGTCGCAGTGATCGTCCTCGGAGTCGCGCTCTTCGTCTGGCGGCACCTGCGCGCGCGTTGAACGACATCGTCGGCGCGCTCGGCGCATTCGACACGCAGCTCTACCTCGCGGTGGCGGCCCAGCGGAACGTCGCCACCTCGGTCATCGCCGTCGCGCTCACGTATCTGAACTGGAACGGCTTCTTCTGGTGGGTCCTGGCGCTCCTTCTGCTTCGCTCGCGGGGCCTCACCCGGCGAGGCGTGGCCGCGGCCGCGACCGTCGTGCTCGGGCTGGTCGATGCGTGGGTCCTCGCGGAGATCCTGAAGCTCGTCGTCCGGCGGCCACGTCCTTTCGAAGCGATCGCCAACGCGCCGGGCGCGCTGCCAGCGCCGGAAACGGTCGTCGCGCATCCCTCCTCGTTCTCGTTCCCGTCCGGCGACGCTGCGCTGGCCATGGGCGCCGCGGTCGCCTTCGCGTCGGTCGCCCCGCGCTATCGCACGCCGATCCTGCTGCTCGGCATCGCAGCGGCGCTGGCGCGCGTCGTCGTCGGCGTGCATTACCCCTTCGATGTCCTCGGCGGGATGACGATCGGCGTGATCTCCGGCGTCGCGGCACCGAGGGCGATCGCTCTCCTGCGGCGCCGTCTCCGCTGGCGCGCGTTCGTGATCCCGCACACGCACTGGGACCGCGAGTGGTACGAACGGTTCGAAGGCTATCGCGCGCGACTCGTCCCAATGGTCTCGCGGCTCCTCGACATCCTGGAGCGAGACGGGGACTTCCGCTCCTTCACCTTCGACGGACAGACCATCGCCATCCAGGACCATCTCGAGAAGGTCCCAAAGGACCGGCCGCGGGTCGAGGCCCTCGTGAGCGCCGAGCGTCTCCTCATCGGGCCATGGCATGTCCTCGCGGATCTCCTGCTCGTGTCAGGGGAGTCGATCATCCGCAACCTTCAGGAGGGGCTGCGTAGCGCGGGCGAGCTCGGGCGCGCCGCGCGCGTCGCCTATGTCGCCGACCCGTTCGGCCATCCCGCGCAGCTCCCGCAGGTCCTCCGGGCCTTCGGATACGACACCTACATCTTCGCGCGTGGCATGGGTGACGAGGGTGAGTCGGTCGGGAGCGAGTTCTGGTGGGAGGCGCCCTCGGGCGATCGGGTGCGCGCGGCGCACCTCGTCGACCACTACTCCAATGCTCTACCGCTGGTCGGTCCGGCGGACGAGGCCCCAGCATCCTTGCGCCGCCGCGTCGCCTCGAAGACGGCTCGCATCCTCGACCGGCTCACCCCGTACGCGAATGGTGACTCGCTTCTCTTGATGGTCGGCGATGATCACGTCGACGCATATGCGCGCTTGCCGGAGGCCGTCCGCGCCATGCGCGAGGTCTTCCCGAACGTCGATGCCCGGATCGCAAGCCTGGAGGAGTACGCGACCGCGATGCCGCCGCTCCAGCACGTGGTGAGCGGCGAGATCGCGAGCGGGCGGTACCGTCCGATCCTGCGCGGCGTGAACTCGACTCGTGTCTGGATCAAACAGGAGAACGTTGCCTGTGAGCGGCTTCTTGTCGAGCGCTGCGAGCCGCTCGACGCGCTCACCGGCGGTAGCGCGCGCGACGAGCTCCGCGAGCTCTGGCGGATGCTGCTGCAGAACCACCCGCACGATTCGATCTGCGGCTGCTCGATCGACGCGGTGCACGACATCGATATGGCGCCACGCTTCGCCTTCGTTCACGGCCGTGGCGAAGCCCTCGCGCGCCGGCTCCTCGGCGAGCTCGCCGGCCCGGGCAGCGTGCCGATGGTCTGGGATCCCCTTCCCTGGACACGCGACGCGGTCGTCCCGATCGACGGACATCCGACGCGGGTTCACTCCGCCGGGCTCGGCCTCTCGCCCGTCATACCGGCGGAGCGCGTCGCGGTCGCGGCGAGCGGCGAGGGAGCGATCGAGAACGGCGTTTTGCGGGTGGAGGTCGAGCCCGACGGGAGCTTCGTCGTCGTCGAGAAGGCGACCGGCGAGCGCACCGGGCGCCTGAACACCTTGATCTCCGAAGGCGATCGCGGCGACGAGTACACCTACTCCTACGCCGGCCCGACCATCGGCTCGCAGGGCGGGACCGGAGCTCGCGCGGCCTCGGTCGATGGTGACCGGGCGACGGTGACGGTGGATCTGGTCCTGCGCCTGCCGGCGCGGCTTCGTGAGGACCGGCTCGCGCGCTCCCCCGACCTCGTCGACTGCTCCGTGCGCGTCGCCGTTTCGCTCGACGCGGGC
>Ga0209161_10000084_pt1 | contig 64946 bp, 48 predicted proteins | sample GraSoiAngelo_155_FD_186169 | JGI IMG/M metagenome (GOLD analysis project Ga0209161, IMG submission 186169) | Grasslands soil microbial communities from the Angelo Coastal Reserve, California, USA - 14_1009_13_30cm (SPAdes) (version 2) | ecosystem: Environmental > Terrestrial > Soil > Grasslands... | reverse complement strand
CGCGCATCCCGACGTAACCACCACGCAGATCCGGCCAGCGCAACCACGAGGATCGAGACGAGGGCGGCGGCCAGCCGGTGGTTCCACTCGATCAGGGTTCCGAGATCGCCGAGTGGGGGGAGCAGGTGCCCGTTGCACAGCGGCCAGTGGTCGCCGCAGCCCATCCCCGACCCCGTGATCCGCACGATGGCGCCGAGGACGATGAGGAGGTAGGTGCAGGCGGCGGCGGCCCATGCGAGCCGCGCGAAGCGTCGCGTCATGAGGCCGGAAATGTATATTGTGCGGCCGCATGTCCACACCCACACCGCTCGATCGCTGGGGCGAGCGGCTGCCCCGTCGCCTCGGTCTGTGGAGCGCCGTCGCCGTCGTCGTGGGCTCGACGATCGGCAGCGGCATCTTCCGCACGCCCGCGGCGATCGCGCAGCGCGTGGACGATGTGCCGCTGTTCCTCCTGAGCTGGGTGCTGGGTGGTGCGGTGACGCTGTGCGGGGCGCTCACGTATGCTGAGCTCGCGGCGCTGTTCCCGCGCTCGGGCGGCATCTACGTCTTCATCCGCGAGGCGTTCGGGCCGCTCCCCGCTTTTCTCTTCGGGTGGGCGGAGCTGTTGATCATCCGCCCGGGCGCCTACGGCGCGATCTCGATCACGTCCGCGGCGTACACGCTGCGGGTCCTCGGGCTCGATCCGGCCGCGACGGCGGTGACCGTAGCCGGCCAGGCAGTGCGCGCCGAGCAGCTCCTGGCCGCGCTCTTCGTCCTGCTCGTTGCCGTCGTCAACTACGTCGGCATTCACCGCGCCGCGATCGTACAGAACGTGAGCACGGCGTTGAAAGTCGGGGCTCTCGCCCTGCTGGTCGTGCTCGGCTTCGCCCTGGGTGGCGGGCAGGGACTCGGGGCCGGTGCGATGCTCGCCCAGCGAGCCGCGGTGGGGCTGTCGCCGTTTCTGCTCGCGATGGTGGCGATCCTGTGGGCGTACGACGGGTGGGGCGATCTCGCGTTCGTCGGCGGGGAGGTGAAGGATCCGCAGCGCAACCTGCCGCGGGCGATGTTCATTGGAACGGGGTCCGTGGTCGCCCTGTACCTCGCGGCCAACCTGGTGTACCTGCACCTCATCCCCATCCAGCAGGTGAAGGGCGCGGAGCTCGTCGCGGCCGATGTGGCCCGGATGTTGTTGGGTGGCGCGGGGCTGATCGCCGTCTCGGCGGCGGTGGCGGTGAGCACGTTCGGCACGCTCAACGGCTCGATGATGACCGCCCCGCGGATCTTCTTTGCCATGGCGGAGGACGGCGTTTTTCCCAAGGCCATCACGCGCGTCGACCCGCGGACGGGGGCGCCGACGGGTGCGATCGTCCTGGCCGGGTGCCTCGGGGCGCTGTTCGTGCTGGTGCGGAGGTTCACGGAGCTGGCCGACCAGTTCATCATCGGAATCTGGCCGTTCTACGCGCTCGCGGTGGCGGCGGTATTCGTGCTGCGGCGCCGGCGCCCGGATCTCGAGCGGGGCTATCGCACCTGGGGCTATCCGGTCGTGCCGCTCGTCTTCCTGCTCGGCGCCGTGTTCCTGTTGGGAAACTATCTCGTGTCCGAGACCCCCGCGTTCGCCCTCGACGTCGGGATCATCTTGAGCGGGATTCCCGCCTACTACATCTGGCTGCGGTACCGCTCGGCTGCGATGCGATGATGGGGATGCGGCTGCAGCCGCATCCCCATCCCGGTGGAGGCCGCCTCGGATCGGCTCAGAACGAGTAGCGCAGCGTGAGCTGGATCTGGTAGACGCTACCGGTGGTCCTGCCCTCGAACGGCTTCGGATCCCCGATCGTCGTGTCATACAGCTTGTTGTCGAACGTGAACGTCGAGATCGACTGACTCAGCGGTCCAGAGTTACGGCCGGTCACGGTCAGCGCCGCCTGCTGGCTGAAGCTCGGGTTGATCGTCGGGAGCTTGATCTGGCCCCAATCTTTGTTCAAGAAGTTGAGGAAGTTGAAGAAGTCGAGCTGCAGCGCGAGGTCGTGTCCGCGGTACGATGGCAGCGACTGCCGCAGCGACACGTCGAGTCGGCTCTGGGCGGGGCTGCGGCAGCTGTTGCGCTCCATGATGTGGCCGCGCTGCTTGTCCAAGCACGGCTGGGCGCTGATGAACCGGTTGAACGCCTGCGCCGCGGCCGCATTCTGGACGAACGCGCCGTCCACGCCGGTCCCGATCTGGATCTCCGCGGGGTCGGTCGCGTCGCGCGGGACGTAGATCGGGTCGTTGCCGGCAAAGAGGTCGCCGTTCAAGTCGCCGTTCGCGACGTAGGTGAGCGGCACCCCCGAGGTGCGCTCGAAGTACAGGGTGAGGTCGGTGCTGGTGCCGGCCCAGGGCAGCGAGTACGTCCCGTAGGCGACCAGGCGGTGCGGCCGGGAGAAGACCGACGTGGTCGTGATCAGATCGTCGTGCGAGACCGAGAGCTGGCGGCTGTTGCGCCAGTTGGAGATCGCTCGGTCCGACGTGAAACTCTGCACATCTTCCGACTTTATGTACGTGTAAGCGACCGTCGCCTCGAGCCGGTCCGAGAAACGGCGGTTGAGTTGCGCTGAGATCGAGTAGTTGAAGTCCTTGGACTGGTTGGTGACTTCCATGATCCCCTCGGTGAAGGCCGCGCCGCGCAGCGTGGTGATCCAGCGCTGGTTGTTGTTGGTCACGGCGACACTCGGGGAGGGGCCGGTGACATTGGTCATTGTATCGGCGTAGAGCACGCGGCCATCGCGGTCGGTATAGGGCTGTCCGCCGACCATGCGGGGGCCCTTGATGTTGGCGTCGCGAATGAGCACGCCGTTGATCGCCTTGCGGTACAACCCCTCGACCGTGAGCACGGTATTGAACGGCAGCTGTCGGTCGAACCCGGCCGACACCCCGAAATACTGCGGAAACTTGAAGTTGCGATCGTTGATGTTGACGCCGACCGTGCCCGCCTGCCCCGGCGCCGGCGCCGGCTGGCCCGCACACGCGGTGGGGAGTTGGCTGACGTTCAGCGTGAAAGCTGGCGTCGCGGCGCCCGTGCAGCTCAACCGCACGAGGCCGAGCCCGGTGTTGGCGTAGGCGTTCCCCAGGAGGATGTAGGGCGGCGGACCGGTATAGATGCCGACACTGCCGCGGATCTGATTGCGGTTGTCGCCCGTCGCATCGAAGTTGAAGCCGAGGCGGGGTGACACGAGGGGCACCGTCTTGGGCGCGACGCCCGTGCGCACGTCCGGCAGGCCCGCGGCCGCGAGGGCGTTCGTCAGCGTGTCGTTCTGGGTCGGCTTGTCCAGCATCCTGGGGATGTCGGCGCGCAGGCCCGCGGTCACCGTGAGGCGGTCGGTCACCGCCCACTGGTCCTGCGCATACAGGCTGTAGACCTGGACGTTGAAGTCTGCCGGGATGTCCGAGTCCCGCCTGCTGTTTGCGTAGCCGATGACGTAGCCGTTCGGCGCACTGGCCTCGAGGGCCGCGATCGTCGGGAAGTTATAGACGCCGAAAGTCCCCTGCGCGAAGTTGTTGAAGATGTGCGTGTGGTCGAAGCGGCCGCCCACCGTGATCGTGTGAGCGCCCGCCGGGATCGTGAAGTTGTCCACGGCCTCGAAGATCTTCTGCTTGAGCAGGTTGTTCGGTGAAAACTGCTCGGTGCCGAATGTGACCGCGCGCACCGTGCCGCCCTCGTTGACCCCCACGCCCACCTCCGGCGCCGTGATCGGGACGTCGCGCTGGTCCTTGATCGTGGTATAGCCGAGGAGCAGCTCGTTGGACTTCCCACCCGGCAGGTTCGAGTAGAGCTGCGCACCCGTCGAGGTGTTCGTCGACACCCCCGTGAACTCGTTCGAGCTGAACCGGAAGCCGGAGTTCTGATTGAGCGGCGACGTCTGGTAGGTGCCGATGTTGCGAGAGAAGGCGTCCAGGTCGTTGTGGTTGATGATCTCGCGCACCACCAGGCGGTGGGTGGGCGAGATCTGGAAGTCGACGCGGCCGAACAGGTTCGTCAGCGGGTTGTCGATGTCGACCGGGCCCGTGCTGCCGACGTCGAACCCGTAGTTCGTCTTCATGAAGGTGGCGATGCGGGTGAGGCTGTCGAGCTCCACGGCCGGGGAGTTGAAGCCCTGGCCGTTCAGGTAATACGGGCCGGTCGCCGGCTGGGTGCGGTGCTGGAATTCGGGAGCGACGAAGAAGTGCAACCGGTCGCGAATGATCGGGCCGCCAACATAGAACCCGTACTGCTTGACATCGAATTTCGAAGCGCGGAGATCCTGGCCGACGAGATCGAACCCGGCCACATCCTCGTTGCTGCGGTAGGTGAAGGTCGCGCCGCCGTGGAACTCGTTCGTGCCGTTCCTGGTGACGGCGTTCACGAGCATGCCCGTGAAGTTGCCCTGCCGCACGTCGCTCGGCGTGAACATCACGCGGAATTCCTTCACCGCGTCCAGGGATATGACCTTGCCGTTGGCACCGCCGCCTGGCACACCGCCCGTGGCGTTGAGGTTGAAGCGCTCGCTCTGGTTGGCGCCGTCGATCGTGATGGTGTTGTAGCGGTTGTAGGCGCCGGCCCCGCTGGCGGCGGGGGAGCCCGGGGCGGCGTAGACCACCTGGGGCGCGAGCTTGAGTAGATCGGTGAAGTCGCGGCTGAAGGTGGGCACGCGCCGCACCAGCGTGTCGGAAATCTGGACCGCGACGCCTTGGCGGGTGGGTGTGAAGTCGGCGGTGCGGCCCACGGTCAGCGTGATCGGCGCCAGCTCCACGGGCTGCGCGGAGAGCTGCGCGTCCACGTGCGTGGCCTGGGACAGTCTGACGTAGATGTCGTCGCGTACGAAACGCTCGTAGCCGATGGCGCGCACGCGTACCGAGTACGGGCCGCCGACCTCGAGGCCCTGGACGAGGAACAACCCGGTGGCACGAGTGCGCGTGCTGCTCGCGTAGCCCGTGCTGCGGTTTACGACCTCCACGTCCACGTCGACCAGGGGCTGGCCCTGCCGGTCCGTCACCCTGCCCGTGATCGCCCCGGTCGTGACGCCCTGCGCCCCGACCACGTCGGCGACGAGCACCGAGAATGCCGCCGCCGCCGCTAGGGCGCGCGACGCGCGCACGATCCAGTGCATGGTCGGATCTCTCCTTTTGGAAGCCTGGTTCGGTGGACGGCTGCTCATCGAGATCGGAGAAGGTGATCCGCGATCGGGACCGCGTCAAGCGCGTGGGTCGGCGCTACGTGGGCGTCTTCCGGAGCAGGTAGATCGCGGCCCCGCCGAACACGAGGTTCGGGAACCAGGCCGCGAACGTGGGCGGCAGCACGCCCCCGGCGCCCACCGCCTTGCTGAGTTGGAACATCAGGAGGTCGATGAACGTGGTCGCGAGGCACACGGCCACGCCCCAGGCGGCGCCGCTCTTCGGCGTGGAGATCGCGAGCGGCGCGCCGAACAGCGCGATGATGATGCACGTGAAGGGGATCGACAGCTTGAGCGCGTGCTCCACCCGCAGCTTGCGCGTGTCGGAGCCCGAGCGCGCCAGCGCGTCGATGTAGCGCCCCAGCTCCGTGTAGCGCATTTCGTCCGGCGCTTTGGGCTGGGCCAGGAGGTCGACGGGCCGCTCGCGCAGCGCGGGCGTGCGCAGCGTGTCGAAGGCGAACGCCGCCTCGCGGTCGGGGCCGAGCAGGTAGCGCAGCGACCCTTGGGTCAGCGTCCAGCCGCCGGCCCGTCGCTGCTCCGCGAACACGGCCTGCTGCGCCGCGACGATGATCGTCGGATAGTCCGGGCCCGCGCCCTCGCGCTCGAGAATCACGTCCCGCATCTCGCGCGACCTGAGCTCGAGCGAGCGGATCGCGTACACCCAGCCGCCGTCCGCCCGATACACGAAGTTGTAGCGCTGCGCCGTGGCGGCGATCGGCTTCTCGCCGAGCAGCTCGGCCTTCCGGGCGGACGCCCCCGGCGCGAGCTCGGTCACCACCAGGCCCAGCAGGAACGCCGCCACCCCCGCGAGGTAGATCGGCGCCGCCAGGCGATGGAACGACACCCCTGACGCCTTCGCCGCGGTGAGCTCCGAGTGTCGCCCCAGCGCGCCCACCGTGAACACCGTCGCGAACAGCACCGCGGCCGGCAGCACCAGCGACACCGTCTCCGGGATGCCGAACAGGCAAGACAGCGCCACGGCGTGCTTGGTCAGGCCCTTGCTCAGGTACTTGCCGAGGTTGTCCGTCAGGTCGATCACGATCACGAGGAGCGGGAAGCCCAGCACCGTGATGAGGAAGACCTTGAGCCACTCGCGCACGACGTAGCGATCGAGCGTGGGCAGCAGGCGGGGAGCGGGGGGGGCGGGCATCACGCGACGGCGCGGCGGCGCGGCAGGAACGTGCGGAACAGGTCGGTCCAGTCGCCGCCCTGCGGCGCGTCCCCCGGCCGCCGGACCGCCCACAGGCCCGCGAGCCCGAGCGCGCTGAACAAGAGGTTGGGCGTCCACATCGCGAAGAAGGGGGACACGAACAGCCGGTCGCCCAGCTCCTCGCCGCCGATCAGGCCGACGTAGTACACCGTGTACACGATCAGGCTCGTGGCCAGCACGAGCCCCACGCCGCCCCGCGGAAAGCGCAGCGCCACGGGAATGCCGACCAGGGCGAACGCGATGCACGCGGCGGCGATCGCGTACTTCTTGTGGATCTCCACCTCGTAGCTCGCCGCGCGCTGCCGCGCGGCGCGGACCCGCTGCTCCTCCCCGACCGTCGCGCCGGTCGCGAGCCACGGGACGGGCGCGCCGCGCGGCGGCAGCGGCTGCCCCGGGAGGATCGCCGGCGTGATTGGGCGCGGCGCGCCTCGCGGCGGCGGTCCGCCCTGCTGCGGGCGTGCCCCCTGCCGCGGCGGCGGCCCCTGTTGGGGCGGCGCGGCGATGGCCGCGCTGGGGACGAGCCAGCCCGACATCCGGCGCAGCGCGCGGCAGTAGGCGCCCTGCGGCTCCGTGTCCGGCGCCAGCCCGAGCGTGTCGCGCAGCGCCGGCGCGAGCCCGGCCAGGCGCCGCAGGTCGTTGTCGATCAGGAGCCTGGTGTCCCGTCGCGCCTGCTCCGCCTCCCGCCGGGCCGCGGCCACGACGCCCCGCATCTCGCAGATGCCCATCTCGCGGTCGCTCTTGTACGAGTCGTTCTCGGTCCGCTCCAGCGAGTTCCCCACGTTCTGGACCCGGATCTTGTTGACGACGTAGAGGGTGCGGTCGAACTGCGTGGGATCGCTCCGGTTCACCTCCCGGATGTCGCCGTCCAGCAGCGTGAGGTACAGGTCGCGGCCCCCCGGGGTATAGGCCATGCGGCCGCTGTCGGCGCTGATGATGCGCCGCCGCTCGGGGTCCCCGAGGTCGTAGATCGTGACGTCCCTCAGCCTGTTGGTCGCCGGATCGATGCGTGCCGCCCGGAGGAAGAATTGGCGCTCCACGACCTCGTTGATCACTTGCTCCTTCAAGCTGAAGGACGGCTTCTTGCGCTGGATGTCCACGAGCAGGGTGCGCAGCCGGTGGTTCGAGCGGGGCAGCACCTGATCGCTCCACAGGAACGCCAGCGCTGCGACCAGCGCAGCCGCCGACAGCACCGGGGCGACGAGCCGCCCCAGGCTGACGCCGCTCGCCTTCATCGCCGTGATCTCGTGATCCCCCGCGAGCTGGCTGAACGCGTACAGCACGGCCACGAGCACGGCCATGGGCAGCGTCATCGCGATGATGAAGGGGACGGACAGAAGGAAGACCTCGAGGATGACGCTCCACGGCAGGCCCTTCCCGACGAGGTTTCCGAACTGCTGGGCCACTTGGCGGAGCAGCATCAGGAGGGTGAACGCCGCGAGCGCGAACCCGAGCGGCGCGAGGTGCTGGCGCAGCAGGTAGCGGCTGAGGATGCGCACGGTAGGTCGCGCCATTATATTCGCGGCTCCAGCTCTCTACAAGGGATGCGACGCGCCAGCCTGGCCGGCTTCGTCGCCCTTTCGCTCGTCATACCCCAGGCCCACGCGCAGGATACCGGCGCCGCCCGCTCCGAGCCGCCCGGGTTCGTGGCGTCGTTTCGCTGGACGCCCCTTGCGCCGCCGCGACACCCGGCCTTGGTGCCCGGCGGGCGCCTCGGGCCGCACACCGTGCCCGCGCTGGTCGCGGCCGCGTGGGAGCGGCGCGCGCGCGCGCTGTGGTCCCCAGTCCTCGGGCGGCCCGCGGCCCCGGCGCCGGTTGCGGCGGCCGCCCCCTCTCCCATCCCCGCCGAGCCGGCGCCTCCCGTCGTAGTCCCCGCGGCGGCGCCCGCCCTCCCCGGGACGTTCGCCGACGTCGGCATGCAGCTCAACGTGCGCTTCGAGCTCAAGGCCGACCAGTTTCGCAATCTCCACTGCAGCGCGATCGATCTGCAGCAGGCCCTGTCCGGTTGCTCCGCGGGCTTCCCCACGATCAGCCCCAACCCCCAGTACTCGATCCGCTCGGGAGGCGTCGTGGGACAGCGCCTCCACCTGAACGTCGACTTCGACAGCCAGCGCGAATTCGACGCCAACAACAACCTCCAGGTGTGGTACGAAGGGCTGGAGGACGAGCCCCTGCGCCGGGTGGAGGCCGGGAACGTCACGTTCCAGGCGCCGCGCTCGCGCTTCATCAGCGCGGCCATCCCCGCGAACAACTTCGGCGTGCAGGCGATCGCCCAGTTCGGCGCGCTCGAGCTGCGAGGCATCTACGCGCAGCAGAAGGGGAACGTCGTGACGGACCGGGTCTACACCATCGGCGACGTCACGACCCAGCCCATCGACCGGGAGGCCCGAGACCTGGACTACGAGGCGGGGCGGTTCTTCTTCGCCGTGGACCCCGCCGCCATCCCCGGCTATCCCGCGGTCGACATCCTGTCGCTCGAGGCGACGCCGCTCCCCGCCGCGCTCCGCGTGGGCGGCCTGCACGTCTACCGCGTGCGCGCCGTGTCGCCGCTATCGAACAGCAACCAGAACATCGGGGGCCTGCGCGCCGTGGCCTGTGGCCCGGGGGCGCAGCCGGTGGACTGCGTCGCGGAGCGCGCGGGACCGTTTCAGTGGGAGATCCTGCTGGAGGGGCGGGACTACTACGCCGATCCCAGCGGCGCCTGGTTCGCGCTCGCCAGCCGGCTCGACCAGAGCGACTACCTCGCCGTGTCCTACATCCCGGTGGGCGAGACGTCCTGCAGCTCGGGGCGCTGCGTCGGGACGTTCCCCGTCACGGCGCGACCCGACCCGAGCTTCGTGGACACGCTGCGCCTCGTGTACGACCCGCGACCCGGCGTGACGGCCGCGACGCCGTCGTTCCGCTTCGAGATCCGGAGCGCCTACCGCGTGGGTGGGAGCGAGGTCACACGGGAGACCGTGGCACTCGCCCTCACGGTGAATCGCCGCGAGCGCACGGTGGCCGCCGACGAGACCTACCTCGCGCGCCTCGGGCTGGCGCTCGCGTCCGACCCGAACACGTTCGACCAGTACAACCGGCTGTTCCCGCGCACCCGCGATCCGCTGCAGGGCGCGCCCGTGCGGGACTACTTCGTGGTGTTCCCGCACCTCGCGCCGTTCGCCGACTCGGCGAAGCTCGACGCCAGTGAGCGCAATGACTCGCTCTACCGCACCCCTCGCGCCTTGCTGGCCACACAGGGTCCGCCCTCCGTGTTCGCCTTGCAGCTGCACGCGAACGTGTCCGCCTCCGCCGACCGCAGCCTGTTGTCGCTCAACAGCTTTCAGATCCGCGACGGCAGCGAGCGGATCTACGTGGGAAACACTCTGCTCACGCGCGGCACGGACTACACGATCGACTACGCCACGGGGCAGGTGCAGTTCCGGAAGGCGGACGCCCTGTTTCCGCTGGGGGGCGTCGCCCAGGTGCGTGCCCAGTTCGAGGAGCGGGCGGCGTTCGCCGTGTCGCCCACCTCGATCTTCGGGTTCGCCGGACGCTACGACCTGGGCGCGCGCGGCACCATCAACTTCACCGGTCTCTTCCAACGGGAGCAAAGCGCCTTCACACGGCCGCCGCTCGGCTCGGAGCCGGCGTCGAGCTTCATCGCCGGGGTGAGCACCGAGCTGCACTTCCGGCCCGCGTGGATCACGCGGGCGCTCGACAAGCTGCCGGGTGTCCACACCAACGCTCCCTCGTTCCTGAACGTCTCCGCGGAGATCGCGATGTCCCGCCCGGGTGCCAACCCCGCGGGCCAGGCATACCTCGAGGAGTTCGAGGGCGAAGCCGGGCGGTTCCTGTCGCTCGCCGAGCAGAGCTGGCAGTGGGGGAGCATACCCACCACGGCGCGCGGCGCCGAGCCGTTCGGGATCGCGCCCGGGGGCTTCGCGCCCCCCGACGCCGCGGCGCTCACGTGGCAGAACCTGCCGTACGACGCTTCCGGTCGGCCGATGCAATTCCTGCCGCAGCAGATCGATCCGACGATTCGCCTCGTCGGCCAGGGGCAGTCGGCCGAGCCGGTGCTGTGGCTCATGCTCAAGCCGGACACGGTGCTGGGACTCGCCGACTCGCGCACCGGCGCCCCCAACTGGGTGCGGCCGCACCACGACGGGCCCCGCTGGCGCGCCATCACGCAGGTGCTCTCGCCGACGGGCATCGATCTGTCGCGCGTCGAGTTCCTCGAGCTGTGGGTGTGGGAGGACAACCACCGCGTGGCGAGGGCCGCCAACACGGCGCTGCTGCTCGATTTCGGCTCGGTGTTCGAAGACGCGCTCGCGTTCGTGCCCGAAACCCTCACGGTGACGCCCCCGGGCGACACGGTCTACTCGGGGGGGCGGCCCGCCGGGCTCGGCCGGCTCGACACGGAGCGCGATCCGCTGACGCATTCCTGGAGCGCCACGCAGGACGACGAGGGCATACTCTCCGACCGCATCGTGGACGGGATCTGGGACGCGACCCAGGGGCGGAGGGTGGACACGCTGCCGCTGTGCAGCGCCCGGGTGAACGGGGCGCTGCCCGCCTATGCGTTCGGAGACCTGCGCTCGCGGTGCGGCCGGCACAACGGCGCCGTCGACACGGAAGACCAGGACGGCGACTTCCTGCTCGACTCGCTCGCCGGCGTGAAGACGCGAGAGGACTTCGTGCGCTTCCTCTTCCCCATCGGGGACGACCGCTACTTCGTGCGCGACGGGGGCATGGTTTCGGAGCACGACAGCTTCGGCAATCCGGACGGCGCCTCGGGCTGGCGGCTGTACCGCATTCCGTTCCGCACCGACACGATCACCCAGGGCAGCGTGAGCCTGCGGCAGATCCAGAGCCTGCGCGTCACCATCGTGACGCCGCAGAACGGCCCGCTCGGCCGGCCCGACCCGCAGGTGTTTTTCGGGCTCGCGCGCGTGCGCCTCGTGGGCGCGACGTGGGTCAAGCGCGCCGACACGCCGATCCCGGGCCTCGCCGGCGAACGCGGGACGGGCACGGGCGAGGTGGTCGCGTCGGTGGTGAGCACCGAGAACCAGGACCTCGGCTACACGTCACCCCCCGGCGTGATCGACGAGGCGTCACGCCGGGACGCGGGCCTGCAGGTGGGCGTCACGCAGGTCAACGAGCAGTCGCTGCGGCTACTGGCGCGCGGTCTCGCGACGGGACAGCATGCCGAGGCGTTCGTGCGGTTCACAACCGCTGGAGACAAGAACTTTCTCAAGTATCGTCGGCTCCGCGTGTGGGCCCGCGGCCGCGGCACGGGCTGGGAGGAGGGCGACCTGCACTTCTACGTCAAGGCGGGCAAGGACGAGAACAACTTCTACCTCTACCACGTCCCCGCGGGCACGACCTCCTGGGAGCCGGAAGTGGTCGTGGACCTGGAGCGCTGGCTCGTATTGCGGGCCCGGATCGAGCGGGCGTGGCTGCGCGGCGACACGGCGCAGGTGTACTCCGGGTGCCCCGCCGCCATCGTCCCGTTCGACTCCGCCTACGTGATGTGCGACGGGCCCTACGTCGCGCACGTGCGCAACCCGGGCACCGCGCCCCCCAACCTCGCGGCGGTGCAGGAAATGGCCGCCGGCATCCTGCGCGTCGACAGCAGGGTGCTGCTCGATCAGGCCGAGCTGTGGGTGGACGACATTCGCCTCAGCGACGTGGTGCAGGACGCCGGTTACGCCGGCGCGGTGGACGTCACGCTGACGGCGGCCGACGTGGCGGACGTCGCCATCAGCGTCTCGCGCCGCGACGCTCAGTTCCACCAGCTCGGCGAAGACCCGAGCTACGTGGCCGACAACGCCGCGAGCGTCGCCGGCACGGTCCGGCTCGATCGCTTCCTGCCCGACCGCTGGGGCATCGCCGCGCCGCTGACGGTGCGCTACGCCGCGACCTCGAGCGACCCCTTCTACCTCGCCGGCACCGACCTCCGCGGCGACGCGCTCGACGGGCTCCGCACGCCCCAGAGTCGGGCGACGAGCTACAGTCTCTCGCTGCGGCGCACGCGGCAGGCGCGCTCCGGATTGCTGCGGACCCTGCTCGACCCCGCAGCCCTGTCCGCGTCCTACAGCGACGGGACGACCCGCTCGGACCTGGCGTCCGCCACGGCGTCGAGCTACGCCCTGGGCCTCGACTACAACCTCACCCCCGGAGCGGCGCGGTGGGGGCCCTTGCGCCTCAACCCCGCCAACATCCGGTTCCGGACCGGCATCGCCGGTTCCGAGGCATCCCGCTTCACCTACCTCGTCCCGGTGGCGCGCGCTGCGGACGCGCTGGCGGTGCCGGCGCTGTCCCGTACCAAGCTGTGGCGCAGCGCGGGCGGCTTCGACCTGCGGCCACTGGGCGGGGTGCAGTTGCGCGTCGACGTCGCCTCCCAGCGGGACCTGCGGGACTACGGGGACTCGACGACTATCGGGCGGCTCGTGCGCCAGGAGCGCCGCACCTTCCTCGGCCGGGACGTCGGCATCGAGACGCAGCGCTCGATCACGACGCTGCTGAGTCTGACGCCGCAGGTCGCGGCCTGGGTGCGCCCGCGCGCCACACTCGTCACCGGCTTCTTCCTGTCCCGCGACCCGAACGCGCGCGATCCGGTGCGTGACGTAGGCGACACGGCGGGCGGATTCCACATTCCCGTGGCATTCGGCAATTCCCGGCGCGTCGAGCTCGGGGCGCAGCTCGACGCCCGGCGCGCGGGCCGGGCGCTGTTCGGCGACAGTGCCGGCGTCGTGCGGCTGCTCGGCCGCCTGACCGGCCCCGACGTCAGCTACGGGCGCTCGTGGACGTCCACCTACGACCGGACGCCGCTCACCCCGTCGCTGGGCTACCAGCTCGCGCTGGTCGGGTTCTCCCGCTTTCGCGAGCAGGACGGGATGCGCGCGGGCGCCGCGGCCGACAACTACAGCTTCAACCTGGGAGGCGGAGCGGAGTTGCCGGTCGGCCTGCGGGTGCGGGCCAATTACCAGCGCCTCCAGGGGATCACGTGGGTGCTGCGCACCGACCAGCAGGTGCCGTTGCGCACGCGCGGCCGAGACTGGCCTTCCGCCACGGTCGCTTGGAGCGTCGCGGCGCCTCGCGGCGCGATCGCGCGGCTGCTCGCGAGCCTCACCGCACAGGTCACCTATCGCCGGCGCGAGAGCGCGACCGAGCAGAGTGCCCTGACCGGAGACTCCGCGGGCGCCGCGCGCACGCAGCTTACGGAGCGCTACCTGACCCCTACCGTGGCGCTCACCTGGGTCAAGGGCATCCTCTCGTCGTTCGATGCCGCGCGCCTCAAGACCGAGCAGCTCGCGGCGGGCAACCTGTTCCGCAGCGAGCGCAACCAGGCCGGCGGCAATCTCGTCTTCGCCTTCCGGCCCCCGGCGAGCCTCGCGCGGATGCCGCGTGACATCCGCACGACGCTGCGCTACCAGGAGACGCGGACCACGAGCTGCCTGCAGGCGGCCGGTCAGGCGGTGTGCGTGCCCTACGTGGATAGCCGCCAGGCCCAGGCGCAGCTAACCTTGGACACTGAGTTTCCTCCCTCCCTCAGCGCGGGGTTCCAGATGGCGTACCTGGTGAACGATGAGCGGCAGGCGAGCCGGAAAACGTCCCAGCTCGTGATCACGGCGTTCGTCAATCTCAGCACCAGCGTGGGCCAGATCCGGTGAGGCGGCTTGTCCACGCGACGTCCCTGACGCTCGCGCTCGCCTGTCAGGCGCAGACCCGTCCGCGTGAGTTCCCCGGCGAGCGGGCGTTTGACTACCTCCGCCAGCAGATGGACTTCGGGCCGCGCGTGCCCAACACGCCGGCCCACGACAAGACGGGCGACTGGATCCTCGCCCGGCTGCGGGCGACGGCCGACACCGTCGCGGTGCAGCCGATCCGTCACGTCACGCAGCAGGGCGCGACCCTGCGGCTCAGGAACCTGTTCGCGCGCTTCCGGCCCGAGCTTGCGGAGCGCGTGCTGTTCCTCGCCCATTGGGACACGCGCCCGAAGGCCGACCAGAGCCAGAACCTGGGGCAGCAGCGGCTGCCCGTGCCCGGCGCGAACGACGGCGCGTCGGGAGTGGCGGTGCTGCTGGGTGTCGCCGACGCCCTCAAGGCGAAACCTCCGACGGTGGGGGTGGACCTGCTGTTCGTTGACGGCGAGGACTACGGCGACTTCACGAAGGACTCGAGCGACGTGCTCATCGGGTCGCGCTGGTTCGCGGCGCACCAGCCCCCGGGCTACCCACCGCTGTACGCCGTGCTGTTCGACATGGTGGGCGACCGATCGCTGCAGATTTACTACGAGGGCAACTCCATGGCCGGGGCGCCGGAGGTGGTGGAGCGCGTGTGGCGCACCGCCTCGGACCTCGGGTACGGTCGCTACTTCCTCCCGGGCGTCAAACACACCCTCATCGACGACCATGTGAGCCTGCAGCGGGCCGGTATTCACGCGATCGACGTGGTGGACTTCGACTACCCCTACTGGCACACGACCGAGGACACGATCGACAAGCTGAGCGCGGCGTCGCTCCAGATCGTGGGCGACGTGGCGGTGGCGCTGGTGCGGTAGCCCCAATGCGGAATGCGGAGTGCGGAATGCGGAATTGAAGTGAGAGGTCGAGGCGCGCCACGACGCTTGCGCGGATACTCCGCATTCCACATTCCGCATTCCGCACTCATGAACCGCGATCTTTTGGCGAGGCGGGCGTTGAACCGATCCCGTTCGGCGGCTGGCGAGCCGTTAGCGTGCAGTCATGGATGACAAGCGCGCCGCGCTCATGTTCTCCCTGCTTGCTCTCGCCGGTGCGGGGGCGCGCTGGGCGCTCGCACCGCCGGCCGGCGCGGCACCGGGCGACGTCCGCCTCGCGCAGGGGGCCGACACAAGTCCGCGTCCCGCGTTGCGCCAGACCGCGCGTCAGGCGGAGCGGCTGGCGCGCCCCCTGCTCCCCGGCGAGCGCGTCGATCTCGATCGCGCGGACGTGATCGAGATCACGCGGCTGCCGCGCGTCGGTCCGGCGCTGGCGCAGCGCATCGTCGCGTGGCGCGCGGCGCACGGTCCTTTTGGCAGTCTCGCGCGCCTGGACAGCGTGCCCGGCGTGGGCCCAAAGCTGCTCGAGTCGCTCGGTCCGTTCGTCACTTTTTCGGGGGCGATCACGCCAATGCCTTGACACTCCTCGGCGGCGGACTACTTTAGACTGTTCAATTTCAACGAGTTGCATACGGCCACCGCCGCAGCCACCGCCGATAAGCTGGGCGAAATCCTCGTACGGGAAGGGCTGATCACGCTCGATCAGCTCAAGAAAGCCCTGATGGAGCAGAAGGGCACGGGGATGCGTCTGGGCTACACCCTGGTGAAGCTCGGCTTCGTCGAGGAGACTGAGGTCACCAAGATGCTGGCCCGGCAGTACCGCATGCCGGCGGTGGACCTGTCGCGGTTCGAGGTCGACCCGAAGATCATCAAGCTCCTCCCCCCCGACATCGCGGTCAAGCACACCGTCCTCCCGCTCAAGCGCGAGGGGCGCACGCTGACGGTGGCCATCGTCGATCCGAACAACGTGACGGCGATCGAGGACATCAAATTCATCACCCGCTGCGACGTGTTCCCGGTGATCGCGGGCGAGTATACGTTGCGCAACGCGATCGACCGCTATTACCAGCAGTCGGACGCCCAGCTGCAGTCGCTCTTGAAGAGCGTCGAAGAGGCGGACGTTGAGGTGGTGGAGGAGGAGCAGGAGGAGGACGTCAAGGCGCAGGACCTGGCCGAGGACGCCCCCGTCGTGAAGCTCATTAACGGGCTGCTGACGGACGCGGTGAAGCGGGGGGCCTCGGACATCCACATCGAGCCGTTCGAGCACGAGATCCGGGTGCGCTACCGGGTGGACGGGGCGCTGCAGGAGGTGATGAAGCCACCCGTGAAGATGAAGGCGGCGCTGATCTCCCGGGTGAAGATCATGGCCCAGCTGAACATCGCCGAGCGCCGGGTGCCGCAGGACGGGCGGATCAAGCTCAAGTTCGGCAGTAAGGTCATCGACTTCCGCGTCTCGACCTTGCCGGTGCTGTTCGGCGAAAAGATCGTGCTGCGGATTCTCGATCGGGGCAACCTGGCGCTCGACCTCAAGACCTTTGGGTTCGAGCCGAAGGCGGAGGCCGACCTGCTGAAGGCGATCTTGAACCCGTACGGGATGGTGCTCGTCACCGGTCCCACGGGCTCGGGGAAGACGACGACGCTGTACTCGGCGCTCTCGCGGATCAACACGATGGAAGTCAACATCATGACCGCCGAGGACCCGGTCGAGTACAACCTGCTCGGGATCAATCAGGTCCTGGTGCGCAACGACGTCGGGATGACGTTTGCGGCGGCGCTGAAAGCGTTCCTGCGGCAGGACCCGAACATCATCATGGTGGGCGAGATCCGCGATCTCGAGACCGGCTCGATCGCCATCAAGGCCTCGCTGACCGGCCACCTGGTGCTCTCGACGCTGCACACGAACGACGCCCCGTCCACGGTCACGCGCATGGTGGACATGGGGATCGAGCCGTTCAACGTGGCGAGCGCCGTCAATCTGATCGTGGCCCAGCGGCTGGTGCGCCGCATCTGCAGCGGCTGCAAAGAAGAGCATCAGTATTCGCCGGAGGAGATGCACGCCTTCGGAGTGGACCCGAAGCTCGGGCCCTTCTTCAAGGGGGCGGGCTGTGACACGTGCAACGGCACGGGGTACAAGGGCCGCCAGGGCCTCTATGAGGTGATGGCCATGTCGTCCGCGCTGCGGCGCATGGTGCTGAAAGGGGCTTCCACCGAGGAGCTGCGGGAGCAGGGCGTGAAGGAGAGCATGCTCACGCTCCGGATGGACGGGATGATCAAGGTGAAAAAAGGCGTCACTACCCTGGAGGAAGTCGTGAAGGAGACGGCGGCATGACGGGCGGCGCGGTGACGACGGTCAATCTCCGCTCCCTGCTCGAGGAGATGATTGAGCGGGACGCGTCGGACCTCCACATCGTGGCGGGCGAGCGGCCCAAGCTGCGGGTCGACGGCGACATCACCAACTCGTCGGTCGATCACGTGCTCACCCCGAAAGACACGCTCTCGATCGCGTACTCGGTGCTCACCGAGAACCAGAAGAAGCGCTTCGAGACGGAGAGCGAGCTCGACTTCTCCTTCGGGATCCAGAATCTGGCCCGGTTCCGCGGCAACTGTTTCAAGCAGCGCGGCTGCGTCTCACTCGTGATCCGGCAGATTCCCTTCAACGTGCGCACGTTCGAGGAGCTCGGACTGCCGGCGGTCGTGGCGCAGCTCGCCGACCGGCCGCGCGGGCTCGTGCTCGTGACCGGGCCGACCGGCTCGGGGAAGAGCACCACGCTGGCCGCGATGATCGACAAGATCAACAAGGAGATGAAGGGTCACATCATCACGGTGGAGGACCCGATCGAGTTCATCCACCGCCACCAGAGCTGCATCGTCAACCAGCGCGAGATCGGCACCGACACGCAGAGCTTCGCGGCGGCCCTCAAGTACGCGCTGCGCCAGGACCCCGACGTCGTGCTGGTTGGCGAGATGCGCGACCTCGAGACCATCCAGGCGGCGCTCACCATCGCCGAGACCGGGCACCTGGCCTTCGCGACCCTGCACACGAACTCCGCGATGGAGAGCATCAACCGCATCATCGACGTCTTCCCGTCGCACCAGCAGTCGCAGGTGCGCGCCCAGCTTGCTTTCGTGCTGGAAGGGGTGGTCACACAGACCCTGCTGCAGCGCGCCAAGGGGAAGGGCCGCGTGATGGCGGCGGAGATCATGATCTGCACACCGGCGATCCGCGCCTTGATTCGCGAGGAGAAGGTGCATCAGATCGAGTCGTCGATGCAGGCCGGGAAGAAGTACGGCATGCAGACGCTGAACGACGCGCTGTACCAGCACTACATGTCCCGCGAGGTCGCCAAGGACGAGTGCCTGCGGGTCACGTCCAAGCCCAACGACTTCCTGCGGATGATCGGAGAGACGCCGCTGGACGAGAAGGAGCCGATGGCGTCGGCCGGGCCGCAGGCCAAGGTCGCGGCGCGCCGCTGATGGGCGCCGGAAGGAGCTGACCGATGCCGGTCTTCCAGTACACCGCGCGCACGCTGAAAGGCGATCTCCAGTCGGGCGAAGTCGATCTCCCGACGCGGGACGACGTCATTGCCCACCTGCGGAAGAACCGCATGGTCGTGGTGCAGGTGCGCGCCGCGCCCAAAGCCTTCAAGCTCAGCTTCAAGTTCGGCGGCGGCATCAAGACCCGCGATCTCGTGGTCATGACCCGGCAGTTCGCGACCATGATCAACGCCGGACTCCCGCTGGTGCAGGCGCTCGACATTCTCGCGAAGCAGACCGAGAACCAGTCCCTCGCCGAAATCACGAGATCGGTCGTGTACGACGTCGAGAGCGGCCACACCCTCGCGGACGCGCTGCGCAAGCACCCCAAGGCCTTCGGCGACCTGTACGTCAACATGGTCGCCGCGGGCGAGGCGGGCGGCATTCTCGACACGATTCTCGTGCGCCTGTCGGAGTTCCTCGAGAAGAATGACGCCATCATCCGCAAGGTGAAGGGCGCCATGATCTACCCCGCGGTGATCATGTCCGTCGCGGCCATCGCCATAGCGGTGCTGCTCATCTTCGTGATCCCGACGTTCCAGAACATGTTCGCCTCTGTGAACCTGGAGCTGCCGCTCCCCACCCGCATCGTGATCGGGATGAGCAGCATCCTCACGCACTACTGGTGGGCGATCATCGGCGCCGCCGGCGGCTTCGTCTTCCTGCTGAGCCGTTACTACAAGACCGCGCCGGGCCGGTTGCAAATCGACAAGCTGCTGCTGCGACTCCCGGTGCTGGGCGATGTGATCCGGAAGTCCGCGGTGTCGCGCTTCACGCGGACGCTCGGGACCCTCATCTCGTCCGGCGTGTCGATCCTGGACGGCCTCGAGATCACGGCGCGCACGGCGGGGAACATGGTGATCCACAACGCGGTGATGGAATCGCGCGCGTCGATCGCCGGGGGCGAGACGATCGCCGGGCCGCTCCAGAAATCGAACGTGTTCCCGCCGATGGTCATCTCGATGATCGCGGTGGGCGAGCAGACGGGCGGGCTCGACGAGATGCTTTCGAAGATCGCCGACTTCTACGACGACGAGGTGGACGCCGCGGTGAGCGCGCTGCTCGCGCTGATGGAGCCCATCATGATCGTCGTGCTGGGTGTGATCGTCGGCGGCATGGTGGTGGCGATGTACCTGCCGATCTTCGATATGGTCAACGCGGTGCAGTGACGCCGCGCTAGAGGCTCTTCAGCAGTTCCTCTACCGCCGCGGCCAGGTCGGCTTCGTCGGCGGCGATTTCCTCGAACATGCGCCACTCCGGGCCGGCGTTTTCGCGCGGCCAGTCGTCCAAATACTCGTCGCCCCGCCAATCGCGAGCGGACTGGTCGTCGCCCCACTCTTCGTCGGGATGGAACGGCGGCGGGCCGAACAGGTCGAAGCGCCTCATGCCCCTCAACAAGGCAAGGGGCGTGCCGGGCGCTCCCCACAGGCTGCGGGGGCCTCCAGCAGCGATGTCGTAACCCCGCACCGAAAGGGAACTTTGCACGTTGCAAGAGACGGTGGTGTGACGGCCGCCACATGCCTCGCGTGCGCGTCGGCCGAGGGTCGATATTATCCGACACGGAGCGTGAGGACAGTATGGCGCCGGACGAACACCGCGTCGCGTGGTACCGCTGGGACGAGATGCCGAAGGAGCAGGTGTCCGCGCACCTGTCCCGCCGGCTCATCACCGGCGACCGGATGATGTTGGCGCACGTCTACATCCAGAAGGGGTGCGTGGTGCCGCGTCACGCCCACGAGAACGAGCAGCTCACCTACATCCTCGAGGGCGCCCTCCAGTTCTTGATCGGCGCCGATGGCGACAGGGAGATCGTCGTGAGGGCGGGCGAGGTGCTGTTCATCCCCTCCAACGTTCCTCACGAGGCCCACGCGCTGGAGGACACGCTGGACGTGGACGTGTTCAGCCCGCCGCGGCAGGACTGGCTCGACAAGACGGACAGCTACCTGCGGCGCAAGTGACCGGGCGTCGCCACCCCGCTCCAGTCGATCAGGATCTTTCCCGTGTTGCGGTTCTCGCGCATCCGTTGAAACGCCGCAGCCGCGCGCTCGGGCGGGAAGACCGAGTCGATGGTGACCCGCAGTCGCCCCGTCTCGAAGGCCGGCAGGATCTCGTTGCCAAACCGTGCCACGATCTGCGCCTTCTCGTCGCGGCTGCGGCCGCGCAGCATCGAGCCGATGAGCCGGCCGCGCTTCTTCATGAGCAGCGCGATGTCGAGCTCGGCCGAGCTTCCCGACAGCGTGGCGAGGAGGATGACCCGACCTCCCGGGCGGAGCACGCGCAGGTCGCCGGGCAGGGTTGCGGCGCCCACCGGGTCGAGCACGACGTCCACGGCGTCGGGCCCCCAGCACCGCTCGATCGTCGCGGCCGCATCCTCGCGACCCGCATCGATGGCGAGGTCGGCCCCGGCCGCCGTGAGCGCGGGGAGCTTCTCGGCCGTACGCGTCGTGGCGGCCACGCGGGCGCCGTACGACTTGGCGAGCTGGATCGCGGCGAGCCCCATGCCCGATGCTCCCGCGTGCACGAGCACCGTCTCGTCCCGCCGCAGCCCGACCTCGAGCGCCAGGTTCACGAAGGCGGTGATGTAGGCCTCGGGAATGGCCGCTGCGGAGACCAGGTCGAACGCGCGCGGGGCGGGCAGCAGCTGCCCCACCGGGACGGCCGCGTACTCGGCGTGCCCGCCACCGGCGAGCAGCGCGCACACCGGTTGCCCGGTATCCGCGATCGTGCCCGAGACCTCGAGTCCCAGGATCTCGGACTCCCCGGGTGGGGGTGGGTAGCGACCGGCGATCTGCGATAGGTCGGCGCGGTTCACGCCGGAGGCGGCGACCCGCACCAGGGCTTCTCCCGGCCGTGGCACCGGAAGCTCGGTCTCCGCCATCGTGGCCACGTAGCGGCCGTGCTCTTCCGACACCTGCAGCACCCGCATGGCCCGCTCTCCCCGGCCGTTTGCGTCAGGGCACGGAGCGCGCCGGCTCGGGCGGGGGCGCCGCGAGGCTCGGCGCCTCGAGCCACTGCCGCGGAAATCGCGGGAGGAACTTCACGTGCCGGTTGATCACCGCCTGTACGCGCCGCCACCAGCACACGATCGGCCGCGGTGTGCGGCCCACGCTGACGACCGCGAAGGGGATCGAGTCGGCGACCACCGAGCGGATGTCCGGCTGGCTCAGCGAGCACAGGTCCTCCGGCGTCCGCACGCCGAAGCTCGAGTCGGGCCCGGTCCAGGGGTGGTTGTGCCACACCGCGAGCGTGGTCGCCGGCGCGCAGGGCAGGGGCTGCACGGCGTCCGCGGCGCTCGCCACGATGTCCGGCATCACGAAGTCGTCGACCACGGCGGTGTCGCCCCGGATGGCCCCGCGCAGGCAGAGCACGACCTCGCGGTCGAGCCCGGCCGCGAGCAAGCTCACGCGGCGCATCACCGAGGGCGCGAGCACGAGCCGCCTGAGGGGCTGGGAGTTAAGGATCGCGGAATCGGCGGGCGTGAGGGCGGCTTGCGCCGCGCCGCTCGGTGGCGGGAACAGCAACAGCAGAGCGACGGCCCGGGCGCCGTTCATGCGCCAACGATAGTGGGCGACGGCGGCCGGAGCCAGAGAGGTGTTCCCGAGCCCGCGCGCGAACCGTATAATCGCGGCCCGGAGGTTCGCGGATGCAACAGCTCCAGAAGACCACGCTCACGTCTCTCCTCGCGCACTACGAGCCCCTCGTCATCGCGGGGCTCGTCTTCGTCGCCCATCTGGTGCTCCGCGCCGCGGACCGGATTCTCGTAGGCGCCTTCAACGACGACGGCGCCTACGTCGCGCTGGGCCAGGCGCTCGCGGGCGGAGTGGGGTACCGCTTGATCTACCTGGTGGGCGATCCCGTGGCGGTGAAGTACCCGCCCGGCCTCCCCCTGCTGATCGCCGTGCCCTGGAAGCTGTTCGGGACCCTCGCGGGTGTGCGCGCGACCATCGGGTTGCTGAATCCCCTGGCCAGCGGCGCGGCGGCCGGGATCATCTGGTGGATCGGACGCCGCAGGCTCGACGCGGCTCCCGCCGTGCTCGGGCTCTGCGCCCTCGGCCCGTTCTTCCTGGATGCGGTCATCCAATACTTCAATATCCCCCTGTCCGAGCCGTACTTCGTTTGCGGGTGGGCTACGGCGCTGCTGCTCACTTACCGCATGGCCGACGCCGGGCCCGGAGCGGCGCGGCCGGCGCTCGCGGCGACCCTCGGGCTCGTCCTCGCACTGACTGCGCTGTTCCGCACGGCGGGCGTCGTGCTGCTGGCAGCAGTACTGGTGGCGCTCGTGCTCGAGCGACGTCCGTGGCGCGAGGTGGCCCTCTGCGCCGGCGTCGCACTCGTGCCGCTCGCCGTGTGGTATTTCGTGCACGCGGCCGCGGTCGCGCGGGGGCCGCTCGCTCCGCTGCCCGACGAAACCCCGTACTGGCGCTGGCTGCCGCTCGATCGGCCGTCGCAGCTCCTCTCCTACGCCGCCCGCGGGCTGGGGATCAACGGGCTGGGGTACATGCGCTACCTCAGCGGCTATCTCGCCCCGAGCCACGTCGTCGGTCCGACGCTCGCGGCGGCGCTCGCTCTGGCGGCCCTCGCGGGTGGCGTCCGCGCCCGGCGAGCGCACGCGGCGCTCGTCGTCACGGTCGCTGCGGTGCTGGCGACCGTGCTGCTGTGGCCGTACGCCCAGGGCCGACTGCTACTGCCGATCCTGCCTTTCGCAGGGCTGCTCGCGGCGAGCACGCTGCAGCTCGCCGTCGGTGGGGGGTCCGTCGCGTTGCGCCGCTTCACGTACGCACTGCTCGGCGTCGTGGCGCTGACCGTGGCGGTGCGGCAAGTGGAGCTGCGGCGCGCGGCTGAAGCCGCGCTCGCGTCGGGCGCGGGCCCTCGGCCGGAGAACCGCTCGCCCTTGTACGTGCTGGCGGGCAACAGCCGTTACATCTTCGGCGTCGTGCAGTGGGTGCGAGCGAACACGACTCCCCATGACCGGATCATGGCGGACGCTCCGGCGGCCGTGTACCTCTACACGGCGCGCAAGACCGCCGCGGCGGCCCCTGCGGAGCCTGCCTTCGCGCCATCCGTGTTTCAGGTGCCGGGGCGCTACCTCGCCACGCGCATCCTGGAGGACAGCCTCACGGTCATCGTGCTGGGGATCGCGGGGAGCAGGTTGGAGGAGGACATCCGCGCGGTCGCGAGCTCCTGCCCGCGGGTGCTGCAACGCCCGGTCGGGGCCGCCGGGGCGCTGCCGGCGTTCTATCGCGTGGTGCGTGACGACAAATGCTTGCGGGAGAGGGTGTTGTCGCCGTCTCGCGAGTGAATACCGATGCTCACGCTCTTGCACTTTGCGAGAGCGCTTCCAATACTTAGCCCCGCGCCCACACTTGAAGCTGTCAGCCATCGGCTGTCGGCCATCAGCATAACCCTCTGTTTGGCAATCTGTTATGAGCCGGGGGGTGGCTGAAGGCTGACCCCTGACGGTCGACAGCGCCTTTCGACAAAGGGGAGACTGCCTCTGCGCTGGCTTGGCGGCAACACCCGAGCGTCGGCGCTCCCGACGCCGCACACCCTGGTCCGCGCGGTCTACATCGGGCGGGCGTGCATTGCCGTGGCCATCTACCTCGCGGCTGCCCTCAAGTTCAAGGTCGCGGCCCCGCTCGACATCCTCGTGACCTCGTTCGTGCTCGTCGCGACGGCGGTCGTGACCATCGCCTCGTACTGGCACACCCACGTTCGTGGGCGCGCGCCGGGAGTCACGTTCCTGTACTCCCAGGCGCTGTTCGACGTGGCGCTCGTCACGACGGTGGTGCACGTGACGGGCGGGCCGCAGAGCGATCTCACGAGCCTTTACGTCCCATTGATTGCCGTTACCGCGGTTCTGATGCCCCCCAGGAGCGCGGCGCTCATCACGACGCTCGTGGGACTGGTCTACATCGCGGACGTATTCTTCGGCCACTCGACGCCGCTGACCCCGGACGTCGCCATCCAGCTCGCGGTGTTCGTGGCGGTGGCGGCCGTCACGGCCTATGTCGCGAGCCGCGTCAAGCTGATGGGGGCCGAGCGCGAGGCGCTGGCGGGGGAGCTGCGTCAGGTTCGGCTCGAGGCGGCGGATGTGCTGCGCAACATCCCGACGGGGATCGTGACGGTCGACCCGGAGGGGCGCCTGCTGTACACCAATCCGGCGGCCGAGGCGATCCTCGGCTTCCGGGAGCGGGACTGGCAGGACCGGCCCATCATGCCCGAATTCGCGCGCGTGGCGCCGGAGTTTTGGGCGGCGCTCACTGCGACGGCGCGGCGTGGAGTGCGGGCGATGCGCGTGGAAGCGGTGGTGCGGCGGCCCGACCGGACCTTCCCGATCGGCGTGACCACGACCACGCTCGACGGCGCGCCCGGCGAAGGCCCCCGGGTGACCGCGATCTTCAGCGACATCTCCGACTCCAAGCGGCTGGAGCGGCTCCGCCTGCGCACCGAGCGGCTGGAGGCGGTAGCGGAGCTGTCCTCCAGTCTCGCGCACGAGATCAAGAACCCGCTCGCCTCGATCCGCTCGTCGGTGGAGCAGCTGGCCCGCGCATCGCGGGCGAACCCCGATGAGAAGTTCCTCACGAGCCTGATCGTGCGCGAGAGCGACCGCCTGGCCCGCTTGCTGTCGGAGTTCCTCGACTTCTCCCGCGTGCGGGTCACCGAGTGCCGGCCGCTCGATCTCCACCAGGTCGCGGGCGCCGCGATCCGGCTGGTGCGGGAGCATCCCGACTGCCCGGCGGACGCCCGTATCGAGCTGCTTGGCGACCGGACGCCCATGGAGGGCGACGAGGACCTGCTGCACCGCGTGGTGTCGAACCTGGTGTTGAACGCGGTCCAGGCGGCGGGCAAGGAGGCGCGGGTGACGGTGCGGACGGGGCGACCGGAGCCCCACCAGCTGCCGGGCGGCGCGGGGATCGACAATCCGGTCGCGCTGGGTGTGAGCGACAACGGGCCCGGCATCCCGGAGAGCGTGCGGGCCCGACTGTTCGAGCCCTTCGTGACCGGCCGGGTCGGGGGAACGGGCCTGGGCCTCGCCATCGTGCAGCGTGCCGTGGATGCGCACCGCGGGCTGGTGTTCGTCGATTCGACACCGGGCCAGGGGACCACGTTCACCGTCTACTTCCCGGCCGCGCGGCGGAGGGAGGAAGCCGCATGACCGCGCAGCCCTCCATTCTCATCGTCGACGACGAGCAGGGGATCCTCGACACCCTGCGCATCCTGCTCAAGAACGAGGGCTTCGACGTCACGACGGCGCAGGGTGGTAAAGCGGGGCTCGAGCAGCTCAAGGCCGCCGCCCCCGACCTCGTCCTCACCGACATCAAGATGCCCGGCGTCACCGGGATCGAAATCCTCGCGGCCGCGAAGGAGCAGGACCCCGAAACGCCGGTCATCCTGATGACGGCGCAGGCTTCGCTGCAGACCGCCATCCAGGCGGTGAACCAGGGCGCGTTCCACTACGTGCCGAAGCCGTTCTCCAACGACGAGATCGTGGCTCTGTGCCGGCGCGCGGCCGAGGTCCGCCGCCTCAAGGCGGAGAACAAGCAGCTCAAGCAGGAGATCCGGCGCCGCGAGCGTTCCGGGCTCGTGAAGCCGCTCGGCAAGTCGCGGCTGTTTCAGGATGTGTTGCGGTTGGCCGAGCAGGTGGCGCCGACGGAGAGCACGGTGCTGATCCGGGGCGAGTCGGGAACCGGGAAGGAGGTCATCGCCCGCTACATTCACGAGCGCTCGGCGCGTACCGAAGGCCCGTTCCTCTCGCTCAACTGCGGGGCGCTCCCCGAGAGCCTGCTCGAGTCGGAGCTGTTCGGACACGTCAAGGGCTCGTTCACGGGCGCGGTGCGCGACAAGCAGGGTCTGTTCGCGGCGGCGCGCGGTGGCACCTTCTTCCTGGACGAGATCGGCGAGATGTCCGCCGCGACGCAAGTGAAGCTGCTGCGCGTGCTCCAGGAGCGCGAGGCGATCCCCGTCGGCGGGACGGAGACGATTCCTGTGGATGTGCGCGTCATCGCCGCGACGAACCGCGACCTCGAGGAGGACATCAAGCGGGGCCGCTTCCGGACCGACCTGTACTATCGGCTCAACGTCATCGCGATCCACCTGCCGCCGCTGCGCGAGCGCCCCGAGGACATCCCCGAGCTGTGGGAGCACGTCCTCGAGCGCGTCGCCCAGGAGCGGGGCGAGAAGCCCAAGTCGCTGTCGGAGGAGGCGAAGCAGGTTCTGCTGGCGTACGACTGGCCCGGCAACGTGCGCGAGCTCGAGAACGTCCTGGAGCGGGCCGTCGTGCTCACCAAGGCGGAGGACATCGATCGCCCGGCGATGCCGGAGAAGCTCACCGAGCACCGCGCGGAGCCTCTGGTCGCCGAGCGGCCGCACGCCAACCCCACGCTCGACGTGATCGAGCGGGCCTACATCACCTGGGTGCTCCAAAGCGAAGGCGGCAACAAGACACGCGCCGCCGAAGTCCTGGGCATCGACCCGTCGACCCTGTACCGCAAGCTGGGCCGGTACGAGGTCGGTGAGCAGTAACGCCCCGGGCTTGCGCCTCAGCGTCGTCATCCCCGTCTACAACGAGGCGGGAACGGTGGCGCACGTCGTGGAGCGCGTACGCGCCGTGCCGCTCCAGTGCGAGCTGATCGCGATCGACGACGCCTCGACCGACGGCTCGGGCGAAGTGCTCGAGGATCTGCAGCGGCGCGGCCGGCTGGACCAGGTCGTCCGGCACCCGGCGAATCGTGGCAAGGGCGCCGCCGTGCGCTCGGGGGTCGCCGCCGCCACCGGCGACGTCGTGGTGATCCAGGATGCCGATCTCGAGTACGACCCCGCCGAGCTGCCCGCGCTCCTCAGGCCCATCGCGGACGGCCGGGCCGACGCGGTGTTCGGCTCGCGCTTCCAGGGCGGACCGCATCGCGTGCTCTACTTCTGGCACTCGGTCGGGAACCGGGTGCTCACGCTGCTGTCCAACATGCTCACCGACCTGAACCTCACGGACATGGAGACGTGCTACAAATTGGTCCGGGCCGACCTGATGAAGCGCCTGCCGCTCAGGTCGAATCGCTTCGGCTTCGAGGTGGAGATCACGGCCCGCCTGGCGCAGGCAGGCGCCCGGATCTGGGAGCTGCCGATCTCCTACAGCGGGCGCACCTACGCTGAGGGCAAGAAGATCACGTGGCGCGACGGGGTCGCCGCGCTGCTCCACATCCTCCGCTACAACCTGTTTCCGCCGCGGGGCGAGTGGCGGCGGCAATAGACCAGGCCGCCCACTTCACTCCCCGCCGCGCCGGCCTCGCCGTGACCTGCGCGGCGCTGGCCGTCGGCGCGCTGGCGCTGAACCGGCAGCTGATCGGCGTCTTCTACGACGACGGCCTCTACGCCGGGATCGCTGTTGCACTCGCGCAGGGGATGGGCTACGTCCACCCCCACCTCCCCGGCGCGCCAGCGGCGGTGCATTACCCGCCGCTCTGGCCGGTGCTGCTGGCGCCCCTGTTCGCGATGTTTCGGCTCGATACCGCCGCCTTGCTTGGCAAGATCCTGAACCTCCTCCTCGCCGCCGCGGGCGCGGGGCTCATCGCCTGGCAGGCGGCGCGCACGCGGCTGCTGGGCGACGACGCGCCGTCCTGGCTGGCGCCCGTGCTCGTCGGGGCCGCCGCCATTACGATCCCCGTGCTCGCGATTCAGGCGGTGCTCTTCTCGGAGCCGCTCTTCGGCGTGCTGCTCGTCGCAGCCGTGATCCTCACGGATGCACCTTCCCCGCGGCTCCACGCCGGCGTCGCGGCCGGTCTCGCGGGCTGCGGCGCGGCGCTCGCGCTGCTCACGCGCTCGATCGGAGTCGCCGCGGGCGCGGGCGTCGTGCTCTATCTGCTCGTCGTGCGACGTGCGCCGTGGGCCCACCTCGCTGCGGCTGCTGCCCCGGTCGCGCTCGCGGGCCTGGGCTGGGGGCTGTGGCTGGCACGCCACCGCGGCGGACTCGACCCCGCCATGGCGATGAACTACGGCAGCTACTTCGAGACCGTGCAGGCGGCCGGAGTCGGAGTCTTTTGGCCTTCGCTCCGCGACCTGCCTCGCCCCCTGGGCGACCTCACGCTGAACTGGCTCCCAGCGCCCTTCTTCTACTATGCGTTCGGCGCGGCCGCGCTCAGCGTCGGCGCCTACGGCGTCGGACACCTGCTGCGGCGCACGGCGATCGCCTGGATGCTCGTTCCCTACCTCGCAATCCTGGCCGTGTGGCCGTTCCCGGGGGACCGGTTCATCTGGAGCATCCTCGCCTGGCTCGCGCTCATCTGGGCCGCGGGCGCCTTGGCCCTGGTGCGCCGCTGGCGGCTGCTCCGCCTCCCGCTCGCCGTGCTCGTCGGCGTGATGCTCGTCGGGTGGGGCGGCGTGCAGGTACGCGGTTTCGCGCACCGCTGGTGGGGCACGGCGGGGAGCCGGGTCTCGGAGAATTTCAGGGAACTGCTGCCGGCTCTCGAGAGCCTCCCCAGAGACGCCGTGCTGGCGACGGACGACGAGGCCCTCGTCTGGCTGTACGCGCGACGCACCAGCGTCCCCTTCTACGTGTACACGTATCGCGGCCGCACCAGCGTCCGCCCCACGCCGGCGGAGCACCGTGCCTACCTCGAGCGCCAGCGCGTAACGCACATCCTGATGGGCGGCTTCGGTTCCGGCTCTGACGAGGAGCTCGACGCGCTGCTCGGCGCCTATCCGCGCTGGCTCAAGGTTGTGCGCGTCTGGCGGGGCGGCCGGGCGCTGTTCGAGGTGCAGCATGCCTCCTAGGCGCCTGTACCTCGCGGTCGCGGCCTGCGCCCTGGTCGTCTATGCCGCGCCCTGTGGAACCACGTTCGCTCGTGCGGCACCGTGACTGGCGCGCGTGGGCGAGTACAGAGGGTATCGTGACGGCTACGTCGGCCGCTCCCGCCGCGCGATGGGAGCTCGCCCTCGAGGGTTGGCGGCTGTACGCCGTGGTGGCGGCGTGCGCGTTCTTGATCTACCTCGGGGCCCTGTGGAACGGCTTCGCTCTGGACGACCGCGCTATCATCCTGCAGAACCCTCATGTAGCCGCGCCATCGGGGCTGTGGCGTGTGTTCGTCGAGTCATACTGGCGTCCCGAAGTCGGGGGACACCTCTATCGTCCGCTCGCCATCGTCACCTACGCCCTCGACGCGCTGGTGGACGGCGCTCCTTGGTTTCACTTCGTGAACCTGTTGTGGCACGCGGCCGCGAGCGTGGCCGTGGCCGCGTTGGCGCGGCGGTTGCTCGGCGTCGCGGCCGGCCTCGCGGCGGGTCTCGTCTTCGCCGCCCATCCGGTGCATGTGGAGGCGGTGGCCAACGTCGTCGGGCGGGCGGAGCTGATGGTGGGGCTGTTCTCCGTGCTCGCGGTGTATGCGGGCTTGTGGCGGCAGAGCGTCGCGTGGAGCACAGCTGCGCTCGCGCTCGGGCTCCTGAGCAAAGAGAACGCCGCGGCGATTCCGGCGATCATCGCCTGCGGATGGCTCGTCGGCATCGGCCGGCCGCCGCGGCGCAAGCTCGCGGCGTTCGTCGCGGCCTGGGCGGTGATCGGGGCCGGGTACGCCGCGGTGCGATGGGCGGTGCTTCATGGGCACACCGGGTTCCACGAGGTGGCGCCGGTGTTCTCGGGCGCCGGTCCGGTGCCGGTGCGGCTCACCGCCATCGCCGCCCTCGCCGACATCGGGCGCCTTCTCATCTTTCCCTTGACGCTGCGGGTCGACTACTCGCCCGCCGAGCGCACGCTCGTCACCTCGCCGCTCGATGGTCGGTTCCTGATTGGCCTCGCCTGTCTCGCGATTTGGGGCGTGCTGCTCGGCCGCGCGTGGCGGCGCCGCCGTCGGGTCGAAGCGCTTGGGCTCGCGTGGATCGCCATCGCCTATCTCCCGGTTGCCAACCTCCTCTTTCCGAGCGGTGTGCTGGTGGCGGAGCGCACGCTGTATGCGCCGTCGATCGGCCTCGCCCTCGCGCTCGGCGCCTGGCTCGCCCGGCTGGAGCTGCGGCGCGCGGCCTTGGTCGCAGGGCTGTTGCTGCTCGCGGGAGGCGTGCGCTCCGCCGTGCGCGTCCCCGTGTGGCACGACGACCTGTCCGTCGTACTCAGCATCCTGGGGGACTCACCCGCCTCCTACCGCGGACCGCAGTACACGGCGATGAGCCTGCAGGCGCGGCGCATGCCGGAGAGGGCGCTCGAGGACTACCTGATCGCGTTCCAGATCTTCGACCGCGACAGTCGGGTCCTCATCGGTGCGGCCGATGCGGCCTGGACCCTGCATCGGTCAGCGCTCGCCGACAGCCTCATGGACCAGGCGCGCGCGCGCTGCGGGCGATGCGAGGCGAGCCTGCGAAACCAGGCTGCCGCCGCTCTGGTGCGCGGAGATACGGCAGTGGCCGACTCGCTCCTCAACGCGCTGCAACTGCAGGAAAACCCCCAAAACCGCTAATTGCGGAAGAACTCTAGGTGACGCAAGGCACCGCGAGTCACCCCGCAATCTCGCATAAATCCCCACAATCTCAGGTCTCAACGATCCTCGGGGGACCGACGTATCGTCTGAATAGTCATCGGGTTGGGGCTACCGCGGTCGTGAGGCACGGCGCTTGCCTAAACTGTCCCCAGACGCTCGTTGCCTTTCGCTTTCGATTTCTACTGAGAGGTTTCTGAAATGAACCGCAAGGGTTTCACGCTCATTGAGCTTCTGATCGTGGTGGTGATCATCGGCATTCTTGCCGCCATCGCGATCCCGAAGTTCGCGAACACCAAGGAGAAGGCGTACATCGCCTCGATGAAGTCCGATCTTCGGAACCTGGTGACCGCTGAAGAGGCGTATTTCGCGGACTCGGTGAAGTACACGGCGGCGTACGGCGCCGGTGGGGTGAACTTCGTGCAGTCGACCGGTAACACCACGCCCGCGGTTACGACCACGGCGGACGGCTGGACGGCGAACATCACGAACGTCAACACCACGAAGACCTGCTCGATCTACATCGGGTCGACAGCGTTGCTGCCGGCGAACAAGGAAGGCGAGCCGAAGTGCCAGTAAGCGGCACGGCTTGACCGGCTGAACCCGAGCGGCGGGGGCAACCCCGCCGCTCGTTGCTTTCCGGTACGGGAGCCCAATCTGCGGCGGCGTGTCTCGTAAGTCATTGAGCTGTCGCGCATTGAGTTGCCAATTGCGTCCGGCCCTCAGCCTTGCAAAAAACCGCACTTTGGAGGGCTCCCCTAGGGTAGCGTGTGACCCATGTTACAGTCATAACACCATATGCGCCAGGCGGTTACGCGGATCGAGCCCACTTGAGGCACGATGCTTGCTCGAATAGCGCCCGGGACTACTGTAGCTGTGCAGGCTCTTTCTTTTGCCGGAGGACCTAGATGAACCGCAAGGGTTTCACGCTCATTGAGCTTCTGATCGTGGTGGTGATCATCGGCATTCTTGCCGCCATCGCGATCCCGAAGTTCGCGAACACCAAGGAGAAGGCGTACATCGCTTCGATGAAGTCCGATCTTCGGAACCTGGTGACCGCTGAAGAGGCGTATTTCGCGGACTCGGTGAAGTACACGGCGGCGTACGGCGCCGGCGGGATTAACTTCGTGCAGTCGACCGGTAACACCACGCCGGCGGTTACGACCACGGCGGACGGCTGGACGGCGAACATCAAGAACGTCAACACCACGAAGACCTGCTCGATCTACATCGGGTCGACAGCGTTGCTGCCGGCGAACAAGGAAGGCGAGCCGAAGTGCCAGTAAGCGGCACGGCTTGACCGGCTGAACCCGAGCGGCGGGGGCAACCCCGCCGCTCGTTTTTGTTACCTTGTGCCTTCGTCCATGTCCGCGAAGCCCTCGCTCCGCACCGAGCTCCTCTTCAACCTGGCCTTCCTTGCGGCGGCTGCGCTGCTGCTTGGCGTCGTGACCGTCCTGCTGGTGAGCGCGGTGGCGCCGGAGCGCGCCGTGCTGCTCATCCTCACCATCGTGGCCGCCGACGTCGCCATCTTCATCGTCTTCGGACGCTACGTCGTCACCCGGCACGTGCTGCGGCCGGTGGCGCGGCTCGTCGCCGCCGCCGACGCCGTCGCGGCAGGGGACTTCGCCGCCCGCGCGCCCGCGGCAGAAACGAGCGACTTCACGACGCTCGCCGAGCGGCTGAACCGCATGACGGACCACCTGCTCGATGCCCAGGGCCAGCTGGTGCGCTCGGAGAAGCTCGCCAGCGTCGGGCGGCTGGCGTCCGGGATCGCGCACGAGGTGGGAAACCCGCTGGGCGCGGGCGGCACCTACCTGGAGGTGCTGCGGCGCCGCGGCGCGGATCCCGAGGTGGTCGCCGGGCTCTCCCGCGAGCTCGAGCGGATCGATCGGATCGTCCGCAGCCTGCTTGACTACGCCCGCCCCCAGGACGAGGCGCTGGGCCTCGTGGATACGGCCACCGTGGTGCGGGGCGCCTACGTGCTGTTGGAGGCGCAGGGCGCCCTGAAACCGGTGCGCGCCGCCTTGGAGATCGTGCGCGACGTGCCTCCGGTGCTGGGACGCGCGCACCTCATGGAGCAGTCGCTCGTGAACCTGGTGTTGAACGCCGTGGACGCCGCGCCCGGCGGTAGCGTGGTGGTGGGCGCGCGTCGCTGGGACTTCGAGCCGGACCGTGTGCCCCGCAAACGGGCGAATGATCCCGGCCGGTCCGCGTTTCCGCGCACGCCGGAGCGACGGCCCACGCGGATCGAGTTTGCGCCGGGGCAGCCCGGAGCGCTGATCTACGTCGCCGATTCGGGGTCCGGTGTCCCCGCGGAAGACCGGGACAAGGTGTTCGAGCCTTTCTACACGACCAAGGAGCCGGGCCACGGCACGGGCCTCGGGCTCGCCATCGTGGCTCGTGCGGTACACGAGATGGGGGGGGTGGTGTGGGTGGATCGGGCGCGGGAGGGAGGCGCCGCCTTCAAGCTGTTCTTCCCGGCCGCGGACGGTCGATGATCCGGGTGCTCGTGATCGACGACGAGCCCGGGCTGCGCCAGTCCCTGGGGTTGCTGCTCGTCGACGCTGGCTACGAGGTGGCGGCCGAGGGGGACGGCAGGCGGGGACTGGAGCGGGCGCTCGCCGAGTCGTTCGACCTGATCCTGTGCGACGTCCGCATGCCGCAGATGGATGGCCTGACGTTCCTGCGCAGCTACAAAGAGCGTGGCGGCGCTGGCCTCGTGATCGTCATGAGCGCGTACGGAGGTGAGGACGCCGCGCTCGCCGCCATGAAGGAAGGGGCCTACGACTACCTGCCGAAACCGTTCCGCCCCGACGAGGTCGTGCTCACGCTGCGCAAGGCCGAGGAGCGGGAACGCCTCAGACACACCATCGCGACACTAAGAGCACAGCTGGATACGACGCCCGTCGCCCGGGCCGTCGTCGCTGAGAGCACCGCGATGAAGCAGGCCCTGGACCTGGTTGCCCGCGTGGCGGACCACAAGACGACGGTGCTCATCATGGGGGAAAGCGGCACCGGGAAGGAGGTCATCGCGCAGGCGATCCATCGCGCGAGCCCGCGGGCCGGCGAAGCGTTCGTCGCCATCAACTGCGCGGCCATCCCCGAGACGCTGCTCGAGTCCGAGCTGTTCGGCTACGTCCGCGGGGCGTTCACGGGTGCCTCCGGGGACAAGCCCGGGCTGTTCGAGCAGGCGGACCGGGGCACGCTGCTGCTGGACGAGATCGGCGAGCTCCCACTGGCGCTGCAGGCGAAGCTGCTGCGCGTGCTGCAGGAGGGGGAAATCCGGCGGTTGGGGGACGAGAAGACCCGACGCGTGGACGCGCGCGTGCTCGCCGCCACCGCCAAGGATCTCGCCGCGGAAGTCGCCGCGGGCCGCTTCCGCGAGGACCTGTTCTACCGGCTGAACGTCGTCACGATCCACCTGCCCACGCTGCGCGAACGCGTAGCGGACATCGCCCCGCTGGCCGGCCACTTCGCGGCGCGGCTGGGGCGGCGGCTGGGCCGGCGCGTGACGGTGAGCGCGGCCGCGCTGCGCTGGCTGGAGCAGCAGCCTTGGCGGGGCAACGTGCGTGAGCTGGAGCACGCCATCGAGCGGGCGGCGGTGCTGACCGATAAGGAGACGTTAGAGCCGGACGACCTCCAGAAGGGACCGCTCCCCCCTTCCCGCCCCCACGAGGAGCAGGGAGCCGGGAGCGGTACCCTCCGTGAGGCCGCGGAGGCGGCGGAGCGCGAGGCGATCCGAGCGTCGCTCGAGGCGGTGGGCGGCAACCGCCGCGAGGCCGCGAAGCGCCTCGGCGTGAGCCTGAGGACGCTGTTCTACAAGATGGAGCGCTACGGTCTCGGGTAGTGCAAGACCTTGCACTGGCACAGCGTTTTGCGGTAGCTAAGGGGTTGGGTGGGTTTCCGTAACATGCTGTAGTACAATGTGTTACACTACGGCACGTATCCTGTAGAGGTGGTTGGCGGGAACGGAGGGACTGCGCATGGAGCGCTCAGGGTTCACCACGATCGAGATGATCATCGTGGTGGTCATCATCGGGGTGATCGCGGCGATCGGGTTTCCCAAGATCCGCGGCACGCTGGACAAGACCAACGTGCGCTCGGCGCGTGTGTACCTCAGCACGCAGCTGGTCACGGCGCGCGCCACGGCGGTGCAGCGCGGCTGTTACGCCGTGGTGCACTTCACCTCCGGGGCGAGTGGCGCGATCTGGGTGACGGCGTGCCCGCGGCGCATGCCGGGCGCCGGCACCGTGGACACGATCGGCGGGGTGGAGTCCCTGGCGGACCGCTACAACGTGACGCTGACCGCGACGCGCGACTCCGTGCGGTTCGATCCGCGGGGCCTCAGCACCGATGGCGCCGGCGTGACGACCACGGTGCGGATCAGCGGCAACATCGCGTCGAACAGCGATTCGATTTTCATCAACCCGCTCGGCAAGGTGGTGCGCTAATGAAACGCGAGAGCGGTTTCACCCTGGTCGAAATCATCATCGCGATCATCGTGCTGACCGTGGGGCTGCTGGCGCTGGTGACGAGCTCGGCCCTGGTGACGCGCATGATCGCCCGTGGGCAGCGTTCCGCGATGTCGGCGACGTTCGCCGCACAGCGGTTGGAGCAGCTGCGCGTCACGGGCTGCGCCTCGCGCTCTGCGGGGACCGACCTGCTGCTGCGGAGCGGCGTCCCGATCGACTCGTCCTCCTGGCGCTGGGTCGACGCGGGCAACTTGCACTACCGCGTCATCCTGAAGCACAAGTACCGCACGCAGCAGAACAGCTGGCGGACGGACAGCCTGGAAACGGAGATCTCATGCCTCTTCTAAGGCGGCGCGGCTTCACGCTGATCGAGCTGATGGTGGCGCTGGTGCTGCTCGGCATCGTGGCGGGCGGGATCTACAAAGTGCTCGTCACGAACCAGCAGACCTACATGGCGCAAACCCAGCGCATCGACCTGCAGCAGAACCTGCGGGCGGGGGTGACGATCCTGCCCGCGGAATTTCGCGAGCTGGACCCCGCGGACGGGGACATCCTCCTGATGACCGCGACGCAGATCCAGATCCGCGCCATGCGCCAGCTGTCGTTCCTCTGCATCCCACCCGGGTTGGGCGGAGGCCTGGGGACGACCGTGACGATGACGGTGCGGGCGGACCCGTACTTCGGGGATCGCGTCTTCGATACGTCGGATTCGGTCCTCGTCTTCTACGAGGGCAACCCGGGGACGCGGAACGACGATACCTGGCTTCCAGCCGAGCTCAAGATCGTGACGAATCCGAGCGCGTGTGCGGATGGCACCCCGGGCTACCAGTTGACCGTGAAGCCCACCTGGCTCGGCGGCACGTTCAACGTGGCGGGCGCCGTCACGAACGGATCGCCGGTGCGGGGCTACCACGTCGTCACCTACCAGCTGTATCAGGCGAGCGACGGGAAGTGGTATGTGGGGCAGCAGGACAACAACGCGGGCGGCACGCTGCAGCCGCTGATCGGTCCGGTGGCGAGCAACGGCTTGCAATTCACGTACTACGACGCGGCGGGGGGCGTCACGGCCGTCCCGACGCAGGTCGCCTCGATCGGGATCACCCTGATCGGCCAGACCGCGTCGCCGATCCGGCAGGCGGACGCCCCGGGCGTGGCTTACAAGACCGATACCGTGACGACACGTGTCGCGGTGCGGAATAACCCACGGTGCGGCCCGTGCCTGTGACGGGCGCACCACCTGTGCACATGAAGGAGTGTTCTATGAAGCGGGTCCTGCAGAACGAGCGCGGCATGGCGCTCGCCCTGGCAATCGTCGCCCTGGTGGTCGTGGGCGCCCTCGTCGCCGGCGCTTTCTTCGCCGGCACGCAGGAGCAACGCGTGGGAGAAAACTCGCGTCGCGTCCTGACCGCGTTCGGCGTCGCCGAGGCGGGGATCTTCGAAGTGATCCGGACCTGGCAGGACAGCACCGGGGTCTTCAACGCCCTCGCGTCCTACCCGTCCGCCGCGCCGCCCAGCACGCGCACGTGGGCGACCGTTCGGTCCCCCGGCAGCACGGGAGCCTACAGCGGGACCCTCTACAAGTTGAATGACGAGATCTTCCTGATCGACATGACGGGCATCGATTCCGCGCCCGGGCTCTCGAGCCAGCAGGTCGCGTGGCTCAAGCGGCGCGGTGGCGGCGCGAGCCAGCGGCTCGGCCTGTTGGCGAAGATAAGGCCGCTGCAGATGGACATCAGGGCGGCACTCACCAGCGGGCGCGGTGATGCCCTCTCGGGGCAGGCCACGATCGACGGCTACGACCACATCCCCGGCACGTGGACCACGTGCGGCCCGTTGGACAGTACCAAGGCCGGCATCCGGACCGACACGAGCATGAGCATCACCACCGGGACAGGGTCGCAGGTCACTGGGCAGCCGGCGATCATGAGGGACCCGAACGTCACGGACTCGACCTTCTCGAAGTACGGGGACGTCACCTACTCCGCGCTCGCGGCACGCGCGAACATCACCCTGCCGGGCCAGAACTTCAACAACAGCATCGGGCCGGTCGTCACCAATGGACAGTGCGACAAGACCGTGCTGACGAACTGGGGGGATGGCATGAACCCCGACCAGCCGTGCGGCGGCTACTTCCCGATCGTGCACATCACCGGCAGTTCGGTAACCATCAACGGCGTGCAGGGTCAAGGCATCCTGCTGGTCGACGGCAGCCTGGCGGTGCAAGGGGGGTTCCAGTGGTTCGGGGTCACGATCATCCGCGGTACGTTCAGCACGGCGGGTGGTGGTACGAGCGACGCGCACTTCTGGGGCACGACGATGGTGCAGGACAGCGTGGTGGTCGCCAACAACACCTACACCGGTCACGCCAACATCCTGTACTCTAAGTGCGCAATTCTAAAGGCCTTAGATGCAACCGGCGTCGCCGCGATGATGCGGTCGCGCAGTTGGGTCCAGCTGTTCTAAATGGCCTAAACGTAGGCCAGCAAAGTACTTGGTAGTTTGGTCTAAAGTAGGTTCGAGGCTTGACAGGATAAGGGGCGGGGCATACTGTAGTTTGCCCTCGCCCCACCTGTCTTTTTAACCGAAGGCACCCATGGCCTTGTTTGGGTTGTTGGGCGGCAAAAAAACCTCAGTTGGTCTCGATATCGGGTCCGGCATCCTCAAGGTCGCGGTCATCGACCACTCGGGAAGCGAGCCCGAGCTCGTGAAGGTCGCCACGACCGAGGTGGCGGCGGATGCCATCGTCGAGGGGGAGGTCATGGACCCGGGGATCGTGGCAGAAGCGATCCGGGGGCTGTTTTCGACGGCGGGCGTGAAGCAGAAGCGGGTGGTCACGGCCGTGGGCGGGCGCGACGTGATCGTGAAGAAGATCCAGATGGACCGGATGAAGGAGGCGGACGCCCGGGAGGTGATCCGGTGGGAGGCGGAGCAGCACGTGCCGTTCGACATGGCCAACGTGGAGCTCGACTTCCAGATCCTCGACCCCTCCGCCGAGGGACTGCAGATGAACGTGCTGCTGGTGGCGGCGAAGCGCGAGCTCGTGGACAGCCGGACGTCGCTGCTCGGCGAAGCGGGGCTGCAGGCGGCGATCATCGACGTGGACGCCTTCGCGATCCACAACGCCTTCGAGCTGAACCACCCGGACGCGATGCAGGGGGTCGTGGCGATCGCCAACATCGGGCATGAAATCACGAACGTGAACATCCTCGAGGACGGCGTGCCGGTGCTGACGCGAGACCTCTCGGTCGGCACCCGGCGGTTTCGCGAGGATCTGCAGCGCGAAAAGGGGCTCTCGGCCGAGGATTCCGAGAAGGTCATCCAGGGCCAGGCGCAGCATCCCGATCTGGCGTCGTACGTCGACGCCCGGGGCGAGGAGATCGCGGTGGGGGTGGAGCGGGCGGCGGCGTTCCTCGCCACCGCGTCGCGCTCGGCGGGCGGGCTGTCGCGCGTGTACACGGCGGGGGGCGGGTCGCGCGTGCCCGGGCTGAACGACGCGCTCTCCAGCCGGCTCAAGGTGCCGGTGGAGGCGGCGAATCCGGTCCAGCGGCTGAAGGTGCGGGACGCCGTGTTCGACGCCATAGCGGTGGACGAGGTGGCCCCGCTGCTGCTGCTCGCCGTGGGGCTCGCGCTGAGGCGCGCCGCATGATTGAAATAAACCTTCTCCCCGGTGGCAAGAAGAAGGCGGCGCCCGGCGCGGGCTTTAAGCTCAAGCTCGCGCTGCCCGACTTCCGGGCCCTCCTGGCCAACGTCAAGGACCCCTGGCTCATCGCGGCAGTGGTCGTGTGGATCATCGCGGGAGGCGGCTCGGCGGCGCTGTTCATCACCGAGCGGGCGCGCCTCGCCGTGGTCGAATCGCGACTCGATTCGGTGCGCGCCGAAAAGCGTCGCTTCGACGTCGTGATCGCGCAGAAGCGCCAGTCGGAGAAGATCCGAGACTCGCTGGTCGCGGAGATCAACGTCATCCGCGGCATCGACAGCGACCGCTACATCTGGCCGCACGTCCTCGATCAGATCACGAAGGCGCTGCCGCCGTACACCTGGCTCACGAACATCGCGGCCGTGGCCGTGATCGCGCCGGGGGGCGCGCCGACCCCGCCCACGACCGACTCGAGCGGCGCGACGGTGGTGCGGCTCACCATCAGCGGCAGTACCGTGGACATCCAGGCCTACACGACGTTCCTGCGGCAGCTCGCGGCTTCGCCGTGGTTGACCGACGTCGCGCCCGCGACCTCGCAGACGATAATCGAGGCGGACCGGCCGGTGACGGCGTTCAACGTGGGGCTGCGCTTCAAGGTGGCCGACTCGGTGTACATGCGCACCGTTCCCCTGGCTCAGTCGCTGAGGTAGCGGCTATGGCGTTCGGGATTCCCACCGATCAGCGCAGCCAGATCATGCTGCTCCTCGTCGTCGTCGCCGCGACGGGGGGCTACTTCTTCTGGACCAAGGTGCACGCGCCGATGGCGCGGCGGATCAGCGACGAGATCGCGGAGACGGACAGCCTGCAGGCCATCATCGACCGCGCCAAGGCGGACCTCGCGAGCGGCACGGTGGAGGACCTGCGGCGCAAGGTCGAGAAATACCAGGCAATGCTCGGCTTGATGCGTCGCCTCGTCCCCGAGAAGAACGAGGTGCCGGCGTTGATCGACGACATCTCGACCAAGGCCAAAGTCCGCGGCATCAACATCGGGCGGTTCGAGCCGCTGGCGGTCGAGCCGGGTCCGCCGTTCGATACGTACCGCTACCGCATCGAGATCCTGGGGCACTACGACCAGGTGGGCGAGTTCCTGGCCGACATCGCGAGCCTGCCGCGGATCATCGTGCCGCAGGACGTGGCGCTCAAGTCGGCGTCGCAGGGGGCGCAGAAGATCACGGGCGACACGGTGGGCGCGCTGCTTGAGGCGAGCTTCATGATCCGCACGTTCGTGAAGGCGGCGGCGCCGCCGCCCGGGCCGCCGGGCGCCAAGAAGGCGGCGGCGAAGCCGGCGGGGGCCCGGGAATGAACGGGCGCCTCGCGCTCGTGCTGCTGGGGCTCGTGACCGCGCCGCTCGCGGCGCAGGCGAAGCCGTCCAAGCCGGACAGCACCGCGCGGCCCGACAGCGCGGCGGCGATGACGCTGGTGCGGGAGGTCTTCGCCTACGAGGGCGGCGGCCGCGACCCCTTTCTCTCGCTCCTCAAGACGGGCGACATCCGGCCGCTCCTCACCGACCTGAAGCTGGTGGGCGTGTACTACGACGGCCGCTACCCCGTCCGCAGCGTCGCGGTGATGCGCGACGTCACGAACAACAAGGTCTATCGCGTGAAGTCCGGAGACATCGTGGGCCGCCTCAGGGTCACCACGATCCGGCCTCGTGAAATCGTCTTTACGGTGCAGGAATTCGGCTTCGAGCGGCAGGAGACCCTGCAGCTCGCGAAGCGGGAGGTAACGCCATGAAGCGCATCGCAGCCCTCGCCGCGTGGCTCCTCGTCGCGGCGGCGCCCCGAGCCCTGGCGGGGCCGGGGGGCGATGGCGAGGTGAAGGCTGTCAGCGTGGTCCCGGCGCCCGGCAGAGTCGAGGTCGTGATCGACCTCCAGGGTGCCGTGGACGTCCAGGACTTCACCCTGAGTAATCCGGCGCGGCTCGTCATCGATCTCACGGGGGCGCGGCTCACGGCGCCGGCGACGCTGTACGACGGACAGAACCGCGGCGGGGTCAAGAACATCCGCTACGCGCAGTTCCGGCCGGACATCGTGCGGGTCGTCATCGACCTCGACGTGCTCAAGGACTATCAGGTCCAGAAGACCGTGGGGCATGTGCGGGTGCGCATCGGGTCGGAGCGCACCTCCTTCGCCGCGTGGTCGAGCGCCACGGCGGGGGCGGCCGCTCCCCAACCGGTCGCGCCGTCCCCGGCCGCGACCGCGGCCGCGCGCGTCACCACGCCCCAGGCGGGCGAGGCGGAGTCGGCGATCGACCAGTATCTCGCGGCCCACGCCCGGGAGGCGGCGCAGTCGCGGGCGCCGCGCATCACCGTGACGTGGGACAACGCCGAGATCATGGAGGTCGTCGCCGGGTTCGCGGCCTTCAGCGGCCGCACCATCGTCGTGAGCAAGGGCGTCGCGGGCAAGGTCTCGGCCGAGATCAAGAACCAGCCGTGGGACCTCGCGTTCAATGCGGTGCTCGAATCGCAGGGCCTCGCCGGAGTGACGCTCGAGGGCGGCATCATCCAGGTGGTGAACAAGACGGACCTGGCCCGGGCGGACTCGACCGTCCCGGTCTCGACGGTGCTGGTGCGGGTGAACTACGCGAAGGCGACGTCGCTCGTGCCGGCCGTGAAGTCCATTCTCACCAAGCGCGGCGACGTGGTCGCCGACTCCACCAACAACGCGCTCGTGATCACGGAGACGACGACGCGCGTCAATCAGGTCGAGCAGTTCGTGCGGGGGCTCGACATCCGCACCCCCCAGGTCTCGATCCAGGCGAAGATCATCTTCATCAACCGCACGGACGTGGAGGAGTTCGGCGTCAAGTACGACCTCGGCTCCCCCACGCAGTTCTTCAACCAGCTGGTGGCGCGGCCCGACCCGCGCACCGCGAAGCCCGTCGACACGAACCTCGACGGCGTGCCGGATGCGCTCGTCCCGACGGCGAACTTCAATCCCACGGACGTGATCGTCGACTTGGGCGGCAACTCGCTCTCGGCGCTGGGCAACGCCGGCCAGTCGCTGACGACGGGCAGCCCGGCGCTGCAGCTGATCTTCTCGACCGCGATCGGCAACTTCACGCTGACCTCGTTCATCAACGCGTTGCAGCGGGTCGAGCTCGCCGACATCCAGGCCGAGCCGACCATCACGACGCTCGACAACCGACCCGCCGAAATCCTGGTGGGCGACCGCGTGCCGATCCGCGTCGTCGACGTCAGCGCACCGACGACGGGTGGGGCAGCCCCCCGCGCCACGGTGAACTTCCAGCAGACGGGCATCAACCTGAAGGTCACGCCGCACGTCACGGCGAACCGGCAAATCCTCATGGAGCTCCACGCCGAGCGGTCCAGCGTCCAACCGTCGTCGGTGGACATCGGGTTCACGTTCCAGACCCAGCAGGCCGACAACCAGATCCTGGTCAACGACGGCGAAACGGCCGTAATTGGCGGACTTACGGTGACGGAGGTCACGGTTACCAAGACCGGAATCCCGTTTCTTGTAGATCTCCCGATTCTCGGGAAGCTGTTCGGCTTCACGTCACAATCGGAGAACCGGCGGGACCTGCTGATCCTGGTCACGCCACACATCATCGACGACCTGGTGACGCCCAGCACCGGGAAGTAAAAGCCGGGAGCGTGTATGCTGCAGGGTAGAGGCGTGCGAGCGCTGTGGGGGACTGGCGTCCTGTTGGCCGCCGTGTGGGCCTGCGAGACCGCGCGTAATCCGGGTGGGATCCAGCGGGACCTCACCCCGCCGACCATCAGCCTGACGAAGACGCCGCCCGACACGCAGGACATCTCGGCCGGCCTGACCTTCGCGGTGTCGGCCACCGACAACCTGGGCTTGAAGGACATCCGCCTCACCTACAGCGGCGGCTACATCGCCCTGACGGACACGGTCTTCTTTTCCACGGTCACGGCTTCGAGCATCCCCGTGCATATCACGTTCCCGTCGAACTCGAACGCGGGCGGCCTGATCCGCATCGTGGGCCGCGCCACGGACGGCGCGGGCAATTTCGCGGAAGACACGCTCTTCATTGTCCTGAACAACGTGAAGGCGCTGAAGGTCACCCTGATCGCCCCGTTGACGGGCGCCGTGGCAGGCACCGGCAAGTACGTCCCGATCCACGTCCGCGCGGTGCAGGTGTCTGGGGTCAAGCGCATCGGGTGGATCGTCACGCCGGGTCAGACGGCCACTACCGGCGTCGATTCGCTCCTCAGTGCGGCGCCGCCATACCCCGACTCGATCGATCTCATCGACTCGGTGCTCGTCACGGGCACGAGCGGATTCTTCGTCCTGCAGGGGTTCGCCGTGGACGCCGGGAACCTCTCCGCCAACACGCTACAGGTCACGATCAACATCCTGTCGGTGGTGAACGACGTGACGCCGCCGCAGGTGGAGCATTTCGTGCCGCTGCGCGCCGAGGTGGGCGACTCCATCACCGTCCATGCGACCGACCCGAGCGGCATCAGCAAGATCGGGTTCATCGTCACGGATCTCACCGGCGCCACCGTGCTGGCCGCGGACTCCATAGGTCTGCCGCCCCTGCCGCCCCCGAACCTGAGTGGCAACGCCACCGACGTCGTGCACACGTTCTCAATGAAGATCCCGGGGATTACGACCTTCCCCACCCAGGTCGTGGTGCACGGCTTCGCGGTGGACGGCGCCGTGGCGCTGAACCGCGGCGTCTCGGGCGCCACCTTCACGACGATCAGCCCCACCGGGCCGGCGAAGCTCGACACGATCACCCTCGTCGCGGGTGTCACACGGTCGTTCCCGCTCGGCGGCAAGATCGCGGACGCGATCTTCAACGCCAACCTGAACGAGCTGTACCTCACGAACCCGAGCCGCCATCGGGTCGAGATCTTCCAGGTGGCGAACAGCAGCTTCGTGGCGAACCCCATCAGCTTCGGCGTGGGCGTGCCGTGGGGCATCGCCCTGTGGCCGCGTGACACGCTCGGCGCCTACGGCGACACCATCGTCGTGGCGGACGCCGGGGGCACGCAGCTCGCCGTCGTAGACGTGCGTCCGGCAGTGCGACGGCTGCAGTGGCGCCAGGACCTGCCCAACTACCTGATCGAGACGTACAGGATCCTCACGAGTCAGGGCGGCGGGACCCTGGAACAGATTACCATCTACGACGTCTCCGACCGGCCGCAGTACGTCGCCACCGTGTGCCGCCCCGCGGCAGGGACGGCGTGTCCGCCGGACCAGATCTACGCGCTCTACTCGACCACTCCCACGGTGAGCAGCACGAGCCCGTTCGGCGGTAAGGGCACGCTGCGCATGGAGAAGCTGGTCAGTCCGACGAGCGGGTTCCCGCAGTTCGGCAAGTTCTTCTGGGAGATCGGGGCGACCACAGCCAACGCGGGCACGGACACGCTCCGCATCGAGCAGATCCGCGGCCAGACAAGCACCGTCGTGCTGTCGGCCTGCGCCGGAGTCTCGATCAAGCTCGAGTCGTTCGGGCTGGGGGACAGCACCTACGCGCGGAACTCGGGGAACTTCAAGCACGCGTTCTTCGGCGAAGGTGGCAACATCACGACCTCGTTCGCGCGCGTCATGGCCTACGACGCAAACCGGATACTGCAAACGGGGGTCTTCCAGAGCTGCATCGGCAATGGCCGGACGGCACTCGCCTCCGGGTTCAACGACGTGGACTTCGGCATGTCGCCCGGCGTGAACGTGAGCGACTTCATCAGCAACACCGGCATCCACGTGGCCTCGGTCGCCACCAACTTCAACGGCCTGACCAACGTGGTGCGCGCCGACTCGATCTATTACCTGGACTCGAACCTGCGGCTCAAGGCCACCTCGTGCACCCTGGCAGTGGGCGGCGTCGGTTGCGTCACCGGCTCGCCGGGGATGGACATGAACTACTTCCACGACTTCTCGCCGGGGGGGAGCTGCACCCCGACGTGCGGGGGCGGCACGAACGTGAACAACCGGCTGCTGTTCGCCGCCCGGCCCGACGCGAGCATCGACGTGTTCGATACGTTCGACGGCAGCCAGATCTTGAGTGGCGGCCTCCCGGTCACCATCCCGATCCGCGATCCCATCATCGGCCCGCTGCGCGTGGCGAAGGACGCCACCGGGCAGCTATTGTTTGGCATCACGGCGAAGGGGCTGGTGATGGTCCGGCTGCCGGCCCTCGTCAACCCGAACCCCGCTCCCCCACGGCGGTGACCTCACCTCCGGCCCGCGGGCGCTCCCCGCCGCGTGCCGGCCGCGCCGGTCTCAGCACGCGTCGGGGAGCGCCCGCTGGCCAGGCGGTGAGGTCCGAGCCCGACCGTCAGTCGGGCTCGCGTGCTATGGGAGGCTCGAGCACACGGTGACTTTCCGGTTCACGACGGCGGGCGAATCGCACGGGCGCGGCCTCGTGGCGGTGCTCGAGGGCATCCCGGCCGGGCTCCCCGTGTCGGCCGAAGCGATCAACGCCGAGCTGAAGCGGCGCATGGGCGGGTACGGCCGGGGCGCGCGCATGAAGATCGAGGCGGACCAGATCGAGTGGCTCGCCGGCGTGCGGGCGGGCGAGACGCTCGGCTCCCCCATCGCGATGCTCGTGTGGAACCGCGACTGGGAGAACTGGCAGGACGTGATGGCCCCGGAGGCCGGGGTCCCCGCAGAGCCGCGCCGGCGACAGGTCACGCGGCCCCGCCCGGGGCACGCCGACCTCACGGGCGTCCTCAAGTACGACCGCCAGGACGCGCGCGACATCCTGGAGCGCGCCAGCGCCCGTGAGACCGTCGCCCGGGTCGCCTGCGGGGCCGTGTGCAAGCTGCTGCTGCAGCAGTTCCACATCGAGATCGGCAGCCACGTCGTGGAGCTCGGTGGGGTGACCGCGCGTAAAGGGGCGCAGCATGCTGCGCCCCTACCTTCACCCCTGAATGCCGCCGCCGACGCCAGCCCCATCCGCTGCCTCGACCCGCAGGCCGAGCGCGAGATGATCGCTCGCATCGACGCCGCCAAGGCGGCCGGGGACACGGTGGGCGGGGTGGTGGAGGTCGTGGCGCTGGGGGTCCCGGTGGGTCTTGGCTCCCACGTCTCCTGGGACCGCAAGCTCGACGGCCGGATCGCTCAGGCGGTGATGTCCATCCCCGCGGTGAAGGGCGTCGAGCTCGGGCTCGGGTTCGAGGCGGCGCGCCGCAAGGGCTCGGAGGTGCACGATGAGATCCTGCCGGGCCTGGCGCGCGCCACGAACCGGGCGGGGGGCACGGAGGGCGGGATGACGACGGGCGAGCCGCTCGTCGTGCGCGTCGCGATGAAGCCGATCTCGACGCTGATGGCGCCGCTCCGCACCGTGGACCTCGCGAGCGGCGGCCCCGCGCAGGCCCAGTCGGAGCGCTCGGACGTCACGGCCGTGCCGGCGATGGGCGTGATCGCGGAGGCGATGCTGGCGCTCGTGCTGGCGCAGGCGATGCTGGAGAAGTTCGGCGGGGACTCCCTGGCGGAGCTGCAGCGCAATTTCGCGGGCTACGTCGCGCAGGTGCGCGCGCGCACGCCCAAGGGGGCCGCGTCGTGAAGCGGCACGTGGTCCTGATCGGCCTGCCGGGCTGCGGCAAGACGACGGTGGGGCGGCTCGTCGCCGAGGCGTTGCACGCCGGCTTCGTGGACATCGACGCGATCCTCGCGCGGCGCGAGGGGAAGCCGATCGGGCTGATCTTCGCCGAGAAGGGCGAGCCCGCCTTCCGCGAAATGGAGCGCAAGGAGATGGAGGGCACGCTCGGCAATCAGGCGGCGGTCGTCGCGCCCGGCGGCGGTTGGGCCGCGCAGCCCGGCGCGATCGACAGCGTACAAGCGCGTGCGCTCGTGGTGTACTTGCGCGCGCGCCCCGACACCGCCGCGCAGCGCGCGGCGCCCGAGGGAACCCGTCCGCTGTTAATAGGAGAGGATCCCGCGGCGCGCATGCGCCAGCTGCTGAAGGAGCGCGAGCCGTCGTATCTCAGAGCGGACGCCGTCGTCGATACTGATCGCAAGACGGAGCAACAGATCGCCGGTGAGGTGACGAGGCTTGCGCAAAGCAGGGCGGGATGGTAAAGATGCGCTTCCGTGTCGTTTGACGAGAGGTTGACGCGTGGCTGTTAAGAAGAGTGATGTGAAGCGAAAGAAGACCAAGGCGGGGAAGGGTGCGCTCGTCATCGTCGAGTCGCCGACCAAGGCGAAGACGATCGGCAAGTACCTCGGCTCGGGCTACACCGTGAAGGCCACGGTGGGGCACGTGCGCGACTTGCCGCAGCGCGAGCTGGGGGTGGACGTGGAGCACGGCTTCACGCCGAAGTACGTCACCATCAAGGAGAAGGCGAAGACTCTCGCCGAGATCAAGAAGGCGGCGAAGCAATCGGAGCGCGTGCTCATCGCCACCGACCCCGACCGCGAGGGCGAGGCGATCGCCTGGCACGTCGCGGAGTCCCTGGGCAACGGCAACAACGTCCGCCGCGTGCTGTTCCACGAGATCACGAAGGATGCCGTCCGGCAGGCGCTCGCGAACCCGCTGGAGATCGACCAGCGCAAAGTGGACGCGCAACAGGCGCGGCGCGTGCTCGACCGGCTGGTGGGCTACAAGACGTCGCCGCTCCTGTGGAAGAGCATCAAGACGGGTCTCTCGGCGGGGCGGGTGCAGACCGTGGCCCTGCGCCTCATCTGCGAGCGCGAGGACGAGATCCGCGGCTTCGTGCCGCAGGAGTACTGGACCGTCGAGGCCGACCTGGAGAAGGACGGCCAGCCGTTCCAGGCGCGTCTCCACAAGCTCGACGGCCGCAAGCCGGAGATCAAAGACGCCGCCGCCGCAGAGGCCATCGTGGCGGACGCCCGCAAGCTGCCGTTCCGCGTCACGACGGTGGAGAAGGGGGAGCGCCGCCGCCCCGCGCCCCCGCCGTTCCGCACCAGCACGCTGCAGCAGGAGGCCGCGAAGCAGCTGGGCTTCTCGGCGGCGATCACGATGCGGATCGCGCAGCAGCTGTACGAGGGCGTGGAGGTCGGGGCAGAGGGCCCGGTCGGGCTGATCACGTACATGCGCACCGACTCGGTGCGCGTCGCGGACTCAGCCGTGGACCAGGCGCGGGACTTCATCGCCAAGGAGTTCGGCAAGCGCTACCTGCCCGAGGCGCCCGTGCTCCACAAGAGCGGGAAGGGCAACACCCGGGTGCAGGACGCGCACGAGGCGATCCGCCCCACCGACGTACTGCGGCGCCCCGACGACCTGAAGAAGCACCTCGACACGAAGCAGCTCAAGCTGTACCAGCTGATCTGGCGGCGGTTCGTGGCGTCGCAGATGAACCCCGCAGTGTTCGAGACCACGAAGGTGGACTTCGACCTGGGCCGCTTCGTGTTCCGGGCCACCGGCTCGCGCGTGCTGTTCGACGGCTACCACGTGCTGTACCACGAGGCGCACGAGCCGGAGGAAGGGAAGACGCTCGAGGATCTGCCCCCGATACCGCCGCTGGTGGAGGGCGATGTGGTGACGGTGCGGCAGATCACGCCGACCCAGCATTTCACCGAGCCGCCGCCGCGCTTCAGCGAAGCGAGCCTCGTAAAGGAGCTGGAGCGCCTCGGGATCGGGCGGCCCTCCACCTACGCGACCATCATCTCGACGCTGAAGAACCGCTGGTACGCGACGGCGAAGGACCGCCGCTTCCACCCCACGCCCCAGGGCGAGATCGTGTGGCGCGTCATGAAGCGCTGCTTCCCCGACGTGTTCGAGGTCGGGTTCACGGCGCAGATGGAAACCGAGCTGGACAAGGTGGAGGAGGGCGATCTCGGGTGGCAGCGCGTGCTGGAGGACTTCTGGGGGCCGTTCTCCAAGGCGCTCGCGGCAGTGGACATCGACCGGCTGATCCACGCCGTGCACGACCTCTCCACGCTGCACGAGGAGCGGTGTCTCAACTGCGGCGGGCCGCTCATCGTGAAGAGCGGGCGGTTCGGGCCGTTCATCGCTTGCGCCAAATACCCCGAGTGCAAGTTCTCGAAGCCGATCCGGCGCGACAAAGTGCCCGACCGGCCGACCGACGAGGTATGCCGCGAGTGCGGCGCGCCGATGGTCATCAAGACGGGGCGGTACGGGGAGTTCCTCGCCTGCACGCGCTACCCCAAGTGCAAGCACACGCGGCCGGTGCCGCTCGGCGTGAAGTGCCCGAAGTGCGGCGAGGGGGACCTGGCGGAGCGCCGCACGCGCAAGGGACGGAACTTCTTCGGATGCCTGCGCTACCCCGACTGCGACTACTCGGTGTGGAACCGCCCCGTGGCGATCGCCTGCCCGAGCTGCGGCTTCGTGGGGATGGAGGAGAAGCAGTCCAAGGCGACGGGGGTCACGGGGGTCACGCGGAAGTGCCTGAAGTGCGGAGACGAAGTGACGGTCGCGGAGGGCGGCCCGGGGGAAACGTCGGCGGCCTGACGGCGGCGGTCGTGGGGGGCGGGCTGGCGGGCAGCGAGGCCGCCTGGGCGCTGGCCGAGCGCGGCGTCGCGGTCACGCTCCGCGAGATGCGCCCGGTCCGCATGACGGCGGCGCATCAGACTGATCGCCTCGCCGAGCTCGTCTGCAGCAATTCCTTCAAGTCGGTGGAGCTCACCAGCGCGCACGGCCTGCTCAAGGCCGAGATGCGGCGGCTCGGGAGCCTGGTGCTCGAGGCGGCCGACGCCGCGCGCGTGCCGGGCGGCGCCGCGCTCGCCGTGGATCGCGTCGCCTTCGCCGATCACGTGCAGCGGCGCGTGACCGCACACCCCAAGATCACGCTCACGCGGGACGAGGCGACTGCGCTGCCGTCGCCGGGCGTCGTCGCCACGGGGCCGCTCACGTCGGAGGCGCTCGCCGGGGCGATCGCCCGCCGGCTCGACGCGACCGCGCTCGCGTTCTTCGACGCGATCGCCCCCATCGTCTCGGACGACTCGCTCGACCACGACCGGTTGTTCCGCGCGTCCCGCTACGGAAAAGGCGGCGGCGACGACTACTGGAACGCGCCGCTCACGGCCGCGGAGTACGACGCCTTCGTGACCGCGCTCGGCGGCGCCGAGCAGCACCGCCCCCACCACGAGTTCGATCGCACGCCCGCCCAGTACTTCGAAGGCTGCCTCCCGATCGAGGAGCTGGCGGAGCGAGGGCGCGACACGCTGCGCTTCGGTCCCATGAAGCCCGTCGGCCTGGTCGACCCGCGCACGGGGCGGGAGCCGTACGCGGTGGTGCAGCTGCGGCAGGAGGACCGGGCGGGCCAGATGTGGAACCTCGTGGGCTTCCAGACGCGCCTGAAGATCCCCGAGCAGCAGCGCGTGCTGCGGCTCGTTCCCGGGCTCGAGCGGGCGGAGTTCCTGCGCTACGGCAGCATCCACCGGAACTCCTACATCAACTCGCCGCGCGCCCTGAGCGCCCACCTCGCCGCGCCGGACGACCCCCTGCTCCTGTTCGCGGGGCAGCTCACCGGAGTCGAGGGCTACACGGAGTCCGCGGCGACGGGGATCCTCGCGGGCGTGAACCTGGCCCGGCTGCTGGAAGGCGAGGCGCCGCTCGTCCCTCCGCCCACGACGATGCTGGGCGCGTTGTATCGCTACGTGCACACCGCGGATCCGGCGCACTTCCAGCCGATGAACGCCAACTTCGGGCTGCTCGAGCCACTCGAGCAGCCGGTGCGGGACAAGGCGCGGAAGAAGGAGCTGCTGGCGGAGCGGGCGCTGGCGGAGATGGATCACTTCGCTGAGCGGATCGGGGTTTCAAAGAATGCGGAATGCGGAGTGCGGAATGCGGAGTAGCCCCGAGCTCGCCGAGTTCGTCGCCTTCCTCTCCAAGGAGCGGAACGACTCGCCGCACACGGTGAAGGCGTATGCGCGCGACGTGGCGGAGTTCGCGGCGTTCTGCGGTCGGTACTACGGCGGCCCGTGGAGCTGGGCCGGCGTGGACCGGCTCGCGATCCGCGGCTTCCTCGGCAGTCTCGAGGCGCGGGGGCTGGCGCGCCGCTCGGTCGCGCGGGTGCTGTCGGCGCTGCGCACCTTTTACCGCTTCCTCAACCTCACCAAGGGGGTGCAGGTCAATCCCGCGAAGAGCGCCCGCACCCCGAAGCTGGAGCGCCGGCTGCCCGCCTACCTCGACCGCGCGGAGATCGAGCAGCTGTTCGTCACGGCGCACGACCGGGCGGGCGCGGGCGGGTTCGCGGAAATCCGCGACCTGGCCATGCTCGAGCTGTTCTACTCCACGGGGATGCGGCTCTCGGAGCTCGCGGCGTTGAGCGACCGCGACGTGGACCTGGTCGTGGACCAGGTCAAGCTGCGCGGCAAGGGGAAGAAGGAGCGCATCGTGCCCCTGGGCAGCCACGCGGCGCGCGCGGTGCGGCGTTACTACCGCCAGCGCGATGCGGTGCTCGCCGCGTTGGACGGGGAGGGCGAGGGAGGGGGGGCGGTGTTCGTGAGTCGGCGCGGCCGGCGGCTGAGCCCACGGGCCATCCAGCTGTCGATGAAGCGGCTGCTCGCGTCCCTCGCCCGCGGCCGCGACCTGCACGTGCACGCGCTGCGCCATTCGTTCGCCACGCACCTGCTCGACGCCGGGGCGGACCTGCGGGCGGTGCAGGAGCTGCTGGGGCACGCCTCGCTCAGCACGACGCAGGTGTATACTCATACGTCGGTGGAGCGTCTCAAGAAGGTCTACCACCAGGCCCATCCGCGGGCCTGAGCGAAGGGGACATGGGCACGGCGCGCTGGGATCGGATTCACGCCACCACCATCCTGTGCGTGCGGCGGGACGGCCACGTCGCCATCGGCGGCGACGGGCAGGTCACGATCGGCGACACGGTGATGAAGGCGAACGCCAACAAGGTGCGGACCCTGAAGGGCGGCAAGATTCTCGCCGGCTTCGCGGGCGCGGCTGCGGACGCCTTCACGCTGTTCGAGAAGTTCGAAGAGAAGCTCGAGCGCTACCCCGGCAACCTGCCGCGGGCGGCCGTGGAGCTCGCCAAGGATTGGCGGTCCGACCGGGTGCTGCGGCGGCTCGAGGCCCTGCTCGTCGTTTCGGACAAGGAGCACGGCTACGTGATCTCCGGCTCGGGCGAGCTGATCGAGCCGGACGACGGCGTGCTCGCGATCGGCTCGGGGGGCAGCTACGCGCTGGCGTCCGCCCGCGCGCTGCTGCGCTCGTCCGAGCTCGCGGCGAAGGAGATCGTGCAGCGCTCGCTCGAGATCGCCGCCGAGATCTGCGTCTACACCAACGCCCACATCAGCATTCTGGAGCTGTGATGGCGGAACCGACCCGCACCCCGGAACAGCCCGTCCCGCCGCACGAGCCGGTCCAGGAGGAGCCGCTCCCCTGGCTCGAGGAGCTGCCGCCGCGCAAGATCGTGGCGGAGCTCGACCGCTACATCGTGGGACAGGAAGTCGCGAAGAAGGCCGTCGCGATCGCGGTGCGCAACCGCTGGCGCCGCACCCAGGCGCCCGACGAGATCCGGGACGAGATCCTGCCGAACAACATCATCATGATCGGCCCCACGGGCGTGGGGAAGACCGAGATCGCGCGGCGCCTGGCCCGCCTGGCGGGCGCCCCCTTCCTCAAGGTCGAAGCCTCCAAGTTCACCGAGGTGGGCTACGTGGGGCGCGACGTGGAGTCGATGGTGCGCGAGCTCGTGGACGTGGCCATCAACATGGTGCGGGGCGAGCGCGAGGACGACGTGTATCCCGCGGCCGAGGCGCGCGCCGAGGAGCGGCTGCTCGACATCCTGCTGCCGCCCGTCCCCGCGGCCCCCACGTCCCCCCCTCCCCATCTCCCCGGGGGCGAAGGGCGTGGCGGTGCGGGGGAGAAGGGCGAGCGCCCCCTGTTCGTGGTCTCGTCCAAGGGCGACGTCACGCCCAAGGCGCCGGAGGCCGAGCAGTCGGCGCAGGACCGCTGGCGGCGCACGCGCGAGAAGCTGCGCCAGCAGCTGCAGAAGGGCGAGCTCGAGGAGCGCGAGGTGGAGGTCGAAGTCCAGCAGCAGGGCTTCCCGGGGCTCGAGATGATGCAGCCGCCCCCCGGCATGGAGGGCCCCGACTTCAACTTCGTGGAGATGCTGCAGGAGATGATGCCCAAGAAGAAGAAGCGGCGCACCGTGCACCTGCACGAGGCGCGGCGCATCCTCATCGACGAGGAGCTGAAGAAGCTCGTGGACATGGACGACGTGGTGAACGAAGCGCTGGACCGCGTCGAGAACCACGGCATCATCTTCATCGACGAGCTCGACAAGATCGCGGGGGAGCGCGGCACCGTCGGCCCCGACGTGTCGCGGGAGGGCGTGCAGCGCGACCTCCTCCCGATCGTCGAGGGCTCGACCGTCCAGACCCGCTACGGCTACGTGCGCACCGACCACGTCCTGTTCATCGCGGCCGGCGCGTTCCACATCTCCAAGCCGTCCGACCTCATCCCCGAGCTGCAGGGCCGGTTCCCGATCCGCGTGGAGCTGGAGCCGCTCACCGAGCAGGACTTCGTGCGCATCCTCACCGAGCCCGAGAACGCGCTCACGCGTCAATACGCCGCGCTGTGCGCGTCGGAGGGGGCCACGCTCGAGTTCACGCCGGACGGGATCAAGGAGATCGCCCGCATCGCGGCAAAGGCGAACGAGCAGATGGAAAACATCGGCGCGCGCCGGCTCCACACCGTGATGACGACGCTGCTGGAGGAGCTGCTGTTCGAGCTCCCCGACTACCCCACCAAGCACGTCGTCTTCGACGCCGCGGGCGTGCGCCAGCGGCTCGCCACGATCGTCGAGAACGAGGACCTGCGGCGCTACATTCTCTAGACCGAGCCATGGCCAAACGGGACTTTCTCGCGATCGCCGACTTCACCCGGGACGAGATTCGAAGCCTGTTCGACCTCGCGGAGCGCATGAAGCAGGGGGCGTACCGCGAGGAGCCGCTCGCGGGGAAGACGCTCGCCATGATCTTCGCCAAGTCGAGCACCCGCACGCGCGTGTCGTTCGAGGTGGGCGCGTACCAGCTGGGCGGCCAGGCCCTGTTTCTCTCGTCGCGCGACATCCAGCTGGGCCGGGGCGAGCCGATCGCGGACACCGCCCGCGTGCTGTCGCGCTACGTCGACGGCATCATGATCCGCACCTTCGACCACACCGAGGTGCTGGAGCTCGCCCGCCACGCGACGATCCCGGTGATCAACGGGCTCACCGACCTGTCCCACCCCTGCCAGGTGCTGGCGGACCTGTTCACGATGCGCGAGGCGCTGGGCGGCTGGGAGGGCAAGCGGGTCGCGTGGGTGGGCGACGGCAACAACATGGCGAACAGCTGGATCGAGGCGGCCCAGGTGCTCGGCTTCGAGCTGCGGCTCGCCTGCCCGGAGGGCTTCGAGCCGAACCGCGCGATGTTCGACCGGGCGAAGGCGGCGGGCGCGTGCGTCGAGATCACCGAAGTGCCCGAGGAGGCGGTGGAGGGGGCGCACGCGGTGAACACGGACGTGTGGGCGTCGATGGGGCAGGAGCAGGAAGCGGAGGTGCGCCGCCGCGCCTTCAAGGGGTACACCGTGGACGCCGAGCTGATGAAGCTCGCGGACCCCACGGCCATCTTCCTCCACTGTCTCCCCGCGCACCGCGGCGAGGAGGTCACGGCCGACGTCATCGAGGGGCCGCAGTCGCGCGTCTGGGACGAGGCGGAGAACCGGCTGCACGTCCAGAAAGCGCTGCTCGCCGTCCTGATGGGCTAGAGCGATGGTCGCCGCGACGATGAAGCGGACGCCGCTCCACGCGATCCACGCGCGGCTGGGCGCGAAGCTCGTGCCGTTCGGCGGCTACGAGATGCCGGTGAGCTATGCGGCGGGGATTACAGCGGAGCACAGGGCGGTGCGCGAGGCGGTCGGCGTCTTCGACGTCTCGCACATGGGAGAGTTCGAGGTCACGGGGCCGGATCGCAACGCCTTCGTGCAGCGGATCACCTGCAACGACGTAGGCGCGCTGCGGCCGGGGCAGGCCCAGTACACGGCCCTGCTCACGGAGCGGGGGACGTTTCTCGACGACTGCGTGGTGTACCGCTTCGACGATCGGGTGATGATCGTCGTGAACGCGGCCAACATCGCAAAGGACTGGGAGCACGTGGTCGCGCACAAGCGCGGCGCCAACGTGCGGCTCAAGAACGTCTCCGACGAGACGGGGCTGCTCGCCGTGCAGGGGCCGGGGGCCGAGGCCCTGATCGCCCCGCTCACCTCGCTGGGCGTGGCGATGATCCCCTACTACCAGTTTGCCCCGGGCAAGGTGGCGGAGGTCGAGTGCTTCCTCTCCCGCACCGGCTACACGGGCGAGGACGGGTTCGAGCTGTACTGCCGCGGCGCGGACCTGGAGCGGCTGTGGGACGCGCTCGTGGGTCCCGGTCGCGGCGCGCCGTGCGGCCTGGGCGCCCGCGACACGCTGCGGCTCGAGGCGGGCTACCCGCTGTACGGCAGCGACATCGACGACACGGTCACCCCCTTCGAGGCGGGCCTCGGCTGGATCGTGAAGCTCGAGAAGGGCGCGGACTTCGTGGGGCTCGCCGCCTTGAAGCGGCAGCGGCTGGAGGGCGTCGAGCGCCGGCTCGTCGGGTTCCGCGTGCGCGAGCCCAAGAGTGTGGCCCGTCCCGGGTACGGCGTGTATCTCGACGGCCGCCAGGTGGACGTGGTGCGCAGCGGCACCGTTACCCCCACCGTCAATTCGGCCATCGGCATGACCTACGTGCCGCGGTCGCTGGCGCACACCGGCGCCTCGTTCGAGATCGACGTCCGCGGCAAGCGCGTGGCGGCGGAGGTGGTGAAGCTGCCGTTCGTGCCGCATAGGACCAGGCGGTAGAGGGCGTAGAGGGCGGTAGAGGGCGGTAAGAGGCGGCAAAGGGGCGGCAATGAGCGGGAATGGGATCAGGATCGGCATTCTCACGATCAGCGACCTGGGCGCCATGGGCCAGCGCACCGACACCTCGGGCGACGCGATCCTCGACTGGGCCGCCGGGCGCGGCTACGACGTCGTCGTGCGCAGCGTGGTGCCGGACGAGCCGGACCGGATCGCGGGGAAGCTCGTGCGCTGGGCCGATTCGGGCGAGGTGGACGCGATCCTGACGACCGGGGGCACCGGGCTCACCGCGCGGGACGTGACGCCCGAGGCGACGACCGCGATCCTGGAGCGCGCGGCGCCCGGCATCGCGGAGGCGCTGCGGGCCGGCGCGGCCGGGGCGTTTCCCCGGGCCTGGTTGTCGCGGGGCGTCGCGGGCACGCGCGCCAAGACGTTGATCGTCAATCTGCCCGGCTCCACCGGCGGCGTGCAGGACGGCCTGGCCGTACTCGAAGGATTCATCGACCACGCCGTGGAGCTGGTGACGGGCGAGAAGGTCACACATTGAGGGCTGATGGCTGATCGCGTCGTAATCACGACCGGCGACCTGGAACACGCGGTCCGGAGCAACGCCGCGCTCGAGTCGGCGGGGTTCGAGACCGCGCTCGCCACGTCCGTCGACGAGGCCCGCCAGGCCATCCTCCGGCGCGAGCCGATCCCCGACTGCCTGGTGCTGACGGGGGGGCTGCACGAGCCGTCGGCGGCGCAGCTCCTCGTGCTGGCGCGCGACCGCTCGGTCTCCACGCTCGGGCTCGTGGAGGCCACCGAGCCCGATCCCCAGGGCCTCGCCCGGCGGCTCGGGCTCACGGCCTTCCTGGAGAAGCCCGCCGACCCGGCCGAGGTGGTCGCCACGGTGCGGCGCCTGGTCGAGCGGCGCCGGCTGCAGCAGCGCACCGGGATCATCGGCGAGTCCCCTGCCATCCAGGAAATGCTCGTCAAGATCGAGCAGATGGCGCCGGTCACGTCGACCGTCCTGATCGAGGGGGAGTCGGGGACGGGGAAAGAGCTCGTGGCGCGCGGGATCCACGACCTCTCCCCGCGGCGCGGCAAGCCGTTCGTCGCGGTGAACTGCGCGGCGATCCCCGATACGCTGCTCGAGAGCGAGCTGTTCGGCCACGAGAAGGGCGCGTTCACGGGTGCCGCCGAGCGCCGACTGGGCCGGTTCGAGCTGGCCGACGGCGGCACGATCTTCCTCGACGAGGTGGGGGAGATGGCCCCGGCGACGCAGGTGAAGCTGCTGCGTGTGCTCGAGGACCGTACCTTCTTCCGCGTCGGCGGCACGCAGCCGATCAAGGTGGACGTGCGCGTCATCGCCGCGACCAACAAGTCCCTGAAGGAGCAGGTCGCCCTGGGCCGCTTCCGGGACGACCTCTTCTACCGCCTCAACGTCCTCTACATCTATCTGCCGCCGCTGCGCGAGCGGCGGACGGACATCCCGCTCCTGGTGCGGCGCTTCATCGCGGAGTTCGCGGCCACCCACGACCGCCAGTTCCACGGCGTCACCCCGGAGGCGCTCCAGATCCTGGTGGACGCCGACTGGCCCGGCAACGTGCGCCAGCTGCGCAACCTCATCGAATCGATGGTCGTGCTCGCCCCCGAAGGCGAAATCCGGGCGAGCGACATCCCGCGGGACATCCGCGAGCGGGGACGCGGGCTCCCGGTCCGGGTCCCGGCCGCGAGCCGTGACGTCGCCGGCCAGGAGCTCGAGTTCATCTTCCACAGCCTCGTGGACTTGAAGCTCCAGATCGAGGAGCTGCGCCGCCGCATCGAGGAGCGGCCCCAGCGGGTGGAGGTCATCGAGGTGGGCCACGGCGCTCCCCCGCTCGGCCCCGTGGACGCCGAGCCCGCTGCCGCGGCCGAGGTGCTGTACCGGCCGGGGATGACGATGGCGGAGGTCGAGCGCGCGACGATCGAGGCGGCGCTGCGCGAGACCAAGGGCAACCGGCGCAAGGCGGCCGAGATCCTCGGCATCGGCGAGCGGACGCTGTACCGCAAGATCAAGGAATACGCGCTGGCCTAGACAGGGGGTCGTCCACACCGCATGTTAGGGCGCCCTTGTCCAGCAGTCCCGCGCCCCCCGCCTGGATGTGTCGTGGATTTTAGGATCGAACCGGAGCTCTGCGTCGCCTGTCTCGCGTGCGTCCGGGTGTGCCCGGCGGACGCGGTGGCGGTGGAAGGCCAGCAGGTGCGCATCGTGGACGAGGCCTGCACCCGCTGCGGGCTCTGCCTCCCCGCCTGCCCCCACGACGCGATCGTCGCCCACGGCGACTTCGGCCGCGCGCTCGAGCTGGCGCAGGCGGGCCGCGCGACGCTCATCCTGAGCGTCGAGTCCGCGGCCTACTTCTACCCCAACACGCCGGAGCAGGTCGTAAACGCTTGCTACAGCGCGGGTTTCCGCACCGTGCACCGCGGCGTGCTGGGGGACGAGCTGGTCGCGCGGGAGTACCTGCAGCTCTGGTCCGAGGACGGGTGGGGCACGATGATCCGCAGCACCTGCCCCGTCGTGGTCGAGACGATCGAGCACGAATACCCCGAGCTCATTCCGTATCTGGCGCCCGTGGCGACGCCGATCGCCGCCGAGGCGCGCTACCTGAAGCGGATGTACGGCGCGCGCACGCCCATCGTGTACGTCGGCGTGTGCCTCACGGAAGGCGGCTCGGACGTGGACGCTGCCGTCACGTTCGAGGACCTGCGGCGGCTGCTGGAGCGTCGCGGCGTGAGCATCGCGGAGCAGCCGCTCCACTTCGACCGGCTGCCGGAGGAGCGGCGCCGCCACTGGAGCACGGCGGGCGGCCTGCCGTTCGAGGTGCTGATGGAGGAGACCCACGCGAGCCGGCGGTTCCGCAAGGTGCGGGGCCTGGGGCAGCTCGAGGCCATCGCCCGCGCCGTCGCCGTGGACCACATCGACCTCGGGTTCGTGGACATCCTGCCGTGCGAGGGGTGCCTCGACCACCCGTTGCTCGGGCCGCGCGAGCAGCTGTTCTGGCGGCGCGAGATCGTGGGGGCCACGGAGCCCGTTCGCTCGCGGCTCCCGGTCATCGACGCCGATGTCGCGGACGGCGTACAGGTGGCGGAGGCGTTCCCGATCCCGCGCAACGGGCTGCGGCCCGCGGCCGAGGCGGTCGAGGCCGTGCTGGGCGAAATCGGGCTCGCGCCGAACGGCAAGCCGTGGGACTGCGGCGCGTGCGGCTATGCGACGTGCCGCCTGTTCGCGGAGGCGGCGGCGCTGGGCCGCACCACCCTGCGGTCGTGCCCGCCCTATCTCGACAAGCAGGCCCAGCAGGCGAAGCTGCAGGCGGCCGTGGACTCGCTCACGGGGCTCGCCACCTTCCGGGTGCTGCGGGACCGGCTGGCGAGCGAGGTGGCGCGCAGCGCCCGTACCGGCGATCCGTTCGCCGTGCTGTTCGTGGACCTGGACAACTTCAAGCAGGTGAACGACAGCTTCGGCCACGAGGCGGGGAACGAGGTACTGCGCAGCACGGCGCACGAGTTCGGCCCGCTGATCCGCTCGACCGACCTGGCGGCACGCTACGGGGGTGACGAGTTCGTGGTGGTGCTGATCCGGACGGGCGCGGACGGGGCCCATGGGGTGGCGGAGAAGGTGCGGGCGCGGGTGGAGGCGATGGGGCGGCGGCTCGGCTACCCCGAGGCGCTGGTGACGGCGAGTATCGGGTTGGCGGAGCACCGGCCGGGCCCCGAGACGGAAGACGTGCTGGTGGCCGCCGACCGCGCGCTGTATCGTGCTAAGGCCCGAGGACGCAACCAGGTTGCCACAGGAGACCAGTGACGTGACGCCTTCCAAGCCGGTACCGGACGGGTCCCCCGAGGACCCGATCGCGCTCACGCCGCCCCCCAAGTCTCCCGACCCGTGGGGAGTGAAGCGGGTGGAGAACCTGCTCACCAGCCTGACCGGCGTGCTGTCGGCGCGCGTGGTGGTGACGCCGCAGGGCGAGGTGAGCGAGATCCACGTCCTCACCCAGAGCGACCTGGATGCGAAGCGCGTGGTGCGGAACATCGAGTCCGCGCTGATGGCGCAGCTCGGGATGCGGATCGACCACCGCAAGATCAGCGTCGCGCAGACGGCGGACGTGCGGCCGATCGAGGCGCTGCAGCGGGAGGCGATCGACGAGCGGGCGAAGCGGCGCGTGGTGGTGTTCCAGGGGCTGGAAGTGCGGCCGGCGGAGCGGCAGCAGCGGGTGCTGGTGCACGTGAAGCTGTCGTTTCAGGACCGCCAGGCGGAGGCGCATGAGCAGGGGACCGACACGCCGCGCAACCGGATGGAGGCGGCGGCGCGCGCCGCCGCGGCGTGCCTCGACGAATTGCTACCCGACAACTCGATCGCGCTCGAGGGGGCGCAGCTGATCGACGCGTTCGACCGGAAATTCGTGCTGGTCGCGGTGCACGGGCTCGGGGGGCGGGAGGCACAGCTGTTGACCGGGACATGCGAGATCCGGGAGAGCGCGGAGCAGAGTGCGGTGCTAGCGGTGCTGGACGCGACCAATCGCTGGGTGGACGCTCGCCGTTAAGTAATTGTAATACTGCCACTTATGTAGTACTGTTGCCCTCCTGCCATAGAGAGATCTTGCGTTTTTCCTATTTTGCTGATATTTAGTGTTCTGTGCGTTCTTCTAGTAAAAACGTAAACCCCGGGAGCGTTGCACGGCCGCAACTGGGGGCCTTGCGGGCTTCCGATTCTGGAGGTATTAGGGGTTCTGTGACTTCATCGCAGGCGAAGCGGTATTGGGGCACTCAACGGGTAGCGCGGGTGTGCCAAGTGTCTCCGGCGACGGTGGCGAACTGGATCGATCAGGGCCATCTCAAGGGACATCGCACGCCCACGGGCCGGCGGCGGGTGGAGGCGGCGGATCTGGTGGAGTTCCTGAAGGTGCACGAGATGGCGGTGCCGTCCGACCTGCGGAGCGAGAACGGGACCATGATGGTGGTGGTAGTGGAGGACGACGTCGGCTATCTCGAGGCGTTGTTGCGGACGCTGGAGCGGGCGGACCTCGACATTGACGTGGTGGAGACGACGAACGGAGTGGACGCGCTGCTCGAGATCGGGCGGGTGCGGCCGACGGTGATCCTGCTCGACTACAGCTTGCCGGATCTCAACGCGCGGCAGGTGCTCGAGCGGCTGCTCGAGCCGGGCCGCAAGCTCGACGCCGAGGTGATCGTGGTGACGGGCGGTGTGCGGGACGACGAGGCGGCGAGTCTACGGAAGCTGGGTGTGAAGACGATCGTGAACAAGGCGGACGGCATCTCGGCGGTGGTGGAGGCGTTGCGGCAGGCGTTGCAGCGCCGCAAGGCCGCCTGAAGCGATAGGCTGTTTTCTGCGCCCGAGTGAGGGCGCGCGACACGGACATCTTGAATAAGGGGCCCCTGGTCACCGCTACCTGAGCGGAGCCGAGCGAACGGTTGAGGAGCGGAGCGTCGGGTACGCCGTAGAGAGGCGTACCACTCCTGGTCTATCGAGTGCGAACTCGTAGTCCGATGAAAGGGGTGACGCTCAATGCTGCATCTGCTCGCTGCGCTTTTTACGGCAGCCGCGAAGTTGTTTTTCGCGCAAGGCTTGGTGGGTTGGTAAGCGTGACTTTAGGGGCTCCTCCCGTCTCTTACAGTTCGACTCGCGTGGGTTCGAATGACTGAAGCCACTCAACAGAGGCTGCATCCACTCCGAATCTACGCCCTGATCGCGGTCGTATGCTCGGCGGCGGCCTTTCTTCTTCTCACTGGTGAGTGGCAGTGGCCAGGAGCTTTTCCCTCCAGGTATTGGAACGCTCTCGCTGCGTTCGCCATCCTTGGAATTCTGAGCGATTCATTCTTCCTGAGACTCCCGTTCGCGAGGGTCAACACGTCGGTTGGGTTCATACCGCTCCTGGCTTCGGTGTTGCTGTTTGGTCACCCATGGCCGATGGTGATCAGCGGGGTCACGGCGTGCTTCGTGGACACATTCGTCCGCCGGAAGCCTGCGATTCGGATCTGGTTTAATACCGCCCAGTACATGCTGGCAGCCGGTCTGGGTGGGCTCATTTATGCCCGACTCGGTGGGTCGGCCAGTCTGGAGGAGTTTTCCTTCACGCTCATCCCGTTCGTCAGTCTAGTAGCGGTCTTCTACATCGTGAACCATGGAAGCGTCGCTCTGGCAGTCGCCTTCAGTAGTGGCGTTTCTGTGCGTGAGGCGTGGGACCGAATCGGCAGCGGCTCACTAGTCACTGATCTGCTCTCGAGCACGCTGGCTGTCCTCTTGGCCGTTCTGTACGTCAAAATGCAGTTCATTGGTCTGGCTATCCTCGTCTTTCCACTGTTTCTCGTTCGTCAGTTATATCAGATGAACCTGCAGCTTCAGGAGGAGTTGGAGGAGAAGCTGGAGTTGATGGTCAAGGCAATGGAGGCCCGGGATCCGTATACGTCTGGCCACTCTCGCCGAGTATCTGAATACGCGACGGCGATTGCTCGCGAGCTGAGGCTTCCTGCCACCGATCTCGATGGGATCAAGCGGGCCGCTCTCTTGCACGACGTCGGAAAGATCTACGAAGAGTTCGCGCCACTTCTTAGGAAGGAAGGCAAACTGACAGCTGAAGAACGTATGACCATGCAGAGCCACGTCCTTCGCAGTGCTCAGCTTGTGGCCACAGCTGCGCGTCTCCGCGGTCCCGTGGAAGCGATGATACGACACCATCACGAGAACTTCGATGGAACAGGCTATCCGGACGGGCTCAGCGGTAAGCAGATCCCGGTCGGCGCTCGCATTATTATGATTGCCGACACTATCGATGCAATGACGACGGACCGTCCGTACAGGAAGGCTCTAAGCCTTGCCAGGGCCATCGAAGAACTTGAGAAGTATGCGGGCAACCAGTTCGATCCGGTGTTGGTTAAGCTCGTTGCACACTCTCCCGGGATTCGGAGATTGCTAGCTCCAGAAAGGCTGGCAGCGGCCGAGCCTCACCCCGTTCCGGTGAGTGCGAAGCTGAGACCCGCATGGGCTCAGCCTTCCCGGCGCTAGTCGTTGGCACAACGGATTACGCTCGACATCTGGCGGTGATTAACTAGTCATTCCAAGAACCCTTGGGCACGAAGTAGCGCGACCTTCCCGGACAGGCCATAGGTGCGGAAAAGGTCGAGCTCGTCTCGGGTCTTTCGAGAGCATTGGCCAAGAGACTGTCTCTCGAGCCATGCTACAGCCGCCAGCACGCTAGCATAGTCCAGGGGAACCTTTTGATACGCTTCTTGAGCTTCCCGTGCCATGCCCCACGCCCATTCGAGGCCTCGGACGTGAGCCCCTCTAAAGATCTTGAACTTTGCCCATACACCGGGATCCGGCATCACGAGTTCCCGGCCCTCTCCGGCCCGTTCGGCCTGCTCCAATAGGGTTAGGGCGAGGCTAAGGTTACCCATCATAAGGGCGATGCCCGCACTCTCGACGCAGTACACGACGTAATCGTCTAGTGCTCTTTCCCGTTGCATCCACTCTCTCGCCAGCTCTACGTTCTGAATGGCCGCTGTCTCCTGCTTGGCCAAGACATATGATTCTGCCAGAGCTAGGTAACAGCTCGACATCTTGGGCTGATTGAGAGCTCGCCTGCCCAACTCGACACTCCTGAGGCCGTATTCGATAGCCGCAGAGTAGTTGCCTCGGAGGGTTTCCATTTGGCTCAGATTGACCGCGATGACCGATCCCCTAGAGTCGTCTCCAACGCTCAAGCTGAGATCCAAGGCTGTGAGGAAAGCCCTCTCGGCATCCTCGAAGTGGCAGAGCGCCCGCGCGCAGACGCCATATCCAGCGTGGGCCAGAGCCTGCTCTACCACGTTCGATGACGGCGCCAAGAGTCGTATGGCGCTGGTAAGATCGGCCAGAGCTGACTCTATATCGCGGGCAAAGAAATGACAGTAACCCCTTGTGTAGAGGAGCATGGGGATGCGACGGGGTTCTGGAGCTAGCAGGAGGTTCTGGATTTCGCTCCTTACCTCCGAGAGTCTGACAGCTTGCCCAGCCGTCACGCCAGACCTCGCATAGTCGAACAGTGCGCCAGCCAGCAGCTCGAGGTCCCCACTCTCCCTTGCGGCAACGAGGGCTTGCCGTGCCGCGTCACAATACCTCGTTCCTTGCTCCTGATTCACAAGGTACTCCGCTGCAGCTCGCATCCGTGCCGCACTCGCAAACTCTTGCTTTGTAAGTGTCCCTCCTTTGGAGAGCTCGTCCAGTATTGGTAGCGCTGCCGTAGCCTTTGACTGATCCAGTAGTGCCTTCGCCAGAGATAGCCGTATTGCTCGAATCGATGCTTGAACCGTTGGCTCGGTCACGAGGGCGGCCAGAATTCGCTCGGCCTCGGCTGGAGCTCCTTCACGTAACGCCGTTTCCGCTCCTTCCAGGGCAAGCGGGAGTGCACTAGCGGGGTCACCGCCCCGGAGATACTGCCATGCAATCTCCAGCGCCGAACCTTTGCCTTCTGTGTTCGTCCGGGCTGCGAGAAGATCCGCCACTCTCTTGTGTAGCTGCTGCCGCAGGCTTGCCGCGATGGAGTAATAGGCCTGCGCCCGAATCAGCTCATTCCGAAACTCGAGCTCACCGCGGACCTCCCTGAGCAGACCCTCCTCCGTTAGCCTCGCCAGCGCCTCCATCGTCTGCCCGGGGTTCAGATTCACCGCGTCGTAAAGCCGCAGGTCGGACAGGCGCCGACCGAGCACTGCTGCGAGGTCCAAGGCTGCGCGGGACGCCGCATCGAGCCGCCTGACCTGCCGTTCAAACACCGCGCCGATCGCCCGCGGGATCCCCAGCGAGGCGACCGGCTGAGTGTCCATCGCCTCTAAGTCCCGCAGGAGCGAGCTCGGCTCCTGCGACGCCCACTCGCGCGTGAGCAGCTCTATGGCGAGGGGGTTACCCCGCGACGCCCGGAGTATCCGCTCCGTCGGGGGCTCGCCGCGGCTCGCGTCGCCGCCCGTCGCGACCGCGGCCACGAGCCGAGCCGCTGCCTCCGGCCCGAGCGGCTCGAGCTCCAGCGGCCGCAGCGCCTCAACCGTCGAGTCGGTCACGAGCGCCGCCGGCGCCGCGGCCATGCGGAGCTCGCTGGGCCGGCCTGTCAGG